>Ga0272448_1006734_pt1 | contig 12329 bp, 4 predicted proteins | sample YNPCB0191_FD_202220 | JGI IMG/M metagenome (GOLD analysis project Ga0272448, IMG submission 202220) | Hot spring sediment microbial communities from Yellowstone National Park, WY, United States - YNP-CB-019-1 | ecosystem: Environmental > Aquatic > Thermal springs > Hot (42-90C) > Sediment... | reverse complement strand
GGTTAAAAGTCCCGTTATAAAATAAACCTTTAACTTTTAACCTTTAACCTTTAACTATATAAATTTCTGGAGGAACTAAATCATGTTCAATAAGTTTTGTGGCAAAATTATTTTATTACCCTTACTAATTGTCATTTTTTTGATGATCCAAGTAGCATCTTCTTGGAGTGCAAATATATCTGGAACGGTAAATATAGAAGGAAGAAAGGATAAAAGCGGAGTTTTGATCACGATACAAGGGCGGAGTATGTCCGCTGTTACCGATAAAGATGGCAATTATACTATTCAAAATGTTCCTTCAGGTTCCTATACTATCACTGCGCAAAAACCCGGAAATATAAGTGCGATAAAATCAGATGTCGTTGTCGGCGCTAGTAATGTAAAGGTTGACTTTCAGTTGATCCCCGGCGACTTGAAGATAGATAACCAAATTAATCTTTTAGATAGGATCGTGCTTTCAAGCGTCTGGAAAACAAAAGTAGGCGATGTCAATTGGAATAGTATGATGGATATATACGAAGATGGCGTTATTGATGAAAAAGACAGGGATTTGCTCCTATCTAATTGGCGAAAAGGCAACCCAAACGTTAAATTAGGCTCATTGTCAATAGATTCTAACCCATCAGGCGCATCAATTCTTGTCAACGGTGCAGATACAGGCTTTAAGACACCTTACACATTTCCTGGGCTTATCATCGGCGAATACACAATAACCCTCCAAATGAAAAACTATGCACCAGTGGAAGTTAAAGCACAAGTAAAAGAAAATCAAACACAGGTAATCCCAGCAGTAGTCCTTGATAATCAACCGCCAGACTTCACTGATTGGACAACAGACCCTATTGACTTAACAGAAGACACCAAAGGAAGATTCCAAGTAATTGTCAGAGTAACTGATAAAGGCGGAAGTGGAATGGGTGATAAAATTCCACAATTCGCATATCACATCGGAGCGAACACAAGTTATAGCGATTATGGCGGATATAAACCGATGAAATCCATCGGTAATGATCTATGGAGCTTTGAAATACCAGAACCAACAGAAACTTGGGACTTCTATCGTGGAAAATATATCTATTATAAAGTTAAAGCAGAAGATTCCGCAGGAAACGTAGGAGAAAGCGTTGAACAACAAAAACTTATAGTAAGCATTAATGATCCGCCAACGGTCAGAATAATAAACGCATTCAGTATATGGCAAAGGGGCTTGCTAACAATAACCGCAGAGGCAAATGACGTTGATGGCACAATTACAGGTGTGCAGTTTGAATATAGCTTTGACAATGTCACTTGGACTCAAATAGGACTTATGGTCACAAAACCGCCTTACTCCGTTTCTTGGGATACAAAAACAATTATCAAAGACGTAATGAAAAATGTTTGGGTTAGAGCAACAGCTTATGATAACGATAACGCATCTGCTACATATATAACTCCAACAGGTTTTGGCATTGACAATCAAGCCCCTACAACAAGCCACGATTACGATGGTTCATGGCGCAACAAAGACTTCGTCATTACACTTAAATCCACAGATGGAAGCGGAATTGGTGTCGCAACTATTTCATACAGACTAAACAACGGTAGTAGACAAGACATAGATATAGATGGGCAAGCCAACGCCACCGTGCTTATAACAAAAGAGGACTCAGCAAATACCATAGAATACTGGAGCACTGATAAATTAGGAAATGAAGAACAGCATAAAACTTTATCAAATATAAAATTGGATAAAACTTCACCATTATTCACCGATTGGAAACAAGACCCCGTTGATCTGACAGAAGACACAAAAGGTAGATTCCGTATTTATGTTCAAATAGTTGACGATGGAAGCGGTATTGTCGGCAAAATTCCACAAATAGCCTATCGTATCGGCACTGACACCCAATATAGCAGTTATGAAAATATGATAACTGAGGACGGAAAAACATGGTATTTTGATATTATGGAACCAGCTAATACATGGGACTTTTATCGGGGAAAATACTTATATTATAAAGTCCAATGTAGCGATGTCGCAGGAAATTTAGGAGTAAGTTCTGAACGGACGGAATTGATAGACAGCATAAACGACCCACCAATAGTTAGAATTGTAAGCTCATTCGCTACTTGGCAAAAAGGCGTCCTAAAAATAGATGCAACTGCATCAGATCAAGATGGGACTGTTACCAGCGTCCAGTTTGAGTATAGCCTTGATAAAGCGACATGGAAGCCTATCGGTGCTACGCTTACATCAGCGCCATATTCAGTTGGATGGGATACTACCATAGCGATCCCACAAGCTCCTTCGGTTTGGATTAGAGTTACCGCTGTTGACAACGAAAATCTATCTGCAACATATCTCTACCCGACAAGCATTGGAATTGATAATCAACCACCAACGACAAGCGATGACTACAATGATCTATGGCAAAAAGAAGATTTTGTTATAACCTTAACTGCAAATGATGGAAATGGAATAGGGGTATCAGCAAAGAATATAAAATATAAACTCAATAATGGCGAAGAAATGAACGTCCAAACAAACGGACAGCCTAAGATAACAGTTGAGGGCATTCATCAACTTGAATATTGGAGCATAGATGATCTTGGCAATGCCGAAGTCCATCGGATTGTGCAAAGTATAAAATTAGATAAAACACCGCCGACATTTGTAGATTGGACAAAAGACCCACCTAATTTGACAGAAGATAGCATAGGTCCATTCCGAATATCCGTCCGTGTAAGCGATGGTGCAGGAAGCGGACTAACAGGCAAAATCCCTCAATTCGCTTATCATATCGGCAAAGAAACCAGTTATGGTGAATACGTCAACATGATCAAAGGAGAAGCCAAAGACGTATGGTATTATGACATACCTGAACCAGTAGGAACATGGGATAGCCTCAGAGGAAAATCTATATACTATAAGGCTAAAGTCCAAGACTTAGCTGGGAATATAACAGAAACACCAGAACAACAAGAAATTATTGACGATATAAATGATCCACCAACAGTCAAAATAATAACTACCTTCAATCCATGGGAAAAGGGACAGTTAAAGATAGAAGCAGATGCTAATGATGTAGATGGATATATAACCAACGTTTTATTTGAATACAGCACTAACAAAACCGACTGGAAACCGATCGGCACAGCGACAGCTTTTCCATATTCAATAATATGGGATACAAAAAGTGCAATTCCTCAAGTAGCTCTATCTGTTTGGGTAAAAGCAACTGCAACTGATAATAGCGGTGATCTTTCCAAAGAATTTGTTATACCTAATAGCTTTAAAATAGACAACGAAGCACCAGTTACAAGTCACAACTACGATGGCTCATGGCAAAATAAAAATTTTGTAATTGCTTTAACCGCAAATGATAAAAACGGCATTGGAGTAGCAAGCATATCATACAAGCTAAATGACTCAGCAAAACAGACTGTTCCTACAAACGGACAAACAGGAGTCCCTGTAAATATAACAACAGAAGGCTCTAATACACTTGAATATTGGAGTGTTGATGGTCTTGGAAACGAAGAAACCCATAAAATTTTAACCAATATAAATTTAGATAAAACTCCCCCAAGATTCTCAGATTGGGAACAAATACCAGCTGATTTAACCGAAGATACAGTAGGAAAATTCCAGATAAGGGTTACCATAACTGACGCAACCAGTGGGATAACAGGAAGAACAGCTCAAATTGACTATCGTATAGGGTCTAATTCAAAATATGAAGGTTATAGGAATATGCAAACCAATGACGGCAAAATATGGTATTATGATATTCCAGAACCGACAGAGAAATGGGATTATTATCGCGGGGACTATGTCTATTACAAAGTAAAAATTGAGGACATCGCCAAGAATTCCGCAGAAAGCCTTGAAAGAAAAGAATTGATAGACAATGTGAATGATCCACCCGTTGTCAGTCTCATAAGCTCCTTCAAAGATTGGGAAACAAAAGAAATTGAGATAAAGGCGAATGCTTCTGATCCAGATGGTTCAATTCCTTCAGTACAATTCTCTTACAGCATAGACAACAAAACTTGGAATAATATAGGTTCGCCAGATATTACACCGCCATATTCAGTAATTTGGGATACAAAAGCTGATATTCCTGAATTAGCAAAATCCGTATGGGTAAAAGCGACCGCCATAGATTCTGACGATAAGACGGTATCAGTAGATAGCGAACCATCAAGAAAATTCGGCATTGACAATCAAGCCCCAATTGCAGGTAATTGGGCAAAAGCCCCTGATAACTTGACAGAAGACACAGTAGGACCATTTAGAGTAAGTGTTGAATTCACAGACGGCGAAGGTAGCGGAGTTAATAGAGTAGAACTAACTTATAAAATAGGCACAGGAACATATAAAGACTATCGCGATATGAGGCGCGAATCTAACGATGTATGGTATTACGAGATCACTGAACCTAAAGGCTGGGATCCATACAGAGGTCAGACTATATACTATAAAGCCCGTGCGACAGATATGGTTGGCAATGTCAGCCCAGAAACAAAAGAGCAACAAGAGTTAATAGATGATATAAATGATCCACCAACAGTCCAAATAACAACAACATACAAAGACTGGGAAAAAGGTTCAATACTTATCCAAGCAAGTGCATCAGATCAAGATGGTGAAGTCAAAACTGTTCAATTCCAATATAGCCTTGACAACACCAATTGGGTTGATGTAGGCAATCCACTTACAAAAACGCCTTATGCTGTGACATGGAATACTACCAAAGAAATAGAATTAGCTCCTAACGTTTGGCTAAAGGCAATCGCCACCGATAACAACGGTGCAACAGCAGAAGCACCTATCGCAAAAAGTTTTGGTATAGACAACAAACCGCCAGATTTCGCTAACTGGCGACTTACACCCGCAGATTTAACAGAAAGTTCAACTGATCTATCATTGAAGGTTGAAGTTGAGATAACCGACCAGGGCAGTGGTGTAGATGAAACATCAGTCCAAATTAATTATAAGATAGCACAAGGCGTATATTCTGGCTATCAACCGATGTATAAAGATAGCGGAAATCGTTGGTATCGTGAGATCCCAAGACCCACAGGTAATTGGTCTAGCTATGCAGGAGAAAAGGTATATTATAAGGTCAAAGTCACCGATAAAGCGGGAAACGTTATTGAAAGTGAAGAACGCACCGAATTAATAGACCCAACAACAGGAGTTATATCTGGCAATGTCAATCCTCGTGAAGCTTGGAGAGTAGCAAAAGTTACAGTCCAATTAAATGCCCAAACGGTTGCAGAAGTAGCAGTTAGCCAAGTTGATGGTAGCTATTCAGTAAAAGGATTAAGTCCCGGTTCCTATAACCTACAAATAAGTGCAATCGGTTTTGGCACAGATAAATCACAGTCAAACATTGAGGTCAAAGTTGGTCAAGTCACACCCATTCCTACTGTTGAGCTTTATACATACTCAGTTGAGACAATAGGACGTTCACAGGGCGGTAGAGTTGATTTCAGAGACGCAGAAATTAAGGACTATAGCGTAACTATTGAAGGAAATACCTTTACAAAAGATACCAAAGTTGTTCTTGGATTCAGTGGTTTAGAGCCAACCAGTGTTCCAAACCCAACAGTCAAAATATTAGGCAAGGCTATCGGCATAGGTTTTGAAGGAAAAGAGATATTCAAGCCGTTAAAACTCACATTACCACGTCCAAGTGGAATCACTGATCCGAAGTCCATCATGCTGTTCATCTATAACGGAATAGATTATAGAATGATCAGCAGAAATGATATTGCAACAAATGATACAACGATAACTGCTTATGTAATTCCGCCAGATGTCCAGAATTTCAGCGATCCCAACCATAAGTTTGACAGAGTTTTAAGCAAAACTGCGGACACAGTTTTCTATATACTGATCACAAAATTTGAAGAACCCCAGTTGAATACAAATGATCTTGGTATCCGTAATCCAGTGTTATCGCTCGGAAAAATAACGGGCTATGTCCAACCAGTTATAACATCAGCAAGCAGGAAAATAGCCTTGGTAGTGCATGGAATAACATCAAAGACAGATGATATGATTAATATCATAACTGATTTGAAACTGCTAACTCCAACAGACAGCACGACACCTTATTATGATCAAGTATTAGTATTCAACTATGATCCAGGCACACAATTAATATCATCAAGTAGTTCATTATTAGTAAGCGAACTCGGTAGAGTGCTTCCAACGAATTTCAATGGAAAGATTGACGTAATTGCTCACGATTCAGGTGCTTTAATTGTCCGCCATGCTATTCTGACCAGAGGTATGGATCAATTTATCGGTAGTCTAATAATGTTAGCTACTCCACATGGTGGTATAAATGTTGACCTGCTGAAAATCGGATTTAACAACTTCCTTAAAAAGACCCAAAGCGATCCAATATGGACATTCTATAGAGAAGGCTGGCAAGAGATATTTGAAAATACCGTAACAATAGGAGCTTTGAATAATCAACCCGGAAAGAAAGTTAATACACATTATTACGGTTTCTCTGCCTCTGATCCAAGTGCAGCAAGTGACTTAGATAACCATGACGGTCTTGTATATATAAAGAATGTGGACTTTACAAATAACATCACATTCCCATTCATAGAACAAGGATTAACGAGGACTTATGAAAGGGTAAATGTCACTCCTCCAACATTTGAAGGCAAAGGCTTTATGTCAATGACAAGGCATTTGGCTATATTATCATCGCCAGATGTCCGAAATAAGATAATGACATTCTTACGTGGAAAATCTGAAAATATAAAGATAGATAAACATGACATAGACCTTATGCCCGGGGATAGATTAGAGGACTTTAAGGTTATATTGAAAAATGTCGGGACAGAAACCATATACGGTGTATCTGCTCAACTTAGCACTACCAACCAATATATACTCAAGTTCAACGGTCAACAAGGAATAGAGAAAGATACCGCAACTTATGGTGATATTACTCCAAACCAAACAGTGGTAGGATCATATAAATTTGATGTTAGCCAGACAGCAACTTCCGCCATAGGTCAACAGGTTACGTTTACTTTGGTCATAAGAAACTCAAAGGACAACAGTATAACAATAAGGGAATTTAACGCGCCAATAGGAGGAAATCTCATCAGAATAGCTCTCAATGCCCAACAAGCCCAAATGGTAGTAGCAGACGCTAAAAAAGATACCGCCAGACCTTTGAACGACGGAGATGTCGCCATAGAGCCGGGCGAGATAATGAACATAAATATAACACTTGAAAACAAAATCGCAAGCACAATAGCATCTATCAGAGCAACGCTTAGAACAGACGATGCACGAGTCAAAGGATTGGTCGGGACAACGGAAGTTGATATGGCTACAGCTGGAATCACTGTGGATTATGGAACGATGGCAGGAGCCAGCAAAGTCGCCAAAGATTTCCAATACATAAAACTTCTTAACGATCCGACATTACTCGGCGCTCAGATAACTTTCACATTAGAGATAAAATCAGGACAAGATATAATCGGAAATGACACTTTCAAAGTTAAAATAGGTTCTGACATCGTTGTAGAAAGCTTCCTTCCAGATAGCAGACTGAAACCCGGTGGACCGGCAAGAACAATCAGAGTTGATCTTAGAAATGTCACATCAAGCGATATAACCAACATTGAGGTGAAACTCACGCCAAATGCAGATGAGTTCAACCTTGTTGATGATGTTGCTGAACTCAATTTACTTGGAGCTCTTGACACCGATGATGTCTCTTATAGTGCAACCATAGATGCAGGTTTCGCAGGATACGTGACATTTAAGCTCGAAATTTACGTTGACAATAAAGTAATAAACGTTGAGACATACAAATACTATTTCGGCATGCGAACTCTGTATATTTTAGATTGGATAACAGATGATGGCGAAGGAACTAGTAGCGACAAGATAGCAGAACCGGGCGAATCTATTTACTTACAAATGGCTCGTATGAATCCAACTAATGAGACAGCCAAAAGTGTAGATACAACACTTACAACAACTAATCCAGCTGTAACAATAACAAGGGCAAGTGCCAGTTATGATGATATTTTGGCAGGAGAAATAAAGCAAGCAAGGCGTGAGTATAGATATATAGTTGCCCCAGATGTCACCGTAGCCGCTCCAAGCGGAAGCACACTAACAGCAACACGCCTTACGGTAGCACCATCGCCTAATTGGATACCCGGGGCATTTATTGGCAGATTGCTTAATCCTAATACAACAGCTGGCGATCCACAATATTGGTTCCGTATAGTTGCTAACGGAGCGGATTACGTAGATGTAGAACCAACGGTAAATATGCTCGATCCTGATGGAAATGGTGTAACAGCAGCAGACCCACAAAATGGCGATCCCTTCCAAATAAGAGTAGCTCCAAAAGGACAGCCTTTGCAGTTCATTGTTAAAGTTAAAGAAGATGGGGAAGACATCGGCGAAGAGATATATAATACACGCATAGGTGGATATATCAGATTCCAACCTCCTGCTGGCTATGATGCCTTTAAGGCGACTATTAATGATTCTACAACTATAAGCGCTTCAAATAATGGCAATGGTATCCCGGAACCAGGGGAAAAGATAGAAATTACAATAACTCTGGTAAGCACCGGAACCACGGCTATAACTGACGTAATTGCAACATTAAATAGTGACGAAGACGATGTTGACATAGATCCCAGCTATGATGAAGTTAGCTATGGATCAACATCCTCATGGACAGGGACACCGAAAAAGAAAACAGGGAAATTCCGCTTTACAATAGATAAAAATACAAAGATGAATAAACTCCTGTTTAGGTTAGAAATAGAAGGAAAGATCAGCAATGTTGCCACTGATCTTGGCACAGACTACTTCTACATTCCAGTAAAAAGAACGTTGTAAATATAACAATGCCTTATAGTAGTCAGTTTTCAGTAGAAAAAATTAGCAACTATAACCTGAAAATTGACTACTATACAAATTAACAACATGTAAGTTGTCATTTTTATGTAAAAGGATTCATTAAAATCTTTTCATCCTTCAACTAAACGCTTCTAATATCTGACAATCATTCCAAGATTTATTTAACAAATGGTGCATTATATAAAATTTAGTAAACTATATTTTTATCGGAGGTATTACAGTGAAAAAATTACCAGATGACGACTTTGATAATATAATCCCACCAAGATTTCAAAAACTTGCCTTGACATTTGACGATGTTATACTTATTCCTGCCCGATCGGATGTCCTGCCAAACGAAGTTGATGTCCGAACAAACTTTACAAGAAACATAACGCTTAATATTCCACTTTGTAGTGCTGCGATGGATACCGTAACAGAGGCACGACTTGCAATAGCTCTTGCAAGAGAAGGTGGAATTGGTGTAATTCATAGAAACTTCACACCAGAAGAACAAGCAGACGAGGTTGATAAGGTTAAACGATCAGAAAGTGGGATGATAGTCAAGCCTATTCATCTCCCACCAGATAGACCTATAAGCGACGCATTAGAATTAATGGCAAGATTTCATATATCGGGAATACCAGTAACACAAGACGGAAAACTCGTTGGCATACTCACCAATAGAGATCTGAGATACGAAGAAGACCTTACAAAAAAGATCGGCGATGTTATGACTAAAGAGAATCTCATCACTGCAAGGGAAGGTATTACACTTGAGGAAGCCAAAAGAGTGCTTCATCAAAATAGAATTGAGAAATTGCCAGTCGTAGATGATAACTTCATGTTAGTAGGATTGATTACTATAAAAGATATAGATAAAATAAAGCAATATCCTAACTCATGTAAAGACGAAAAAGGCAGACTAAGAGTCGCAGCAGCGGTTGGACCGGGACCTGATATGGAAGAAAGAGTATCAGCCCTGATAGAAGCTAACGTTGACGCAATCGTCGTAGATGCGGCGCATGGGCATAGCATATCAGTAATAAAGGCGGTTGAAAAGATAAAATCAAATTACAATATTGACGTTATCGCAGGAAACGTAGTCACTCCCGAAGGGACATTAGAGCTTATTAAAGCAGGTGCAGATGCAGTGAAGGTCGGCGTCGGACCCGGAGCTATATGCACAACAAGAGTTGTCGCAGGTGTCGGACTACCACAAATAACCGCCATTTACGAATGCACCGAAGTAGCAGAAGAATATGGCATCCCAATAATAGCTGACGGCGGAATAAGATATTCAGGAGATATAGCTAAGGCAATAGCAGCAGGGGCAAGCTCTGTTATGATCGGAAGCCTTTTTGCAGGAACAGAGGAAAGCCCCGGCGAAACGATAATATATCAAGGCAGAACATATAAAGCTTATAGAGGTATGGGGTCTATTGGTGCAATGAAAAAACGAGGAGCAAGGGAAAGATATTTCCAATTTAGCGAATCAAGGGCAGAGAAATTAATTCCAGAAGGCATTGAAGGCAGAGTCCCGTATAAAGGCATTCTCGGCGACTACGTCTATCAACTTGTCGGCGGATTAAGACATGGAATGGGCTATTGCGGAACACGAACAATTGAGGAATTAAGGAAAAATGCCAAATTTGCAAGAAATACAAATGCTGGACTAAGAGAAAGCCATCCACACGATATTATAATCACAGAAGAAGCGCCGAATTATTCTATACAATGAAATTTTCAAAAGACAAACTCTTGAATGGCAATATGAATTTGGAGGGAAGACAAAATGAAAAATGTCATAACGTTTTTATTTACGAAGGAGAATGGCATAATCTCACATTTATTTTTGATTTATCAGAAAAATCAAGGAAAATATACGTAGATGGAAACAAAGTAGCGTCGGATATATCAGTTTCAGCTTATCTTGGTGCAAAAGGAGAAACGAAAATAGGGGCATGGGAAAGACCAGACAAGCCAGAATTCTATCAGTCTTTTAACGGCATCATAGATGAAGTAAGAGTTTGGTTAAGACCATTGAAAGACGAAGAGATATTGGAGGGTATGAATACAAAAATGGCAGTTGAGCCAGTGAACAAACTCGTCACTACATGGGCAAACATAAAAAAATAAAAGAAGAATTTCCAGAATGGAAAGCCCAAAATTGGGGTTATCTTTTATGGGAAAAAGTTGAAAAGTTTTGTAGAGATAAAAACTTGGAAGGAACATCAAAAATGTTTGGGTGGAACGAGGGACAAATCTATGGGAAAGAATTTTGATCTACAATTAAATTCATTTCTCTGGGATTTAGACGCGAATTCGGACAACTTATCATTAAATTGGATTATTTATAAAAACCCCTCTAAATCTCACCTTTCATTGAGTTTGAAAAATTAATCAGGTAATCGCCGAGAATGGATTCCTGCTTCCCCACTCCCGGCTTTCGCAGGGACAAGTTTCGTGAGGACAGGTCCCGCAGGAATGACAAATGCACACAAAACGTTCCTCGCAAAGCCTTTCCCCCTTGTGAAAATCTAATCTTTACCCACAATTTTGAAAGCAGGACATATGTAAGAAAAGGTTACAGACAAAAGAAAAACATAGAATAACTGTCATTCCCACCCCAGCATTTGCTTGGGTAAACTGCAGCGGGAATCCAGTTTAAAATCTGTATATCAAATAAAAAAATTCACAATACTTTATCAAAACTTGCTTAGCTAATAGTATTACCTACGTCTATGAACTATACATATCTCTTATAGATAGAAAGGAAACATATTCTCTTAGTTTATTTACTATTTCATCGCTATCATTTTTCCTAATGCAGAGTAGTTTCCAACCTTTAATCTATAAAAATACAGACCGCTTGACACTTCTTCGCCGTGAGAATTCCTTCCATCCCAATATCCCGCTTTACTAGTGGAGACATAATGACCGGGCATCTTATAACCAAGATCAAGAGTTCGGACAAGCTGACCGAATACGTTATATATCTCAATAACTACATTTCCGCCATTCTCAATATCAAAAGGTATCCATACATCTGGATTAAATGGGTTTGGATATACAGGATAGAGGCGAGTTTTTAGCTTTTTATCCTTCCCTGTTTGTGAATTATAGCTATCTGTTGATTCAACAGCATTTGATCGGACAATATTTATATCAGTTTCATAGGTTATCTCTTCTTCTCCGCGTATTCCCGTTATTTTAATGTGTGCCATACCTGACCTCATACCATTAGTATCAAGCAATGCTTTATATTCGCCGAAATCACCTTTCATCTCCACTTTAACCATTATGTCACCTTGTTTTAATGTGACGATTGGGAGAGAATCAAGGTCTGCCTGAATATTGGCTTTTATCTCAATTTTTGTGCCGACTTCAATCACCTTTGGCTCTATAAAAACGTTGATCTCTGTTGGTCGCCAAGATG
>Ga0272448_1006733_pt1 | contig 12329 bp, 9 predicted proteins | sample YNPCB0191_FD_202220 | JGI IMG/M metagenome (GOLD analysis project Ga0272448, IMG submission 202220) | Hot spring sediment microbial communities from Yellowstone National Park, WY, United States - YNP-CB-019-1 | ecosystem: Environmental > Aquatic > Thermal springs > Hot (42-90C) > Sediment... | reverse complement strand
CCCGAAATCGAGAGGCCCTTGGCGGTCGTGTCGGTGGCCAGTCCGCTGGCGGTGAAGAGTGTGGATCAGGGAGTAGGGTACGGCGACTTCGGTCTTGCCTGGAGGTCGAATGACGCACTCTTGTTTGGGCTGGTGGTCGAGAAGGCAGGCAGCCGCTACTTCGAGGTTGCGGAATATCACGTGTCCAGCGACACCCGGAGGGTTCTTCTGAAAGGCCGCGGGCTTGTCTGGTACACCGGAAGACCGTTGTGGTCAAGTGACGGGCACTATGTTGTCTATCCGTCGGCCGTCAGAAGCAAGGACGGATCCCTGAGAGAGAACTGGCGCACGCTGAGACGCCTGAACACCACCACTGGCCAGGTCGACGAGATTCCCTTCCCCGCTGAACTGCGGGCCCGACTCAGTCTGTCGCGAGACGGGGGGTTTGTCGCCGCCATCGCGTCAGAGACGGGCGAGCTATGGCTCGGGAGTTTCGCTTCGCGCAAGACGAAGAAGGCCGTGCTTGATGGTGGGCACACCAGACCGGCGAGACCCCGGCCAAGACGATGACTAGCGACGAAGATAGCGGGCGGCGACATCACGGCAGTGGTGCCTTGCCGAATCCCGCGTGGGATGGCAGGAACCTGCTCCTCGAGACCAACAGCGGGAAGGCCCTGGTCGTGAGCTACACCCTGGCCCCGGAACTCTATGGGGTGCTGGTCAGCCAACGGCGAAGCGGGGCGACCTCGTTCCACCACGGAGTTCACCCTGAGCGAAGCCGAAGGGACGCCCTGGGCTCCACCGACCGGCTCACCGACGCCGCCCAGGGGGTGCTCAACTCCTACCTTTACCGGGCCTTCGGGGAGCAGACCCAGCTCTCCGGCACCACCCCCAACCCCTTCACCTGGGTGGGCAAGCTGGGCTACGTCCACCAGCCCGACACCGATGACTACTGGGTGAGGGCACGCATCTATGAAGACAATCTCGCCCGCTTTCTCTCACCCGGGGTCTGCCAGTGGGGGACAGAAGTGGGGCCAGGGGGGAAGGGTGCCAACTCGCGCCGGGGAGCGTAGCGGGAGCGCGCTGAGGCCGCGGGTGTTATGGATCAGTGAGAGCCCACGCCTGCACACTGGGCATGGCCGGGTCGCCCATGAGATCACCAGGCGGCTGGCGGGCACCGGCCGCTACGAGCTGGGCATCCTCGGGTGGGCTGTAGAGCCGCCTCTGGAGAGCGGGGCCGGCTACACCGAGTTCCCGCCGGGGGCTCAGCCGTGGTCGCCCACGCGGGTCAACCAAGTCATTGAGGAGTTCGGTCCGGATGTGGTCGTGACCTCGGGACCGCTGTCTGCCCTCGGAATGATGGGCACAGTGCCCTTGCGCGAAGTCGTCTCCTGGGTTGGCTATGCCTTCTTCGAGGCATCGCCGCTCGCGACGGAGAGCCGGGCGGCCCTGGGCGGGATGGACCGAGCGGTAGTGCCGTCGAGGTGGTGCCAGTCTGTCCTCGCGGGAGGGCATCCTGACGAGGCCCGGCCGGGGCCTGCGGTGCGGTTGATCCGGCTGGGAGTGGACACGCACACCTTCCGCCCCCGGCCTGATAGAGAGGTGCTGCGTGCCGCGCTCGACCTCGAGGACAGGTTCGTCATCGGGTGCGTGGCCGCGAACGACTTCCGGAAGCAGATCCCGATTCTGGTGAAAGCCTTCGCCGTCCTTGCCGAATGCCACCGAGAGGCGCTTCTCTACCTCCACATGGATCCGGATGGGCCTGGGTGGCGGTTGCCGGAGTTGGTGAGGCGGTATGGGGTGGAGAACCGAGTGGCGTTCACGCGAGGCCTGGCAGGGCCCATGGGCATCGCCAGTGGGGCGCTGAACGTCCTCTACAACCTCTTTGACGTGATGGCCCTGCCCACCATGGGGGAAGCCTTCGGCCTGCCGATCCTGGAGGCGATGGCCGCGGGCATTCCTGTGATAGCCACGGCGTGCTCATCCGTCACTGAGCTTGTTGAGGGGAGAGGCGAACTGGTCGCGGTGCGTGACTGGGTGACCATGAACTGGGACAACGCAGAGTACGCGCTGGCGGATGTTGACGATCTGGTGGCGAAGCTCACGCGCCTGCACGGCGACCAGGACCTGCGGAAGGAGTATTCGCGGAAAGGCCGAGCGTTTGCTCAGACAATGAGCTGGGATCATACTGTCTCTGGATGGATGCGCCTGCTCGATAGTCTGGCGCCCCGCACGGCGGCGGAGCATCGAGGGGTGTTGGCTTCGTGCCTGCACGGAGTGCGCAGGGCGGCAAGACAGCAGGTGAGCTCGCCTATGGTGCTCGGGTCGAGCTGAGCCAGCACCCATATGGTCTACGACACATTCATCTTCTGGAAGGAGCTCGACGTCCTCGAGCTGCGGCTGGCGGAGCTCTCGCCAGTCGTGGACCGCTTCGTGCTCGTCGAGTCCCCGGTGACGTTCACTGGTCTGCCCAAGCCGCTGTACTACGCGGAGAACCGCGACCGCTTCAGCGCGTACCATGGCAAGATCATCCACATTGTGGGCGAGCTACCGCCGGACCCCGCGGCGGACGCCTGGTACTACGAGGGCACGTCCCGCAATCTCATCATGGAAGGGATCCGTGATGCTGACCCATCGGACACCATCCTGCTGTCCGATGTTGACGAGATTCCTGACAAGCGGGCCATCCTCGAGCACCGCGGGTACGAGGGCCTGACGGTGTTCCGGTGCAGGTGGTTCCTGCACCAGGATGTTCCGACGCCACTGGCTGGCTGGGCGTCAGCTGTGTGACTTCAAGCAAGCGGCCATCGTTGTCCCCGGGGTGCCTACCCAGACAGTGCGCGCGGGATGGCACTTCAGCTGTCTGGGTGACGCGCGGTTCCTCCAGGAGAAGCTGGCTTCGTATTCCCACCGGGAACTCAACGTCCCAAGGTACGCCTCGGCGGAGCACTTGCAGGCGTCTCTCTCGCGCCGACAGGACTTCCTGGAACGCGGTCTGGTCCTCCGCCCGGTGCCGATAGACGAGAGCTTCCCGGAGACGTTGTGGAGGCAGCCGGCGCGATGGCGGCACCTGCTCGTGGACTGGGATGCGGCCTAGCGCAGCTCCAGCCCGAGTCGCAGCACCAGCCAGTCCCGGCAGCGGTCCGGACGCCCTCCGGCTCGCATCTGGCGGCGCAGCTCCGCGAATCCCTGCTGCCAGATCTCCTGCGCCGAGGAACGGCGGAGCGAGCCCACTGGAATCGTCGTGGAGCAGCAGGGGTGGGACATCACCGGCGATGGTGATGAACACCTCCCGGAACGGTCTGGAGCAGAGGGGAGGCCCCGAGGTAGGCCGCTTGCCGATTTCTCGCTGTTCGCTCATCCCGGGTCGCCTTCTCGAAGGAGTGCCGCATCATAGCGCCGCTCCACGGTGACCCCCAAGGATGCGGCCCGCGCCAGTGCCGCTCGCAGGTGGCTCCGGACCGCCTCTCGATGGAAGTGCAGCTGTTCTCCAGCCAGCGGGTCGTCTGGAGTCACCCAGAGCTGCTCGATAATGACGTAGCGGCCGCCGCAGTCGTGGACTCGCTGGATGAAGGCCGGCAGCTCTGTGAGGTTGGAGTGCAGGAGAACGTAGAGCGCGCGCGCCTCGATCTCACTTGCGGCACAGGCGGCGAAGTTGCCCCACACCCTGCCCGAGTCAACGCCTGGCTGCAGGTACTCGTGGAGCCGGGCGGTGGCGCCGCAGATGGAGAAGACGACTCGGCGCAGGCCAGCCACCTCCAGGTCGCGGATCAGGGTGGGAGACATCAGCATCCCGTTCGTGTAGGTACAAGGTGTTCCCCCTCTACGGCTCACGCCTGCTGCCATGTCCACGAACCGCGGGTGGAGGAGCGGCTCCCCATTGCCGAAGAGCTCGACCCGACACCCCTCCGAGACGAAGTCCAGACAGCGCTCGAAGAGCGCCCATTCCATCAGCCCTGGGGCAGGATGAGGAGTGGATTGGCAGAAGCGACAGCGCGCATTGCAGCGCGTGGACACCTCGATCTGGACCACCTGTGGCAGTCGCATCAGGCGAGCGCCCTCAGGTAGATCGGGATGGTGCGGCGGGCGACCTCCCGCCAGGAGAGGGGACGCGGCTTGGGCACTCGCGGCGCCTCGAGCTGCTCGCGCAGGCTCGCGGCGATCGAAGCGACCGAGAAGGGGTCGCAGAGACTGGCCCACGCGAACTGGTCTGCTGCCAGGGTCCGGTTGGTCATCACCAGGTTCGCACCAGCGGCGGCGGCCTCGATCCCGATCAACCCGAAGCTCTCGTACTCGGATGCCTGACACACCACGTGGGCGCCGTAGAACAGACGCTTGAGTTCATCGAGCGGCAGCCGCTTGAGGAAGGTAGCCTTCTCATAACCCTGGGAGACGATCTCATCGTAGTAGCTCCAGGATCCTGTGCAGTCTGGGCCTCCCGCGAAGACTACCCTGGCACCGATCTGCTGGCAGGCCGCGAGTACCGCTCGTTGGCGTTTCGCTGGCTCATACCGCCCCACGCAGAGCACGTAGCGCTCTCCCAGGTCAACCGGGTTCTCGGGCGCCACAAGCCAGCTTTCGTCCACTCCCAGAGGGACCACCGCGATCCTGTCCTCAACCTCCGGGCAGTAGGAAAGAACCCGCTCCCGCTCGCCCTCCGAGGCGGCAATGACGGCGGCAGCGTGGATACCCACTCGCGCGAGGTCCGACGGGGAAGAGACATCCTGCAGGATGGTCGAGACCACGTATGGGTGCCCCAGCTCGATGCAGCGCTCCGCGATCTCGATGGACCACGGGAAGGCGATGTGCATCAGGTGCACGAGATCCCAGTCCTGGATGGAGCGGAATCCGGGCGGGCGGTAGTCGGCGGTCAGCCCGTCCTCCCGCAGCGCCTGCTGCAGTCCCTCCATGTGGACCATGTCCCCTCCGCCCCAGCTCCGAGGGCGGTTCTGGAAGAGCACCGAGAGAGGCCGCTCCTGCCGGCGCCGATACTCCGCGACATACCGCCACGGCCTGGGGCGGGGTGCGAGCGGAGCCGGGTCCAGCTGGAGGCAGACACCGGGAACCTGCTGACAGCGCCACCCGTTCCTCAGCAGCTCCCCGGTGAGCACGTCGCTCTCTGACAGCAGAAGCCGTTCCCAGTTCGCGGTCTCCTCCAGTGCACTACGACGGAACACCGAACAGCTGGGGCCTCGCCACGGGTAGACGGGGTCCTCGGTAGACAATACCCGTTCACCCTGGAGCACGATCCCGAAGGCGTGTGAGAGGTTATCATCGGCCTCCAGAACCTCAACCAGGGCCGCGATGTAGTCCTCCCCTGGGCGGCTGTGCTCATCCACCAGGATGACGTACTTGCCGTCTCCAGGCGCGTCTACCACCCTCAGATTCGGGTACTCCTGGTGAGCCACATTGGGCGGTGCCGGCGATCCGCCGCGCCAGACGACATCGACTTGCGGAAGGGGCATGAGCACCGGTTGGAGCCGGCCCTCTCGGTCAGGCTGGAGGTGCGCGCAGACGAGGTGCCAGACAGCCAGGATCCGGAAACCACTCTGGAGCAGTTCCCGGCCGTAGATCTGATCGTGGTGGATCCCGAACCGCTCGGGGAGCAGACTGGCGCGGTCAAGGAGGTGCCGACGGGTGAGCATGCACCCGAAGCCACAGCCGTCGATCTCATGGGCGCCGAAGCAATGGTAAGGAGCCTGCCACACCTGGATGCGCAGGAGGCCTTCGGAGGAGGCGGCAGGCCTCGGGTCTATGCTCTCATAGCGCCACAGCAGCACCTCAACGCTCTCGGGAGGGCCGGGCCGGTAGTAGGGCACCGCACCGGAGACCGCTCCGACATCCTCCTGCTCTGCCAGCGCCGCGTACAAGACCCGGAGGGCGCGAGGTGGGATGACCACGTCGTCCTCCCAGCAGAAGGCATACGGGACGCCCGCGGGGATAGCGCGGCGCAGCCTTCGATAGAGGAAGGCAACCTGCGCGTACTTAGGCCCGATCACCCGATCCTCTCGAAGGAGACAGGCGGAAGCAAGGCCCTCCCTCCGCTCAGCGAAGGCCGCCTCCAGCCGGGCCCCAAACTCGGGGTCGCGGGAGTTGTCGAGCCAGCACAAGTGCAGCTTCTCCCGCTCCCAGTCGAGGGAGTCAAAGCACTGGAGGTACTCCTCAAGGGCCTCGGACTTCCCCGAGAAGGCCGTGAGGAGGGCGATGTGACCCTCGAGGTCAGGGGGCGTGTCTGGAGGTGGGCAGGCCTGGCGCGGCGGTCGCTGCTGCGGAAAGGAGGACACCACCTGCTCGCTGATCAGCTGGTGGTGCCAGCAGCGGACATCTCCCAGGCAGAGGATCCGCCCACCGAGCTGGCGCACCTCCCATCCCAGCAGTTGCTCGAAGTCCAGCCCCATGGCCGACGACGATAGGGAGATGCGGAAGAAGGCCGGGTCGCGCAGCAAGGTGAAGCCCAGGCCGACCGCATCCACCTCCTCCGCGCCGGGGTAGGTGTCGGGAAGCTGGTAGACGAGCGGAGCAAGCCACTCCTCGTTCGCCTCAAGGTTGAACCGCCACGCGAGCACCGGCGTCTCCTTAGTGAGAGGGCGGTGCGAGGCAACGGCGGCGCCAGCCATCACAGCAGTGGGATTGCTGACGAAGAACGAGTGGAGAAGCCGGAGCCCGTCCGGTGGCGGAACCACCCCCTCCTCGTAGGTCAGCACACAGGTGACTGGCTCGCCGCTGCCCAGCACGGTGCTGCGCAGTTCAGTGTAACGCGCGGCCTTTCGCTCGTTCTTGGTCGCGCCGACGCGGGGGCCCGCACATAGCTCGAAGCGCCGATACTCTCGGCAGTGTTCAGCGACGTAGGAGGCGAGGAGCCGGCCGAACTCCCCATCCCCCGAGTCATCCAGCCAGAACACCCCAAGCTGGCCCCGGTCGAACTCGAGCGCCTCGAATCCTCGGAGCCACCATTCCCACCAGGAGTGCCTGCCGGAGAACGGGGTGAGGACGGCGATCACGGGTGGCCTGAATAGGATCGGAGCGTATTCACCTTGTCTGCCCTGCCTGCTGAGCTACCCCAACCCGTCACCCCGTGGCCGGGGCCTCTGGGGGGATGCTGGGCCCTCTGCACCTGCCCGCCTCGAGCGGAACGCCTATCGCCGGGGTAGGCGCGCCGCGCACGTATCCCCCAGCACCCGAACTCGGCCCTGCGGAGCCGGCAAAGCGACAGGCGATTCCGAGCGCCCGTCTGGCACTGTCGCCGCAGCACCCATGCCTGGCCACCACTGATCTCGCTCTCCTCGAGGCCCACGTACAGTTCGGCGAAACCGCGCGATCGCTCGCTAACCGCTGAAGCCACCGGCAGCATTCCCGGAGGCGGCGCCACGACAGCGATCCCAGCCTGACTCTCTGCATCTTCTCTGTGCGGTCAGGCACCCCTCCTCGGCAACCGGGACAGCGCTCTGCAGTACTACAGCCGAGGACGAGCTTGCTCGCCCGCAAGGTGCGTCCAGAGCACACTCCTCAGGCCCGTCTTCTCGTGCTGAGGAAGTCCTCGCCTGCGAAGGTCTGCGCACGCCTCGCCAGGACCTGGTAGAGACCCGAGTCAATCCGCCCTCGCGTGGTGACCGGCTCCGGCTGCGCGAAGAGAAACTGCTCCAGTGGAGGAAGCGAGCCCCACTTGCACACGAGATGGTAGACGACCTGGTCCCGGATCGGGTTGCCGTCGCGGTGGGGGGATTCCTCATAGTAGTCGGGATCGAACGCCGGGAAATAGGGCTCCTGCACTGCCAGGATCGCTTGTGCCCTGGCCAGAGCCTCGGCCTCAATGTCGTAGACCTCGGCAACGCGGCTGATAGTCCAGGCGGCGCCAACAGCTTCGTCGCAGCCCAACTGCAGAGGCCCGTCTCCCCGGATCACCGGGTCGGGATGCTCTCGCAGCCGCTCCGCGCGATGGGGCCCGTAGGTGAAGCTCGGCTCCAGCGACTCCGAGAACGTCACCCGCAGGTGCTGCCACACTGTCTCCCACGAAAACCCCTCCTGCCGGCTGAGGTTGTGCAGACGCGCGAGGTTGTTCACAGTCAAGCGCTCGGGCACAAACGACAGGTCCGCCAGCGTGCTGTAGGCAAGCGCCGCGAAGTGGCGGCTCGGCTCGGGCACCCACGCCTCAACTCCCCCTATGAGCCTGCACCGACGGCGAGATTCCACAAACCGCCTGTCCCACAGGCACTCGCCGTGCACGTAGTCGTAGCCTGGCGGGATCGTGAACAGGGAGCAGAAGAACGACGCGCCGATCCCGCCTACGCTCTGCCAGGGAGCGCTCCAGTTCCGGACCGCAGGGTCCCGCCCCATGGACTCTGCGGCCGAGGCTGCGGCCTCATAGTCATCCGGATGGGTAACCACGTCAATGTGGTTGAGCACCCGCGGCCAGGCATCACCCATGCCATAGAGCGCGTAGGTGACCGGCCCCCGGAACACGACGTACCGGACCCCGTACGCCTGAAGCCGGCTCAGCACAGCCTCCACCTCGGCCGGCCAGTCCCCGTTCATCTCCGCGAGCCGCTGCTGATAGCCCTCGCAGTCCTCTCGCACTGCCTCCGGACAGGCGTCCGCAAGCCGCTCGTCCAGACACCGCCAGGCCAACACCCCATCCAGCTGGTGCAGGAGAGCCGCTTGCCTCATGTAGTCCCAATCGAGTCCCCCGGATAGGAGCGAGCGGAGCCGCTCCCAGTCCGGGTCCGTCATCGCCACCAGCCGCAGTACCTCGTGCTCAGGCCTCGCGAAAGGCATGGCACACCTCCTGATAGAGTGGTAACAGCTGCAGGACGGCCTCGTCCCAGGTTGGCGGCCGGCGGCGATGCCAACCCCTGGGCCTGTTCAGCTCCACCTCCAGCGCATCCGCTATCGAGTCCACATCCTGAGGATCACACAGACTGCCGTCGCCCGCGAACTCCTCGACACCCCACCCCTGGGCCGTGTGCACGATGTTGCACCCGCAGGCAAGCGCCTCCAGCGAGTTCAGACCGAAGGGCTCGAAGCTGGAAGCATTGGCGTGCACCCAGGCCCGCTGATACTCACGCCACAGGTCATCCCCTCGCAGCATGGGCAGGAATGTGGCGCCGGGCCAGTCGCCAGCGATCGCTCGCAGGTGCGCGAGGATCTGTTGCGAGTCCGGCGCATTGTCCGGCCCGGCAAAGGTGACGGGAACGTCAAGCCGCATACAGGCGCGCAGCACCGCTGTCTGGTTCTTGCTCGTCGAGTAACGGGCCGCCATGAAGACGCGGCATTCGGGCTCGACACCCTCGGCAAAGCGATAGAGCGCCCCGGGCACTCCCTGGGGCGCGATCCCGAAACGCTCGCTCCCGAGCTCGGGGAAGCGCTCTCGGTAGAAGCCAACCTCCCTCTGCGAATAGCAGAGGATCTTCTGGGCGCGGCAGACGACGGGCGCGACTTGCTCGGGCTCCGGGCGGCCATGGGTGATCGGGATGACCACCAGGGGCGTCCATTCCGGGAGAGCCGCGACCGCCCCGTGGATCCACGGGAACTGAGCGTGGAAGAGCTGGACGAGGTCCCATCCCCCGAACCGCTGGAGCCAGCTCGGCTGAAAGTGAGCGACCCACCCCGCCCTGCGCAGCCCGTCGCGGTAGCCGTACACGTTCGTCATATCCCCCCCATCCCAGGCCGTGGGGGGACGAGTAGGATCTCGGTTCACAAGCAGCACTCGCAGGGGCCGCTGCTCGGGAACCCTCCCCAGAGCCGGGCGAAAACCCAGGTATTCCGCGCGCGCTGCCAGAAACTCTTCTGCAGCACAGCTCGGGATCCACTCGGTATCGAATCCATCCCCGATGTGCCCTAGCCAGACCGGCTCTTCGCAAAGAGCGAGCACGCGCCAGATGGGCCGCTCGACCGCCTCCGAGACATGGCACCCCCTCCAGCGGAGCTTGCCGGTGAAGTCCAGCGTCACCCCGGGATTGACCCCCGCGGGAACCTGTTGCGGATGGAGATGGAGTGAGTGCTCCCACGCTCGCACCAGGCCCCGCTCGCTGTTGACAAGCACGACGTCATCCGAGAACAGACCGCCCTGTCCCCTCTCCAACAGCTGCAGCAGGAGCGTGGTCTTCCCGGAGCCACTCCCGCCGCAAATGAGCACCGCACCCCGGTCCGTCTCTACGGCAGAAGCGTGGACAGCCTGCCACCCCTCTGGGGCACAGCAGATCGGGAGTGCGTAGAAGAGCCATTCCAGCAGCACGCCCCCAACATGGGTGCTCTCCGGGACGAACCCGACAATACTGTGGCGAGAGATCACGAAGGCCCCATCCTGCACCTGCACGGTGCGCGGGCAGGCATCCCTCTCCCGGCACCCGCGGCTAAGCACGGCCTCTACCTGCTGCCTGGGGACGCGGTTCACGCGAACCACGACGGGATAGCCGCCCGCGATCTCCCCGCGGACCATCCGCTGCGCCAGAAACCAGCGCAGTGTGTCCCAGTTCGTCTCGATGCACACTGTCCCAATTGCCGTGTCGTAGCTCTCGGCCATTTTAGTGCCCATCGTCTGGGGCAGGGCCAGCACGGGGTCGGCCCGCGCACAGCGGATCCCCGCGCCTCCGCGTTCCCATGCGGGGCCGCGGGGCCCGCGCCCGCAGCCAGTAGTTCCCCAGGTCGGGCTGGCGGTAGTAGCCGGCGCGGCCCATGATAGCTCATCGTGTCCACGGCACGTCCGGGCAGGCAAGTCCTCAGCTCCTCACGGCTTCCACTTTACCGGCTCGCCGTAGTTGGCATCCGGTTCCTTCGCCCAGGAGCCGTCGGGAAGCTTCTTCCGCGGCAGCCAGATCACATGCCCGTCCGCGAAGGCGTAATTGTCCCCGCCCAAGTGACGCGGCTCGGCGGGAAGGAGTTCGGGCCCTCCGGCCGCGTTCCATCCCGCGTCGCTTTCGAAGAAGGCCACCAAGCGGCTTGGCTCCTGGATCTCATCGTCGCGTAGACCGGCGAGTGCCAGATTGAGAGCATAGGAATGGGTGGGCTTGGCCGCTACCGGGCAGCGGACTCGGTTGCGAAGCTGGGGGGCAGCCGCCAGCGACTCCAACCACGTCTCCGCTACCGGGTATTGCCCGCCGGAAGCAGCCAGGTAGGCCTGAAGAGAGGAGACGAGGGAGCGCAAAGCGCTCTTGCACTCTCCTCGCGCCCGACTGGACAGATCCGCACCAATCTGTGGAGCTATCCAGACCACGACAGCTGCGATGATCGCGGCTACTGGCCCTGCCCGGCCGGCGTGTGCATACGTGCCCGAAAGCCGCGAGAGCAGCGCGGCAGATACCACGAGCATCACCGAGACCCGTGCCATCTGAACGGCTGGCGGCTGAAGAGTCCTGCCCACCCCGACTGCTATCTGCCGGGTAGTGAGTTCAGGGGCAAGGCACACCGTTGCTAGCGCGACGCAGCCGATGGCAAGTGCCCCGATACCCGCAAGCCGCGCTGGCGCGGGTATCTCCCTCGTCTCTGTCTCCCGCCGACCCAGCAGTAACACAGCGCTCGCCAGTCCTGTAAGCAGGTACAGCAGCGGACCAAGCAGCTTCTCCCCCACAAGTACTACTGCGCATGCCAAGACGAATGAGAGCCCCGCCCAGCCAGGGCCGCATCGCGCCCCGACCCGCTCATCACCCCGCGGTCCCCCCGAGCCAGTGGCAGTGAGCCCAGTCATCCCGGTATGTCCATCGCATCCCACACCGCACTCAGCGCCTGCAGTGGGACCGCGGAGACCCCACACCTCCCGCATTGGTGCTTCTCTTCTGGCGGCTCAGACGACCCATGCGGGTAGTTGGCCCACCCTGCCACCGCCCACTTCACGGCCGACAGACCGGCACCCGGGTCGCGCTGCAGGATTGTCGCCTTGACGATGTTGTTGGCAGCTGTTGTCATGGTCCACAGACTCGACCGGCCGCAGAGTCGGGCGAGGAGACCGAAGAGCACGTAGTTCACCGAGGGACTGGTGAAGCAGTTGACCCCCACTTGCACAGTCAGCGCGCAGGACCCAGTAGCGCAGGCCGCATTGTACCACCTGAAGTCCGCGTCCCTGAGCTGGGGGATATCCCAGGCGTCCCTCACAGCATGGTCGAGGTGGTGCCACGGACTGTCTACATCGCCGGGTAGCCAGAGCGGGTCGATGGACCGGCAGGCCTGCTTGAGTCTGCGGGGATCCAGGACCTGAAGCTGGTTATACTTGCACCTGACCCTTTCGAGGAGGTTGTGTAGCGCGGCGGTCACGTCCGGCCCGCAGACGTCCCTTCGCGTCGCGTCGGGTCCTCCCTCCGCCCCGCGGCGCGGCCCCGCCCCGCACGGCACGCACCTCCCCCTGCGCACCATCTTCTGCT
>Ga0272448_1006731_pt1 | contig 12331 bp, 8 predicted proteins | sample YNPCB0191_FD_202220 | JGI IMG/M metagenome (GOLD analysis project Ga0272448, IMG submission 202220) | Hot spring sediment microbial communities from Yellowstone National Park, WY, United States - YNP-CB-019-1 | ecosystem: Environmental > Aquatic > Thermal springs > Hot (42-90C) > Sediment... | reverse complement strand
GAAATAATAAAGAAAGAGAAAACACTACAAAAAATATTTTCAACAATAGTAAAAGAAAAAATGCAAGCAGAAAAAAGAATAAAAAGCCCAGAAAAAAGAAACTTTCTAGCACACGCAGGCCTAGAAAGAAACATCACACAAATATACATCAAAGAAAAAACACACATCGAAGAAGAAACATACATCAGATATGACAAGCAAAAAAGAGAAGAAATAGAAAAAATCCTAGAAAACATAGAGAAAAAATAAAACAGCAACAACCTTTCCTAAAAGCACAAAAACATCCCACAAAAACCACATCCTCCAAAAAACATAAACTAACCAAACACCTATTACAATAGAAAGTGTTTCTACCCTTTATATACCCTATTGCAAGTTAGGGGGTAGCGGAAAACGTATCCTAAAAGGGGCTATAAAAAAGCTTATTTAGCACAAAAAACAAAAATAAAGGGTCGGAATCTCATAAAGAGAATTGAAAGTAATGTAGGCGATTTCTTTTATAGAACGGATTTAGGAAGGAATCTCATAAAGAGAATTGAAAGTGTTACTGTTGGTAATGGGCAGAGTTTGACGGTTAGGAATCTCATAAAGAGAATTGAAAGTCATCATATTCCTCAGTCTTCTGCACCTTCTCCCCTGTGAATCTCATAAAGAGAATTGAAAGTCAACTAAACTTTGAAGTTCTCCTCTCACTTCGAGAACCTGAATCTCATAAAGAGAATTGAAAGATAATCTACTTTTACCCAATGTACAAGAATGTAAGCTTTTGAATCTCATAAAGAGAATTGAAAGTTCATACAATCTTCCTATAATAAATGCCTGATATTCTTCGAATCTCATAAAGAGAATTGAAAGCCTTTCTTTTTTTTGAGGTGATGTGAAAAATGAAATTCAGATGAATCTCATAAAGAGAATTGAAAGGCTTCGGGAAAAGGAGGAGGAGGTTCAGACTGTAAAAGGAATCTCATAAAGAGAATTGAAAGATAAAAATGTAGTCAGTTGAAACCCCCATATATGGGTGAATCTCATAAAGAGAATTGAAAGAGGATTGTCCTCTTTATGATAAAAGTTACGGAATATGGTGAATCTCATAAAGAGAATTGAAAGACGCAACGTACCAGTTTTTCTCTGCAACCTTTAACGCCGGAATCTCATAAAGAGAATTGAAAGCTTCTTCTCTCTGACACTTGATGCCACTCCTTTTTCACGAATCTCATAAAGAGAATTGAAAGCAGTCTTATTATAGCACTAAGTTCAAGTCCTACATGTGTGAATCTCATAAAGAGAATTGAAAGTGAAGGTCCTCAGGCATGTCCGAGGTTACTCGAATATTCGAATCTCATAAAGAGAATTGAAAGTTTGTGAGATAGCCTTTCGCGAAACTGCTTTGATACTCAGTTGAATCTCATAAAGAGAATTGAAAGTAGCTTAAGAGCATGCCATTGTATCTTGTCAACGTCCTATGAATCTCATAAAGAGAATTGAAAGTCTCACAGCCTTTTCCTCACCCAATCGAACCACCCTCTAATGCTGAATCTCATAAAGAGAATTGAAAGTATAAGAATAGCCCAGCTTTAGCCTTCACTATTTTTTCGAATCTCATAGAGAGAATTGAAAAAACATTAATTCGGCATGAAACTCACTTTAAAGTTTACTGTTTCTCATAAAGAGAATCAAAAGCTTTGCTGTTCTTTTTTTGCTGCTCTACTTTTCTTATTTTTTAGGAAATGGATTGAAAACCTAGAAAGTTAAAAAAAATATTCTGTTGCTTTAAAGGTCAGATGTTCAATTGTAACAAATTCTTAGTTATCGAATTTTATAAAGTAAAAGTTTGATCGCTAAGTGGAACGGGTATAAAAGTACCATATCCCAGTTGGGTAGCCTCTCCTAATGCACTTTCAATATATAGTTGAATGAGATTAAATTCTCCTTTAACAAAAATAATGCTACCTGGTTCTAATGCCTTATATATCGGCTTTCTTTTTCGCTCTCCTATGCTGAAACCAGCACCAAGGATCATAGATTCTCCACTAAGACCTAAATATTCATAGTCCTTATTTTCAACAAATTCCTTTATATGTTCCTCTATTTTTTTATCTTCCTTAAAGATAGCTGGAGTTGCAAGATATAGAGCTAAAACTCCGGAGGATCTATCTATATTGTTCCAAAGTTTTCTTTTAATTTCATCAAGTATTTTTGCACCACTTTGAGAACTAAGAATAGCAACTCTGTTTTCACCTCCAAACCTAACAGGTAGGGGTTGGATTGAAGACAGTTCTTTAACTAAGCTCCCTCTAAGTTCTATCAATATTTTTGCAGGATAATTAATATAGTCAACATATTCGATATTATAAAGAAATTTTTCTCCTTCTTCAACATTTCTAGTTTCCTTTCTAGTTTCCAATCTAACGCCAGTTCTTACATCTTTTTTTATGTAAACTTTACATTTTTCTTTTTTCTCCTCTACTAAGTATTTACTAAGCCTGTCTGTTCGGATTTTTTGAACTAATTTATTGTACTCAATTTCACATTTTTGTTTTAAGCTATCAATGCTCCAAAGTATCTCCAATGTTCTACCTTCAACCATGAATTCGTTGTTTAAATACAGTATTGGTCCCTTTATCCTAATATCATCCCCTAAGACTAAAAGATATTGCTCAATCCAATCTTTACTGTTAGTAGGAAGAGGCTTGTTTAATTTTGTGATACAGTAAGTTGCTAAAGTACCTGCTACTGTCGAAGGAGAGGGCATTATCCGGCTCATAGCTCTACTATAGACCCCCTTAGCATAAGGGTCAAATTCGCCTGGACCACGAAACAGCATTGGTTCAACTACCGAAAAAATAATCGACACTGTTTCGTCCATCATTCAATCCCTCTTAATCCTGATCTATAAAGCATTAAAGTTAAAAACAATTGATTCAATAGAAGTTCATTTTCGGCACCGTTCTTTATCTCTTTTGCATTATAATCCTCTGTTAACATTTCAGTCCATTCTATTATCTTCTCATGTTTCTGTTGTTCATCTTTAATTTCACAGTTTTTCTCAAATATTTTTCTCAAAAAGAATTTTAGTAAAGTCTTTTTATCATTAACAGCAAGTAATTTAATTGTTTGAAAATTACTATAAAAGTCATAAATTAACGAAACAGAAAACTTACCATCTTCTATATCAAGAAGAAGTTTTTCAACATATTCAAGAGTTTTAGCAAACTTTTTGTTCGGAGACCCAGTAGAAAGGGGTAGCAATGAATTAAGTTCTTTGCCCCTCGGTGAATAGGAAAGAACAAGAGTGTCTTTTTCTACTATTGCTTCTTTATCATGCAAAGCGTCCTTAAAAGGCCAATTTGTTTTTTTGGCTAGTTCATCTAATAAAGTTGCAGAGTTGTTTATCGCTGCATACATCGGAAACATATAATGAGTTAAGTATACAGAAAAACTACGACTTGCTGTGACCATTGAAGGTGTTATGTAGTTGTACTTTTTGTCAAAGCCTTCATGTTCAGAAGGAAAACTAAATTTTTCTCTAAGTTTTTTAACTGCATTAAGGCAGTCTTTAACTGGCATTACTGCAAGTAGATCATCCCCTCCAGAATAAACCACTAGTCCATTGTGTTCATCGATTATTTTGGCATCCCTTGTTGCATTGTTCATTAGGGCTCTACTAAGTGCGCAGTGATATGAAGGAGAAATAAAAATTCCATTTATATTTTGAAGATAGTCAATAAATTTTGAAATTTCTTCAATTTTTTCGTCTATGTTTGCTATTCCCTCCTGCTTGCAAAGCTCTTTTGCTTTCTCCCTTTCTTTTTTTAGGATATAATTTATTAATTCTTTAGAATCTCCCTCCAATATGTTAAAGAGATAATCTTTAACTTCAACTCTAAATCCATCCTTAATTTCACCTCTTATAATCTTGCCTAAATTGTCTCCATCACTTCTAACGATTGCATAATAAGTGTTTAGACTTTCAACTTTTCCACCAATTTTCCTCATTTTACCATCATTATTTATATTTCTTATCAATTTTATCCAAGCCTTTCTTAACTTAAAATCTTTCATAAATATAGATTCAGCATTATCTAAGAATACAAGACACACCAATTGTCCTCTTAAGTCTATATGAGAGATTTCTCTAATTTTTTCTAGTAAAAACTTTTCTGCATTCAATATAGGTTCCCTAACTTTCATAGCCTCTTTACCTAGTGTTTCTTCTATTTCTTTTTGTATATTGCCTATCATTCTAGAAAGTTGTTCTGATAATTCTGTATCCTTATTAAGCGCTATACCTTTCATCACTATGGTCTTCTTAAATGGCATTAGTGTGATGTCGCAGACAGAAATGAATTTGCGGGAGGGAAGATTGTCTGAAACTTTTCCCAAAAGTTCGTCTATTATGGGCTTTAATATTTTTTCTTTAGTAAGGAGCCTCTTTATTAGGCAAAGTGGACAGAAACGTTCACCAAGACTAAAAATAGGTTCTATACCTATGTCTAAATATTTCGTATACTCTTCTTCATTTGAAGGCAAACTAATGATTGCAGGTAAAGATCCACAGACAGTACAATACTCAAACCCCCTCTTTGATTTTATTGGCCACGAGTCTAAAATATGTTGGGAAGTCATATTATAAAGGTCTAGATTTTCTTCAGGCCTAAACTTATAGATTTTCCTTTTGCCTTCTTCATAAGCTAAGAGCTTAAACATATTATGATATAGGTCGTAAGAATCTTCTTTAACATCAAATTCAGTAAGTTTATCGGTTGATAACGCTATAACTCTAATAGGCAGCGGAGGCGTCTTATCAAAATTAAACTTCTTACATTCTTTTAGTAACCTTCCTGCATGAGTCGCTAAATCACCTAACTCTCCAAGCATATTAGTGCATTCACACACCTCTATTATTTTATCGTAAATCTTATTCCAAATTTCTTCGTACCTTTTACTCACAAAGTTCTCTAGATCTTTAAGTTCTCTGAGCTCCCTGAATGGCTCAAGTTTTTTTAGCTCATTAAGTTCAGGAAGAATTAGTGTAGCTGTAGTAGGGATAATTGCATACTTTGGTATATTGTCTTCATCAGGATTGTAGCCTGCAAATTCTTTTGAAATATTTTTAATTACTTCTATAACGCTCTTATCAACTCCATTAGCAATCAATTCTGAGATTAAACTATGATAATAAAATGAATTTCCTCTACAAGTAGGTAAAACCATGATATCAGGACCAAGAATTCTTACAAAAATCCAAAATACACTCCATGCTAACACCGATGCAAGGTAACTTGACAACCAAAGGTCACTTAACTTTCTGGAGTGCGCTATGAACCTTTGTACACTACCCAAATCTATGTATAATAGTATGCCTTTTGGGTTTTTCCCCCCCAAAAACCAATTTATCATAGATGCAGTAGCATAGTTATGATCGAAAACACTATGGGAAGGGGTTCTTGTATCTGCTGGAAGGGAAGGAAATCCATTCTTTATCCATAATGGTTCATAGCTTGCATAAAGAACATGATAAGCAAGCCTAGTGTCTCGTACTGATTTTACGATCTTATTTAATGCTTCAGCGAATTCATAAACCTTTTCATTGGCTATTTCATCCTTAACTTCTTGCGAAAAACTTGGATTAAATATATTCTTTATCTTAATTTTCTTAAAAGGAAACTTGTGGAAATCTTCACTTACTATCTTACTTAGTAACCAGCGATCTACACTTGATGCTAAGTAGTCACTTTGTCTCACTTTAATATTATTCAATTCAAATATGGCGCTTTCAAGAATACTATCTTTTAGTACCTTATCAGCAATTTTTTCAGCCTGTTCTTCGTGTTTCCTCCCCTTACAGATATCCCAAGCTTTTGTAGGAGGATCATGAAAAAGGCATGCTGACTTTAAAAGATAAATTTCATTATTCATTTCTCAACAACACCTTCTCATAGCTTACAACCTCGAACTTAGAATAGCCTACAGATGTCTTAGCACCTACACCCTTATAAAAAGAATAGAGCAATCCACGATCAACTATACCTAACTCATCAACATGTGGAATCGGCTCTTCGGCTAAGTCTGCATCTTTAAAGTTTCTGATATCAAGTTGCCTTACTTCTTTTATACTTTTTCTTTCTTTCTTATAAAAGAGATAGAACTGGAACAAAGTATCAGGCATAATGGCAAGATAAGTTATTGGTGTCGGCGAAACTTCAAGTTCTGAAGTAGTTTCTTCTGAATAATGGGGAGTCATTACATCGGGAAAGAACATATATCCTTTCTCTCCTTCTTCAATAGGATAAGCGTCTGTGAAACCTATTAGACCCATGCATTTATTATCACCAAAGAGCCTTCTGCATTCACTTTCAGCTTTATTTTCAGCATTATCCATTCTTTTTGACTTCTTAAAATCATTTACTAGGAGTTCGTAAACTCCAGCTCGAACAGCACCTTTTATAGTAGAACTGGATATATATGGAACATTCAGAAGCCAATCGAAATACAACCCAATTTCAAAAGGAATCTTTCCGAAATTCTCTGAGGCTCCAACAAGTACTAAAGAAATTGCCTTAATTTTTACGCTTCTTACTTCATAGTCGAGGCTTAGAAGAGCCTCCTTAATTTTTTCAAGTTTCTGGACAATTTTTTCATTCGATAAATTTGCTACTCGCTTAACCACATATTCTAAGATTCTTCGCTTCTTTTCAGCCACGTATTCAGTCGCATCTTCACCTTTGCTTTTCATTACTTCAAAACCGGCCAACGAGATATAACTCCAGATGTTTGGCTTACTTATTTGTTCAAAGTTCACTTTAATCATTTGCTCACACCTTTTTTAGCACTTTTTCAAATGCATAATTAAAGGCATCTTGAATTGAACCACCTGGGATCTTTTCAATCGAAGTTTCGATAGACTTGCCACTTTTTCTGCTTTTACTTATATGCAACAAACCTTCAGGCCAGTCACCAGATAGCAAACCGTAAACTATGACAAAGACTTTGTATTTTATCTCAAAATATCTAACACCAATTGATGAAATTCTTCTTTCACTACTGTATTTATCATTCTTTTTTTTAGCATATCCTGTGCCCCGTTGGAAACGCGGCAACCCAAGTATCCAAGTGTGGAAGTTCTTACCTGATATTCTAGGATTCGTTTTCCACGTTTGTTTAAGAAAAGCATTACCAGCATTGTCAAGTTTAACTGTTGACTCCTTTACTTCAATTTTTATATTATGCAGAGAAGGTACGCGGGGTATAGTTCGAGATGACTGTATTGAAGGTATTTCAAATAATTGCCGAACATATTTAATTGTTATTTCGCATAATTTTTTAATTGTATTTTTCAATTCATTTTCTGTAAAATCCTTACTCTGTAAATCTTGAATTACATTTTTAAGTTCTGGGTCTATTTCAAGAGTATCATTTAATGAGAATAAAGATATCTTTAATGAACCAAAGCCTCTCTTTGTCATAGAGCCTATGCCCCCAAATATTAAACCCAATATGAATGAAGAAAGAGCAAAATTAACTTCTTTATTATTTCCATTGCCATAAATCGTGATCTTAAATTTCATACCCTCCGTTATCAAAGTCGCTATTTCCTCTTTTATTCTTTTTAGATAGCTTAGTATTTCATTGCTATCAATGTTATCTTTAGAAAGAATATTTTCTTCAGTTTCCCTTTTCATAAGTAGCACTTTCATTCTAGGTATTCCTGTAAGTTTGTATAAGTTTGGAATATTTAGATTAATTTCAATTTTTCCTTTCCTTGATTCTATTTTTCCTTGAAAGAAGTCTTTTAGAGGCCCATCGTTTATTTGCTTTTTTATTAAGTAAAGGTCTAATTGTCTGTACGTGCCTATAGTGATTTTTGGTTCAACCGGATTTAATACTACAGCAACTTTATCATGCGACAGATCTAATTTTGATGTTCGAGTTATAACAAAATCTTTAGCACCTTCATAAAACCGATCGATTTCGTTAATAATTTCTTTTAGCCTTTTTTCATGATTATTGGGAAAACTAATATCGGAAACTTCCAGCTTGAACTTTGAGCTACGTTTAGTACTACCAAAGAGCTCACTTAGATACTCATTTGCATTTTTGTAATTAATTTCTCCATAATAAGCACCAATTATAGCGGTTCTTGCCCACCATCGCCAAACACCTTTTAAAGACTTTGCCATAGGTTTAGTTAATAAATCTAAGTCTAAGCTATACGGTGTAGCTTTGTAACCACCTATTCTAGTTAGAGATATTGTTTCAACATCGATTTTAGCTATGAATTCATCTTTTATTAAAGTTTTTTGAACATCTAACCAAGAATTCATCTTAATTCACTTTAAGCCTCAAATAGGGCTTCGGATAGTTTTTTCAACTGAACAAGATAAGGTCTGAGTAATTTGCTAGCTACTCTACTCTTTCCTTTTTCAATTTCTTCTAAAGCTTGAATTGGTGTATTAAGATGAGCGTCTTCAATTAGTTTTAAATCGTTTAACCTTTTTAGTATAAAATACAAATATATAGCATAACTTTTTTCTGTCGAGGCACTATCTTTAATTTTTTCATCACCTTTTTCAAGCATATTTTTTATTTGATTGTAATTCTTGCTGCCTGCCTTTGCGTAACAGAAGCTGAGAGCGGATACAAAACCTGCATCTTCTATGAGGCTAGGTAGTTCTCTGCACCGAGCTCTGAAACTTTTCCCCACCTCACTTTTTTCTTTACTTTCCAAAGAATTTAAAAGTCTTTCTATATCTCTCATAGCACTAAGAATAGAATCATGATCACTCATTGTAGATCACACATTTGGAAAATATAGATTTACTATTCCTCTTCCAACTGTTTCATTACCGCCAATTATTAAGTAGTTCCTTGTTCTTTCCAGCAGTTTATGAAACTCTTCTTTAACTCTACTGGGGGTTTGTAGATCGCTATTGGGTTTTTTTGACCTAGAGTAAAGAATTAGGGTGGCAAATACTGTGTTCCAGGGGACATATTCCTCAGTCCATAAAGCACCTTCTTTAACAACCTTCTTCTCTCGATCGATAGCTATTCGAGTCACTCGCACCAATGATTTTTCTAGAGCATTTAGGACATCATCGTCACTAAGTAAAATTAATCTCCCATGTTCTATGCCAAGAAGATCTTCTAATTTTTTAATATTATCGGAATGCTGAATACTACATTCTATAACTAAATCCTCATTTATAACAAGTTTGCCATTTAAAGGTGTAATTTCAAACATTTTTTTTGCGTCTTGGGACACTTGACAAGCACCTTTACTTACAGAATAATCTGACAGATCTAAAACATAATCGTACGTCTTTCCAGTTATTTTTAGTAATTCATTAAGGCGCTTTAGTAGTAGAGGGGAAGTCGCGAAGGCATAGACACCTTCTAGGCTCCTTACTGGGAATGCAACAATAAAAGCGTCAAGAATCGCTATAGCCGATGAGAATGTCTCTTCTTCAGGTTCAGAACCAAACAAATTCTTCACAGTTTCCCTATTTACGTTAGGAAGTAGCCAAAATGCACTCTTTAATGCCCCTTTTAGACTTGAGGAGTATAAAGTTGGAAATCCAAGGTTATCTTTTTGTACTGGTAAATCTATGAGGTCTCCAGTTCGCCCCACGCCTGGGTGAAGGTTCGTAATTGCTTTAATTAGAACCAGTTCGAAATCTTCATATGGACTTACAACAAATTGTTGTTCACTCATTAACATTTCTATGATAAATTTTTGTTTATAAATATTTCTCTAAGGCTGGCCCATGCTCTTATTGATTAGTCTTTCAATTCTCTTTATGAGATTCTGTTGAGAAAAAAGGTGATACTAAATGACTGTGTCAACTTTCAATTCTCTTTATGAGATTCCGATGAAGGATTCGAACAAGTGTGGGAGAAGGCAGAAACTTTCAATTCTCTTTATGAGATTCTGTACATTCCAGAAGAGGTTGCAAAAGACGCTCTATCACTTTCAATTCTCTTTATGAGATTCACAAAAGTGAGGTGAAGTAAATGAAAGCGTGTAAACATTACACTTTCAATTCTCTTTATGAGATTCTAAAAATAGTTGAAGCAAAAGGGGAATTACAAAGTCTTGCCTTTCAATTCTCTTTATGAGATTCAAAAAGTACTTGAAGAAATTGATGCACAAGTAGTAGGCTTTCAATTCTCTTTATGAGATTCGTTAAAGGATAAAGGAGTTATCACAGAGGAATTGTATGCTTTCAATTCTCTTTATGAGATTCTTGGAGAAAACATTATCTGGAACGCTTCCGGGCTGACTGTTCTTTCAATTCTCTTTATGAGATTCTTCCAATACTTTTGGCACTACACCCATTCCTTTCAGTCTTTCAATTCTCTTTATGAGATTCTTGGTATCTAGTGCTAGGCTTGGTATTGCTTTAGCGTTCTTTCAATTCTCTTTATGAGATTCCAGCCTAATGATGCGATAGCGATACCCGTGTCAAGGGAAAGCTTTCAATTCTCTTTATGAGATTCAAAATTAAACATGGGCGAAAAAGTAGTTAGTGTTTCAATTCTCTTTATGAGATTCTGGGAAGACAAAAGCTATCATACAGCTAACGACGTGCAAATTTCTTTCAATTCTCTTTATGAGATTCACAAAAACTTCTGGCTTTCATTATGTTGTAAATGACTTTCAATTCTCTTTATGAGATTCTCACATGTTTAGCTAATATCATATCAGTTTTTGATGCCTTTCAATTCTCTTTATGAGATTCGTATGTTAAGGAAAAGTGGAAAGCGAAAATTTACATTTTGACTTTCAATTCTCTTTATGAGATTCGATGCCTTAAAGTCTTTTTCGTCAACAACAACATCAACTTTCAATTCTCTTTATGAGATTCAGCAACAAGATCCTTTTGGCAGACTTGCTTAAGACGATAAACTTTCAATTCTCTTTATGAGATTCAGAATACCAAGCCATAACCAAGTGGATGGCAGATGAAGCTTTCAATTCTCTTTATGAGATTCCTCTTACAGTAGACCTTACAGACCTTCAGCCCTCTAACAACTTTCAATTCTCTTTATGAGATTCTTTGCTTCATGAAATCGCTCCAACACCGCCAATATTGCTTTCAATTCTCTTTATGAGATTCCAGCAATTGGCACTGTAGTAGGGGGTGCGGCAGGTCTTTCAATTCTCTTTATGAGATTCCAGGTTAAGGCTGAAGAGAAGGCTGAAGCTAAACCGGTCCACTTTCAATTCTCTTTATGAGATTCCATTCTAAACGCAATAGACAAAGAATACATGAAAAAGTTACCTTTCAATTCTCTTTATGAGATTCAGGTTGGCGTGTCAGAGTTTTTATAAACCTTGTAAGCCACTTTCAATTCTCTTTATGAGATTCAAGAGTATCAACAGTATACTGCCGCATCAAAGAAGTATAACTTTCAATTCTCTTTATGAGATTCTTGAGGAACGGGCTACGCTGGAGTATAAGATTGGATAACTTTCAATTCTCTTTATGAGATTCATAAGGGGCAGGTCGAGTTTGTCGGAGACTTCTACATGCTCTTTCAATTCTCTTTATGAGATTCCATATATTTTTATCGCACTTCCAGCGGTAGAATTGTGGCTTTCAATTCTCTTTATGAGATTCCACGATAGCTAAAAAATATTTCTCACTTTACAATACGAACTTTCAATTCTCTTTATGAGATTCTGGACACAATATTACATATGACCTCAAATTTTTAAAATACTTTCAATTCTCTTTATGAGATTCTGCAACCATAATGTTAGTGAAGGAGGTCGAATAGAAATCTTTCAATTCTCTTTATGAGATTCACGGAGGCGGAAGTTAGGAAAAAACTAAAATATCTTGAGAACTTTCAATTCTCTTTATGAGATTCCCGGTTGAAGTGGAACTCGGTGAATGGTGGGTGGTGTAAACTTTCAATTCTCTTTATGAGATTCCGTAATATGCCAAGACTATGAAGTAAGCGACCAGACAGTACTTTCAATTCTCTTTATGAGATTCTTATAGGTTTAGACGTGGTAACCTATTTGAAATATATTACTTTCAATTCTCTTTATGAGATTCTAACAAAGTGGATGGCGGACGAAACGAACGGTGTAGCTAACTTTCAATTCTCTTTATGAGATTCTGAAGCAAGAGAGATTAAAGTTCACAACCGGAACTATTTCTCTTTCAATTCTCTTTATGAGATTCAAAAGCCTATGGATAAACGATAAAATAACAAACATAGAGCTTTCAATTCTCTTTATGAGATTCCGTATATTTGGCAGTGGGAAGAATAATACCAAAAGAGTCTTTCAATTCTCTTTATGAGATTCAAGCTTGGAATA
>Ga0272448_1006728_pt1 | contig 12333 bp, 14 predicted proteins | sample YNPCB0191_FD_202220 | JGI IMG/M metagenome (GOLD analysis project Ga0272448, IMG submission 202220) | Hot spring sediment microbial communities from Yellowstone National Park, WY, United States - YNP-CB-019-1 | ecosystem: Environmental > Aquatic > Thermal springs > Hot (42-90C) > Sediment... | reverse complement strand
CACGATTTTATTGTTGACTTAGTAGAGAAAAGACTTGGAAGTATATCAGATGAAGAGTTTATAGATGCAGTTAAAAAAGCTTCTTGGGATGAACTACAGTGGATAAGATTCAATGGAGCAGTATTAGGTTTTGTAATTGGGATATTCTTGGGAATTTTAAATTTGATTTGGTAAAGTTTTATTATTCTAAAGCTTTTATTTTATTCCTTAAAGATAAACTTAAGTTGCTACAAAATAAAGATGAGTAAAAAAGCTGTATGATAATTTATTTGTTATATGACTTGGGTGAGAAATAAGTGATTTTTATAGAATTTAAAAATGAGATCCTTCAGCCTTACGGCCTCAGGATGACAAGGAATGACCCGATGATGTCATTCTGAGCAAAGCGAAGAATCTCATGGTTTTCTTTTCAAGTCAAAGAATCAAAAAAGAGTTCCTTCGGACTTACGTCATTGGGATGACACGGAAAGGTAAACTTACAAGAATTTTAGAACTCCCTCGTCTCGCTTTCTCACATTTCACATTTCTTGTGCTATAATATTTCTTTAAAATTTTTAAGCGGAGGAAGAATTATGCACCAATTAATTAGAGAAATTGAACAAAGATATTTACCACAAGACATTCCTGAATTTAAAGTAGGAGATACTGTAAGACTTCACTTAAAAGTTAAAGAAGGTGAAAAAGAAAGAACACAGATTTTTGAAGGTTTAGTTATAAGAGTTAGAGGCAGCGGAACGGGGAAAACTTTTACGGTTAGAAAAGTTTCTTACGGCGTTGGAATGGAAAGAATTTTCCCAATAGCATGTCCATCTATTCAAAAAATAGAAGTGGTTAAACGCGGTAAAATTAGAAGAGCTAAACTCTACTACATCAGAAATCTCAAAGGTAAGGCTGCTAAAATTAAAGAGCTTAAAGAATGGGAAATCAAGAAAAGACAAGCGGAATCTCAAGCTTCTAAAGAAAATAATGGATAATGTTGAAAAAGAGCTTTTTAGTCAAGGTTATGAAAAAATTGTCGGTATAGATGAAGCAGGAAGGGGACCGTTAGCCGGTCCTCTTGTTATTGCATCAGTCATTTTTCCTAAGCATCAAAAACCTTTCATACATAATGATTCAAAAGGTCTTTCAGAAAAAGAAAGAGAGTATCTCTTTGAAAAAATTCACGATTATGCGGAAGAAATAAATATTACCATCGTAGAAAATACAGAAATAGATAAGCTTGGCATATCAAATGCTGCAAAAATATACATGGAAAACAATCTAAAATCTTTAAAATCAAAATGGGATATAGCTTTAGTTGATTTTGTAAAATTAGATGAAAGTATAAATCATCTACCTTTAATCAAAGGAGATGAAATATCTCATACAATAGCAGCGGCAAGCATCATCGCAAAAGTAGTTAGAGATAGAATGATGATTGAGTATAAAGAAAAATATCCTAACTTCTCTTTTGATAAACATAAAGGTTATGCAACAAAACAACATTACCAAGAGATAAAAAAATTTGGCATTACTCCAATCCATAGAAGAAGCTTTAATCTTGGAGTTAGTGATGATTAAAGATATTATAAAAAAACTTACAGAAAGACAAGACCTAACAAAAGAAGAGACGGTCTATCTTTTCGATAATCTAATGGAAGGCAATCTAACCGATGCACAGATTGGAGCTGTTTTAATTGGCTTGAAGATGAAAGGAGAGTCTGTTCTTGAAATAGAAACAGCAGCAAGAATTATGAAGGAAAAAGCTGTCAAAGTTGTAGTTAAAGATAAAAGTAAACTTGTTGATACATGCGGAACAGGTGGAGATAGATTAAACACTTTTAACGTGTCTACAATATCGGCATTCGTTGTGGCAGCAGCAGGTGGTAAAGTTGCAAAGCATGGCAACAGGTCTATCTCTTCAAAGTGCGGAAGTGCGGATATAATGGAAGCTTTGGGAATAAAAATAGAGCTTACAGCGGAAGAAGTTTCAAGGCAGATTGAAGAAATAGGCCTTGGTTTTATGTTTGCTCCATTGTTCCATCCATCAATGAAAAATGTAATAAAACAAAGAAGAGAGATAGGCGTTAGAACAATTTTTAACATTCTTGGACCACTTTCAAATCCAGCTGACGCAAATTATCAAGTGATGGGTGTTTATGATAAATCCTTAGTTGAACCACTATCAAAAGTCTTGCAAAATCTTGGAGTAAAAAAAGCTTACGTAGCTCATGGATTAGATGGGTTAGATGAAGTATCTATCACAGCAGAAACCTATGTTGGAGAAATTAATGAATCTGATATAAACTTTTATACAGTAAAACCGGAAGATTTTGGATTAAAAAGAGCTGAAATTTTTGAAATTCAAGGTGGAGATGTAGAGTGTAATAGAGAGATTGCTTTAAGTATTTTACAAGGCAAAGATTATTCTTCAAAAACAGATTTTGTGGCTTTAAATTCAGCATTTGCTTTAAAAGTTATAGGTCTTGTAGATTCTATAAAAGATGGAATAGATTTGGCAAAAGAGACTATTTATAACAAAAAAGGCTATGAAGTTCTTGAAAAATTAAGAAATTTCTCATAAAGGGGGATTGATATGGTTTTAGAAGGAAAGTTAGCATTTGTAACAGGAGCAAGCAGAGGAATTGGAAGAGCAATAGCTTTAAAATTGGCTTCTATGGGAGCCGATGTAATTATTAATTACTATAAAAACAAAGAAAAGGCTGAAGAAGTCAAACAAGAGATAGAAAAGCTTGGAAGAAAGTCTTATATAGTTCAAGGAGATTTTGGAGTTAAGGAAGAGATTGACAGAGTATTTGATGAAATCACAGAAAAGTTTGGCTACTTAGATATTTTTGTAAGCAACGCAGTAGCATCAGGAAGAGAAGTAATCGGTGGTTTTGCACCATTTTTAAGACTTAAAGAGAAAGGTACTTTAAGAATATATAACATAACAACCTTCGGTTTTATATGGTCTTCTCAAAGAGCTGTTAAGCTTATGGAAGGAAGAGAAGGAAAGATTATAGCTATTTCATCAACCGGGACAAGGGACTATATGCCAAATTATGCAATACACGGCTCAGCAAAAGCAGCATTAGAAACCCTTGTTAGATACTTAGCAGTAGAAGTTGGTCCAATGGGAATTAATGTAAACTGTGTATCCGGTGGACCGATAGATACAGAAGCAATACAGCTTTTTCCAAACTATGAAGAAGTTAAAGAAGGAACAATCAAGCTAACGCCACTTGGTAGAATGGGACATCCAGAAGATTTAGCCGGTGTAGTTGGATTTTTATGCACTCCGGATGCAAGATGGATACAAGGTCAAACAATAGTAGTTGACGGTGGATTATCTTTAGTTAGGGGTGGAAGATAAGTGAGTAAGTGAGAAAGTGAATAAGTGAGATGGTGAAAAGCATTTAACGTCTCGCCTCTCACGTCTCACCTTTATAAGGAAATGTGATGCTTAAGTTAAAAAGAAAAAGATTAAATCACAAAACATTTGTAAAAAGATTCAAACTTTTTTTATACAATCTTTTAGAAAATGATAGAAATTCTCTAAATCATATCTATTCTATTTTTGCAATTTTTTTAGTTTTAACATCCTCAATCACGGTTTTTCTATTAATATCTCCAAAAAGTGAAAAGCTTCCTCATGATTTACATACTTTCTTTAAAGACTTTGAAGAGTTTACGTTATTTTTCTTTTTGATAGAATACATACTTAGATGGTGGGTTGTTTCTGATTTTACAGAAGATTTTAAAGATTATTTAACTGAGCATAAACAAAGAAACTTAAAAGTATATTTTAATGCCTTTTTATATGCTTTAAAACCAAAGCTAAAATGGATGATAAAGCCTTATTCAATCATAGACCTTCTTGCAATACTGCCAATCATAAGACCTTTAAGAATGCTTAGGATATTCCAGCTAATTAGACTGCTAAAACTTTTAAGATACTCTTCTGTATTTAGAAATTTCTTTTTTGCGTTTAAAGAAAACAGCTTTGTCTTTACATTTACTTTTTCAAGTTTGTTTGTAAATATCATTTTCTTCTCTTTTTTAACATACATCTATGAACATAACGCAGGAAATGAAAATTTTGACAGCATCTGGGAAGCCTTTTACTGGGGTATCATAACATCTTTTACAGTTGGATATGGAGATATAGTTCCTATTTCTGATGTAGGAAAGATTGCAGCATCTTTAATGGTAATTATTAATGTTATTTTAGTATCCGTTTTAACGGCGGGTTTTTCTGTTTCATTTATAAATAAACTTTTAGAGTTAAAGGAAGGAGAGATGGTCATGAGAGATTTAAAAGACCACATAGTTATTTGTGGATACAACGAAACATCTGAAGAAATCATTGAAAAAATAATGGAAAGTGATATAGATAAAGAAAAACCTGTTGTGCTTTTAACAAACTATGATAAAAAAGACTTAGGAGTAGAATTGTCAAAATATATCCTTTATAAAAAAGGAGATTTTATTTTAGAAAAAAATCTTTTAGATGTTGGAATAGAAAATGCTTCAGATGTAATCATCGTCGGTGAAAAGCTACTAAATCTATCTGAAAGAGATATAGATGCAAGAACAGCTTTAGCGGGAATGCTTATTAGAGCGCTTAATCCAGTAGTAAAACTTTATATAGAAGTTCTTTTGGATGAAGATGCAGAAATTTTTAAAAAACGAATTGGAGCAAGAGAAGTTTTGATTCATGGTCAGATAGTAGGAAAGATAATGTTCTCAAGTTTACTAAATCCGGGTGCAACATCCTTGATAGAAACGTTGTTAGATGTAGAGACAGGAATTCAAAAAGTAAAAGTTAGAGAACTTGGAAGTTATAAAACTTTCGGAGAGATTATAAAAATTGTTAGAAAAGATGGCTATTTACCGATTGCAGTAGAAAGAAGTAAAAAAATAATCTTAAATCCGGAAGATGATTTTGAAATTCAAGAAAGCGATGCAATATTCTTAATACCAAAAGGCGAATCTCAATGAAAAACATAATCATCACGAGAGAAGCATCAGGATTTGAAGAAGTAAAAGATTTATTCATAAAAGCAGGATTTAATCCTATATCTTTTCCTTTAATCAGATTTGAGCCGGTAGAAATTAAAAATTTTAATCTTGAAGATTATGAATATCTAATCTTTACAAGTAAAAATGCAGTCAAGTATTTCTTTTCTCAAATTCCAAAGATTGATAAAAAAATAATAGCTGTTGGAGAAAAAACAGCAAAATACTTGGAAAATCTTGGATATAAAGATGTAGTCGTTCCGGAAGTCTACAGTGCAGAAGGCCTTAAAGGATTTTTTGAAAAAAACATAGATATATTTAAAGATAAAAAAATGGCTTTAATAAGAGCATCAGAAGGAATGGATACACTTTTAAACAGCCATTTCATGATAGACCTTATTCCGGTGTATGAAACGAAGCTAAACATTCCTGAAAATGTTGAGAAGATAAAGTCGTTAATAGAGGATGGAAAAATTTATGCAATAGTATTTTCAAGCCCTTCAACTTTTAAAGGTTTTTTAAATATTTTTAAAGAAGAATCAAAAAAGCTTTTAGACAAAATGCTGACTGTAGCTATTGGAAACACTACAAAAAATTTTATAGAAAGTCAAGGATTTAAAGTTGAGGTAATGCCTGACAAATTTACATTCGAAGAGGTTGTAAAGAAGTTGAAGATGATAGGCGAAGATTAATTTAAGTAATGTGAATGCTTGTAAAAATCAACATCATCCCTGCAGCCGGCGGAGAATCTCTATCTTCTTGCCCATACAGTGAATAAGTGAGAAGTAAAAGGAAAAGAGATTCTTCGCTTTCGCTCAGAATGACAAAGTATGGGTAATTTATGAATAGCCTCCACTTTCTCACCTTATTTAAAAAAGGAGATCCTTCGGACTAAAGTCCTCAGGATGACAAAAAAGGTAAACTTACAAAAATTTTGGAACAGCCTCGTAAGAATCTCAATAATTCTTTTTGAAATCCATTTTCCATACTTCTTTTAACTTATACAACATCCTTATCCAAGTATAGCAGAAATTTTTTCAAAATTACCTGTCATTAAAAGAATACCTATTAGAATAAGTAAAATTCCACCTATAAACTCAATTACTACAAAATATTTTCTAACTACATTAAAGAATTTAAAAAATGCATTTATCGCAGCTGCTGTTATAATAAATGGAATTCCAAGACCCATAGAGAATGCAAACAATAAAATTGTTCCTTGTGCTACTGTTTCTTGTTGAGAAGCTACCAATAAAATTGCTCCAAGAATTGGACCTATGCAAGGTGTCCAACCAAGAGCAAAAGCAATACCTACCAAGAAGGCTCCAATTGGTCCAGGTGGTTTTTTCTTTACTTCTGTAGTTTTTTGCTCATAAAGTATTTTATAAATACCGGTAAAATAAAACAACGCAAGTGCTACACCTACCAAGAAAACATAAAATCCAGTTCCAAAAATCTCTTTTGATGTGTAATAATCATAGCCATAGAACAATAACGTTAAACCCAAAATAAGTCCAACAATCTGCTTTGCCTTTTCAGATTGTAAGATGCCTGTAAAATGAATGCCAAGCAAAATTACAACTATTGCAGCTATCTTAGATATAATCGCTTTATACTCTTGCAAAAACTGACCTACAAACGTAGAAGCAGCACCAAGAGATGTAAAGACTATAGAAAAACCAATTACGAAAGCTACAGCAGAAATTATTACATTCCAATCAAATGTTTTTTCTCGCTGACCTGAGGTAGTAATTCCTGAAATGTAAGCAATATAACCCGGGATGATTGGCAAAACGCAAGGAGATAAAAATGCTAATATACCCCCTAAAAACGCTGCTAAAACTGTAATATTTTCCATCACTCACTCCTTTCTAAGATTTTAAAGCCCTTTCTAATGCATCTTTGAACTTATTGATATCTTGCGGACCGATAAAGATTTTTACGATCTTGTTATCTTTTCCAATTATATAAGTTATTGGAGTTCCTATTATTCTGTATTTTTCCATTACTTCATAATTACCAATCAAAACAGGAAAAGAAAAGCCCCATTCCTTTTTTACTTGCTTGATTTTACTCACATTGTCAGTATCTATAACAATAGCATAAAATTTTACTTTGTCTTTATAGATTGGATAAAGCTTTGATTGAAGTTCTGGCAATTCCTTTTTGCAAGAATGGCAAGTAGTAGCCCAAAAAGTTATTAAAACTACATCATTTTTTAAATCTGATAATTTAACTATTTTCCCATCCTCATCTTTAAGCTGAAAATCCGGTGCCTTTAACTCAGCATAAGATAGGTTAAATAAAACAAATAGAAGCAAAATAATCTTTTTCATTTAATTCCTCCTTACATGCTTGTACAAATATATAATTAATATATTGTGTAAGAAATTCAATAAAAGCATGAGATTCTTCGCTTACGCTCAGAATGACGAAATTAGATTATTCTTATCATTCTGAGGACGTAAGTCCGAAGGATCTTCTTTTTAAATTCTATAAAAATAACTAATTTCTCATCCAAAGCATGTTTGTACAATAAAATAATATAATAATTGCATCATATATGCAAATTGATGAGAAAAATCAGGAGAGAATTTGAGAGAGTTAAGACCAACGTCAAACTTAGTAAAGCAAGCTTTGTTTAATATTCTTTACAGCGTAAAAGGTAAAGACTTTTTAGATTTATTTGCCGGAACCGGTCAAATTGGAATGGCTGCCTTAGAAAAAGGTGTAAAATCTGTAGTCTTTGTAGATATAGAAAGAGAAAGAATTAATCAGATAAAGGAAAAGCTAAGGAATGTTGAAAATGTTAAATTTGTATCAAAAGATGTTTTAAAATACTTAAAAGACCAACCCGATGAGAGCTTTGATATTGTTTTTGCAGACCCACCTTATGATTATAAATATTATGATAAACTAATTAAAGAAGGTTTAAGAGTTTTAAGAAATGGCGGCATGTTAATAGTAGAACATAGATTTAAAAACGACCTAAGCAGTATTGAACCGGATTTTTATTTAGAATCAAGAAAATATGGAGAGACAGTCATAAGTTTTTGGAGAAAACAATGACAGCCAAAATATGTGTTTACCCGGGAACGTTTGACCCTGTTCATCTTGGACATTTAGATATAGTAGATAGAGCATTAAATATTTTTGATACTGTTGTAGTTGCTTTAGCTGAAAATCCAAAGAAAAAACCACTTTTTACTTTGAAAGAAAGAATAGAAATGTTTGAAGATGCTGTTTCAAAGTATAAAGGCAGAGTAATTGTAGAAGGATTTTCTGGACTTTTGGTAGATTTTATGAAAAAGTACAACACTAAAATCATCGTGCGAGGAGTAAGACTTTTTACAGATTTTGAGTATGAGCTTCAAATAGCGATGACAAACTACAAACTTGACAAAGTAGAAACATTTTTCATGATGCCATCTCAAGAACTCATTCACATAAGCTCAACCATCGTAAAGGATGTTGCATTTCATGATGGAGATGTTAGCTCAATGGTTACACCATTTGTGAAGTCAAAATTAGAAGAAAAAGTTAGGCAGTTAAGAGAGGCAAGAGAGTGAAAGGTAAGTCAAGAATTTCCTTTAAACTTCTTATCAAAGGTATATTATTGTTGAGTTTAGTTTTTATTTATATACTTGCAAACGGATGCTCTATTAAAGAATATACGGCAATGAAAAATAAAAATCCTGAAATCTACTGTTTAAAAGCAGTAAATGTAAACTATCCAGAACCGACTTTGAGAGATGTTTTGACCAAAAGTATAAGTGATGGGATTTTACAATCCGGAAACAAATTAGAATGTAGTGATAATACTAAATATTTTCTGTATGCAGATGTTGTAAATCTTAGCTTTATACCGCTTGGATATTCTCCGGCTCAAAGGGCTAACGTTTATAAAGTTAGCATTGATTTAAGACTTAAAGTAGAAGATAGACATGGAAATATTGCTATAGACCAAATGATTAAAGAAAATACTCAATATGTAGGTACCGGTTTAAGGTCTGATATTGAGAAAATTTATGCTTTTGAAGAAATTGGAGAATTGATTAAGATAAGAACTCAAGCGGTACTTACAAAAAATGAGTGAGATAAAAGCAAGCCAGCTTTTAAAAGAATTTAATTTAAGTCAGTTAAAGCCGGTTTTAATTATCTATGGAGATGAATATCTAACAAAAACTCTTGTCGTTGAGAAGTTTAAATCAGTTTTGCCTGTAAAAGTTTACTGGGGAGATGAGCTAGATTATACATCTTTTAGAAATCATCTTTTTTCAAAAGATTTATTTTCATCTTCAAAAGCAATAGTGGTCAGAGATTTTGAAGCCTTTGCAGATAAGCTTAAAAAGGACGAGTTAAAACAAATCATAGAAGATATTAAAAATATAAAACTGCCGGATAGATTAATTTTAGTTGTAAATTTAGAAAAGTTGGATAAAGAGCCTTATAAATCTTTGTTAAAACTTGGTAATATTGATGTTGTAATTTCTAAAAAATTAACTTTTCAGGGATTTTTAACTTCTTTAAAAAACAAATTAGCAAAGGAAGGAAAAGCCATTTCAGATGAAAATTTAAAATACCTTGCAAGCCTTTTAAACAACGATTTGACAATAGCAAAAAATGAAGTAGAAAAACTTTTATTGTACGTTGGAGATAAGAAAGAGATAACAAAAGAAGATATAGATGCTGTAGTTACTCCTGTTTTTGAAGAGAATGTATTTAATTTTTTAGACAAATTTTTCAAAAAAGATATTTCTGCTTTAAAGATTTTTATCAATCTGCTTAATAACGGCGTTCATCCTTTTGAAATTCAAAGCTTAATCTTGTCTCAATTAGAAAAAGCTTTACAAACAAAGATTTTAATGGAATCCGGCAACAGTTTAGAAGAAGCTTTAAATAAAGCAGGAATAAACCATCCATTACAAAAGGCAAACATTTCAAATATTATAAAAAATCTATCTAAGGAAGAGATGGTTAAGCTTTTAGATAATCTTTACAACTTGGAAGTGGCACAAAAAATATACTATCAAGATATAAACGAGACTTCAAAAGAGTTTATTCTTAACTTTGTAAGGAGCTAAAATGGAAAAAAGCAGGCTTGAGCTAAAAAATATAGAAAAAAGCTTTAAAAACAGGACAGTAGTAAATGGTGTGTCTTTGTATGCAGAAGAAGGGGAAATAGTGGGACTGCTTGGTCCAAACGGTGCCGGTAAGACAACTACTTTTAAGTGTTTACTTGGTTTTTTAAAGCCGGAAAAGGGGAGTGTTTTACTGAACGGTGAAGATATTACAGACCTTCCTGTTTGGGAAAGGGCAAAAAAAGGGATAAGCTTTCTGCCGCAAGAATCTTCCATATTTAGAGATTTAACCATTTGGGACAATCTTATGATGTTTTTAGAGTTTCAAAATTTGACTGTTTCTGAGATGACATCAAAAGCGCAGGAGCTTTTAAAAGAGTTTAATATAGACCATCTTAAACATCAAAAAGCTTCAACCCTTTCAGGTGGCGAAAGAAGAAGGCTTGAAATAGCAAGAAGCTTGATAATAAACCCATCTTTTTTACTCTTAGATGAGCCATTTGCAGGTGTAGACCCTGTTTCTGTAAAAGATATTAACCAGTTAATACTATCTTTAAAATCAAGAGATATAGGAATAATCATCACTGACCATAATGTTAGAGAAACTTTAAAGATAACAGACAGAGCCTACATAATTGCCCACGGGAGAGTTATAGCAGAAGGAACTCCTCAAGAAATCGTAGAAAATCAAGAAGTTAAAAGAGTTTTTCTTGGAGAGGATTTTATTTTGGTTTAATTTACCAGTTTTCCAGTAGATTTTTAAGTTTATACTCTTTTTGTTTATCTAAATTTAATATTTTTGCTACGTATTTGCCGAGAATATCAAATTCAATGTTTACAATATCGCCAACCTTTCTGTATTTTAGGTTTGTATTTTCCCATGTGTGAGGTATGATGTTTAAATCAATGACATTATCGTTTATGTAGTTAATGGTTAAGCTTATCCCATCTATCGCAATAGACCCTTTTTCTATCACGAGATAATCATACTCAGAAGGAAATTTGATTTTTATGTTTGTATGCTGTCCAAGATTTGTTATTGAAGTTATTTCTCCGGTTGTATCAACGTGCCCCTGTACTATATGCCCACCAAGCCTGCTTGATGGTGTCATGGCTCTTTCTAAATTAACATATTCATTGATTTTCAAAAACTTAAAATTACTTCTTTTTATAGTTTCATTAGATACTTCAAAGTCTAAGGAGTTTTTATCAATGTTTACAACTGTCAAACAAACTCCGTTAACAGCTACACTATCACCAAGCTTTATATCATCTAAAATTTTATTACACTCTACTTTTATTTTTAATTCGTCATCCTTCTTATTTATAGCTGATATTTTCCCTACTTCTTCTATTAATCCTGTAAACATGCTTTCACTCCTTGTATTTATAAATAATATAATTCCTTAACACTTTTTTTACATAGTCTCTTGTTTCTTGGTATGGATAAAACTCCATAAATTCAGCTTCATCTTTTATATTGTTTTTATCTATAAACTTTTTAACTGCTCCTTCTCCTGAATTATAAGATGCAAAAACGTATACTAAATTTCCATTAAACATATTTAAAAGTTTTTGTATATACCATTTTGCAAAAAGTATAGCAATATCAGGCTTGTACAAGTCTACCATGTCAAAATCGTTTAATCCTATCTGCTTTGCTACGTAATAACCTGTTTTTGGGATAAACTGAGTCAAACCAACAGCATTAGACCAAGATATAGCATAAGGATTAAAAAAGCTTTCTTGCTTCATGATTGCATAAATGATATTCTCAAATTCCTTTGGCTCAACATTTCCAAACGGTTTTACATAGCTACATTCATGAAGTTGACCAAAACATCTAACCCCGGCTTCCGGCAATGCTGAATAAACTTCCTCACATTTGTCTTTTTTAACTTGATAAACCCCTTCTATCCAAGCTAATTTATAATCAATGCTTTTTAGTTTACTTAAAATCTCTGCTATATCTCCATATTTGTTAGGACAAGGATTTTCTTTTTTTATAATTGTGCTTTTACCTGTTTTGTACACGATTAAACTTAAATATGGCGTAATTTCTGAGACTTTATAGCTATCTTTAATATTTATCTCGTTTATATTTTTGTTTTCTATTAGCTTACTCCAATACTCTATTTGAAACGGGTCATTTGAGAATTTTTGATAGCTTAAAAGCTTAGTTTTTGCAAGGTCTAAATCTTTGGACTTGTAATAGTATAGAAATTTTAGCCATTCTAAATCACTGTCTTCT
>Ga0272448_1006726_pt1 | contig 12337 bp, 8 predicted proteins | sample YNPCB0191_FD_202220 | JGI IMG/M metagenome (GOLD analysis project Ga0272448, IMG submission 202220) | Hot spring sediment microbial communities from Yellowstone National Park, WY, United States - YNP-CB-019-1 | ecosystem: Environmental > Aquatic > Thermal springs > Hot (42-90C) > Sediment... | reverse complement strand
CCGTGGTCCTCTCCGATCCCAGCCAGACCCACATCGACCCTTCCCTGTTCCCCGAGGCCATCCGCACGGCGCCATCCCACGGCGGCGAGGAGACCGCCTTGCGCGGCAGGCAGGCCGAGCCTCCCAGGGCCGGGCCCGTCTTCCTCCACCGCTTGACCGAGGCCGAGCGATTGCGCCTGCTGCGCGACGCCCTCCAGAGAACCGGCGGCAACTCCACGGCAGCCGCTCGGTTGCTCGGCGCGTCCGCCCGCTCGGTCCGCTACTACGCAGACAAGTACGGCCTCTGGCGACGAGGCAACAGCAGCCAGGCTGCCTAGCGGCCCCCATGGTGACCGCTGGCACTTGGCACGTTTGTTGCCGTATCGCGTCAGCGCTGCGGACACCACTTGGCGTCCGGTGGTCGAGCCCTGTGAGCATCGCGCCTCGACAGCTACCGCTAGCGCTGGCGGCCCACTCTAACCCGCGCGTCGCCGAGGCCGTGTGCACCCACCTCCAGGCACACGGGTGGCGGGTACATCGCGCCTCGAATGGGGCCGATGCCCTTCGCGTGCTTCGCGGCCAGGCGGTTCGCCTCGCCATCCTCGACATCGACCTCCCCGGCATGGACGCCCTCGCAGTGGTGACCGCAGCCCGCGCCAGCGGCCGGCGCTTTCATTCCCTCTTCCTCGATTCCCTCGACAGACCGGACGTCCGCACCCGCTGCCTCACTCTCGGCGCCCTCGGCTACTTGGTCCGCCCCCTCTCGCCGGCCTCCCTCACCCCCTTTCTACAGCAGGCCGCCGCGCTCTCGCTCGCCCCGGAAGTTGGAGAGCCGGAGGACGACCCCCCATTTCCGCCGGAGCTGAAAGCCGGCAGTCGCGTCGTCTTGACCATCCGCGTCGGCGCCAGCGCCGGGCAGTACCCGGCCCTTGTCGTCGAAACCAGCCCCGCCTCCATGCTCATCTCCGCCAGCGACCCCCGCGGAGGCTCTCCTTACGTCTCCCTCGGCACGGGCGTCTGCATCGGATTCGAGACCTCCGGCGAGTGGGGGGAGTTCGAGTCCCGCGTCGTAGGATCGTCAGTCCGCCCATCTGGCATCGAGATGCTTCTCGCGCCCCCGCAGCGAGTGCTCCGGATCGAGCGCAGAAAGCATCCTCGAGTCGCCCTCAGCCTCCCGGTCCGGATCTGGCCGGCCTCCCCTCGAAACGGCGCCCAGCAGCCCCTTGTCGCACAGACGGAGGACATCGGACCGCGCGGCCTGCGCCTCCTGTGCCAGGCCGCCCCCGGGCCGGACAGCCAGGTCTTCCTCGCGATCCAACCCAACGACGGAACCAAGGAGCTCGTGTTCGCCGCCCTCCGGGTGTGGCAGACTCCCGACCCCCAGGCCGAGCAGCACCGTTGCGGATTCTTGTTCCGGCGTTCCACCAGAGATGCGAAACGGCGGCTCAGAGCCCTCCTGGCCGCCGCTGCCGACGATTCCGGGGGAGCGCAGCCGCCTTCGCCAGAGCAGGAAAGTGAGCCCCTGATACCCAGGTGCCCGCGCGAGTCAGGATAGCGGAGCGGCCCGAGGTTCGCCATGCGCGTTGCCCAGCGAATCGAACATCGGACTGTCCAGACGCAGCGGATCAGCCCGCGGCTCGTGGTCGCTGGGACCATCCTCAGAATGACGGCCGAGGAGCTGCGCCTGTCGCTCCAGGAAGAAGCCGACCTCAACCCCGCCCTTGAGGTCGTCTGGGAGAACCTCTGCCCAACCTGCGGCCGCGGCCTCTCCGGAGACGTCTGCTGGTTCTGCCGCGCCGCAGGCGGCGACGGCTTGCCCCCCAGCCGCTTCGACGAGGCCCCTCTGCCTCCCCTGCGGCCCCGTCCCTCCGACGATGAAGCCGCGTATGATCCCCTCGAAAGCGCACAGGCGCCCCTGTCCCTGCGCGAGTTCGTCCTGCTCCAGGCGCGGGTGGCCCTGCCCGCCGACGACCACCAGATCGCCGAGTACCTCGTCGCCGATCTGAACGACGACGGACTCCTGACCGGTTCTCCCGAGGACGCCGCCGCCGCGTTGGGCGTCGACGAGGCCCGGGTTCTCCGCGTGCTCTCCGTCCTCCAGGAGCTCGAGCCGCCCGGCGTGTGCGCCCGGTCCGTTCACGAGTCCGTCCTCATCCAGCTTCGCCAGCTCGCCGTCGAAAACGGCGTCCCCCAGCTCGCGGAACCGATCCTCACCTCGCACTGGAACGACCTCGCGAATCATTCCTACGGCAAGATCGCCCGGGCGCTCCATGCCTCGGACGACGAGGTCTCCGAGGCCGTGGAGTTCATCCGCCAGAACCTCTGCCCGTACCCCGGCCGGCTCTACCATCCGCCCCACGAGAAACCCCGCGACACCCGTTCACCGGGTCTGCGCTTCGACGTCGCCATCCGCCGCCAGCGCGGCGACTACAGGGTCGACGTCGTCCGCCCCTTCGACTTCGAACTCAAGGTCAGCGAGGCCTACCGGCGCCTGGCCCTGGCCAGCCGCGACGGAAACTCCGCTTCCCCCGAACACCACGCGGCCCTCGAGCAGTACCGACGGGCAACCTGGATGCTCCAAAGCCTGAATCTGCGCGAACAGACGCTCCGTCAGATCGGGGAGTACGTCGTCCAGACCCAGCGCCCGTTCCTCGACACCGGCTCCGAAGCTAAGATGAAGCGCGTCACCCAGACCCAGGCGGCCGCCCACATCGGCAAACACCCGTCGACTGTCTCCAGGGCCATATCGGGGAAGTTCGTCCTGCTGCCCAACGACAACCTGATCGCCTTCGAGCGCTTCTTCACCCCCGCCCTCGCGCCCAAGAACGTCATCGCAGAGCTTCTCTCGAAGGAAGACCCCCGCCGACCCCTCACAGACGAGCAGATCTGCCGCATCCTGCGAATCCGCGGCTTCCGCATCGCCCGCCGCACCGTCGCCAAGTACCGCCTCGCCCTCCGCCTCCCCAACTCAAACCAGCGCGGCCGCCACTAGGCCGCACCGCCGCCCGACGCGCCCCGCAGGCCCGTCTGCCGAGTCCTGCTACTCCGTTTCCTTGGAGCCGTTGGTCTCTGTCGCGCCGCTGTCCTGCGAACCCGGCGCGGCCGCGCTCGGCCCCGACGCACCCGCAGCCTCCTCCGACCGCACCAACAAGAAATCCCCCGGCGGCAGCGTCGCCGCCAACGTCCAGCCGGCCGGGGTCCAGAGCGGTCCGGCTGCCTGCCCCCGCCGCAGGGCCTCCAGTTGCGCCGAAAGCACGTTGTACAGAAGCTGCCATCTCCCGACGCCCTCGTCGGCCGGCCAGGACGCGATCTGCGATGTCAGAAATACCGCATCCGGCCTGAGCCCACTGCGCTCTAGGGCCTCGAATCCCGGCGCCTGCATAGCGTTCGCCGCCTCCCCAAGCGATATGTCCTCGCCCTCTCGCGGCTTCGGCGCCGGCGCTCCCGGTATCCACACCGCCGTGCGATTCGAGTACCACGCCACCGCCCACGGCTGGTCGCTCACGACAACAGCATCCCTCGGCAGGGCGCGGCCCAGGTACTCGAGATTCTGCCGGTCCGCTTTGGCCGGGCTCTGGCCAGGCAGCGCGGTCAGTGCCACGGGGTATGCCATCAAGGCCAGTATGCTGCCGATCGCAAGCGCTCGTGCCTTCGCGCTGAGGGCCCGGGTCTCACTCACAGACACCAGGGCCGCTGCCCCGAGGGCGGCCACCGCCCCAAGCATGGCGTAGAGAACATCGTACCGCGGCTGCCCAACAGCCAGGCCGATGCCGATTAGCGCGATGCCCGCCAACAGAGCCCACTTCATCCGGTTGGCCGCCGGGTGTCCCAGCTCGAGCAACAGCGCCAGCCCCAACAGAGGCAACAGGCAAATCCCCAGGATCCCGGGCAGCCTGGCCTCCAGGTTGCCCGAGTTGAGCAGCAGCTTCTTCGCCACCTCCCGGTAGTGCCCCAGCAGAAACTTCACAGGCGCGGCGCCTCCCGGATCCGATCCCCTCACGACGCTTGTCAGCGGATAAGTCGTGCCGTACATCGCCAGTGAGTACGACTTGAGGCCGGCGAACGGGCTGCCAGCGACAGCCCAGGTGCGCCCCAGCCACGGAAGCGCCACGATCATCAGCCCGATCAGGAACGCGCCCGCGTGCCGCAGCCGCGCCCGTCGACGCTCAAACGCAACCAGCGCAAGTACCGGCAGCGCAAGAGGCGCCACCGCATGCTCTGTCAGGTACGCCAGCCCAAGCGCGGCACCGCAGCCAGCGCTCCAGCGCACGGTACCTCGATGTCGCAGTGCCAGGTAAAAGGTGAAAGTCACCAGCGCCCCCAGCAGCGTGATGCTCAGCCCCGATACGCTGGCCCTCAGAAAGCCAAGGCTCAGAACCACCAGTAGGGCGGCCACGGAGCCGGCCACCCTCCCCGCGAGAGCGGCTCCGAGGAGGTACGTCAGCAGCACGGTCGCCGCGCCAAATAGCAGTGAGACCGCGCCGACCGTGCGATCATTGGCCCCGGCGACATTGAACGCGATCGCCAGCACCAGGGGGTACAGCGGCGGGTTGGCGAGATCCGGGTGGGGGGCCGCCCGTCGAGACTGCGCCAGGCTCAGCGGCCTGATGTACGACGTGGTGAAACCCTGCCCGTCGCTGACCCGCCGTGCCACCTGGGCGGCGTCCATCGCCTCAATCACGGTCAGCCCCTGGAACTGAGTGCTGAAGAACCAGACCAGGACGGCCAGACACGGCAGAGCCCAGGCCAGGTGGAAAACCACCGCCCGTCCCCTGTTGTTGGCCCTCAACTCAGTCGCGCCCGCGGGTGCCGCCGGCCCCGCGTCAATCGCTGTCATCCGCTCCTCCACAGTTGTGCTCACAGGCTGGCTGTCTCCGGGGCCCACCCCTGGCTCGGCTTTCACAGCGCCACCGCAGCCCGCAGATCTCCCCACAGGGCGCGGATCAGCTCACCAGCCGCCTCCGCACCGGCGTCGTCTCCCATCGCCGCTGGCGCCGTCACGCGCACCAGCATGCCGCCTGCCGGCCGCCTCACCAGTCGGTTCCTCAGCAAGCGGTACTGGAACACCACCCAGCTCGGCGTCATCTCCTCGTGCGACGCGTACCAGTAAAACACGAGGCGCTGTTCGTCTCGGCGTTGCAGCCAGAACTCGTTCACGGTCACCGACCCATCCCGCCCCACTTCCAGTTGCCGTCGTCCCTTCCGGATGATGTTCCAGCCGCCCCCCAGCAGACAGAAGCCGGGCGAATGAAACGTCTCCTTGGCTCGTCCGACAACGGCGACTATCTCCACCGGGTAGCCGTCCTCGCGCGTATATAGCCGGCCCATGTAGGCATCGGGATGAAGCATCTCTTGGCTCGTCTCATCGAGCGGCCCCGCGTCCTCGCCCCGCCAGTTCCCCATCTGCATCGGCACACGGCCGAAGTCCGCAGGGACGGCCGCACTGTCTGCCGTCGCCTCCCGCGCCGCCAGCACGAGCCCGGCCCCGAGCGCAACAACGATCAGCGGAGCCGCGAACGCGCGCCACCCGGGCAGCCCCCCGCCCCATATCGCGGGTAACCTCCCCGCACTGCCTCCGGGCGCTCCGCCGCCGCCGCTTCGTGGCCCGCCTGCTTCCGACCCATATCGCAGGCCGAGCAGCCGCGCCACTGCGGCCAGCCCAACCGCCGCGAATACGTACACCATCACCATCCCGGCCAACCCGTGCAAGAACCCCTCCGCCGCGCGCGCTCCCCACCTCTCCCCGATCCCCAGGATGCACAGTATCCTCGCGACGTTCGCCAGCATCGCCAACGGCAGCGCACTCGCGAACAGCCCCCACCGCCTCCAGACCGGCCCGCCGGACAGGAACGCCGCCACCGCGCCCACCGCCAGCAGCGCCACCAATGACTTCATCCCGCTGCAGCGCGCAGCCACAGAGAACGTGTACCGGCTCAGATGGATGTCAACGCCATCTCGGCTGACTGGGATCCCAGCCAGCCCAACAACCATCGTCGCAAACTTCGCAGAGAAAAGCTGCATCGGAAAGCTCGCGACCTCCACCAGCGTGTCAGGCCACGGCACCATGAACCACAAGAACGCGTAAGGAAAGGCCAGAGGTCTGCTCGCCACCGGGCCCAGCAGATAAAGCATCACCCCCCCAACCACCACCAGCAGCGAGACCTCAGGCAGGAATTCCACTGCTGAAACCACCCCGGCCCCATACAGCAGCACGCCCAGAGCGCTCACCCCCAGACCCCATGGCCAGATCCGCCCGGAGCCCTGAACTGCCTCAAGCCTTCTCCACGCGGCCGCCAGCGCTACGAATGGCACGACAAACCCGTGGGAGGCGTTCTCGTTGGTCCACCAGGTGCCCACCATGCCCTTGAGCACGGGGAGGTACAACAACAGCAGGCTCACGACGAGCGCGCTGCCCGCGCCAAGTGCCGCCGCTGGGCTGCGCTGCGCCGCCGAATGCTTCCAACCTTCCTCACCAGCGGTCGTTGCCATCGAGTGTTGTCACACCGGTGCAAGAGCCGTGCCATGACACGCGTCCGCCGAAGGGGCCGCCTCGGTCGGCGACGAGCTCGCGGTTCCCCGCTCCCCACCGCTACCCGGCCCTGACGGGCAACTGCTCACATAGCCCCAGCGGCAGCCTCTGTGCCCACGGGAACCAAGACACCCCTCGTCCCCCCGCAACGCCGGCCAACCTCCCAAGCGGTCCCACATCGCCCGGCCCAATCCGCCGGGATCTGGCATGATCTGTGCAGTCTCCGGAGACGGCTGACCTGGCCGCCGCGGACCCGCCCCGGCGCAAACGGGTATCCGCCAGGGCCTGCCGTCTGCGGCGCGGCCGGCAGCCAGATGCTCCCGGCTCGGTTCTACCAGGGCCGAAGACGGGAAAGCAGAGGTGACTGATATGGCTGGCTCGACAGACCGCCGTACCGTCGTCCTTGGCGTCATCGCCCTCGCATTGACCGGCGCCCTGCTGTTTGGGCCCGGCTCGACCGTAGTCTCAGCCTACGACTTCACGGTGACCCCGAGGACAACGGGCTGGAGCGCCCTGCCGGGCGGCGAGTTCGACATGCAGACCGCCTGGACCGGGTACGCGACGGCCCTCCAGCCGTACTACAACACGTCGGCGTTCACAACGTTCTGCCTCCAGAACAACCAGTATTGGACTCCGGGCGGGACTTACTTTGTAACGCTCAGCGACCAGACGAACCACGGAGACCAGCAGAAGCTCCCCTCCTACGCCGCCTACCTGTTCCACGTCTGGAACCAGGGACAGCTCTCCCAATACCGCTACTCCGGAAGTGACCAACAGCGGAAAGAGGACGCTGGGCAGCTTCAGAAGGCATTCTGGTACCTCATGGGCAAGGCTCCGAAGCCCGCAGACGGGACTAAGGCAGCCGCGTGGCTGGCGCTGCCATACGACGGCTGGACCGGCATCGGCAACGTCCGCGTCATGCAGCTCTACGACGCGAACAACGGCGACCACCAGGACATGCTCGTGGAACTGGTGCCGGAACCGTCATCGCTCTGTCTGCTCGCTCTCGGCGCACTCGGCCTGGTCCGCCGGCGGAAGCGGTGACCGAGGCGGCGAGGCGGCCGTTGCGCCCGGGCGGGCCTTGGTGCTCCGGGTGACGACGCCGCCAGCGGCCACGGCACACTCTGTGCTAGGCCTGCCCGGTGCAGGACGACTGGGCAGGCAGACTGGTGCCGCCGACCCGTGAAGGGCCAGCGCCCAATAGAAGGGAGGGATTATATGAGATTATGAGATACCGTTGGCTGCACGAGGTTGTAGTGGTTGTAGTGCAGAAGGGAGGGATCGTATGAAACACAGTTGGCTAGCCGGGGTCGTACTGCTGTGCAGCGTACTGGCCGCCCTCGGAAGCGTCCAACCCGCGGCCGCGGTTCCAGACTTGCAGCTGTACATTCCCGACGCCGAGTGGGATCCCGCCACGGAGACATGGGTCACAACGGCCCCCGAGTTCGATCTGTGGGTGATCGGAGCGAACTACGCCATCGATGGTGTGCAGGTGGCGGCCGCCCTTGACCCCGGCGCTGACCCTGCCTCCGGTGTGGTGACCATGACTTCGTACCAGTACACCGGTGCGTTCCCGCCAGGCTCAAACCCTCAGATGGTCGCCACAGCCACCTACGGCAGCGGCGGGTCGAGCTTCTCCTCCGGCACCCCGGTGCTGGGAGATGGGGAGCCGTTGCCTCCCCACGGCGTCTACCCGACCTGGTACGGACTGGTGGACGTGGGGAACTTCACCCCCCAGTACAATGTCCCCAATATGTACCCGACCGAGACTGGCGAGGCCCTGGGCGAAATCAGGACCGTCCATGTGCAGGTCTCAGGATTTCGTAGCGTCCACTTCGACGCGTACAATCACTACCTCTGGGCCAACAAGGTCAGGGCCCGCTTCGCCCCCTTCAGCCACGACGCGGAGATGGTCCCCGAGCCAGGAACTCTGTTGCTGGCCGCGCCATGCCTGATCGGACTGCTCGCTCCGCGCCTCCGCAGAAAGCGGTAGCGAAGACACGGACCGGATGCCTCCACAGCACCGGTCCTCCGGACAATGACGGCGGCGCAGCCGATTCGACCGCGCTGCGCCGCCGTCTGCTCTGACGGCAAAGCGGGGTGCCGCGCCCCTGGAAGGCGGGTCCCGGGAGCGCGGCGCGCGGGCTCTGTGCTGGCGGCATCTGACACTGTAACACTGGCGCTGGGAGGGCGGATGCCATGGTGGTTGAGCTGTCTCCGGTTCCGAGGGGGATGCCGGGCGTTGTGCTGGCGGCGGGCAAGGGCACGCGGATGCAGGCGGGCGCTCCCAAGGCCGCCGTGGAATTGGCCGGGCGGCCGCTCGCCGCGCGGGTGCTCGACGCGCTGCGCGGCGCGGGCATCCAGCGCATCGTTGCCGTCATCGGGCACCGGGGGCCGGAGGTCCGGGCCGCCCTCGGCGATGACCTCGAGTTCGCGGTCCAGCCCCAGCAGCTCGGCACCGGCCATGCCCTTCAGTGCGCTGCCTCCTGCTTGCGCGGCTACGTGGGGCCCGTGGTGGTCAGCTATGCCGACATCCCCCTGCTCACCGCGGGTGATCTCATCGATCTCGTCGCCCACCACATCGACACCGGCGCCGCCGCCACCATCACGACCGCGGTGTTCGACGACCCCGGCACTCTGGGCAGAGTCGTGCGCGCCGCAGACGGCCGCGTCAGCGCCATCGTCGAGGCCAAGGACGCCACCCCCCAGCAGCTCCAGATCCGCGAGATCAACGTCGGCGTCTACTGCTTCGAAGCGCCGCTCATCTTCCATATCCTGCGCGAAGTCCGCAACGACAACGCGCAGCGCCAGTATTACCTCACCGATGCCATCGGCCTGCTCGTCGCGCGCGGCGAGCCCGTCGAGGCCGTGCCCCTGCGGGAGGCCTATGCGGGCCTTGGCGTGGACACTGTCAGAGATCTGTCCCGTGCGGAGTCGCTGCTGCGCGGTATGCGCGCTCGGCGCGCCAGCATGGCCGGCTGACCCCCTCGCACGCTCCCGAAGCCCGGCTCACCGAGGTGACGGGCCAACCCCTTGCCGCGCCCACCACCCTGCTCCCTCCCTCCGCCCTCGTCGCCGGTTGACGCCGCTGCGACCCCTCCGTAGACTGGTGCCGATGAGAGTGCCGCGGGAATGACACAAAGGGTATCGCTGTCAACCTGGGCCCCGGTGGCGGCGTGGGCCGCGCTCATCTTCTTCCTCTCTGCGCAGCCCGACCCCGAGTCGCTCTCCCCGGTCACCTTCGCGTGGGACGATGCGGTCGCCCATCTCCTGCTCTACACTGTGCTGGGGGCGCTGCTCTGGCGGGCCTTCGCGCGCCGGCCCGCGGCCCCGCCGTGGAGACGGCCCGCCGGCTGCGCCACGATCTCGGGAAGCCTCTACGGCGTCTTCGACGAGTTTCACCAGTCATTCGTTCCGCGGCGGACGCCTGACCTCGCGGACGTGCTCATCGATGTCGTCGGCGTGGCCATCGGCGTCGCGCTTGCGGCCGCGCTCACCAGGCGCCGGGCGCGCCGGCCCGCCTGAGAAACAGGCCGCCGCCTACCCCGCAGGTCGGCCGATGGCGCGCAGCGCCATTGCCGCTTCGATCTGCGCCGGGTCTCCGCTCTCGGCGAGATCGCGAAGCCGCGGGATGGCCAGGCGAGCCGCCGGGCCGATGCTCCCCAACGCCGAGGCCGCGAACCGGCGCACCCACAGGTCGTCGTCGCGCAGGGCCTGCATCAGCGCCGGCACCGCCCCCGCCGCCCCGGGGCCGATGCTCGCAAGAACCTGCGCCGCCTTCCGCCTGATCGGTGGCGCCTCGCTTCGACCTGTCAGCGCGGCGCTCAGGGCAGGCACGGCCGGCGCGGCCGCCGCGCCCATCCCCTCGAGCGCTTGCAGCGCGGCAAACCTCACCCGCTGCTCTCCATCGCCCATCGCCCTCACCAGCGCCTCAACCCGCGCCGCCTCCGGCGCGTCGAGCTCCCCCAGCACTGCCGCCGCCCCACACCGCACTTGCGGGTCCGGGCTTCCCGTCAGCGCGTCCATCACGGCCGGCGCCGCCGGCGCCCCAATCTTCGCCAACGCCCCCGCGGCCGCCGACCGGACTGTCGCGTTGCCGTCGCCGAGAGCGGCGCACAACGGCCCAATCGCCGGCTCGCCCAGCTGCGCCAGCGCGCCCTCCGCCTGCCGCGCAGCCGGTCGCACGCCCCGCCGCAGCCCCTCCAGGATGCTGGCAACCGCGGCCGCGGTCCCCGGATCAGTTGGACGTGGGCCTGCCGTCGCAACCCCTGCTGATCCCCCGCCCCCGGCTTCTGCTAGCTCGGCGGCATCTGCCCCCTTTGGCTGCTGCGCCTGTCCTCCCGCCAGCCCAGGCTCGGCCCACACGTACTCCACCGGCTGCCCGCCTGTCTCCGCGGCCTCCGTGGACTGAACGGCGACGGGCCCCGGCACCTCAGGCTCCGCCGCACGCACGGCCGGTCGAACACTGGGCGCGGGAGCGGCGGCGATAGCCACCGGGCTGCTCTCCCCGGCCTCGCGCCCCAGGTTTCCTTCCGGCGCCTCGATCGCTACCGCATCCGCAAGACCCGACTCCGCGGCGCGCACCGCCGGGGCGGCCGCTGATGCCGCCGGCAGGGCGATTGCTACCTCCTGCGACCCGCCCGGCGCGCCGCCAGCCTGGATAGCCGAGAGCGCCGCGGCCGCAGCCTGCCGCAGCTCCTCATCGGTCCCTTGGCTCAGGCTCAGCAGATACGGCTCAGCCGCCGCGGCGACGCCTCCCAGCTTGCCCAGCGCCTCGACCGCGGCCTTCGACACCCATTCGTCCTCATCGCTCAGCGCCTGAATCAGGGCCGGTACGGCCGGCTCCGCCTCCGCGCCCATGCCGCCCAGTGCACGGGCGCTCATCTCTCGCACCACCGGCTGCCCGTGGCGCAGCCCCGACCTCAGCGCCGGCACGCCAGCCGGCCCGATGAGACCCAGCACCTCCGCCGCAAACATCTGGACGGAAACGTCCTCCTCGCGATTGGCCAGCACGCCGGCCAGAGCCCTGGCAGCTGCCTGCCCCGGCCCACCGATGCGGCCAAGCGCCTGCGCCGCGTGCATCCGCACATCGGCCTCCGGGTCGCGAAGAGCCGCCACCAGCGCCGGCGCCGCGGCCTCCGCCGCCGGGCCGATGCCAGCCAGAGCCTCCGCCGCAGCGCGCCGCAGAAGCGGCTCCTTGTCCCCCAGAATCGCCACGATCTCCGGCACCGCAGCCGCCGCCGGAGGAGTCAGCTCGCCCAGCGCGCTTACCGCAGCAAAGCGGACGCTTGCCTGTTGGTCCCTCAGTGCGGCGGTGAGGCCCTGAACGACGGCCGCCCCTCCGTTGCCGATCCGCCCCAGCGCGCGAGCCGCCCGCGACCGAATCGCCGGCCCCGCGCTCCCCAGGGCGCCGCACAGCAGGCGAACCGCAGGCTCGCCCCATTCCTCGGCCGCCCTGAACGCGGCCTCCCGCGCGGCCTCGTCGCTCGCGCCAAGCAGCCCCGCGGCCGACTCCGGCCGCAGCGCAACCAGCAAACACGGCAGCGAGCTGGCGCTCGCCCGTACCGCCAGCGCAGACGCCTCTCCAGCCGCGCCGCGCGCATCCACCCCGTCGCCCCGCTCCTCTTCACGCCACGACGCTCGCAGCGGCGCGAGCTGCGGCATCACCACCAGCGCTTCCGCGCTCGCTTCCAGCTGTACCCCTGCTGACTCCTGGGGCTGCTCGCCAACGGCGGCCGTGACGATCACCTGCGCGTCTGCCTCGGCCGCCCGGGCCACCTCGATCCCGGCGCGCCGCAGCAGCTCCGTCAGCGCCTCGCGCGCGCCGAT
>Ga0272448_1006725_pt1 | contig 12338 bp, 10 predicted proteins | sample YNPCB0191_FD_202220 | JGI IMG/M metagenome (GOLD analysis project Ga0272448, IMG submission 202220) | Hot spring sediment microbial communities from Yellowstone National Park, WY, United States - YNP-CB-019-1 | ecosystem: Environmental > Aquatic > Thermal springs > Hot (42-90C) > Sediment... | reverse complement strand
CACAATGGAGGGGGGATGGCGCGGTCGCACCACGGTGGAGAGGGGATGGGTTGCGATGGGAAAAGGCGTGTACCAGTTGCTCATCGGGCTTCACAGAGATGAAATCATCGCCGCAGGCAAACTCGGGGCGCAGCGGTTTCCCGCCGGGTTCTATGTGTATACGGGCAGCGCCATGAACGGACTCGACGCACGCATAGCCCGACACCTGCGCAGATCCAAACGGTTCCACTGGCACATCGATTTTCTGCTTGAGCGATCGACGATTATCCGCTATGCTATAGAGGAGAGTTCGAGCAGGCCATCGGGCCGCTGTTTCGTGGTCTCGGGAAATATGGCCCGCCAAGCGGGAGAAGCCCCGGATTGCCGAACAGCGTGCAGGCGGGAGTGTGAGATCAACGCAGCCACGCTTGCGATGCCCGGCGCGCAAGTGGTCGCCGAGGGATTTGGTTCCAGCGACTGCCGGTGCCGGACGCATCTTGTGTATTTCGAGAGCGAACCTGAGCTGCCGTTGGAATCTTAGAAGGTTCCGGACCTTCAAACCTTACAGCAATCCACCATTCCAACCAAGCGGAGCGCCGGATTGATCCGTACGCAAACGGAGGACAGTCCCTATAAAGTCACTCTGCCCGTGTTCGAGGGGCCGCTCGATCTGCTCCTGCACCTTATCCGCTCCAACGAAATCGACATCTACGACATCCCCATCGCGAAGGTAACCGAGCAGTATCTGGCGTATTTATCTCTGATGGAGTCGCTCGACCTCGAAGTCGCGGGAGAGTGGCTCGTTATGGCGGCAACGCTTCTGGAGATCAAGAGCCGGATGCTGCTGCCGGAAGAACCGACCGAAGAGCCGGAAGAGGACAAGATAGACCCGAGGCAGGAGCTTGTCGAGCGCCTGATCGAATACGAGAAGTTCAAGAGCGCGGCAGAGGTGTTCAGGGAGCGCGAGGCCGAACGCGCAAGGATGTTTACGAGAGGCGCGGCGGAGGTCGATTTCGACCTGAGACCCCGATTCGACCTTTCGGACATCACGGCGGTGGATCTTCTCGCGGCGCTTCAGAAGATACTTCTCGATACCGAAAAAGAGCCGGTCACCAGCATCCAGCGCCGTAAGGTCAGCGTGCGGATGCGGATGCGCGAACTCTGGCACAAGATAAGCGAGTCCGCCGGACAGCTTGCGTTCGAGGACCTTTTCGACGACACAGCGACGCGAGTCGAGGTGGTGATCACGTTTTTGGCGCTGTTGGAGCTTCTCAAGCAGCGCAGAATCAAGGTCAGACAGAAGAAGGCGTTCGCGCCCATATACATAGTGCCCGCGGTGGAGTAGAATGGAAGCTAGAGACGAAGCATTGGATGCTGCCCTTCGACGGGCTGAGCCCCTTCGACAAGCTCAGGGCGCTCAGGATGAACTCGAAGTGTGCGAAATTGTTTCGGCGGAGCCGGTTGGCGAGGCGGCGGCGGAATCGGTGGCTGAGGCTGTCCCCGGCGTGGCCGTTGCCGTCGATGCCCGTGCTGGTAGGGTGGAGTTTGAAGTCCCGCTCCAACCGAAAGCTCCTCCCCACCGAAACGGCAAGCTCAGGCACGTGATCGAGTGCATGCTGTTCGTTTCCAACGAGCCCATCTCCGCTTCCCGAATCGCCGAGGCGCTCGAAGTCGAGCCCGAGCGCGTCGAGGACGCGCTTACAAGCCTGGAAGAGGACCTCAATTGCGGGCACGGCTTGCAGCTTGTGCGCGTCGCGGGCGGGTATCAGATATGCACCCGGCCGGAGTTCGCCGATTACTGCGCAATGATCCTGCAGCCGGCCAAACGGAAACTGTCGAAGGCGGCGTTGGAGACGTTGGCGGTGATCGCGTATCGGCAGCCGTGCACCGCGCCGGAGATCGAGGCGGTGCGTGGAGTCGATGTAGACGGGGTAATCAAGACTTTGATGGAGCGCGGGCTTGTGCGCGAGACGGGCCGAAAGCAAGCTCCCGGCCGTCCTATTCTATATGCGACAACCGAGGAGTTTCTTGAATACTTCGGCCTCAACGACATTTCGGAGCTGCCGGACATCGACATGATGGCCGTAGAGGAAACCAGGGCACTCGACGCCGAGCGCGAACTGCACCTGGTCGAAAGCGACGCCGCTGCCGGCTAGCCGACGTTTGATGCCATGCCAAACCTGCGATTGTACCGCGTGATTGCGGCAATCTCCATAATGTTCGCGGCGACTTATCCCGCCGTGGCCGCCATGCCGGTCGGAAACCGCGCGCTGCCCGACGTGAAGGGAGCGGCGGCGGTGTTGATGGACGTCGACACCGGGGCGGTTCTCTACTCCAGGAACCCGCACGCGCGCCTGCCCAATGCCAGCACCACCAAGATAATGACGGCGATTCTGATCATCGAGCACTGCAAGATGACCGACCGCGTCAAAGCGTCCAAGAGCGCGTGCGAGACTCCGTATACGTCTCTGCATCTCAAGCCGGGCGAGACGATAACCGTCAAAGACCTCTTGATGGGCCTGATGGTTCGATCGGCAAACGACGCAGCCGCAGCGGCAGCCGAGCACATCGCGGGCAGCGCCGCGAAGTTCGCCGATATGATGAATCGCAAGGCGCGCGAGATCGGCTGCACCGACACGCACTTCGTCACGCCAAACGGCCTGTATGATCCGGGACATTACTCCAGCGCTTACGATCTGTGCCTTATGGCCAGATATGCGATGCGCTATCCCGAGTTCAACGAGGCCGTGCGAACACGCAAATACTGCCTCGACAGCCGCTCCATCAACAAAGAAGACCTTTGGGTGTTCTCGCACAGCCCGTTCCTACGCCGCTACCCCGGCGCGGACGGCGTCAAGTCCGGTTATACGCGCGAGGCCGGGCGGTGCTATGTCGGCAGCGCCACGCGCGACGGTTGGCGGCTCGTCTCTGCGGTGCTTGGCAGCCCGAACGCAAGCGACGATACGGTCGCGATGATGGACTACGGCTTCGGCGGATTTGTGCGCCGGACGGTTGTCACTGCGGACGAAAAATGCGCGGACGCCCCGGTTGTAGGCGGTTGGCGGGCGAGCGTGCCGGCGCGCGCGGCGAAGGATCTCAAGGTGCCGGTGCCTAGGTCAGGCGGCAATATCACGACGCGGACGTTGTTTTCGCGCGTGGAAGCCCCGGTCGCGCAGGGCGACAAGCTCGGCAGGCTCAAGGCATTCGTGGACGGCAGGGAGGTTGCGACGGTCGATCTCGTCGCGGCCCAGGACATGGGCATCAGCTTCGCGCGGCGGGCGTTGGGCGTGATGAAGGGATGCGGCATCATCGTAGCGTGCCTGGTAGGTGGCATGTATGGAACAGCGATTGCAAAAGGTGCTCGCCGCCGCAGGCGTAGGGTCACGTCGCCGCTGCGAATCGATAATCGCCGAAGGTAGGGTTGCCGTCAACGGCGTCGTGACAACCGAGCTCGGCGCGAAAGCGGATCCGGACATCGACACGATCACCCTCGACGGCAAGCCCGTAGCCCCCGCGCCGAAGGTCTATGTCCTGCTCAACAAACCGCCGGGCTATGCGTGCACTCGCTCCGACCCGCACGCGCAGCGCACTGTGCTCGATCTGGTTAAAGCCGAGAAGTCGTTTCTTTATCCTGTCGGTCGGCTTGACGTTGATACGGCTGGGCTGTTGATCCTCACCAATGACGGCGAGTTCGCGCACCTGCTGACGCATCCCTCGCACGAAGTCGAGAAGACGTATCTTGCGGTAGTAAGCGGCAGAGTGCCGGCGCGGACGCTCGAACGCCTCAGCAGGGGCGTGCGGCTGCAGGACGGCGAGACCGCTCCAGCGCGCGCCAGGCTCGTCGGATACTCGCGGGAACGCGACGAGAGCACGGTGGAGATGGTCATTCACGAAGGCCGAAAACGCCAGGTTCGAAGGATGTTCGAGGCGACGGGACATCGCGTCCTGCGGCTGACCCGCACTCGTCTTGGCACGCTCGACCTTCGGGGTCTAGCCGAAGGCCAATGCCGCCGCCTCACCCGCAAAGAAGTGGAGGGGCTTATCAAACTGGCGAAGGGAGCCAATCGCGAAAGAGCGAAGGACCGAAAACGCCAACAAGGGACAAGAGGTTAGGTTGAGAAGCAAGCTCTGGATGATGGCGGTCTGTCTTGCATTGGCGGCGGGGTCGGCGGTGTGGGCCGGCTATCCGATGCGCGTCAAGGACGTCCGCGGCAAGGAAGTGCTCATAAAGGCCAAGCCGACCCGGATCGTGTCGCTCGCGCCCAGCAACACGGAAATACTATACGCGCTCGGGCTCGGTGATCGAGTCGTGGGCGTCACGCGCTACTGCGATTACCCGTCCGCGGCGAAGTCCAAGCCGAAGGTCGGGGACACGAACGTCAGCGCGGAGGCGGTGGTCGCGCTCAGACCCGATCTCGTGCTTGCGCACGGATGCGTCAACTCGTCCGCGATCAGCAGGCTGGAGAAACTCGGCCTGACGGTGTTTGCCATCGACCCGAAAACGCTCGAGGAGGTGGCGCGCGACATTCGCACCATAGGCAAGATCACCGCGCGCCCGAAAACCGCCGATAGCGCCGCCCGCTCCGTTGAGGCCGCCATCAAGGATGTCAGACAGGCGCGGGCGCGCAAGCCGGTGCGAAAGGCACTTGTCGTAGTTCAGTCCGACCCGCTTTGGGCGGCGGGGCCGAAGACGTTTGTTGATGAGATGCTTACCATAGCCCACGCAGCCAACATCTGCCGCGACGCCAAGCCCGGTTTTGTTCCGTTCTCGCGGGAGCTTGCCATATCCCGCAACCCGGATCTAATCATCACCGGCCAACGCTCCGACATCGACTTTTTTGCCAAGAACCCCGAATGGCGCAACGTGAGCGCCGTGCGCAACAAGCGCATCTATGTCATCGACAGCGACTTGCTCTTCCGCGCGGGGCCGAGGCTGGCGGAAGGGCTGAAAGAGTTGGCCTCAAAGATCAAGTAGGGTGAGCGCATGTAATCACTTTGTGGTATCATGTAATCGCAGGAGGTGCGAGATGGTACGCACGCAGATTCAACTGACCGATGAACAAGCCCGCAGGCTCAAAGCAGCAGCCGCAAGAGAAGGTATGTCAGTGTCCGCCATCATTCGACGCAGTGTGGACGCGGACAAGGCGCTGGCAGTTGGCGGGGCCAGGGATGACGCGGAGATTCGCCGGAGGGCCATTGAAGCAATCGGCTGCTGCAACTCCGGTCTTGGCGACCTATCCGAGAGGCACGACGACTATCTGGACGAGGCATATTCGGAATGAGTGTGTTTGTCGATACGTCTGCGTTTCTTGCCGTTCTTGACGCAGGTGATCGGAATCACGGGCATGCGGCCCGTGTTTGGACGCAGACCGTGGAAAGCGGCGATACGATAGTCACCTCCAACTACGTGGTTGTCGAGACAACGGCCCTGTTGCAGCGCCGGTTGGATACGCAGGCGGTGAGGCGGTTCTATGCGGACATCCTGCCGATTGCATACGTCGAATGGGCAGAAGAGGCCGTCCATTCGGTCGGAGTGAGCGCGGTTCTTGCTTCGGGCAGGCGAGGGCCGAGTATTGTTGACTGCGTCAGTTTCGAGTTGATGCGGCGGCTCGACATCCCGAAGGCATTCTCGTTTGACAAACACTTTACCGACGCCGGCTTCCAGACGCTGTGAGTCAGTTCACTACACGCACCCCTTTGCGATCTCCCTGCCCCGGTTGATGAAATACCACATCGTCTCGTAGTCGATTTCGGGCGGTTCGGAGTGGTCGGTGTGCAGTATGTAACCGCCGCCGCCTTGGATGACCGGCGGGATCTTGCGGGCGAGTTCGGCATCGATGGCGGCGCGGTCGTTGGCAATCAGCGTGCGGACGTCGATGCCGCCGAAGAACGCGATCCTGTCGCCGAACCGCGCAAACAGCGTCGGCAGATCCATGCCCGCCTTGACCTCCATCGCCTGCAGGCAGTCCATCCCGGCCTCGATCAGCCCCGGAACGAGCGGTTCGACGTAGCCGCACGAGTGCACTATTACCTTGCAGCCCAACGAGTGCGCGAAATCGAAGAGCTTTGCGTGCCCCGGCTGCATTATCTCGGCATACATCGCCGGCGACATGAACGGCCGGTTCTTGAAGCCCATGTCCTCGTAGAAAAAGAAGCCGTCCGGCTTGCCCTCCTCGGCGAACAGCGCCTCGAGGTGTTTGATGGTCATGTCTGCGTAGACGTTCACCATGTCCTTGACCCAGTCCGGGTCCTCAGCCATGCCAATGAGCAAGTATTCGTGACCGCACAGCGGATGCATCTGCTCGAACGGCGCCACCCCACCCCAGCAGAAGAATCGCTGCTTCTCGGCGGCGAAGCGCTTTGCGTCCCGGTATCCTTCGAAAGGAATGCGCCTGCGGTCGAACTCGACGAGATACGGCCTGGCGTGCTCCTCCCAGGTCGCGCGGTCCTTAACGGTGAAATCGACGTGCTCGGGAGTCGAGTCGTGAAGCTTGTGACGCCGCAGTTTCGCCCCGTTGCCGTCGAGTTGGAGGATCGTTTCGTCGGTTTCTTCGATGGTGATCGGCTGGAAATCGAGCTTTGCAGTGCTGTTGAGCCACCCGCCCGAACGCAGGTCCTGGCCGAAGTGCTCGGCCACGTCTTCGCCGGGCTTGATATGGCCCTCATTTATCCATCGCTGAATGGTCGCCCCCCACGGACTTATGGCAATCGGCAGCATATCCACCGGCTTCCGCGCCAGCGCCGCCTGCACACGCTCGATACTCGTCATTTCGTTTGGCATCAGATCACACACCTCAATAATGATTCACTCAGTCCAAATGATTCACGCCTTACGGCTTGTACACGCGTCATTTCGAGCAGTGCGAGGAGTCTGTGCTTTCGCAACGCGGGAAAAGCAGATTATTCACTGCGTTCGGAATGACGGCACACAAGTTCGCCGGCGTGAATTACCCACAGTCAAGTTCAACGCGGCGCGCCGGTCCACCTTCGCCGGCCGGCCGGTGTGCTGCAGGAACCGCAATGAGCCTGCGGATAAGCTGCACTTTGGTTGTGACAGGCGTTTGCAAACCCCGATCTCCAAGCATAACGCCGTCGAATTCGATTTTTGCAGAAACCCTCCTACGCCGCTTTGTCCGCAGCCTGCTACCGCTCGATCATCAACTTGATGGATTTCCACAAGCCGCCCAGGCCGCTCGTGTCGATGACGCGAAATGCAAACAGGTTCGGCTTGCCGGGTTTAATGAGCCTGGTCACGTCGATGCGAAACGGCACCGTCCAACCTATCGGGCCGATGTCGTGTCTGCCGGCGTATCGGCCGTTAACGTAGAGCACTGCGCCCTCATCGGCGGCTCCGACCGCGACACAAACCTTCCTGCGTGCCGGCAGCTTGGGAATGTCCACCGTTCGGCGATACCAGGCATCGCCGTTGAAATACTCGCCCTGCTGCTGCCAGAACTTTGCAATGGAAATCGTGCGCCACGCGGAGTCGTCGAAGTCGGCGGCGTAGTAACCCGCCGCCTCGCCCTTGCCGTCGGGATCGCGCGCAAAGCGCCAGCCGTCCTTGGGGAAGTCCATTACCTCCGTCATGGTCTTGCTGAATTCGGCGAATGTCTCTTCATCGGAGTAACCCGGCATTTTGGCGGCGTCGGGCGGATTCGGCGGGTAGGGAAAGTTGCGATCCGCGATGGGCACAGGCCCCTTCCTTGCGAGCCTGAGCGCCTCTTTGTAGGGTTCGGGAATCCCGTTGGGCTCCCACCAGCGGGGCGCTTCCGACCACACCCAGACGTATTTGTCGGAAGTCTGAAGCGCGTAGGCCAGCGAATTGCGGAACTCGGCGGGGGCGTAGTAGTTTTTGTTGAAATCCTCCGGGTGCCAGCCGACGCGCGCCCTGTCCTGATCCACCCAAACTCCGAATCCCACCCGCACGTGCTCCGCATATTCCGCCGGGCACAACGATAGCTTCTTGCATTTCCCCAGTATCTCCGACCGGGCCTTCTGAAAGAAACCGAGGCGGCGGAAGGGGTAGGACTGCTCGTAGCCGTCGACGATGACCGTTCCCGGCGCTGCCGCCTCGCACATGCCGTCAATGAATACCGGCAGCAGCGCGTAGTCGGACTCCTCCGGCTTGCCGACGGGACGGGCCTTGTGGCCGAAGCTCGGACCGAGCAGGAACAGGATTGTGATGTTGGGGTATTCGGCGTTGATCGCACGCACAAACTCCCGTCCGCGCTGGCGGACCTTGTCGCGATATTCTTCGAACGTATGTGTGTCGGACAGCGCTGCGTATGTCCAGGGGTGACGTTCTCCGTATTCCTCCGGGTCGATCATCAGCCCCTTGAGTCCGCCCTGCTTCGCCACACGAGCCATCAGTGCTGCGTTGTGGCATGCGGCGCTCCAGTCCGGGTCGAACCAATCCACATCCGCCGGCACCGCACCGGCGACCTGGACGAAGTTGTCCGTGAGAACGTCGGAATGAACCGCCTTGAGGTCGGCGATGGGCCCCTCGATCGCGCTGGGGTCGATCCGAGCCCTAGTGAAGACCTTGTAGCCCAGGCTCCACTCGTCTGCCGGCCCGGCGACGCGTATAACCACACCGTCGAAGCCGACCTTTTCCATCTCCCGGACGTGCTCTTTGTAGAATTTCGTATCGGGAAAGCCCTGGCCGTATTCGATCAGCTTCTTGCCCGCCATATCCGCCCGCGCGGACACACCCATTACAACCAGCGCCGCAGCGAGCAATGCGCCCTGAATGAAGTTCATCGCAATCCTCCGCATGCCGCATCCTACGCTAATACGCTTCAGCGGGTCGGGGCCGGTTTCCTGCAATGCTGCGTGCCGGGGAGGATAACCCGGCTACTAAGGCGCATTAGTCAGTGGATATTGGCCGGAAAGATGCTTCGGGTCAGAAGGCCTCCCGAAGCATCTTTCAGCACCTTCCACTAAGGAGACCGCGATGATAAGATTGACGCTGATACTGCTTATCTGCCTGCTCGGCTGCTCGGCGCGAGCGGCGGGCAAGTTCATCGAGTATGGTTGGGATTGCCCCACCACTGCGCTTTACAGGCAGGACGTTCGGGAGATGGAGAAGATTCCGTTCGACGGGATAGTCATCAAGGTCGCGCCGGCCGACGAGGCAAAGAGCGGGCACGGCTCGCTCACGCGCAGGCCGTTCTCCAGACGCAGGTTCGAGCCGGACGAATACCAACATGCAATCGACGATCTGATCGCCGTAAAGGACAGCCGGTTCACCGACAACCTGATCCAGATGGTGACCAGTCCGGGCGACGTGGACTGGTTCGACCCGGACTGGGACTCGATCACCTACAACGCCGGGATTATCGCCCGAATCGCCAAACTCGGCGGCTGCCGCGGTATCATGATCGACCCCGAACAATACAGCGGCTATTCGACGTGGGGCTACGCCCGCCTGCCGCAGAACCTCAAGGATGCGCACACATTCGAAGAGTATCGGCAGAAGGTGCGCCAGCGCGGCCGGGAGTTCATCAGAGCCATCAACTCGGAGTACCCCGGCATTCTCATACTAACGCTGTTCGGCCCGTCGTATGCGTATCTGCAATCGACGGTCCAGCCGCTTTCCGAATGCGAATACGGTTTTCTCTCGCCGTTTTTCGACGGCATCTGCGAGGCGGCGGACGAGAACACAATCATTGTGGACGGCTATGAGATTTCCTATCCCTACCGAATTCGCGAAGCCTTCCAGCAGGGGCGCGAATACCAGCTCGTCGGCGCAAAGAGCATCTCGCAATGCCCGGAGGAGTTCGCCAAGCACATGAGGTGCGGGTTCGGTATATGGGCCGACTACAACAGCGGAAAGATCGGCTGGCATCCCGACGATTTGACGAAAAACTGGTTCTCGCCCGCCGGCCTGCAGGCGTCGCTCAACTACGCCCTTACCGCCAGCGACGGCTACGTCTGGGTCTACTGCGAACGGTTCAGTTGGTTCGACGGGACCGCGCCGAAGGAGTTTGTAGAGGCGCTCCGGCTGGCAAAGGAGCGGCCCGGCAAGCCGGACATCCCGAAGATGGAAGTTCCCACAGCCGAGGAGCAGCCCGACTATGCAGACGACAAGTGGCTGGCTGTCCTTCGACAGGCTCAGGACGCAAAGGACATGATACCGCTTTTTGACCTGCCAAAGACCGGCTGGAGGTTCCATACCGACCCGGGGCGGTTCGGCGAGAAAAGGGGATGGCACAGGCCCGGCTTCGACGACTCCGGCTGGCGGGACATCAAAATCGGCAGGTTCTGGGAGCAGGAAGGCGAGCTTTACGACGGCACCGCCTGGTATCGCCTCAGACTCGACCTGCCCAAACTTGACGCGAAAGGCCGCATCTATCTTGCCTTCGGCGCGGCGGACGAGATCGCGACGGTCTGGGTGAACGGGATTAAGGTTGGGGTCCACGATCAGTGGGAGTACGGCTGGAACACGCCTTTCGCATTCGATGTCACATCGGCGCTAAGACCCGGCGCGACCAACGTGATCGCCGTTCGGGTATTCGACTTCCAGGGCGGCGGGGGCCTATGGAAGTCGATCAAACTGATGACGAAGTGAAGCGCGTCCTGCTGAAATTGTTTCAGCATCCGGGCGCAGACCCTGAAACTGATTCAGGGTGACGTGCGCGGCAGCGTATCCTTGGTTGCCTCGTAGAAGATCAGGTAGTCGGCGTAGTTGTTCATGTGATGTGCGCTGGGGCCGGTGAAGACGGGCGTTTTGCGCGCGGGGTCGTTGGCGTCAACAAGGATGTTGTCCATCAGCTTGCGTGTGCGCTCTATCAGTTCGGGATCGCCCAGTCTGCACGCGAGGTACCAGTGCGTGCGGCCAACAAAGCCGCTTGCCGCCGGCATGAACCCCCCTTGTTCGTCGAGCATGTCGTATATGTGTCGAAGGCCTCGTCCGACACTTTCGAGCCACGACGTGGGGACATCGGGTGCCCGCATCGCGTATTCCACGAAGCCGTTAAGCAGATGCCCGCCGTTCCAGGGCGTGCCGGGCAGCGCGTTGCATCCCATCTGCGGTCCGACGCCCGCGCCTGAGAGGTAGCTGCCGTCCTTGTCGATTGTAAGGGCTATATGGCGGGCAAACTCGCGCGCGAACTCGAAGTATTCCTCGGCGCCGGTGTAGTCCCACAGGATCGCGAAGCCGTTGAGGGGGTCGGCGTCGCGTCCGATGCCCCGGCGCGGCCAGTTCTGGAGGTGATGGGACATATAGTTGCGCGCCACGGCCTGCGCGGTCTCCAAGAGGTAGTAGTCGCCGGTCTCGACGTAGCCGAGCACCATGCCCGAGAAGCGCTGGTAGATTAGGCTGAACGCGCGCCATTCCGCCGAGTCGTTGTGGTAGTGAATGACGTCGCGTGAATGGTCGGTAGCAATGTCGGCCATGAAGTATGAGTTGCGCAGGGCGATGTCGTAGAAGCGTGAATCGGAGTCACGATATGCACGCAAAAACAGACTCCTGGCCTCGTTTGCGTCCATAGACAGCTCGTAACAGCCCAGTCCGTATTGGTCGAGATAGCGGTATATGCCGCCCGAGGTGAACCGCCCTGTGACGCTGTTGCGCAGCAGCGCCTCCGCGCAGACGCGGCCGAGCCTGTCGAACTCGCCGTCGACGAGCTCGATGGGAAACGGCGCAAACTCGCAGCATCGGGCATACCAATCCGGCGGGGCGATGCAGCGAGCTATCGATGGCGCGGCGTCGCCGAGGCCCATGTGCCACGTGACGCTCCTTGCCGCGCCCTGCACCAGGCCTTCGGCGGAGCCCTGCACCTCGACATCGACGGCGGTCGTCCCGTCTCCGGTAGGCTCGTGCCTGATCACTATCCGCGTGTCCGCAAACGGCTGCCACACGGCGCCATCGTCCGATTCTTCCAACGATGCCGGATGAGCGGGGCTCGAGAGGTGATCGCTTGCGGAAAAATCAAGCCCCGCGCTGCCTGCGAAAACAACGACCGGCACGCCCTTCTGATTGCCGACCGCGCCGTAGATGCGGCCGTTGATCCAATGAGCGGTTACCTGCGCGGTGCCGTTCGCGAACAGCAGCAGATAGACCGAGGCGGCGACAGTGTTGTCGGGGTAGGCAAGGATGTCGTTTACGTCGTTGAGCCGGCTCATGGGCAGGGGGCTTTCGTCGCCGGTGTAGATGTGGCCGCCGATCCGCCAGGCTTCGACGAGCGGCCCGCTCCAGAGTTTCTGCGCTTGCACGAATTGCCACAGGTGCAGCCCGAACTCGTTGCGTATCGCCAGCGAGAATGCGGCGTGACCCCCTCTTGGCAATGGGGCGTGAAGCCTGACCTGGCAGGGCTGTTTGAGGTAGTGCCAATATTGCTCGTCGCGATGCCTAAAGA
>Ga0272448_1006724_pt1 | contig 12339 bp, 7 predicted proteins | sample YNPCB0191_FD_202220 | JGI IMG/M metagenome (GOLD analysis project Ga0272448, IMG submission 202220) | Hot spring sediment microbial communities from Yellowstone National Park, WY, United States - YNP-CB-019-1 | ecosystem: Environmental > Aquatic > Thermal springs > Hot (42-90C) > Sediment... | reverse complement strand
TTGTCCGGAGTCGGGTCATCTGTGCCGACTTCCTTTTGGGCTACGAGAAGGATCGTTCGATCCTGCGCCATAGCCTCATCGAGCGCCTTGACCGATTTTTCTCTCCCTGCAAAAAGCGGGAAGATCATGTGCGGAAAATAGACTGCATCTCTGATTGGAAGAAGAGGTATCTCTTCCGGTATATTGACAACCGGTTCTTCGAGTTCGGGCTTCTTCTTCTTTGCCCGTCTTGGCTTCTTTACCTCGGACTCGGTCATTGCTGCATGTCACCTTTCACTGGGGGATGAAGTAAAACCAACCGTCGGATGCTCGGCATCGCGCGGTGTAGCACCGAAATGTCGATTTCTGCAGTAAGTGCATGAAACTCGGTCATGCAAAAGTAGTGACGGAATACCGCTTCCTGCAGTACTCCATCACTACCGATACAGGTTTTGCAAACCTTGCGTAATTAAGACGCTGCCTTCAGCTCGTCGATTACCAGCGCCGGTTCTTTCTTCGCGACGATAACGTCTTTATCTATCGTACACTTGACGACGCCCGGTTTAGAAGGCACTTCGTACATAATGTTCATCATTGTTTCTTCGATGATAGCACGCAGCGCTCTTGCGCCGATGCTCCTCTTCATCGCCTCACCGGCAATGGCATCGAGAGCATCCTCTGCAAACTCAAGTTCGACACCATCGTATTCGAAGAATTTCTTGTACTGTTTGACAAGAGCATTCTTCGGCTCGACAAGTATTCGGACGAGAGCTTCCTTATTCAGTGCATCCAAAGTACCAAGCACCGGCAATCTGCCGATAAACTCGGGGATAAACCCGTACTTGAGCAAATCTTCAGGCATGACCTGAGACAACACATCTCCAACCTGCCTGTCCTTCTTGCTCTCGACTTTCGCCCGGAAGCCGAGCGACTGGTCACTCATACGTCTCTCGATGATACGGTCGAGGCCATCAAATGCGCCGCCGCACATAAAGAGGATATTGGACGTGTCGATTTGGATGTATTCCTGCTGCGGATGTTTTCTGCCTCCCTGAGGTGGTACGTTCGCTACCGTGCCCTCGAGGATTTTGAGGAGTGCCTGCTGTACACCTTCACCCGAAACATCACGAGTGATCGACGGATTCTCCGATTTTCTGGTGATCTTATCGATCTCATCTATGTAGATGATTCCGTGCTGAGCATTTCGGATAGTCGCTTGCAGGCTCTCGCCGGTATCGGCTGCCTGCAAAAGTTTCAACAGGATGTTCTCGACATCTTCACCGACATATCCTGCTTCGGTGAGCGATGTGGCATCGGCTATCGCAAACGGCACGTTCAATATTCTAGCGAGCGTCTGCGCCAAAAGGGTCTTTCCAGACCCGGTAGGACCGATCAATAGAATGTTACTCTTCTGCAGTTCGACGTCCGTGGCAGTATTGCTGATACGCTTGAAGTGATTGTACACAGCAACGCTCAAAGTACGTTTTGCCTTTTCCTGGCCGATGACGTACTGACTGAGCATCTTATATATCTCTTTGGGCTTCGGCATAGAGCCGAACTCAAATTTGTCTGCGGGAACATTCGGCTTGGCAAGATCACCCTTGATCGTCTCGTTGCAAACATCGAGACACTCGAGGCATATGCCGCCATATACGCCGACTATCAGCTTTTTCACCTGCTCACGGCTGCGACCGCACAAGGCACAACGCCGTTCGCCTTTGTCGAATCCGACTCTAGACAAATGAAATTACCCCCATATCTGGAATTCCGTGTCCGCTACAAACCCGTGCGTTACCGATTTTCTCTTTCCAAGACCATATCGATAAGGCCGTATTCTTTTGCTTCCCCTGCTGACATGAAGTAGTCTCTGTCGGTATCTCTTTCGATTCTCTCTATTAGCTGGCCGGTATGCTTAGCGAGAATATCATTCAGAAGAGCCTTGTATCTCAAGACCTCTTTGGCTTGAATGTCGATATCCGACGGAGTGCCCTGGAAGCCTGCGCTTCCCTGGTGAATCATCATGCGGGCATTCGGAAGTGCATATCTCTTCCCTTTTGCACCACCTGCAAGGAGAACAGCTCCCATGCTGGCGGCTTGTCCGATGCATATAGTTGCGACATCGGGCTTGACTATCTGCATTGTATCATACATTGCAAGTCCTGCGGTAACGAGTCCGCCGGGGCTGTTAATGTAAACTTCTATATCCTTGTCCGGATCCTGCTTTTCCAGAAAAAGCAACTGAGCCACTACAAGATTTGCAATATCGTCATCTACGGGTGTCCCTATAAAGATGATGCGCTCGGCGAGCAATCGGGAATAAATATCATACGCGCGCTCACCTCTCGCGCTCTGTTCGACTACCATAGGTACCAAGTTCATTTTGCTCAGGATCTCCTCTCCCAGTTCTGATGTGGCCTTCCTTCTGCCGTAGCGTAAACTGGACCAATATGATCAACAAACCATATAGTATAATTCGCTATGAACAGCATACCCTCCTACCGGCAGGAACTAATTTCCCAGAACCGGCAATAATTCCAGGTCCACACTTTGGAAACGTGGGTTTCCTCTTTCCATATAGATTGAGATAAGCCTGTTTCCAATGGAAACAGGCCTCTACTTATGATTATGCGCTTTTGCACCGAAATTCTCTACTGGTTTATTCGCTGTTTTTCAATACCCATTATCAAATATTTCGGCTTGCCACGTCGAATTCTACTATTTGATGACCGAAACGGAGAGAAGAAGATCGGTAATCTTCTTGTTCAAGAGAGAATTCTTCAAACTGCTCTTTCCGCCTCTTTCCTTAAGGAACTCTTCGACAGCTTCGCGAGTGGATTTCGAACTCTCTGCGATGCGGTCGATCTCTGCATCGACCTCTTCATCCGTCACATCGAGCTTTTCGACTTCGGCAACTTCACCAAGAACTAGTCCTATTTGAAGCCGTTTCTCCGCCTCATCCTTCACCTCTTTGATCAGGTCCTCCTGGGACTTGTTCGTTCGAGCAAGGTACTGCTCGATCGTCAGTCCGTGAGTAGCGAGGTTTCTCCCCAGGTCTTCGATGTCGTGATGCACTTCGTGATTCAGCATCGCATCAGGGAAGCAGACTGTGGATCTGGCCACGATCTCGTCGATAATCTTGTGCTCGACTTCCTTGTCAGCAGTTTCGTTAGCTGACTCTTCGAGATATTTGCGTACGTCTGCACGCATCGCATCCAGGTTCTCAAAATCACCCATCGTCTTAGCAAAGGTATCATCGAGCGCCGGTACTTTTCGTTCACGTAGAGACTCTACTGCTACGGAGAACTCATAAGTTTTGCCCGCCAATTCCTTATCATTAAAATCCTCAGAATAGACGATTTCAAATGATCTCTGCTCTCCGGGCTTCAAGCCGGTGATGCTCTCATCGAATCCTGGAACATTGTCGCCCATGCGGATCAGGCTTCGGCGAGCTTCAGGGAGGGCCTCTCCCTTGGGAGCGGAAGTGATATTGGCAATGACAACGTCATTCTCCCCTACTCCACGATCTTCCACAGGCTCGACTGTTGCCTTGCTTTCCTGCAAACGCTTTAACTGAGCTTCTACATCTTCGTCAGTGATTTCCACTTTGCGCCGTTCAACTTCGATACCCTTGTAATCACCCAACTCGACTTTCGGAGGAAGGGGCACAAATGCTTTGAAGATAAAGGGCTGACCAAGCTCATACTGGACGATTTCAATTTCGGGAGAGCTGTATGGATCGATCTTCTCCTTTTCGATAGCCTCATAATAGGCTGGTCCAAGAACAGAATCGACCACACTTTCCTTGAATGCATCAGGATCTATTGCGCGTTCTACGATTGCGCGAGGTGCTTTTCCCTTGCGAAAACCCGGAATTGCCGCGTTCTTCGCGTAATCCTGAAATACGGCTTCGCTTGCCTGTACGATCTTCTCCGCTTCCACCTCGATGTTGAGTTCGGTTTTACACGGATCGATTTGAGTGACTTTGACTTCCATAAGAAATCTCCTGACTATCAACTGACAAAAGAATACCCCGCCGTGGATATTACCAGTTGGCGAGGCCTTCTAGATTAGTGAAAACAGCATGGAGCGGGAGACGGGACTCGAACCCGCGACATCCACCTTGGCAAGGTGGCGTTCTACCACTGAACCACTCCCGCATGTTGTTTGCCGGACGATGTTCCACAAACGGAACCCGTCTTAATCTGTATTGGTGGGCGAGAGGAGAGTTGAACTCCTACGCCTTGCGGCACTAGATCCTAAATCTAGCGTGTCTGCCATTCCACCACTCGCCCGCATCGTCTGATAAGCGGACAATATCCGGACTCACTGAGTCCTCCACCAGGAATACATTGGTGGGTCGTGAAGGACTCGAACCTTCGGCCCGCTGATTAAGAGTCAGCTGCTCTACCAACTGAGCTAACGACCCACGGTACTACCCGCGAGGCTGCTCTCAACCGCTATCAGCGGAGCGAGCGAACACAGTATACCAAATACGCCAAAACTCTGTCAAGAAAGAAAATGCCTATATTACCGGCAAAATCGCACTTTTTGCGTAATTTGGCGCGCCTGGAGGGACTCGAACCCCCGACCCTCTGATCCGAAGTCAGATGCTCTAATCCACTGAGCTACAGGCGCATACAGGTATCTAACCCCAAAATTGTACACTTTTTCGGCATGAATGTCAAATTTTCAGTTGATTTGGGGAGCATGTAGAAGATGTTGGTGAAGAGACAAGCTATTATCTCGGCATTAGCCGGGGAAAGCAATCTCCGCTGTGCGCCCAATCCCCCCAGACCCCCTGAACAACTTCAGCATATGTCGAAATGATCACTTCCGGGGGTGGGTGTTCGCTTTAACTGCTTTTCTCAGCCTGCATATGGCAAACCCAGGGCATGCTTGCCACCAACAAATGTTACACGCACCCATTGAATTGTATACCGCCCAATTCCTGTGAGACGCGCGATGCAAAAAGTGTGCAGAATCGAGTGACCGACCTGCACACTTTTGAGCATCTTTTTGATTTGTCCGCAAGAATTTATTTAATAATGCTTACGACGTTGACTGCGGGATTGTACGAAGTCGAAAAGCCGAATGTTTTCAAAGAATTGCTTGGGATAAGAAGCACTTCATTATCGACTATCACGTCGTCCTTACCCAACCGCACGCTCTTGCCACCGAGACTTATAGTGGTGCGAGTCGACGAAGTATCGATCACAGCATTCGTATTTGCCGCAAATGCCGCTGCGTCGACGAACCATTCTCCGTTCTTCTGCACCGGTTCATGTCGGGAAACATTGGGACTGAATACATTCCCATACAATGCTGCGGTCGGTTTGGCATACTTCGACCATTGGGATGTAGGAACGGGGTGCAGTGCAGTGTCAGTGTCGACGTCTTTCGCTTTGTCGATAAAGAAACTGTCTATTTTGACGCCATCCTGCTTGAACGTATCGACGGTGAGTTTGGACTTGGACACATTTACTACCAGATAATTCGGCTGGTCTTGAGGATCATAGAAGTACGTGTTCCAAAATTTGCCGGACAGGTCAGGGTAACTCTTGTTACCGCTTCTCCCTGTGACGTAGTATATGGAGCCTTGTGACGGCTTCGATACGAACTTGTCTTGATAAATGGCATACGTTCGACCGATACCATGATCGTGACCGGTAAGTACCAGATCAACGTGGTGCTTTTCTATGATCGGGCAGAATGCGGCTTTTATGGCTTCATTCATGCGGGATGCCTTCAAAGAGTATGGAGTCTTGTGAAAAAGAACTATCTTCCAGGCAGCTTTTGACGCAGCAAGATCGGCATCGAGCCACCCCTTCTGCATCTCCAGCACGTCCCCTATCGTGTCCTTTTCCTCATCCTGCTGGCTGTCTAAAACGACGAAGTGTACATTGCCGTAATCATATGAATACACGCGCCCTTTCAACTTATCGGGGCCGTTTTGAGGCAGAGTAAACTGAGGAGTCCAGCCGCGCTTGTCGATGGTCTTGCCGTAGGTCTCATGGTTCCCTTCTACCGGCATTTCCGGGATCGAGTCGATCACGCCACTTGCCGCAGAAAACCAGTTGTTCCAATGAACCCCCGTATTCCCTTCTTCAACAAGATCCCCTACGTTCATCATGAATCGAGCATCGTGATTCTTCGCAAAGGCATTGTGTACGGTAGTGCGCCATGGTTCGTAATTTGGATCTGCGGGCTTTCCGCTCTGACTATCGCCAAAGACAAGGAATTTGAAGCTCTCTGATTTCGGATCAGCAGTAGTGAATACGTGAGTAGTACTCCAGTTGATTCCGTCCCCTACACGATAAGAGTATTTAGTGTTCGGTGACAAACCGTGAAGTGTGGCACTAAAAATTCTCGCTTGGCCGAGGTCGTTGGCATATTCGCTCATCAAGGCAGATACACGTTTTGCATGCCTTGTAACGGCGCTTCCCGGTTCAAACTCCACCATTCCCGAAGTCACGCCTGCGTCCGTCCTCCAGGTGATGGTCTGTGTTGTCGCAGGGTTTTCAGCCCAGGTAAGCACTATATGGTCCGGTATCGTGCTTGCTCCGGCAGCATTTGAATCTCGAACCGCAAACGTGAGCCCCATCGTCCCAAGTACCAGGATGACGGCGATTATTATATCCATCCGTTTCATATCAATCTCCACCCGTTGTAATTGTAAAGAACCGTCGATCTTCGCCAACGTATCCGTACTAAACGGATAGTATAACAGAGCGGAGCAACAGTCAATACTCTTCACACCTAATTAATCAGAATACAAGCGGGTGTTAATTGCGTGTAAGGTTCAACCTCGGCTTTAAGGATTATTTCAAGTCGAGAGGGTAGTTCCCGTACTCTCTCAGCAATTTAATTGCAAGCTCATAGCTCTCAGGAGCAACGTCCGAACTGATAGAGTGGTCCGACTGGAATATCCATCCGCCGCCCTTTGCCGCCTGAAGTTTATAAAGAACTTCATTTCTGATCTCGTCAGGGTTTCCTCTTTCAAGGATTCTCACATCGAGATTGCCGCAGAAGGCGAGTTTACCTGCATATTTGTCCTTCAGTTTCACTACATCGAGTCCGGATTTCACTTCCAAAGGATTGTACGCATCAAGACCTATCTCTACCATATCGTCGTATATATCGCTCGCATTTCCACAGCCGTGATATATGACCATCAGGTTGTTTCGATGGAGAAGGTCGATCAATGCTTTCACATGCGGTTTGAATATCTCACGCCATCTAGGCGCGCCGAAGAGCATACCTTTCACATAGGCGACGTCTCCCCAGATATACATTCCAGCGAGTCGGCCCTTCCCCGCGTCGATCTGCGCTTGGGCAAACTTGAGCATGAACTCGCCGATTCTGTTGACGAAATCTGCAAACAATTCAGGGTCGGTCGCCATCCAGTAGAGCGCATTTTCCGTGCCGACACATCGCCATACATATTCATAAGGCTCAAGCAGGGATCCGAACACCGCAAAATCATCTACATACATATTCACTCGGTCGTCCCAAGCCGGAACGTGTCTGCTGATTACATCGCCGACTCCATTGATCTGATCGTCTCCGGCAGAGTAGAAACGCCGAGGATCCGTCGGGTCGTCAAACTGATAATCAGCCATTTGCTCGGGCGTGCTTACCGCGAATGACTCGTAATGCGGCATAGGTGCGGTGCCCGACCGGCGAATGATCGCGCCGTATCCTGTCTTTACGATCATTTCATTGCCATCGTCCTTAATAACTTCAAACTCCCGAATCAAAGGGTCACAATTCGGATGACAGCAGATCAGGTCGAGATCGAAATACTTATACGGATCGAAGCCATTCCCCCACTTTTCTCTGCACCGGCTGAGAAATCCGGACCAAAATGCCTCCCCTACCGGAACACGATCCGCTTCTTTATGCGCAAGTGCCATCCTCAAACGCTCGATCTTCTGTTGTGATTTGCCCATGAAGTCATCCCTCCAAAAAACGATAACCGATAAGTATCGACAGTTGATATCGTGTTAGCATTTTACCAAACGACAAGTTAATTTGAAAATGTATATTATTGACTATTTCGACATTTCCCTTGCACATAATTGCCTTTCCAACCGATTTTCTACATGTAGAGGAAAACCGCGCACGGCGGCAGCGCACAGAGTACATTTGAAGTCAAATCCCAAATCCCATCACATAAAAGTCAATAATATCCATGCGGATGTTAATGCAAGTCACTATTCTCCATTGTTCTGAGCGGTGGTTGAGGTATCATAGAATTAGAATCGACGCATTACCTGACAAATTGATTATGGCTTGTATTTCAAGCCATAAGTGCCAAGTCGATTTGGTCTTGATACATCGGCTTTGACATTCTAAGAGGCAGCACACTGCTATCAAATACAAATACATACTACTGTGGAGGAAATTGCTTTGGCAAAGGCAGAGGTATTAATTCAATCCGGGCACGTGACGGACAGGAACAATCCTGTGATCGGAGTTTTTGTGGCGGGCGATCCGCGAATCGATGCGGAAAGCAGGGAGCGGTGCAAGAACATCGCCAGGATGGTGGCCGATACATTGGCGGAACGGGTAGTCATGCCCGACGGGACCGGAGTAAAAGTAGTGTGGTCTCCCGTACTGGTGGATGGAGAACAGCAGGCCGATATAGTAGCTAAGATGTTTCAAGATGCCGGTGTGAACATTTTGGTCTGCACACCCGATACTTGGGCGTTTCCTCAGTTAAGCGTTATCTCTCTACTGCAGCAGTTTCCGGTGGACACTCCCATCAACTTCACCTGCGGGAACAGCGGCCCGAAGCCGGGAGTGGTCTTTGCCCACGCAGTGAACGGTGCGCTGGCTCAGTACGGACGATTGTCTCATCTGAACGTCGGAACCTGGCCGGATACCGGCATGAACCCCGAAATGACGCCGGGCACGGCACAAGCATTGGTCGATTGGGCGTATGCCGCCGTCACAACCCAGGCGTTGAAGGGGAGACGAGTGGTAGTCTTCGGTCACGATTCCATGGGGATGGAGACTGCACTTGCGCACATAATTCCTACTCGCCGGCAGTTCGGCATCGAAATCACACGCCTCGACATGAAGCTTCTTGCCGATATGTTGAGTAAGAAGTCCTACGACGCGAAAGAACTTGCGGAACTCAGGGCATTTGTCGACAGCCATCTTGGGTCACGATTGGAACTTCGAGACCAGGCCGATTCAGAAAGATTCAATCAAAGCCTTGCTCTTTATCTTGTAGTAAGAGATATCCTGAAGGATTTGAATGCAGTCGGCGGCGGATTCATGAGTCAATTGGAATGGGGTTCGGATATGCGCGGCATTCCTCTGCCGGTTGCGGACGCGATGGAATCCTTCTTCAATTCATCGTTCGATCATAACGGCAAGAAAGTACCGCTACCATTCGCAACGGAAGCGGATGTTCAGGGACTCCTCACAATGCTCTTCTTCACCGCGCTAACTGGAGGAAACCCGCCGCTTTTCATGGATTTCCGAAAGGTTTGGGAGCAGTGGGAACTCAAGGAACTCGCCGATAGAGTAGGTGTAAAGCTCGATGAGGCTGAAGAATGGGTTCGAAAAGGACTTGTTGACGGCGACAATTCGGGAAGCGCATCACTCGATTGGGCGGCCGCACCCGGCGCAAGTATCGACGAGATCATGTCCAAAATCAGCATGCCGCTTGCAGATCCCGGCTACTTCCCCGGTTTGGGCAACTCTGTCACCTTCGTTTCTCCGGGCGGGCTCGAAGGGATCGCAGGACGACTCACCTTCAGCAGTCTATCGAACATGTTCAGTTTGAGCTGGGACGAAGCGACCACTGCGGAAGTACCCGAAAAACTGGCAGAAGCGTTGTGCAAGACCACAACCGCAGAATGGCCGCACACCTTTGTAGTGCCGAAATACGCGACCATGTATGAGTACAAGCATTATCCGCCGGCAAACCATTTTCACATGATTCAAGGCCTCAATCCGGCACGACTCGAATACTGGATGGACATGAACAATGTTCTTTCACAGGATTGTTGGGCCTCTCGCCCTGACTTCGTTGAAGGGGTAGACCGCCCACTTCCTCTACTCTACGTTGCAAACGGTGGAGAGACAAATGCGAAACTGATGCTCGGCAAGAAATTGTAATTGTACTGACGCTCGATCGGTTTAGTTTTCATTAGTGGTATTACGAAGTAAGTGAAGGCTTTTTGTGATATTCAGCAAGTCCTTTCGCTTACTTCGACACAAAGATTAAGGGGGGATGCACCGGCAATATGCAGTATCGCAAGCATTCAATTGTGAATGCGTTTGGTCTATAGGAACAATATTCACGGAGGAGAAAGAAATGAAGAGAGCAAGTATTCTTATGCTGATCTGTCTGGCCTTTTTAGCAGGTTTGGCAGCATCGGCTACGGCGGCTGGCGTAGATGTAGTACAGTACGCAGGTGGTTGGGGAACTAATCATGTAAACGATCAAGAGTACAATGCGGTGTGCGCCGACGCCACCAGTAACACTAAGTATGTCGCCGCCCGCAGATGGGGCGGTATCGATTACATCTACTGGAGCGGAACAGCCTGGTCGTATTATCCTATGATCAATGGCGTTTATTACCGCGCCCTTTGCCATGACCCGGCTTACACAGGTCATTTTTACGGAGCAAAGCCCGGGGGCGGCGTAGACCATATTTATTGGAATGGAAGCGCGTGGGTCAACGTAGCCATTGTAAACGGCGCCTATAGTACGCTGGTTGCAGACAGGTCTACCGGCTACTGCATATACGGTGCACTCGTCACCGGCGGCATAAACAAAATCTCGTACAATGGTTCGGTATGGTCCGAAACCGCCGTCTCTGGATCTGCAGGCATTTCGTTTAACGCATTGGCAAATGACGGTGGAGTAAACGGCAGAATCTACGGCGCTAACGGCTGCTACGGCGGACTGTATGCTTTCCAGGGCGGCGGAACCACCGGCCTCAGCTCTTCCTGCTACGCCGCAATATGCCGAGATGCGACAACCAGTAACGAAGTATATGGGTTTCGCTGCGACGGTTGGGTGGACGGAATTGTCAATACGACGATTTACAACTTGATATCAGGTCTCTACTCTACCGCAGCTTGTAGTGATAAGACAGGAAGCAACGTTGCCTACAATGCTTCTTCGGGAGGAGCAAACTGCGTATCATACTACAGCGGCAGTTGGCATCAGGGCCTTCTCAACAATACGACCCAGTACACAGCGATGGACTACGATGCCACGGCTTCATCGATGTTCGCCGCGATTCAGCTTCCTGGATTCAGCACAAGCACCATCAACTTCTCCGGACAGCTTTCCGGAATCAGCTCTATCACATTCTACAGCCGGTCATTCGGCGCACAGTCCTGCGTCAACAGAGACTACTGCGCAGGCTATCCCGCCGCCGGTAATGCATACGATTACACGGTGAGCTGTATAAAGGATACATCGGTTGCAGAGCCGTACAGATTGTACTGGGGCGCACGATGGAAATCACAGTACGGTGACGGCGACCATGTCGCTCAGGTTCGATCAAAGAACGGTTTTGCCGGTACATGGTATATGCCTCACCCAAGCAGACCGGAACTCTGGCAGGGTATGGAGCAGGGTCTTCCTAACGTCTGGTACTACGCTAACTACCTTTCCCCGCAGGTCGTGAAGGTCGGCGGAACTTACTACATGTACTCGAACTGCATGATCGCACAGGGCTACCCGATCGATTATCCCGCAGGATCAAGCGCAGCTTGCGTGAATGCTCGCCTTCCGCTGGCAACCAGTACCGACGGCGACAACTGGACACGAAAGACTGACCGCGGCGTCATCACCAACATTCCTAACCCGACCCATTACGGTCAGTGCTACAATGAGTTGATCTACGAAGCAAACGACCCCGACGGCAAGCCGTGGTGGTTGTACTGGTTCGATACCTGGGATAACAACACTCAGACCTACATGTGGCGAGTCAAATCGAATGACCCAACCACATTCAATTACAACGACAGACAGCAAGTCTATCTGTCTCTCGGACAGTACGGAAACACTATGGGCGTCTGCAACGAAGCGCCCGGCGGACATTTATATGCTCGTATCAGCTTTGTGAACAATGCCCAGAGCCACTGGGTGCCGAGCATGGAATTCAGCCGTAACGGCATCAACTGGTACAGCGGCACAAACGGCCCCGTACAGTTGCAGGGAGTTAATGACGACTGGTACTTGAACTACAACTGCTTCAACCTCGGGTTCTCGCTCATCAACGGTATGAATTTCGAGTATCTCGGAAGCAATACCTTTAGGGCGATATATTTCGCGGCAACCGGAAATCCGGATCCGACATACGTATGGCAATCCGAGATCATGTGCGG
>Ga0272448_1006721_pt1 | contig 12341 bp, 7 predicted proteins | sample YNPCB0191_FD_202220 | JGI IMG/M metagenome (GOLD analysis project Ga0272448, IMG submission 202220) | Hot spring sediment microbial communities from Yellowstone National Park, WY, United States - YNP-CB-019-1 | ecosystem: Environmental > Aquatic > Thermal springs > Hot (42-90C) > Sediment... | reverse complement strand
TGCCGGCGATCTTCACCCTGCCGGGACGGACCCTGGTGGCGGCTGCGGCCGTCGCCGGCTTAGTGATTATAGGAGCAGCCCTCAGCCTGCCTTTGACGGCCGGGATCGCGGCGCTCACGATATTGCCCCGATGTTCGAAAAAGGAAAAAGTTCTGGCGGCGCTCTCCGTCATTATTTTGGTTATAGCCGGGGTGGGGCTGGGCTTAGGATTCAGGATGATGAAGATCCAGGAACAGGGTTATCTTCCCCTGCTGGACGAGGCCAACCACTCTCCAGAGGCTTATCGCCTGAGGGCCAGGCTGATGGCCGAGCAATCGGCCAGGCCCGATGATTTGAAGCCCCTGTTCGCCCTGGCCCTTTTGAAGGAAAGGTCCGACGACCAAAGCGGGGCTGAGTCATATTACCGACAGCTGTTGGAGCTGCGTCCGGACAATGCCCTGGCTGTGAACAATATCGGCAATCTCTATTTCCGGCGCGGCCTTCTGGACAGCGCCCAGGAGATGTATGCCCAGGCTATCGCTCTGGATAAGAGGCTGGCGGTGGCTCATTACAACTTAGGGCAGGTGTTCTTTCTGAAGCTTAGATTTCCCGAGGGGCGCAAGGAGCTGGAGCTGGCCGCAGCCCTGGATCCCAAGCAGATGACATTCAGATCGGGCCAGGCCGCCGGCGGCTTGGTGTTAGATGCCTTGATACCCAGGGATGTCCTCTGGTCGAATATCTGGAACGGTTGGAACATCGGGGAGGGGTTTGACAGAAGGGATGCCTGGATATTAGCCGGGCCCGGCGGCTGGCTGCCGGCCGCCGGCGCTATTCTCTTGGCCGTCCTGTTTCCAGCCATACTCATCCTGGCCCGCCGGGCCGGGCCGGGGCAGTATTGTCGGTCATGCGGCCGGCCGGTATGTTCGAAATGCGCCCAGGGCGAGGCCGAAGAGAGCTTCTGTCCTTTCTGCGCCCAAAAGATATACGCGGCCCAATCTCCCGAGCTTCGCGATAAAGTCATCAGGAGCTTGAGTCCGCAGATCGAGAGAAGACGGCTGATAAGAGCGGCCGCGGCCAACGCCCTCCTGCCTGGCTCGGCCTGGTCCTTAGCCGGCCGGCCCTGGCTGGCCTGGTTCTGGTCTTTCTTATGGGCGGCGGTCTATGCCACCTGGAGGGCCTGGATACTGGATCTCTATCCGGCCCGGGCGCTGAAACTATACGGCCTGGGCGCCTGGGTACTCATCCTGCCGGCCGTCCTGCTTTACCTTTTACCCTGGTTGGGGCTGACAACGGCAACCCGGCGGGGAGAAAAACCCTGAAGCCCTCGTCTCAGGAACGGCTTCGGAATATTTCTGCCGTGCGTCAGCCCACAGTCTGAAGACCATCTGTCAAACTTAGGGTAAGATATCATGGCCTTAGAAGGCGAGATCAAAGAATTCGGCCTGGCCGACGTCATCCAACTGATAGCCAGCAGCCAGAAGACCGGGGTCATCTTTTTAGACCGACCCGGGGAGCAGGCCGCCATCTCCTTCCGCGACGGCGAGATCACCGGTGCCATCCATACCAAGGGAGGCAAGCAGGACCAGCTGCACGAATTCCTGTTCCGCTCCAAAAGGCTGGATCAGGAGACGGTGCGCAAGGTGCTGCAGATTCAAAACGACACCGGCCTCTCGGTGGACGAGATTCTGATCAAGGAATACCTGATGACCCGAGAGGAGGTGGAGACGGCCATCGCCACCAAGATCCAGGAGGTGATCGACGATGTCTTCACCTGGCGCGACGCCCATTACCGGTTCGATTCCGAGGCCAAACTTTTTCCCCACAGCCGGACTCGGGTTTCCATCAGCACCGAGCCGCTGTTGATGGAGGCCATGAGGCGGAAGGACGAGTGGCCCATGATCACCCGCACCATCAACTCCGATGAACTGGTGCTGGAGAAGGTGGACCTCATCCTGCCGGACGATGTCGAGCCCGACGTCAGGAAGATATATAACATCTTCCAGGAGAGGCATAAGGTGGGGGAATTGGTGGAGATGTCGGGGCTGGGGCGCTTTCGCACCTATGCGGCCGCCCATGTCCTGGTGCAGTTGGGGGGGCTGAAGAAGGCGGAGGCCCCCAAGCCCGTGATTCAGAAGGAGAGAGCCCAGGCCAGATCTGGCCAGGACAGGATGATGGGCTATCTGGTGAGCGGGGCGGTGTCGGCCGTCATCCTGGTGGCGGCTTTGGGATGGGCTATATGGCAGTGGCCCCGCAAGCCGGGCCCGAGCCTGATGGAGGGCTATCGGAAAAGGTTGGTCCAGCAGGAGCTATGCCAGAGGCTGGAGATCTATCGCTACCGCCACGGCACCTATCCCGACTCCCTGACCCGGATCGCCCGGCCGGAGGAGGCGGCCGGGTTCAGCTACCAGCTCGGGCCGGACAGCGCCGGATATCGCTTAGAGATCGCCGATCGGTAGACGGAACCAACCACCGGCCGCAGCGGAAACGGGAGCCCTATCGGTTCCCGGTTTTTTATCGACGGCTAATAGCTGAAGCCGCTGCCGCCGATGAACTCGCGGAGGATGGAATTATGCGGCACCTCGTCGGCGAACACCGGCACGAACATCCTTAAGAAATGCAGCAGGCGGTAGGCCTCGCCGAAGCTCTCGTCGTCGGTGGGCACCTCTAACAGGAAGCGCTCGGCATAGGTCCGGAGCACGGCCGGCTCGTAGAGCAGCGAGGAATTGAACATGGCATCGGCCTCCTCCTGGTAGGGGAAGATGTTGCGCTCCTCACCTCGCTGTACCGAGGGCCAGACCTTAAGGGTGTGGGCGGCGGAATAGCCGCGGAAGAGGCGGTCCCGGACGATGCGGCGGATGAGGCGGACGTCCGAGGTCATGATCCGGTTGTGATCGTCCAGACACAGCTGAGTGAGGGCCGAGATGTAGATCTTCAGCTTGCGGTCGGCGGGCACCGAGGAGGTCAATTTAGGATTCAGGCCGTGGATGCCCTCTACCAGCAGGATGTCGTCCGGGCCCAAGCTGAGGCTCCTTATTTTGTCATCGCGCTTACCTGTGTGAAAATTGTACACCGGCGTGGCCACCTCTTTGCCCTGGAGGAGCTCCAGCATCTGGCGGTTGAACAATTCCACGTCCACGGCGGCCAAGGATTCGAAGTCGGGCTGGCCGTCCGGTCCCGGCGGCGTCTGGTCCCGCCCCAGGAAATAGTCGTCGGTGGAGAGGACGATGGGCTTGAGGCCGTTGACCCGGAGCTGGATCATGAGACGCTTGCTGAAGGTGGTCTTGCCCGAGGAGGAGGGGCCGGCGATGAGCACCAGCCGGGCCCTCTCCCGCTGCGAAGTTATCTGGTCGGCGATCTGGGCGATGCGCTTCTCCTGGAAGCCCTCGGCGATCCGGATCAAATCGCCGATCTGGCCGGAGAGGCTGATCTCGTTCAACTGGCCGACGTTGGTCACCCCTAAGATGTGGTTCCAGTCCTTGGTCTCCTTGTAGATCTGAAACAGCTTCTGCTGGGGCGAGAGTTCGGGGATGTGGTCGGGGCGGCTGGGCTGGGGGAAGCGCAGCACGAAGCCGGGGGGATAGGCGGTCAGCTGGAAGCGATCGATATAGCCGGTGGAGGGCACCACCGGACCGTGGAGGATGTCCTTGAAGATGCCGCAGCCCACCAGCCGTACCTCGGTGGCCCGGGTGGTGGTCAGCAGTTTGATCTTGTCGTGATAGCCCTCGGCCAGGAACAATTCCACCGCCTCCTCGATGGAGTACCATTCCTTTTTGAAGGGCAGGTTTTCGGCGACGATGCGACGCATCCGCTCCTCGATGGCCGAGAGCACCTCGGGGCTGGGTCCGCCGTCGTTGAAGAGATCGAAATAGTAGCCGTTGGCCAGCGACTGGCCGACCACCACCCTGGCCTTGGGATAGAGCTCCTTAATGGCTTCGTAAAGTATCAGACAGGCGGAGCGGCGATAGACGGCCGTACCCTCGCGATCGGCATAGGTGACCGGGGTCAGCCGGCAGTTGGAATGCACCGGGGCGTCCAGGCCGACCAGGTTCTGGTTGATCTTGGCGGCCACCAACTTATGGGCCGTCTTAGGAGGAAATCGTTTGAAGATGGCCTGGACCTGTTCCCCGGCCTTGGCGGGCAGGCGCTGGCCGTCCATCTGGATCTCGATCGGTCGGTGGGTCATCTAGATCTCCTTTTAGCCAGAGACAGGCGCAAAATTATGAAGCAATGAAATGCAATTATATTTCGTTAGGTGCGCTGAAAGATATTGCTCCGACCGGGTGGGATACGGTCCGGCAATACGGTCTCTGTTAAATTTAGCCGAAAAGAGATGATAAGTCAAGGGGATTCCGAGGGGAGCCCGGAAGCTCCCGCCATGAACTTGAGCCATGGATTCATATTAGCCTTAAACTGAGTGGTGGATGACGGCCGTCGCCGAAGCTTGGTTTTAGCGGCGGATTGAACCGGGGAGGCTAAGGTTGAGTATTATAGAGGAACGAAAAAAATGGCCAAAAGGTCTCTGGACCCGATGGCAATGTCAAGGATCTGCTCCCAAACGCCGTCGGAAGATTTCCGGATGACAGATGCGGTGGGTTTGTCAGAGGTCTGGGAAAAAAGCGGAGTTCGGCGTATATATAGACCAGACACCCTATATCGCATGTCAGAGAGGACAAGTGAAAATAAGCAATGAGTAGTATTGATATTTAAAAAAGCAGAAGGCGAGGATGAGAAGGATATGAAACTGTTATTCATCCGCCATGGCCAGACCGCCTGGAACCGGGAGCAGGTTTTCCGCGGCGGCACCGATGTGGAACTGGATGAGATCGGAAAGAATCAAGCCCGGCTCCTGGCCCAGAGGCTTATGAATTGCAGCCTGAGCGCGGTTTACTCCGGTCCGCTTTCGAGGGCTAGGGAGACGGCCCAGGCGGTGGCCGATGCCTGCGGCTTAGAGGTGAAAGTCCACCCAGGCCTGGACGATATGCGCTTTGGTAAATGGGAGGGCTTAGCCCACACCGAGGTGGCGACCAGATATCCAGAGGAATATCAACTCTGGAAAACCGATCCCTGGCGAGCCCGGATCCCCGGCGGTTTGGGTCTGGCCGAGCTGGATCAAAGATCGGGGTCGGCCCTGAACGAAATCATCGCCGCTAACCGGCCGGAGGCAGTGCTGGCTGTGGTCACCCACCGGGTGGTGCTCAAACTTCTGGTCTCCCGGATGTTGGGCTTAGGGCCGGACGGCTTCTGGAAAATAAAGCTCTCCCCCTGCTCTCTGACCACCTTCCTCTGGGAGGGACAGAGATTCGTCATGGAGGGCTTCAACGATGTCTGTCATCTCAAGGACCTGGACCCCGGTCTGATGGATTTCTGATGAAGATAATCCTGCCCATAACCGGCATGCACTGCGCCTCCTGCGCCGCCTCCCTGGAAAGGGCTCTTAAGCAAAAGGAGGGGGTGATGACGGCCGCGGTCAATTTTGCCTCGGCCACGGCTGTGGTGGAGTATCAAAGCGAAAGGCTGGACCTGAAGGATATTATCCGGATAGTATCCGACGCCGGCTACCAGGTTCCGCTTCAAACCACGACCTTCCGCGTCCAGGGACTGCATTGCGCCTCCTGCGTGGCCGCGGTGGAGCAGGCTCTTGGCCGGGTGTCGGGCGTGGTGGCGGCCTCGGTGAATCTGGCCTCGGGGCTGGCCACGGTCCAGCATCTCCCTCGGCCGAACCTATTAGGGGATCTAAGAGAGACGATGGCCCGGGCCGGGTTCGGGATGTCGGAGCCGGCGAGGGTCGGCCAGGGGAAGGAACGGTTTTACAACAGAGAGGCCGACTATTTAAAGGATTTGAAAAGAAGGCTGGCGGTCTCCATCGTCTTCGGCCTTCCTGTTTTTCTGGGCGGGATGCACATGTTCCTGCCCTTCCTGCCGCACTGGCTGTCGCATCCGGTCTGGCTCATGATCCTGGCGGCGCCGGTCCAGATATACGGCGGCTGGGCTTTCCATCGGGGGCTCTGGGCCTCGCTTAAGAGACGGCGAGCGGACATGAACGCTTTGGTCTCCATGGGAACCTGGGCCGCCTTTCTGTTCAGCGCCGTCTCCACCCTTTCCTGGAGCTTAGGCCGGATCACGGAGCGGCCCGGGGTTTATTTCGATTCCTCGGCCACCATCATCGCTTTGATCCTTTTGGGCAGGATATTGGAGGCCAGGTCCAGAATGCGGGCCTCGGAGGCCATTGAAAAACTTATCGGCCTTCAGGCCAAGACAGCCAGGGTCATAAAGGACAATGAGGAGCGGGAAATACCTATCGAGGAGATAGCGGTCGGTGATGTGGTAGTGGTCCGGCCCGGGGAGAAGATTCCGGTGGACGGCTTGGTTTTGGACGGCAGCTCGGATGTGGATGAGTCCATGATAACCGGCGAAAGCCGGCCGGTGGAGAAAAGGCCCGGCCAGCAGGTAATCGGCGCCACCATCAATCTCAGCGGTTCCTTCCGTTTCCGAGCCGAGAGGGTGGGCCGGGATACCATGCTGTGGCGCATCATCGCCCTAGTGGAGGAGGCCCAGGGCTCCAAGGCACCGGTGCAGCACCTGGCCGATAGGGTGGCCGCAGTTTTCGTGCCGACGGTGCTGGCCATGGCCGCCATAACCTTCGTGGTCTGGATCTCTTTCGGAAGTTTCGACCAGGCGCTCAGGAACGCGGTCTCGGTGCTGGTGATCGCCTGTCCCTGCGCCTTAGGGCTGGCCACGCCCACGGCCATCATGGCCGGCACCGGGCGGGGAGCCGAGCTGGGCATCCTCATCCGGGGCGGCCAGGTTTTAGAAGGAACGAGAGGCATAGATACCGTTATCTTCGATAAGACCGGCACCCTGACTTCGGGGAGCCCGGCCCTGACCAATGTAGTGGTCACCGGCGACCTTTCCGAAGATGAACTCATCGGTTTGGCCGCGGCCGCGGAACGGTTTTCAGAACATCCCTGGGGAAAGGCGGTGCTGGCCTATGCCCGGGAGAGGAAGACGGCCATCCCTGAGGCTGAAAATTTCAAAGCCATGTCCGGCTTAGGGGTGAAGGCCACTGCGGCGGGTCGCAAAGTGCTGGTCGGCAACCTGCGGCTGATGGAGGAAAGAGGGATATCGTTCGATCGCTGGCACAAGCAGGTACAACGGCTGCAGGATGAGGGCAAGACGGTTTTGGCCGTCGGCATTAATGGCAAGCCGGCAGGGCTCTTGTCCCTGGCCGACGTCGTAAGGGATAATGCCCAGAGATGTGTCTCTACCCTCAGGGCGATGGGCCTTAAGGTGGGCATGATCACCGGCGATGGGGAGGCGGCGGCCCGGGCCGTGTCCGAGCCTTTGGGCCTGGACTTCTATCTGGCCGGGGTTCCGCCCCAGCATAAGGCCGAGGAGGTAAAAAAACTACAGCAGGCGGGGAGAACGGTGGCCATGGTGGGCGACGGCATCAACGATGCGCCGGCCTTGGCCCAGGCCGATGTGGGAATAGCCATGGGCCGAGGCACCGATGTGGCCATGGAATCGGCCGGGATCGTCATCGTCGGCGACGATCTGGCATCTATCCCCAAAGCCATAGAACTCTCCCGGGCCACCCTGAGGACCATCAAGCAGAACCTGTTCTGGGCCTTTTTCTACAATGCGGTGGGCATACCCATCGCCGCCGGAGCGCTCTATCCGTTTTTTGGAATCCTGCTCGACCCCATGATTGCCGCGGCCGCTATGGCCTTCTCCTCGGTGAGCGTGGTGGCCAACTCGCTCCGTCTGAGGAGATGGAATAGCCCATCATTCTCTAAGCAAACCAGGAATACAGGAAAGCCACATTAGAAAAGGGTTCTTCCGGGTTTATAGTGGGTAAGTATAAATATTATTACAAAACTTTTTCTAAGCTCCTTTCTTATGACCCTTCGATAGTAAGGCTATGATGATTTACTCAGGGCAGGCGCCGAAAGGAACCAAGGCAGGCACTGAGGAGATACTTCATGCCTGGCTGACGAAGTGAAGTCTTTCCGCCGTTCGACCAAGCCTTCGGCCCGAGCAGCTCGACTGAGCTCGCCGAAGTCTCAGGCCGAGGGCCGGCCTAGAGGCAGCGGAGCCTGCATTGAGCATGGCTTTTATTTAAGCCAGCGAAGTGTAGCCACAGTTTCGCTTTCGCTTCATGCTTGGCCTCCCCTGGAGGCTGAAGCTTCAGCGAAGGCCTCTCTTTGAAACTTTCTCTTTTGAAGAGAAAGCGGAAAAAGACAAGTATTTATAGATGCTGTTCTCTGGTAATCGCATGAAAACCATCGTTTTACTCCAAAGAACATTCTAGAATACCCACACAAAAGCCATAAGAACCATAAAAGGTTTCGGGTTTCGGATCTGTCGTTAAAATTCTTAAAGGATCGGAGTGGTAATTTGATAGACCGTTCCCAGGAATTGGGCCAGACGCCGGTCGGCCGTCTTCTCTGGAGATATTACTTGCCGGCCTTCATCGGGGTGATGGCCAACACCCTCTACAACATCGTCGACCGGATCTATATCGGACGGGGCGTCGGGGCCCTGGCCCTGTCCGGGCTTTCCGTCACCTTCCCCATCATGATGGTGGCCATGGCTTTCGGCATGCTGGTCGGCATGGGGGCCGCCGCCCTGGTCTCAATACGCCTGGGCCAGGGCAACAAGCCCGAAGCCGAAAAGATACTGGCCAACGCTTTCTCCCTCTCGGTGATCATTTCATTGTTTATTACCATGGCCGGACTCCTGGCCAGGGACCGGCTGCTCACCCTGTTCGGGGCCGGGCCCGACGCTTTAGGCTATGCCCGGCAGTACCTCACCATCATTCTTTGGGGAAATATTTTCCAGGGCACCGGTTTCGGGTTGAACAACGTCATCCGAGCCCAGGGCCACGCCAAAACGGCCATGTACACCATGATATTGGGGGCGGCCGCCAATGCCATTCTTGATCCCGTTTTCATCTTCGGTTTAAAAATGGGGGTGGCCGGGGCGGCCATGGCCACGGTCATCTCCATGGCCTTGACCTGCGCCTGGGTCCTCTATCATTTTCTGAGCGGGCGGACAACGCTGCGGCTGAGGCCCGAGAACCTGGGCCTAAGGAAAAGGCTCGTGTTGGGGATATTCTCCATCGGCATGGCGCCGTTCGCCATGCAGCTGGCCGGCAGCGTCATCAGCACCCTGTTCAACATCCAGCTCATCAAATACGGCGGCGACCTGGCCGTGGGGGCCATAGGCATCATCAACAGCGTGACCATGATGGTGATCTTCTGCGTCATCGCCATCAACATGGCTTCGCAGCCCATCGTCGGCTTCAACTACGGGGCCAAGCAATATCCCCGGGTACGGCAAACCCTGAAGATTGCCGCCGTCTCGGCCACGGCCATCACCACTGTCGGCTTCGTAGCCGTCCAGCTTTTCCCGGGATCCATCATCGGCCTGTTCAACCGCAGCGACCCCCGGCTCCTGGAGATCGGCGTCCGGGGTATGCGGATACTGCTGGCCGCCTTTCCCGTGGTCGGCTTCCAGGTGGTCGGCTCGAACTTCTTCCAGGCCATCGGCAAGGCCAGGATATCCATGTTTCTGAACCTGCTGCGCCAGGTGATCGTCCTCATCCCCCTGCTCCTGATACTGCCGCCGCTTTGGGGGATGGACGGGGTGTGGCTGGCCGGCCCGGCGGCCGACCTCACCGCCACGGCCGTTACCGCGGCCATGATCGCCCGGGAACTCGGCAGGCTGCCAACGGCCCAATCTGTCTAAAGCCCATGATGCCGCTTTCGGCTTGACAGGCCCTTTATGTTGGCGTATAATCAAATCTCAAATAGAACTCAATTGAAAGGATGACCCATCATGAGAAATCAGTGGAAAACCGCAATCCTGTTACTGGCAGCGGCCGTCTGGGTCCGCCCGGCTCTGGCCACCGACATCGGCGACATCGTCAAGATGCTCCAGGCCAAATACGGCAAGTATGAGACCATGATCAAAGACCTGACCCTGGCCATGGACGTCACCGTCAACGATGGGAAAAATCAGATGGTTTCCGAAAACATCATGTACTACAAGGAGCCCAAGTTCCGCATGGACTCCAAGATGAACTTGGGACAGGGCGGGGCCATGGCCACCTCGGTCATCTACGACGGGACCGATATGTGGATGGTGTCGATGATGGGATCCCAGAAACTGGCGGCCAAAGACCAGATGAAGTACAACCGCGACAAGACCTGGCGGTGGTGGAGTTTTCTGACCGAGAACGGCACGGTCACCGGGAGCGAGACGGTCGGCGGCTACGACTGCTGGGTGATAGAGTTCCCCCAGAAGGAAGGCAAGGCCGAGGATCAGGCCGGGCCGGAATTCACCAAGCTGTGGCTGGCCAAGGAGCCGCTGGTCCAGGTGAAGGCCGAGGGTATGTACGATAAAAAGAAGAAGGCGGTCTTCATCTATTCCGACATCAAGCCGGCCATCGGCAAAATGGAGATGCCGCATAAGATCGAGACCTTGGTGGACGGCAAGCTGATGTCCACCGCGGTCATCAAATCGGTGGAGTACAATAAAAACCTTCCGGATGAGCTTTTTTCGGCGGCCAAGGCCAAGTCCGAGAACAAGGGCTTAGGCGGAATGCTCAAAGGGGTGGTGCCCGGGGGGCAGTGAGGCTGGGGTTCCTAAGATAAAAAGGCAGGCCCAGTGCCTGCCTTTTTGATTGACCGTAAAAATATATTCTGATATAATTCAAAGCGTTGGGCAAGCCAAGACCCCAGGTAATTTTGGGGCCTTGGCCTTTCGGCGTTTATTAAATCAAATGATGAACACCCATAGACCTTTTTCATTCTCCGAAGATGCTCTGGGATAGGATCGGCCAGGCAGTGATCAAAGCCCCCTCTTTGCAGAGGCTGTTGGATTCGGCTGGGGGCGGCCTGGACAGGATCGGCGTCACCGGGACCTGCGAGAGCGGCAAGGCCCTGGTCGTGGCCGCTCTTTTCCAGTCTCATCCGCAGACCATGTTCTGGCTGCTGCCCAGCCCGGAGGAGGCCGAGCGCCAGCGGGATAATCTGAGCGCTATCTTGGGCGAGGGTGCGGTGCGCCACTGGGCCTGCTGGGAGATCATGCCCGGGGAGGAGCGTCCACCGGACGTCGAGCTCACCGGGAGCCGCCTGGAATGCTTGTGGGCGCTCTACTCGGAGCAGCCGATAGTAATCACCGCCTCGGCCCGATCCCTACTGCAGAGGACGCTGCCGCCGGACGAATTCCGGAGAAAGACAATCCGGCTGATCCTGGGCCAGCATCTGGACCGGGAGCGTTTGATCCAGACCTTGGTCGCCTCCGGGTTCGAGCGCCAGGGCTTGGTCGGCGGCATGGGCGATTTCGCCGTCAGGGGCAGCCTCATCGACATCGCCGGGTTCGGCCTGACCCAGCCGGTGCGCTTAGAATGGGACGAATCCGATCGCCTGGTATCCCTGCGGAGTTTCAGTTGGGAGGATCAGAGGTCCTCGGGCAGCCTGGAACAGGCGGTAATTTTGCCCTTCAGCGAACAATCGTCCGAGGGCGTCTGTCTGTTAGAATATCTCCCCCAGGACCTGAGGATAGTCTGGGACGAGCCGGGCGAGTGTCTGGCCGCCTTTGAGGAATTGCTTGAGGAAATGGAGACCTATGGCCAGGATGGCCGATTCCTTTCCTTCCAGGATTGCCGGAGGGATTTACAGGCCCATCCCCTCATCTATCTGACCGCGGGCGGCGGCTTCGGGGTGGCCGAAGGCGCCGAATGTCGGGAGGCTCTCCGGATACCAATACAGCCGGTGGAGCCTTTCCTCTCCAACATCAAGTTTCTCAAAGAACGGCTCGACAAGTTGAACGCCCAGGGCTATCGCACCCTGATATTAGCCGACAGCCAGGGCCAATCCGATCGGCTGAGGGAGATGTTAGGCCAGGAGGCCGGCCCAAGGCAGCCTGAGATCATAGTGGCCGGGCTGCACCGCGGCTTCAGTCTGCCCGAGGCCAGGCTGTGGGCCGCCACCGAGAGGGAGATCTTTGCCCGGGAGCGGCGCCGCCAGGCCAGGAGGTTCGTCAAGGGCGGCAGCCTCATCAAATCCTTAGACAAACTGAAGTACGGCGATTACATGGTCCATGTGGATTACGGCATCTGCCAGTACCAGGGCCTGGTGAAGATAAACATGGACGGCACCGAGACCGAATGCCTGCTGCTGGTATTCCGCGATGGCGACAAGCTGTACGTGCCCATCGAACATATGAAGCGGGTGCAGCGCTATTCCTCCGAGGAAGGCTATGTACCCATCCTCTCCAAATTGGGCTCGGGACAGTGGGAGGAGACCAAATCCCGGGTGAAGAAGGCGGCCCGGGACATGGCCCAGGAGCTCCTGGCC
>Ga0272448_1006720_pt1 | contig 12341 bp, 9 predicted proteins | sample YNPCB0191_FD_202220 | JGI IMG/M metagenome (GOLD analysis project Ga0272448, IMG submission 202220) | Hot spring sediment microbial communities from Yellowstone National Park, WY, United States - YNP-CB-019-1 | ecosystem: Environmental > Aquatic > Thermal springs > Hot (42-90C) > Sediment... | reverse complement strand
GTGTCTCCTGGGGTGGGATTGTTGTTCAACCAAGCCATACCCCAGGACACCACTGACCAAACCTAAATCAACTTAACTAAAACGATTTTTTTCCTCACCACCCAAATGGCTAAACTTCAGGGCTATTCTCGGTCGTTCCCTTCGGGAACTTGCGGTAATCGTATGAATTCATGCCGGTTTGATGCAGTCAATACATGCCGCATAGAGCAAAGCCTAAGATTCCTCTCCTCTAAATTCCATAGCCCATAGTTTCGCAATGGGAGCTCTGCTATAATCACCGTATGCCAACCATCGAGCTCATCTCCATCGATTGCCCGGCTATCCCGGCGTTGCCCACCTACCGAAGCTTTGCGTATCGCGCGGAGACGCGGTTGGAGAGTCATCGCGCGTTGTTTCAGGCGGTGTTCGACTCGCTGTCCGGGGTCATCGTGCACCTGGCGAATAAAGAGATGGAAGGAGAGGACGGGTGTTGGTTTGCCGGGAAATTGATGGATTGGACGTCGACAAAGGCAGACCGCGACCGCGAGTTGCATGCGTTTGCCACATCGATTGTGCGCACGGTGCGTGAGGCGGCGACCGAGCAGGAACAGATTGAGGCGGTGAAAGAGTACCTGCTGAAGCGCTCCATTCTCCCGGAAACTTGCGATACCGTGCTCGTCTTTCTTCCTGATACCCGCTCCGATGTACACGATCTGATGAGAAAGCTGCTCGACGCCTCGCCGCAGCACCGCATCACCTTTTCCAGCGATTACCAGTTCGGCGGGGAGCGCCGGGAATGTGGGGAAGTGACGCTCTCCGAGTTCTTTGCTCTCCATGACCGCCGCCAACTCTGGTACAATGCCCTGTACTACATACGAGCGGACGAGGAGAAACGGAGCCCAGGATGCCGAAACGACATCGGAGCGAATTCCTGAAGGAATTGAAAGCGCTCTTCCCGCAGCTTACGCACGAATTGAATCAGGAGTACGGCTTGCTGCACCTGGAGGTGCATACCTTTACGCGCTTCGTACAATCGCTGATCGATGCCGGGGAGAAAGAGGAGCTGGTAAAGGCGTTCCAACTGGTGGAGAAGTACATGCGCGAAGGCAACGCCGCCTTGGCGAACGCGCTGGGGGTCTCCTTTCTCGAACACCTGAATTTCACCGATGGCAAAGTGCCGAGACAGTGGGCGGAGGCGCTTCTGCCCCCGTATCTCAAAGCGCAGTATGACGACTTGATGGCCTACAATGAACGACTTCGGAACCTGCCGCCGCCGAAGAAACGGAAATAGCGCGCCAACGATGCCGCTTTAAATGCGGGGGAGCAGGCCCAGCTTCTCCCATATCTCCGGCACACGCGGGTCGTCTGTCACCAGCGAATTACGGAAGTCTTCATCGACCACAATGCGGCGCGCCATCTTGTCCAGGCGTATTGGTGCGCCGGGATCGTGCCATTCCTTGATGCCGTAGATGGTGTGTTTCTTGTTGCGGAAGACGAGGGCTTGATAGAGCAGTTTGCCCAAGAAGCTATGGGGATTGTCGTATTCCGAGAAAAGGGCAAACTCCCACGGATGGTCCTGCAGATGGGCCGGCAGGTCAGCCGGGGTGATCGTCAGCATGGATTGATGATGTGCCGGCGCCGGCTCTTCATCCACGCGCGGCGGCACCGGCTGCGGCCGGTCGCGCTGCTCTAACTCTGCGATAATCGCCGTCGCTTTGTCGCGTTGCGATTCGGGGACGGAAATCCGGAACGTCGTGTTCCAGCGCCCGGGGATCAGCTCAGCCGTATAGGGAATCCCGGCACGCGCGAATTCCTGATCGAGCAGGTAGATGCGCTCAGCGTCGCTCTTCTGCCAGGCGCCGCGATAATTGAGTTCCACCGCCTTTTCTCCCAACATTGCTGGGCTCTCCACCGCATGCACCGCCCGAGATTCCCACGGATGCGTTTTCAGCTTGCCACGGCCACTGATACGACGAGAACGACGGCTTCCCTTCCCTTTGCTGTATTCCGACGTACCCACCGGTGCCTCCTCCTATCGTCGGGTGATAGTATACCACAGCGTGTCCGACTAATATGACGTACCAATAAAAGTCTTTTCGTGCTCTTCGTGTCTTCGTGGTGAAATAACACCGAGACTCAGGATTGCTATTCCACCAAAAACCGCAAGATCAAATCCACCACCAGCCCCGACCAGGTGTACTGGCAGTTGCCCAGCGGTTCGCCGGTGTGCGGGTGGTACCATTCCCACAGGCGGGGGGAGCGCACGCGGGTGCCGTGCTCATAGCGGGGGCCGACGAGGTCGACGGTTTTACGCGCCAGCTCGCGGGCGAGGTCGGGGTAGCCCTGGCGGGAGAGACCCTCGATCACCATCCAGTTGATGTTGACCCAGGTGGCGCCGCGGAACATGTCGATGGGGTCGAAGGTCGGGTCATCGAGCGACACGCTGGATAGCGGGTAGGCGCACCAGAACTCCGCCGGGTTAGTGAGGTGTTCGCGCACCAGGCGGGCGACGCGCTCCGGGCGAGCGTGGGGCGAGAGCAGGGGCATGAAGCTGAACGGTGTTTTGATCCGGTTTTGTACGTGCGAGCGTGCATCGATGTCGTAATACATCCCATCCGCCTCATCCCACATCAACGCCTCGACCTGCTCCATCATGCGCTTGCCCCGCGCCTTGTGCTCATCGGCCGCCTGCGCGTCGCCCAGTTGCGCCGCCATGTCGCCCAGCGTGTCCCACAGCAGGGACATCCACACATTGCCGTCCACCGGTTCCACCGGATGCAGCGGCCCCATCACTCGCTCCGGATACACCTTGAACGCGTCCCAGCGCGAGGATTGGTCGATGGCGGAATCGTTCTGGTCGTGATACTCGACCAGCCCGTCGCCATCCGTGTCGCGGTGCGGCAGGTCGTGCCAGCGCGCATGGCGGAGCAGCATCTCGTAGAGCGGGCGCAGGTCCGCCGGCCAGCCCGGGCGCTCGCGCAGCAACTGCAGGATGAAGCCGAGCACCGGCGGCTGCATGGCGATGGGCGGCTCGCCCGTCCCGTCTTCGGTGAAGCTGAGGTACCCGACAATCTGCCCGTCCTCCCGCTGTGCGCGCTGGAAATTCGCCAGGAATTCATAGGTGATCGCCGGATCGTGCAGGTGGCGGTACATCACCGTGTTGAACGCCTCGTCCCACCACCATTGCGCGCCGTAAAACATGCGCGCCGGGCTGGTAAAGCGCTGCGGTAATTGCCCGGCACCCCCTTCACAGCGGTTGGCCCACAGCATCTGCCAGGCGAAGTAATAGGCATCGCGCACCACGGGGTCATCCGTGGTGATCACCGGCACCTGCGTATGGAAAAAGTCTTCCCAGCGTTGGCGCTCGGTGGCACGGGCTTCCCAGCCCGTGACGCACGGCCAGGATGGCCGTGCGACGTCATGGGCAGGATGCCCATGCCACTGCCCATGCCGCACGGCGAAGGTGACATCCAGCTCGCCGGTGAATTCCACGCCGATCCAGCAGCGGTGCAGGGCCGGCCACGCCCAGTTCAGGTGGGCCGGGTTGAGCGGTACATCAGGGAAGCCGGCAAAGCGGCGGCGCAGCGGTGCGGGGTCGTCGCTGGTATTGAGGCATGCAATGTCGCCGGTGAAGCGCAGTGCGATGGTGAAATCCCGCCAGCGGAAGGTCATCCCCTGCGCGTCCGGCGTGCAGGAGACGTCCACCCTGCCGCTGATCTCGCTGCCCGACGCGCATTCCAGCAGCAGCAAGGCCGGTTGCGGTTCTTTAAGGCGAATGGCGGCGTGCCACACATCCTGCCCGATGCTGCGCTCCACGCGCAGGGCATCGTTCTCCCCATCATACGCCCACGGCAGCCACTGCTGCCGAACGAGCATCTGCTCGATGATCTGCCCGGGCGCCAGCCGGGTATACACCTCGCCGCGTGTGAGGGAGAGTACCAGCGGAAAACTCACCTGCCCCAGCACCGACTGCGGCATCGCATGGTGGCTCCACGCCCCGGGCGTCGGGTTCACGTTGGCCACGAAGTTATGAATCAGCGCGCTCTGGTCATCGCAGCGGAAGATCTCCTCGAGCGCGGGATGGGTGTTGGTGGGGTGGGAAAGCATGGTTTTTCCTCAATTTTCTCGTATATCGCTTAACAACGCACAGGTTCGGTGGCTGCCTTCGCGGCGGAGCCTGTCTACGATTAAGAAGACCGGCCAGCGATGGGCACACCGGTCTGTGTTAGAGTGCCCGGTCAAGGCTGTCACCGCGTGTTTGCACCTGGTCCTATTACCGCGGTGACAGCCTTGACCAGGCACTCTCGATCAATCCGGCGTGCCCATCGCAACCTCTTTCGATGAATTACTGCCGCGCGCTACCGCGAAGGCAGCCACCGGACCTGGTCCCTCCGACAAGGGTTCAATCACCGTCCCCCGCTCGCGGTTGATTTCCACCGCGTAGGTTTGCTCATGCCACTCCAGCCGCGGGAAGGTAATGCGGGTGATGCCGGCGGGCAGGCAGGCGGGGTAGGTGGGGTGCAGGCCGTCTTCGCGCCAGCGCAGGCCGCCGGCGCCGAGGAGCAGGTTCTGGATGAGGCAGGCGCTGCCGGTGAGGTAGGGGCCGGCGTCGTTCTCCTTCATCTCCGTGCGCAGCAGGTACTCCGGATGGATGAAGTTCGTCGCCTGGAAGTCCAGGTACTCGCGCATCTTCGCCGGGTCGCCTGCCTGCGCGGCGATGGTCGCCTGGTAGGACATGTCCCAGCCGATGGGCGGCACGCTGATGATATCGGCCAACTGCTCCGGGGTGACCGGCAGGTCGGCAAGCAGGATGGAATTCACCTCCAGCCAGCGGTTCGGGCAAGGGAGCTCGGTGCCGCTGTTCGCCTGGTAGAGGCCCGTCTTCTTGTTGAACGGCAGGTGCAGCCGCTCCGCCACGGCGCCCCACAGCGGGTCGGGGGCGATGCCCAGCAGTTCCGCCGTGCGGCAGGCAATGCGCAGCGCCTTGCGCACCGCGGCGTTGGTGTAGAGGCAGTTGTGCACGTTGCCCAGCGCCTCTTCCGCCGAGTGTACGTGCAGCAGCTCGTAGCGGTTCTCCCACGGCACCCAGGTGACGCGTGAGGCGAAGTAGTCCGCCACCGCCTCGATCACCGGCCAGGCGTCGAGGCGCAGGAAGATGTCGTCGCCGGTAGCGCAGAAGATCATCCAGCACATCAGCGCCGCGTCGGCGGTGAAGTGGATCTCGCCTTCCGCCAGCGCGCTGTGCGCCAGGCAGTTCTCTTCCCCTTCCACCAGTTCACTGATCAGCGAGAAGCGCGCGCCTTTGCACCCCGCGCGGGCAGCGTTCTTCATCGCCATGGGCAGGATGCGCTTGCGGAAGCGCGCCGTGCCCAGCGTGAGCGCAGCGCGGAAGGGCAACAGCGCGGGCACGTTGTAGACGTCGGTATCCCAAAAGCAGCCGCCGAAATAGCCCGGCGACGCAATGCCCATGATCTGGATGGGGAAGCGGTCGTCCACCGGCGTGTTCTGGTAGAGCATAAAGAGGTCGGCGCGCGCCTGCCGGGCCAACGTCTCGTCGCCTTCGACCAGGATATCCCCCTGCCAGAGTTCCCGCCAGGCCGCCGCATGATCGTCCCATAAGGCATCGTATCCGCGCTTGCGCGCCTGTTTGGCGCGCGCCAGCGCGGTTTGCGCCAGCGCGCCGGGCCGGTCGTCGCGGCTGAAGGCGAAGTATTGCTCGATGACGCGCGGCGTCGTGGTGAGGTCGAGGGTGCAGGTCGCTATGACGCTGGTGTCCGTGCTGACATCCCGGATGTCCGCCTGTGGCGCGTACAATGCCATGGCGGCGCCGATGGCCGGGCCGTGGCCGTCCGCAGCGGCGGCGAGCGCCCAGGCGGCCTTCGCCGGTTTGGCTTCCACCCGTACCACGTGCATGTGCCCGGGATGCCAGATATAGCGCATGCGCTGATCCTGGAAGCCCTGGCCATAGTCGCGCGGGTAGTCCTCGTGCGGCCAGATGATGGAGCGGAACGGGTAGCGCTCCGGCTCCGGGTTCTGCGTGATGCCAGCGGTCACCTGCACCGTGCACGGGCGCTCCGCCGCCAGCGTGATGCGCTGGCAGGCGAGGAAGCGATCATCCCGCGAGAGCCATGTCTCCACCATCACCGATACCCAGGTGCCGCCGATGCGCGCCGCGTGCTCGGTGCGGAGGCTGGCGGTGGCCATGTCCAGCGTCTGCCGGTACCCGCGCACCTCTTCACGCGCGAACGCCGCGGAGAGGGTATCCTCTCCCAGCGTGACCTCCACCGCGTTCCAGGTCGGCAACTGCGCCATGCGGTAGTGGTCATTCGGCGTCAGATCGCTGATGCCCACCATAAAACTGCGCGCCGGCGCCACCCCGGAATCGCTGCCTTGCAGCCCGAGATGGCCATTGGCGAGGTGGGCCGGCATGGATTTATGTAAGAGGGTGCAGGTGAGTTGCATGGATGGCTCCTTGGAAAAGTGATTAGTGATTAGTGATTAGTCCTATTATTCGGTAACTGGTCTGTTTGTACGATTTACAGATTCGCCTAATGATAATAAGACTGGTGATGGCCTGGAGCGCGAACCTCCTGGTGAGCAGATCATAGTTGTGGAAGCAGTTCTATAATCCGCTCACCAGGAGGTTCGCGCTCCAGGACAGGGTAAACGAAATGAAGGTGATTAGTAATCAGTGAAATGCAGACCGGTTCCCAACCAATCCACCCGCCAACTAATCACTACTTACTAATCACTAATCACTCGTCACCCCTACATTCCGAACATCTCCTCTTTCAAATCCAGGTAATACAGGTAATCCGCCGGCGTCACGTTCGGTGGGCAGCGGTGGTCGCAGAAGGGGATGTAGCCGCCGCGTTCGACGTAGGGGGCCAGCGATTCGAGGTAGGCTTTGATGGCATCCGGGCCTTTACCCAGCTCGATTTTGTCCACGCCGCCCATGATGCGCAGTTGGCCGTGGTACTGGTCGAGCAGTTCGCCGGGGTGGGCGCAGCCGTTCACTTCGAAGGGGAAGAGGCAGTTGATGCCGCCTTCCAGCAGGCCGGGGAGGATGGGGCGCACGTCGCCGTCGCAGTCGGTGTACCACAGGTCGATGCCCGCCGCGTGCAATTTATCGCCGATGCGCTTGTAGCGCGGGACGATGACGCTGTTGAAGAAATCAACGGAGACGATGGGGCCGTTCTTGAAGCAGATGTCTTCCCAGCCGCTGGCATAGTCGAAGTCGAGCTGCCCCAGCACCTGGTCGAGGAAGTCCTCCACCAGCACACAGGCGGTCTCCACCATGTCTTCGACCATCTCCGGGTAATCGTAGGTGGCGTAGGCCAGCCCCTCGAAGGTGAGCATGTTGCGGATGGAGCCGATCATCGAGCCGCAGAAGACCCCCAGCGGGTAGTCGCGCGTGGGCGGATGCGCGGCCTGCAGTGCGGCCACGTCCACCTTGCGCACCGGGTCATCGCGGCGGAAGCGCTCCGCTTTGCAGCGCGCCCAGTCGTCCGGCGTGACGATGGTGGCCTTCACGTAATGCGGGATGGTGTCATGCCCGTCCTTCGGCACCTCGGCCAGCAGCCCATCGCCGTTCATCCAGATCTGCGTGGTCTCCGTCTCCTCCACCATCTGGCTGGGGAAGGGCGGGTTCATCCCGATCGGCCCCCACACGCACTCAATGCGGTCGAAATTGAAGAAGACGTTGGCCTCGCCTTCATTGGTAATCCCGTTCTCGGTGAAGATGGACCACTCGCGGTAATTCTCTTCCCAGTAGCCGAACTCCATATTGAAGCAGCGGTCCACCGGCTGGTAATGCATCTGCTTATTGAACCGTTCCCGGTCAGTCATCGTGCCTTGCCACTTCGGGCGGCACGGCGTAATCGTTTTCATGCCCAACTCCTCACAGTGTGGTACCCCTACGATTCGCTGGAGGGCAAGGGAGTCCTTTCGGGGTAGGGAGGAAAATTTGTATGTACCCGGTTATATTTTGCCAGAGAAACGCGAAGAGGTTCCCGGGAGGGCGACGCTCCCGCGGAGCCAGATTATGCAACCGGTTCTCTCATCCGGCTCCGCAGGAGCGTCGCCCTCCCGGGGCACTCGATAACCAGGAGGAAATACGGTATTTGCAGCGAACTAAAACCGGACCGTTCCGCAGTACTACCGTACAATTCAGGAGGCCATCAACGATGAACTATACACCGCAAGCACCGAACGCGCCCGGCTTACCGCCGGTCGGAGCACCGATGCCGCAGCAGACGCCCGCGCAGACGAACACGCTGGCCGTGGTCGGGTTTGTGCTCAGCCTGCTGTGCGTGTCGCTGCCGGCGCTCATTCTCGGCATTATCGGCCTATCGCAGATCAATGCCAGCGAAGGCCGGCAGACCGGCAAGGGATTCGCCATCGCCGCGATTGTCATCTCCGCGGCAGGGATGTTCTTCAGCATTATGGCCATCCTGGCGCTCATCGCGATTCCCCGCGTGGCAGGGGCCGGAAGGAAAGCCAAGGAGGCGACATTGAAAGGGAACCTGCACGAGATCCGCAATGCGATCGAGCAATTTCAGGCCGATACGGGCGTCTTCCCTACATACCTGGAGGATATTGTCGCCACCAGCGCCCCCGCCACCGGCGTTAACAGCAACGGCAAACGCATGAAGATTGCCCCTGGCAGTTATAAGGGCCCGTACCTGACCAGGCAGGGTGGCCTTGATAACAGCGGCATCCCGATGAATCCGTTCCAAAAGGTGATTCCATCCGGGACGTTGCAAGTGGATATCACCGCTCATTGGACTTATATCAACGGCGTGGTGAACCCGGCGGTACCGACCGAGGGAACGACTTTGGATGACATACCGTATCAGAAGCTCTAGATAACGCAGATAAACGCGTATGTATATTCGGGAGGGCGACGCTCCCGCGGAGCCAGATGAGAGAACCGGTTGCATAATCTGGCTCCGCAGGAGCGTCGCTCTCCCGAATTTGGCCTTCCCCAACTTTACGCCGTCACCGCCACCCCCAGCTTCACTGGCAGCGGCGCCCCCGTCACTGTGTAGGTGTGGCACGGGAGCAGTTGGTAGCTCGCGGCGACGGGGAGGGATTGACCGGTGGTGAGGTCGGTGACCGTGCCGGCCAGCGCTACCGTCTGCGTGGCGAAGTTCCAGATGGTGGCGCGGGTAGCCTCGGCGTTGTGCCAGATCACCGCGGTGTCGCCTTCCTGCAGGAAGCGGCGGTGCATCTCGGGCTGGTTGGCGTAGTACTCGGCGAGCACGCGCTTGTGCTCCGCGGTGAAGAGCTTGTCGATGCGCACGCCGTCGTAGAACAGCGCGTGGCCGGGGTTGGCCATATGGGCGAGAATGCGATAATAATCGGCGACCGGCCACGGCTCCGAGCGCGGGGTATCCTGGCCGGTGGGGACTGTGGTGTAGCCGGTGCCCATGCCGACCTTGTAGCAGGCGAAGAGGTTATCCAGGTTGTAGCTGCGCGGACAGCCATGCTGCACTTCGCCGAAGGGGCCGAAGGACTCGATCATGAAGTGTACGTCGGCCTCCTGCAGCTCTTTGAATGCCGCCAGAATCTGCCGCCAGTGCGTGCGCGGCGTGCAATCCCGGTAGTCCACCGGCATGAAGCCCAGGTTGTAGAAGCTGTCGAAGAGATAGCCCGCCAGCCCGGTTTCCTGGCGTGATTTCTTCAGGCAATCGATCCAGTAGCGCCGGGGTGCCTCCTCGGCGAAGCTCCAGATGCCGAGGCCGTTGGTGTAGGCGCCGCCGTAGGACAGGCGCGTATCCTCCATCTTCACAAACCAATCTCGTCGCTGGTAAAGCGGACTCGCCATGGACTGGTCGTTGTTCGTCCAGGAATACGGCATGATGCCCAACTCGCGGCAGTCGTCCACCAGGCGTTTTAACGCCGTCGCGCCACCCATCTTCGCCCCCGGCTCGTATTCGTGCCCGCCGCACATATTGCACCAGCCATCGGGATAGCCGTTGTACTCGCTGTAGTCGGAGCGGTTGATGTTGTCGATGAACAGCGCCTTGATGCCGATGGCCTGCGCCGCGGGCAGCAGGTCTTTGTAATACGAATCAATAGTCCAGTTGACCCAGTAGTTCCACCCCAGGCGCGGGGTGACCGGCTCTTCCGCCAGGCCGAATTCGGCGCGGGCGCGGTTGGCCACTTCGTCGAAGGTCCACGTCCACAGGTTCTGCTGGTCGACCAGCGTCTTCGGCGCGGTGTTCACGACGATCTGCTTCGGCGCGGTGGCGTATTGCAGCGTCTCATCGAAGATGTGCTTGTCGAAGGTTTTCAGCTCTGCGTGGCCCGCGTCGCGCTTGAGCAACGAACGGATGAGATCGACGCGCGCGTAGATGCCCAGCAGCGTGGTGTCCCCTTTGCACTGGAAGTCGAAGGCCTGGTGCGAGGCCCAGCGCGGCAGGTTGTGCGTCATCACCGGGTTGGCCTTCGAGTTTTCATCCGCCCAGTGGATGACCCCCTCGGTGGTCCAGGCGGTCTCCGCGGCGAAGGTCACCACCGGGTCGGAGCAGGAGGACTGGTTGAACACCGTGGCGCCGGTGATGTCGCCGTCCAGTTCCCAACTGGCGCGGTCCAGCAGCCAGAAGAGCGGCACCGTCTCGCTGTGGTATTCGTAGTGATAGCTGAAGCCGCGGAACTCGCGCTCGCCAATGCTCTCCATCGCCGGGCGCAACACCAGGTCCAACAGCCCGGTCGCCTGCACGCCACACTCCTGCCAGTCGGCGGTGTCATGGATCGGGTCGAAGCTGTGGTCGCGCATCGGCTTGATCATCATCGGGCGGAAGTACGCCGTCATGCGAATACGGATCTCGTCCGGCCCCTGCTCGATGCCCAGCAGCGCCAGGAAATCCAACTCCACCCCGCTGTAGCTCTGGGTATACACGCTGATCGGCAACCGCCCCGAACGCACGGCGAGATCCCCGATGCGGATCGCCCCCAGCCCCAGCACCCGACCGCCGTCGGTCAACAAGTCGAACGTACACGCACCAAGCGAAAGAGTCGTCGTTTCCATGGTCATCCTCCAACAGGACGCAAAGTCGCCAGACTGTACCATAGTTCACGACGATTGGGAAGAGTTGGGTTTTAATTAAACCACGAAGACACGAAGGACACGAAGCGAGAGTCCAGCCTTCGTGCCCTTCGTGGTTCAATACTTCAATACGACACCAGCTTCGGCACCAGCGAATTGGTGATGGGGGTGCCTATGCCGGTGACCATATCGTAGCCGGTCTTGGTCTTGTAGACCTTATTGCTGCCGGTGATGATGTCGGTGTAATAGGTGGCGTAGCTGGTCGGCGTGCCGGCGGAATAGAGCGCAGCGTTGCAGCCGGTGAGGCTCTGCCCGCGGCTGCTGTTGACGAGGGCGGTGAGGGCAGCCCATTGCGGCGCGCCGGCACTGGTGCCGCCGACGGTAAACCACCCCGTCTGCCGTTGATAGGGTGTGCTGTCGTATACCTGATACCCTGTGCTGGGGTTGGCATTGTAACTGACATCCGGCACCTGGCGGTACTTGCTGGTCTGCCAGCCGGACTGAAAGGCCGGTTTGGACACATAGCGGCTTTGCCCGCCGCTGCTGCCGGACCACGCCACTTCGGCGCGGGTGCGGTTGCCATCGCTGTCCAGGTACAGGCTGGTGCCGCCAACGCCGATGACGTACGGCGAGACCGCCGGCCACCAGACCCCGGAGCCGCTATCCCCGCTGGCGGCGAAGAAGCTCACGCCGGACAGCTTAAAATGGCTATCCTGCATAGAGCTGCTCGATGTTTCAGTGCTCCCCCAGCTCATAGAAACCTGCCGGGCATTTCGCGCGGCGTAATCAACTGCCGCCAGCAGGTCGCTATTCTTGTTCGATCGCGCGACCACCAGCAGAATGCTGGCTCCCGGTGCGATGGCGTGGGCCCACTCCACATCGAGCGCGGTCTCCAGCGCCCAGCCGGCATCAGTTGAGGTCGGCTGGCCCCCGGGATACGCGATGGTGATGGGGGTGGGGGGGAGATTGAACTGGCTGCAGAAGGTATCGAGGTCAGTCTGGATCGTCGGACTGCCGTAGGCGTCGACAATGGCGATCGTCTGCCCGGCGCCGGTGGCGGCGAGTTGATCGACACCATAAGCATGCCGGATCTGTGCCGGGGTATAACTCACGCCTGCGCGGGTGGCATTCACGTGGATCGGCGGATTCGATGCATCATCCGTGGTCAGCGGCGCCGGCGTGGGAGGGTGTAAAATATTTTGTGCTAATCCCTGAAATATGATACGTTTTGTATCTTTTCAAGGGGGCACACATGAACAAGTTAGTGACACGCGAGCAATTGAAGGAGTATTTAGCAGACAATGGCCTG
>Ga0272448_1006719_pt1 | contig 12343 bp, 9 predicted proteins | sample YNPCB0191_FD_202220 | JGI IMG/M metagenome (GOLD analysis project Ga0272448, IMG submission 202220) | Hot spring sediment microbial communities from Yellowstone National Park, WY, United States - YNP-CB-019-1 | ecosystem: Environmental > Aquatic > Thermal springs > Hot (42-90C) > Sediment... | reverse complement strand
GCAGGTTCTTTTGGATGAAGCCTTGAGGAATGAACTCATCAGGAGAGGTTATGAGCGAGTATCAAGCAACATGTTTTCGTGGGAAAGAACGACGGCGCAGATTGTTGATCTACTCGAACAGCTTGGATGCAGAGAGGAAGCGCTGAATTGAAAGTTTGTCTCATAACCGAGTTTTTCTACCCCGACAGCACTGGGAGCAGTCCGACACTGTTGTCGAACCTCGTGCGAGAACTTAGCGCCAGTCATGGAGTTGAGTTCGACGTGATTACTAGCCGTAGCTTATACCGTGAGAACAACATTAAGCTAGCCAAGTTTGAAGAGTGGGAAGGGTCCCACATAGTGCGAGTAAACACTCCACCGTCAAATCGGATGCGCGGTCCGGCAAGGCCATTGGCAGGCCTTATTTTTGCGGTGGCTGCGCTTAGGGCTATGGAGCGACGTAAGAAAGCGTTTGATGTGGTTCTTGTGACCTCCAACCCTCCGGCTGCTCCGTATGCAGCGGATGCATTTCGACGAAGATATCAAATCCCATATGTGTACCTGATTCACGATCTCTATCCTGACATCGCAGTAGGGTTAGGTGCTATCGATCACGGTAGTATTCCCTTTAGACTCGCTGGGCACTACCAACGAAAATGGTTGCAAAACGCATCTGTTGTGATACTTACCGGCCGTTCCGTGCGCGACCGTGTTGCTTGCGAGTATGGAATTGCTGGTGACCGACTTGCCGTAATTCCGCTCTGGGCAGATGAAGAGATACTAAAAGCAGGTCAAACGCCGCGTAGATTTTGGAATGAGCACGCCAAAGGTCGTTTTATGGCGATGTATTTTGGCACAATTGGTCCGCTACAGAACGTGGGGATTGTAATTGACGCGGCGAAAATTTTGCAAGATTCGTATCATGATATTGTATTTGCGATTATAGGAACCGGAGAGAAAGCACCTGAGATTGAAAAACGTTTGAGAGAAGAGCAAATAAGGAATGTGATTTTCGTTCCCAAGGTTCAGTCGGGCAACATCGCAGATTTATTGGCTTCGGCGGACATTTCGCTTGTAACCGTGGCACCTGGGATGGATTTGCTGTGTACCCCGATCAAATTCTACAATATCCTGGCCTCGCGCAGGCCGGTAATAGCCACCGTTACCGAGAACTCGGAAATAGGACAAATTATCTCCGAAACCGGATGCGGCTTTGTTGTAGATCCGTATGATGCTGCAGGCTTGGCGGACGCGGTTGTGCAATTGGCCTCCAACAAAGCGCTTGCGGAACAAATGGGCGAAAATGGGTATAAGGCTGCCTGTGAACGGTTCCTATTGCCGAAAGTCGCTCATCAGTATTACTCAGTGTTGCAAAGTGTTGGCAATAATTGTCTAATTTGCGGACAACGATAAAATAGTGGCGTTGTAACGGGCAAGAGTAACAACGTGAGTGGTCAACGTATAGTGCTATTTGGCGCGTGTGGGTTTATAGGTTCCAATCTTCTAAAGTACTGGAACTTGGATAATATCTTTGCCCCTAATCTTGTCGAGGCGGATCTTACAAGGCCGGACAGCTTGAAACAAGTGTTGCTTCCGGGTGATATCGTGGTTAATGCGGCAGGTTACGCGGAGGCAACGGATACGAGTCCGCGTGGCCTGGCCCTTTTTCGCGCTGTGAACGTGGATGGTGTTAGGAATTTGGCGGAGGCGTGTCGGAGTGCGGGTGTTGCCCAACTCGTTCACATTAGCAGTGTTGCTGCAATGGGAAGATGGCATGCTTCAAATGTAACGGAGGACATGATGAAGCCAGTCCGCTCACCATACGCTCAGAGCAAGCTCGATGGGGAATTGATTTTGGAAGGGTTTCGTGAAGTATTTCCCGTAACTATCGTTAGACCGACGTCCGTATTCGGCGAAGGAAGAGGACTGGCAGCGACTTTGTGCAAATTTGTGGCCCGAGGTACTATCCCACTGCCGGCTGGTGGTGCCGCGCTTATTCCGTTCACGTATATAGGTAACGTGGCGCATGTGATCAAACTGACGCTCGGAAACCCAAATTGCTTTGGGAAAACATTCATAGTAGGCGACGCAGAGTCTTACCAATTGCGAACTGTGGTTTGTGAACTAGCTCGGGCAATGAATGTGGATATCCGAATAGTGTCGATTCCTGCATCTGCAGCGATGATTGGCGCGTGGTGCTTGGAACGTTTTGCGAAGTTGCGCCGATCTAAACCGCTTATAGATAGAAGCAGAGTTGAAACTATGACCTGTTCGGTTTCATATTCCATAGAAGCGATTCGCTCGGCGACAGGTTATGAACCACCGTATAGTTTGAAAGACGCTCTTCAGCGAATTGCAGCTTGGTATAAGTCAAAAGTGAGCGATGCCCAATGGCCACAGTAGCGGAACCTGCTATCATGGAAAAGACATCTTATTTGTTTTTGAAACGGCTGATTGATGTGATTGGGGCAGCCGTTCTCCTAGTGATTTTTGCTCCCTTGCTGGTGTTCGTGGCCGCTGCGATAAGACTCGACTCGCATGGTCCCGCGATATACCGTCAAAAGCGTGTGGGGAGATTTGGAAAGCACTTTGTGATGCTTAAGTTCAGAACAATGAAGGTTGGCACGCCTACTCTTTCTACGGCGGAAATGCAACAGTGGCTGAAGGCCGGAGGGGCTGCCAATCCGTACACTCGCATAGGTCCTATCTTACGCAAGACCAATCTGGACGAGCTGCCGCAGCTTTGGAACGTGTTGCGAGGCGAGATGAGTTTCATCGGTCCGCGACCGGCACTGCCCTCGCAAGAGGACGTAGTGAACCTTCGCGAGAATTTGGGCGTTCATTCTGTCCGGCCTGGAATCACGGGACTTGCGCAGGTTATGGGTCGTGACGATCTGGATGTTGAGACAAAAGTGAACTATGACGCGCAGTATTGTCGCGAACTGAGCTTCATCTTGGACCTTAGTATCCTCTTCCGCACGTTTGGCGCAGTGCTTTCGGGACGCGGGAACAAATAAACGGTGACTCGATGAATCAAATACTGCAGGATGTTCCACTCATAATGATCCGCGAAGACATGGACAACATTCCGTCTTACGTTTTGCCCTCCTCTTTCTACGTCCGCAACTTTTGTCCAGGCGATGAGGTCTATTGGGCTGAGGTAGAGTATATGGCGGGGGAGTTCGAGAGTTTAGAAGCAGCGTTTGCGCGATTTGTGCGCGAGTTTGGGGCCGCACTGGACAAAATGCAGGACCGCTGCTTTTTCCTTGTCGATGAAGAAAGCGAGAAGGTGATCGGCACGGCTACAGCTTGGTACGACCTCAAGTTTAGAGGGGAAGAGTGGGGCCGAGTTCACTGGGTAGCTATCATTCCAGAGTTCCAAGGTCGTAAACTCGCTAAGCCTCTTGTTTCAGTGGTTATGCAAAGGCTAAAGCAATCGCACAATAAGGCTTATCTCAAGACTCATACGAAGTGTCTAAAAGCTATCAACATATATCTGGACTTTGGGTTTCAACCTTCACTAGAATATCCAACCTGCGAAGCGGCATGGAGACAGATTGCTTCTCTAATTGATCACCCGGCATTGAGCGAGTTCCGCCGTTACTCCACCTAATAACAAATAATAATATTAACTATTCGTGGCGATTCTGCTTGCGCATAGGCACGCCAGGGTATAACTGTTTCGCATAGGTCATCTGCGATTACGCAATGATGTCCTAGCATTGTTGTTGACAGGGCGAGGAACGGATGCTATGGCTATTGCGCAAGCTCCGGTTAGGCTTCCCGTATTCAATCCAACACTTCCAAATCTTGAGGATATTGAGGATGGAGTTCGTGACATACTTTCCACAGGTCAGGTTACGGTCGGAAAGTATGTTGCGGAGCTGGAAAACGCTGTTTGCGAGCTTACCGGAGTTAGGCACGCAGTTGCAGTATCCTCAGGAACAAGCGGGCTGCTTTTATTGTTGCGAGCACTAAATTTGAGGCCAGGAAGCGAAGTAATTACTCCCAGTTTCACATTTGCTGCCACCGCACAGGCTTTGCTTTGGCTCGGTCTAAAGCCGGTATTTTGCGATTGCGAACCGGAAAGCTTCACTATGGATGTGGAAGTTGCTGAGATATTAGTCACAGAGCGGACTTCGGCCATATATCCCGTGTGTGTGTTTGGAGTTCCGGGGGACCTAGATGCTTATCAGAGGTTGGCCGATAGGTATGGCTTGATTCTTTTCTACGATAGCGCTCAAGGTCTTGGCAGTACCTACAAGGGCAAAGCCCTTGGAAATTTCGGTGTTGGAGAGGTGTTCAGCCTGAGTCCTACCAAGGTAGTGACCTCCTTGGAGGGAGGACTTGTAACCACTAACAATGATGAGGTTGCTGAGTGCGTCCGCCGAATGCGTGACTATGGTAAGGGGCCTGATGGCCAAAACATGATCTCGCTAGGGCTTTCTGCAAGGATGACTGAGTTCAATGCTCTCGTCGGGTGCTGGTCTTTGGCAAGAATTGATTTATGGCTACGCAATCGCGCGATCATTATGGCGCGGTACCGAGAACGCTTGAGTGTAGTCCCAGGTATAAGCTTCCAGAAGATGCCAGATCATTGCATATCTTCAAGAAACTATATGGTGATTCTCTTGGATCCCGAACGAAGTCCTATCACGCGCGATGAACTTTACGAAAGACTCAAGGAGATAGGCATACAAACTAAGCGATACTTCTATCCTGCGCTCCACAATCAGATGCTCTTCAGAGACATTGATCCCGAAGCATCGACTCGATTACCGGTTACCGAACGAATTTCGGCTAGGAGCCTAGCCTTGCCGATGTACTCCCACATGAGCCTCGAACAGGTTGATTACATATGCGATCGGATTCTTGAACTTGCCTGCCGTTAATTGTTAGATTTAGCGTAACTAAAAACTTAGTTCAGACTCTTATACGGCGCCAGCGTCCGATTCTGAAATAAATGGCCATAATGATACCCGAAAGAGCGGTAGTTGCGGACATCGCAATCCACGCTCCGGTTGCCTCGAGTCCTGCGGGTACGGAAAGGGCCCATGCAAGGGGCAGGCGGAGTGCCCAAAGAGTTCCGACGGTAGTCCACATTGGGAAGCGTGTATCTCCGGCTCCCTGAAGTGCTCCTCGAAGTACCATGTTGACGGCCAAAAGAGGTTCCGAAAGCGCGTTTATCCGAAGATAAGAAACGATCAGCGGGACCACAGCGAGCTCGTTGGTGAACATCAATGCTAGCCGATGAGGAATCGCGAGAAACAGCACTGCCACGGCTGTCATTATCGCTACGGCTTGGCCAGTTGCCACCCAAGCGCTGTGTTCGGCCCGATCAGGCTTGCCTGCTCCAAGATTCTGGCCAACGAGTGGAGTTGCTGCAATCGAGTAAGCCACCCCAGGCATGAACGCAAAAGATTCTATTCTAATGGAGACTGTTAGTGCGGCCTGCGCCGCTGCTGCTTGTGCTGCAGGAAGTAAAGCAAGAATTCTAATGAACCCTGCAAAAGCGGTACTCCACAGCAAATTTTGGGCTGCTGCCGGCCAGCCGATATTCATTATCCTGCTCGACCAACCGCTATGCCAGCGTAGGTGTCTAAACCAGCCTCTCAGTTCAGAGCGCTGTAGAAACCAGAACATTAGTAGCATTCCCACCACACGTGTAATTGCGGTCGATATTGCTGCGCCTCGCACGCCCATTGCGGAAAAGGGTCCAATACCGAAGATCAACAGCCAATCGAAGAGAATGTTGATAACAATAGTCGCGCCCCCCGCATATAGTGGGCTTCTCATGTCTCCTGTGCTTCGAATCGCGGAAGTGATGATCACGAATAAAAACATCGGAATCGAAAACCAAGAGATTATTGCAGTGTAATCTGCTGCAAGCGATACAATCGATCCGCTTGCTCCTACTAATCTGACAAGCGGCACAGCGAAGACTACTAGTGGTAAGCCTGTAACAGTGCCGGCAATCACGGACAATAGGAGAGATTGCCCTGTAGCTGCATCTGCGTCTCCGTAGTCGCCTGCTCCAACGAATCTGGCTATCAGCGCCGACGTGCCGGCTGATAGTCCGATTACGAGGCCGAATTGGATCATCAGTATTGAGTTGCCAATCCCAACCGCTGCTAGCGCATCGGTTGCGTTGGGGAGCCTGCCTACAAAGATAGCGTTGATTATACCGTAAGCAGTCTGAATAATAGTGTTTATCGCAGTAGGCCATGCAAGATACCAAACGGCAATCCACACATGACCAGACGTGATTATCTCGTTCGCACCGCTTCCTTGTTTTGTTGTCTCAAGCTCGATCTCGCTCATATATATTAACTAATACTAATTAAACAAAAGAGAGAGGATATAAGCTGCTTGCCATATCCTCCATTTGCTTTTTGTAAGGGGTGTGCTTGTCCTCGGCTATTCTAGTCCTTCAAAAGTTACAAAGTCAAACCTTGCGCGAACAGGGAAGGTAATTCGCATTTACGAGTCAAAGGCATGGCTGGTGCGACTCAGCCTTACAATCCGAGCGACAAGAGGTTAAACTTCTATGGTTCAAATCTATTCGAAGATAAAGCACAATTCCGGCATTCCTCTAGGAGGAATCGGTACCGGGTCGATGGAGATTCGCCCAGACGGTCTGTTCCACGAGTGGCATATGTTTAACGTTGGCCAGTGGAATCCAAATGCTCCGTGTGCCAAGAACATACAGGCGATGGAGCCACGAGATCTTCTATTTATGGTGCGTACACGGGAAGCTGACGGTAGGATTACAGCTCGCTACCTTAGCCTTTGCGAAGAGCTTCACGATTTGTATTGTCTAGCCTGGCTGCGCAGCGTCGAGGCGATACACTTTAAGGGTATGTTCCCCCTCGCCAGGCTAACCTACGATGATCCCGAGTTGCCAGTTAGTATTCAGGCGGAAGTATTTTCGCCGTTTATTCCTTTGAATTCGCGCGCATCCGGAACTCCTGGCTTTTACGTCTACTTCACAGTTCGCAATGAGACTGATTCTCCTGTCGAGGTATCAATACTCGGTGTGATGAAGAATGCGGCTGGATACGATCAGGAGGGAAGACTGGCGAGGAATAAGCTTCTCGACATCGACTTAGCCTCCCAATCGGGTAAAGCAATACACATGACTGCTGACGGGTTGCGGGAAGGTGATTGTTCGACTGGAGACATGACATTTGCGGCAGTAGGCGGTGAAATTAGCCATATTACAGGCTGCTTCGCGGAAGATCATCGTGCAATGACTTTCTGGCACAGTAAATACGGACCTAAAACAACCACTTTCATGCATCAATTCTATGACGAAGGTCGATTGCCAAACTTAAACGCTGAAACGCCGCCAAAGCCGCGCGAAGGCTTCGATGCTTCTAGTCTTTCGGAGGCTGATATAAAGGCTCTTCTACAAGAACTGTTGCAGTATCCGGCCTTCTACGACAAGTATCATCGCTTAAGTCTCGTTGATGAGAACTTGGTGAACTCTCCCGAGTTTCTGAATGAGCTAATGGGCAACGTTACTGAGGTGGCGGAGCGAAAGATTCAATGGGGATGGGGAGCCCTGTGTAGTCGAAATGAACTTGATTCCGAAGAGGAATGCGAAGCACTTTTCGCGGTAAGTTGGTTCTTTCCCAACCATATAAGTCCTACTGGAGAGAACATCGGCCATCAATATGAACATTGGTTCGGCAGTTCACCCGAAGTAGTACAGTTTATGCTGGAAAACTTCCCAGCGATTCGTATGAAGACGCTTGCGTTCTCGGAAGCTATACATTGTTCCAGTATGCCTGTGGAAGCCTCGGACGCTATCACGAGCCAGCTCTCGACGTTAACAAAGTGCACTTGGTGGACTAAGGCAGGTCACTTCGGAGTTTGGGAGGGTTACGGTTGTTGTGGATTTCACACGACAGATATTACCTACCAAGGTTCCTTTCCGATTATTTCACTCTTTCCCGACTTGCAAAAGATCCAAATGACGCACGGAGCAAAATTTCAGCGGGATGACGGGCGCGTACACCACTTTTTCACTCCAGACTTCTCCGCAGTCGATAACGGATTCGATCGCGTAGATATGAATCAGCAATTTGTGATGCTCGCCGCTCGTGACTACTTGTGGACAGGTGACAGGGTATATCTGGAGCAGCTCTGGCCGCATATCATACGCGCAATGGAAAATACCGCTTTGTTGGATACTGACGGCGACGGTTTGCCGGACTCCGATACTCGCCGCAATACTTACGACGTTTGGGACTTCCAAGGCTGTCCATCCTATATTTCAAGTCTGTGGCTGGGCGCTCTCAAAGCTGCGGTTAGGCTTGCTAACGAGATAGGCGACACAGAGCGGGCTGCGAAGTGGCAGGCGGATTATGAGAAAGGTGTCAACAGCTTCGAAGAAAAGCTATGGAACGGCGAGTACTATATGCTCTGGCGTGACGGTGACATCACGGATGAATGTTGTATGTCCGACCAGATGAGCGGAGACTGGTTCGCTGCTGCTTGCGGATGGGGACCAATTCTTAAACCCGAGCGAATTGTCAAGGCTCTTGACGCGATCATGATGTACAACTTCCGTCATTCGCACGGACTGATCAATGCTTCCTACCCTCCAGGTAAGCCGCACAGGATCGCTGCGTCGGGCAACTATCAAGCCGATGCGCCTTGGACCGGCATCGAATACACCGTGGCAGCATTGCTGATTGAGTATGGAATGGTGAGCGAAGGTCTGGCTATAGTTCGCGATATACATCGGCGCTACCTGCAGGCGGGCAGATTCTGGAACCACGTTGAGTGTGGCGGCCACTACTACCGCGCGATGTCTTCGTGGACAATAATGCTAGCACTCTCAGGGTTCTGTTGGGACCATCCTACGCAAACAATGACTTTCGCACCAGCCATAAACGAGCCGGTATGTGAGTATCCCTTCTTTACTCCCAGCGCTTGGGGTACTTACTATCAGCAAGACAGCCTGACAGGCAAGGTGGTCGAGATCGAACTGGTCGATGGTGAGATTACAATCTCAAAGCTATTTCTACCGAGGCTTGCTGGACTTGACGAGGCAAATGTTGTGGTTGGGGAAGCCGAAGTAGACGTGAGCATTGGTTCCTGCGGCGACGGAGTGTGTATTAGCTTTGCTCAACCAGTCACGTTAACCGCAGATACGGGGTTGGTTGTGATTGTATAATCGATGATCTGATGCTATGCGATGCCGAGCATTCGGGCAGCAGCTTCCGCATACAGCACAGCGGCTTGCTGTGTTTGGGAGATACTTACGAACTCCTTCGACGTATGCGCTTGCTTGATGCTTCCAGGACCCATTACGACCGAATCGATGCCGAGCATAGTGCGGAACGGTTCAGCTTCCGTCCAACCGCGAAGGCCTGCCACGTGCTGCTCAAGTCCGAGTGTGTGCCCTGCATCCAGAATGGCTTTGATGAGAGGCGAATCGGGAGGCGTGTCTAGCGCCTCCCCGCGCTTCTCTATCTCGCATCTCGCCCATTCGCGCTTCTCAACTACCGACAACACAGTTGACTCTACATCGGAGACGCGCACAGGTGGAGGAAAACGAATATCTATACGCGAGACGCAGCGATCAGGTACCCGGTTCGGCCGATCGCCTGCGTGAATTTCTCCTAGGTTCAAGCTGGGATTGCCGGTGAGATCGTGAGAACGGAAGCGTTCGACGCACTTGCGGATGTCGTCTATCAGCTCTAGCATCCTCTCAACTGCGTTGATGCCGTTTTCAGGACTACAGCCGTGCGCCGAAAGGCCGGTGGTAATCAGCTTCAGAAACAGCAATCCGTTGTGAGTGCAGATGACATTTAGGTCTGTCGGCTCGCCTACTATGGCGTAGTCGCAAGTATAGCCCTGTTGAATGGCTGATCTCACGCCGTTACCGTCGCCTTCTTCATCAACGGAGATTAGTAAGTCTGCTGTGCCACTTAGTTCGCCACGAGAAAGTATGTCGAGATAGGCTGTGGTCATCGAGGCGATCGATGCCTTAGTATCGCAAGAGCCTAAGCCGTGTAAGAAATCGCCTTCGATTCGAGCATTTGGCGTTGATTCTCCATTGGGCGGAACGGTATCGCAGTGAGCATTGAGGCATATACGAGGAGAACCGTCTCCTCTGCTGCACAGCAAGTTCCATCTTCCCGGCGCCATCTCAATCCGCTGCGGTTTCAAACCCAGCGAGGCAAATTCTTGTTCCAGGAAGAGCTGTATTTCTTCCTCTTCCGGAAAAACACTGGGAATATCTACCAGCCGCTCCAGAAGATGAATGCAATACCTGCGCGCTGCGTCCGAATAAGCTCTCAATGTAAATCCTCCTTGCGGTTTCATCGTAGTGTGTAAAGCGTTCGCAGTCAAGTGGAAGTGGGCAACAGCATTGGGAGTGCTATTTGTGAAATTAGTAGAAGGTAGGTTAGACCCAGGTGTGGCAGAGTTATGCAGATGGTGCTGTAAATTTGTGAAGATTCCAGTTGTGGTGCAAGTCTAGATTGAGTGGAGGTATAAAGTCTATGAGTGCAATATCGGCAATTGCGGTCTTGGCTATGGCTACAACCGTTGCTGCGGCACCGAACGTCTCGGGACCAAAGGCTGTAAGACTTACGGTCTACAATCAGAACTTTGCTTTGGTGAAGGATGTACGAACGATTCAGCTTACAAAGGGCATCAACTCCGTCAATGTAGAAGATGTTGCCGCGCGCGTTGATCCGACCAGCGTGCTCTTCAAGAGCCTTACTGCATCTAACTCTATAAGGATATTGGAGCAGAATTATCAATACGACCTCATCAACCCGGATAACATCTTGAATGAGTCCGTTGGCGAGCGGGTTACTTTCACGCGGTTTGACGAGTCCGGACAGCCTCACATTCAGGCAGGTGTGTTGCTTAATCCACCCAAAAACGGCGGAACGGTGATAAAAGCCGATGATGGAACTCTATTGCTTAATCCGTTGGGTCAAATTTCGCTTGTCAAGATGCCGGAAGGACTACATCCCAGACCTACCCTTAATTGGTTGCTGGCGAGCGAACAAGAAGGCCAGCAGGAAGCTGAAATCAGTTATATCACGGAAGGCATAAACTGGCGAGCAGATTATGTGGCGCTTGTAAACAAAAACGATACTGACCTAGATCTTTCAGGTTGGGTGACATTGACTAACGAGAGCGGAGCAACTTATGAAAATGCAATACTTACATTAATGGCGGGTGACGTGAGGCGCGTCCAGGAAGATATGCAAGCAAAATTTCGACTCGACCGAGCGGTGATGGCTGGGGCCGAACCTCAGTTCGAGGAGAAATCGTTCTTCGAATACCATATGTACACTATGGAACGCCCGACTACCATTAACGAGAACGAAACCAAACAACTCTCGCTCTTGAATGCTTCAAATGTACCCGTTAAGAAAGAGCTGATATATGACGGCAGGCAGGAATGGTGGAGGATGTGGTGGTATCCGGGTAGAACAGGCGACCCGGGCGACGGATATGATACTTCGGATAACCATAAAGTTAACGTAGTTTTGGAGCTAAAGAACTCAAAAGAAAACCGTATGGGAATGCCTCTTCCAAAGGGCAAGATAAGAGTCTATAAGCTTGATGATGATGGCAATCAGCAATTCATAGGTGAGGATCTTATTGATCATACACCTAAAGACGAGAAAATACGCCTCTATATAGGCGACGCGTTTGATGTTGTTGGTGATTATCGGAGAACCGACTACCGCAAAATCGGCGACAAAATGATCGAGGAGAGTTTCGAAGTCAAAATTCGCAATCACAAGGACACGCCTGTTGAGGTCAAAGTAATAGATCACGTATGGTCAGATTGGAAGGTCACCAAGTCTAGTCACAAGTTCGAGAAAAAGGATGCCCATACGATAGAATTTCCAATCACAGTGCCAAAGGATAGCGAGACGATAGTGACATATACGATTAGGACGCAATGGTAGCGAGATAGAACACAGGGTAAGACGGAGGGAACCCGTGAGAGTTACCTCCGCCACACATTTATGCCCAGTTTCTTTTCTTCTTCTTCGCTTAAGTGTTCTATAGTTACCACGTGTTGCTCGCCTGGGATCAGGTCGAACCAGTTATCGGAAGGCCTAGCGGAAGCAGGGAGACCGATGAAAGCAACGTTGCGTGCATAGGCGTCGGCTGTTATCGTCATTCGAAGCGTAGTTTCATCGAGCCGCTCGCGCTGGACTAATAAATTGGGCTTAGGAAACTCTATCTCGCCGAAAGGTAGCGCGAAGTAGATCGACTTGGTCAGCATCTTCCCACCCAAAGTAAGTAACGCGACAAGACACTGGCGCTTGGGGTCGGATAACATCTTCGACAGCGGTTTGCTGCGCCAGAACGGTCG
>Ga0272448_1006718_pt1 | contig 12345 bp, 10 predicted proteins | sample YNPCB0191_FD_202220 | JGI IMG/M metagenome (GOLD analysis project Ga0272448, IMG submission 202220) | Hot spring sediment microbial communities from Yellowstone National Park, WY, United States - YNP-CB-019-1 | ecosystem: Environmental > Aquatic > Thermal springs > Hot (42-90C) > Sediment... | reverse complement strand
AATGTCATTCTGAGGCGCAGCCGAAGGATCTCGCTGTATTTACGACGAGATCCTTCGCGTTGCTCATGATGACACGATACTATACTTTTTGGCTGAGTGCCGATTTTGTGGGAACACGTGGATGTGCTCCTCTACGAAATACTCGTTTCCACGCCTCTGATCTATCCTGATAGAATGGGGATTTCCTGACTTGTTTAGTCGCTCCCACCTATCGTCACACAAACAATACTCTTGTTTTCTCTCCTATTGCCGTCAGCACAGCTACTATTGGGTATTATGTTCATGAAGTTACTTTATGCTAGCAGAGTGAACATATGCCAACAGGAAAAGTGTATTTAATAGGTGCCGGGCCGGGCGATCCAGGGCTGCTTACGGTCAAGGGTTTGGACATGCTCCGAAAAGCCGAAGTAGTCGTTTATGATCGGCTGATTCATCCTTCCATTCTTGCTCACGCTTTGGAGAGTGCCGAATTGATCTACGTCGGCAAAGCCTCCTCGGCGCACACAATGGCTCAGGATGAGATCAATCGTTTATTGGTCAGCAAGGCAAAATCGGGAAAGACAGTAGTTCGCTTGAAAGGCGGAGATCCTTTCGTATTCGGCAGAGGTGGCGAAGAAGCCGAAATTCTTGTCGAAGAAGGGATAGAGTTTGAGATCGTGCCAGGGGTTAGTTCAGCGACGGCAGTTCCGGCTTATGCCGGTATTCCGGTGACCCACAGAGGGGTCGCATCGAGCTTTGCGGTGATCACAGGACATGCGGCCGAAAGTACATCAAGTATCGGGTGGGACAGGATTGCCGACGGAGCCGATACTCTTGTTTTTGTGATGGGCATGGAAAACTTGAGTCGGATTGCGGCAGGATTGGTGGAAAGGGGAAGAAACCCTTCAACGCCGGTTGCCGTTATCCGAATGGGCACTGGTGCCAAGCAGGAAACGGTGATTGGAATGCTTGGAAACATCGTCGAGAAAGTCGAAGCGGCTAATCTGACTCCTCCTGCAGTGGTAGTGGTAGGAGAAGTGGTTTCTCTACGAGAAAGACTGCGGTGGTTCGATAACAGACCCCTTTTCGGCAAAAGAATTTTAGTGACTCGAAGCAGAAATCAGGCCAGCGTCTTGTCTGCGTTATTGCGCGAGCAAGGTGCCGATCCGATAGAATTCCCCGTGATAAAGATAGTTCCTCCAAGCAATTATCAACCCCTCGATGACGCAATTCGGCACATAGACACATACGATTGGCTGATCTTCACCAGTGCAAACGGCGTGGAAAAAGTGAAGGAACGGTTGGAAGCTCTGAGCTTGGACGTTCGCTCATTGAAAGGCCCGAAGATCGGAGTGATAGGTTTGAAAACAGGTCAAGCCGTGGGTGAACTTGGGATGCGTGTGGATTTTATGCCATCGAACTTTATCGCAGAGGCGGTGGTCGACGAATTCCCGGAAGACCTTCACGGCAAACGCGTATTGATTTTAAGAGCCGAAGAAGCACGGGATGTCCTTCCGGAAGGATTGATCGAGCGCGGAGCATTTGTCGAAGTGATAGCTGCTTATCGAACTGAAATTGAAGATATTCACGCCGGAAGGGTCAAACAGATGTTGATGAACGAAGAAATCGATGCCGTCACGTTCACCAGTTCATCGACGGTTCGAAACTTCATCAAATTGGTCGGGGAAGCTGCACTGGTTCAAGGCGCGAAGGTTGCTTGCATCGGCTCTGTAACGGCACAAACGGCGGAAATGCACGGCGTGACTGTAGATGTAGTGGCGGATGAGTCCACGATCGAAGGATTGGTGGAAGGGTTGAAATCTCTTTGGAGGAGTTGACGAGTGATTGATGTAACCAGGCTTTACTGCGGCCAACCCAGTTTTGGTGACCATTTGCGTTATGCTGGGAAGAGAAAGCCGATTGTTGTGTGGAATTCAACTCGCCGGTGTAATCTGAAATGCCTTCACTGCTACGCCGATTCGGAGAATCAGGAGTATTCGAACGAGCTTTCAACGGGCGAGATCCAAAAGGTTATTCGTGACCTAGGATCGTTCAATGTGCCTGTGTTTTTGTTTTCCGGGGGCGAACCTTTTTTCCGAGATGATATTTACGAGAACGCAGCATTGGCACATTCTTTGGGGATTCGCACGGTAATTTCAACGAACGGTACGATGATTACCGAGAAAACAGCGGAAAAGATCAAGAAGACGGGATTTGGCTACGTGGGCATCAGCTTGGATGGGATAGGCGATACCAATGATCTCTTTCGCGGGAAGAAAGGAGCGTTTTCGGCGGCGATTCGAGGATTGGATAATTGTGTTGCCGTTGGTCAGAAAACGGGGATTCGCCTCACATTGACAAGGCACAGCTTTGAAGAGATCGATGGAATATTCGATTTTATAGAAGAGCATCGTATAAACCGGGTTTGTTTTTATCATCTGGTCTATGCCGGTCGGGGAAGCAGGATAAGAGAAGACGATTTGACTTTGGAGGAATCACGGCAAGCGGTCGATACTATCATCGATCGGGCAGCCGATTTTCACAAGCGTGGACTTAACGTGGAGGTTTTGACCGTAGACAACCATTGCGACGGCCCTTATCTGTATTTGCGGATGCTTAAGGAAGGTTCACCGAGGGCGGAGGAAGTTTATCGATTTCTAAAGCTGAACGGCGGGAATTCTTCCGGGATTGGAATCGCCGACATCGACAACGAAGGGAATGTACACGCCGATCAATTCTGGTGGCACTATTCTTTCGGAAATGTAAGGGATCGGAAGTTCAGTGAAATATGGGAAGATCGCTCTGATCAATTGATGGCGGGCTTGAAGAACCGGAAAAGTTTGCTGAAGGGGCGCTGCAGCAGGTGTAGATGGCTCGATATATGTAATGGAAACCTGCGAGTTCGAGCAGAAAAGGTATTCGACGATATATGGGAATCCGATCCGGGGTGCTACTTAAGCGATGAAGAGATAGGATTGTCGGGAGGTGGGGTATGAGCTTGGGACCTAGGAGATTGAGAGTGTCGCCGGGAATCAGGCGGCTGGTGAGGGAGACCAGGCTTTCGATCGACGATCTGGTATATCCGATGTTTGCGGTTCATGGGACGCGGATTCGAGAGGAAGTACCTTCCATGCCCGGAGTATACCGATTCTCCGTCGATGAATTGTGCAGGGAAGCGATGCAGGTCCGGAACATGGGAATTCCTGCGGTGTTGATATTTGGGATTCCTGAAAGCAAGGATGAGTTCGGATCCGAAGCATATTCATCGGACGGCATAGTGCAAAAAGCGGTAAGGGCGATCAAGGAGTCGGTGGACGATCTGATTGTTGCAACCGACGTTTGCCTTTGCGGATACACATCTCACGGCCACTGCGGGGTATTGGACGGCAGGTGTGTAGAAAACGAATCGACTCTTGATTTGCTTCAAAGAACTGCCATCTCTCATGCTCTTGTCGGTGCGGATATCGTTGCTCCATCCGATATGATGGATGGTCGCGTAGATGCGATACGTTGTGCCCTAGATGAGTATGGATTTGAGCGAACACTGATAATGGCATATTCAGCGAAATATTGTTCGGCTTTTTACGGGCCTTTCAGGGAAGCTGCCGATTCCACGCCAAAGTTGGGAGACAGGAAGGAATACCAGATGGATCCCGGGAATGTAAGAGAAGCATTGAAGGAAGTTTCTTTAGACGTCGATGAAAGCGCGGATATCGTGATGGTGAAGCCTGCTTTAGCTTATTTGGATGTGATCCATCAGGTCAAGGAGTCAACGGATATCCCGGTTGCGGCGTATAATGTTTCGGGAGAGTACTCGATGTTGAAGGCGGCGGCGATGAACGGCTGGGTAGATGAGCAAAGGGCGGTAATGGAGGTGCTCACCTCGATCAAGCGAGCCGGGGCGGATATCATAATCACTTATCATGCCAAGGATGCGGTCAAGTGGATGGAGAGCGGTGAGTGAGACCGCGAGAGGGTAGATCATGCGGATGAGTAGATTGAAATGGGTGGCATTGGCGGTAGGGTTGATTTGCCTGGCAGGGGGATCGTTGTCAGCCACGACCCAGAAAAGTGGATCATCGCCTGATTTGAAAAATGCAGTTTATGTGCGTCCAAAGGTGGTTTCAAAGGATTTATCTGAAGTAACCGCACGTGAAATTCGATTGTTTGCGCAGTCGAAGGATTTACCTGCAGTGGTAGAACGTTGGAGAGACGTGCGATGGGCGAGTCCAGATATTAAGCCTGAATTAGTCAGCGCATATGCAAAAGTCATGTCTGAAGTAAAAGAATGTACGATCCACTCACCTGCATGGTCTCCGGATGGGAAGCGCATAGCTTTCACAACAGGAGCGGATCCTTATGACGATTTTCCGCTAGTATTTGCCGATATACCACGAACATTTGCTGACTGCGCGGTATGGATTGTAGATGTAGCAGGACTTGGTGGGACACCTAAAATGGCTTTAATATCGAATCCTATCGAGTGTGTACAGCAACCTATCTATCCATTCTGGATTTCTTCTGGCGAGATCGGTTGGTGTGCAACAACTCCTTTCTTTACAATTCATCTTATGTATTTCCCCCCCCGGTGTAAAAGGTGATCTATATTTTTCTTTCTATCATACTGATATATTGCATCCTCAAGTTAGACCTCTCGGCACTCAGAAGTTTAAGATGTGGAATTCAAGAGATATAGACTTCCTATGCTACAAACCGGATGACTTATACTGGGACAGCAAGGATAAATGCATAGCGTTCAGCGCCCATCATGAAGAGACTGACTGGCAGAGTATACCTACGTGCATTGTACTCTCGCCTAAGGAGCATGACCCAATAGAATGCAATCCTCAAATCGATCATCATAATACAAAGAAGAACTTTTTTAGGCAATTTCCTGATAAGGCTAGCGTCTGGACATACAATCCCTGGACAGAAGAGACGAAACATGTGGATATCCCTAGGACGATCGAATTAAATGATCAGAGGGATATAAGTTTTTGCGGGCTGCCAACATCTGCTGATGGGCCGCTTGTGCTTGGGTGTATATGGGGCGATGGATTGTGGATGAAAGAAAAGCAGAGTGCCTCTTTGAATAGATACACAAAAATAACGCAAGGACCTAATCAATGCTTTCCAAGGATGTCTCCAAACGGCGACAGTATTGCCTGGATTGCGCCTAAAGAGCGGATATTTGATGCTGGGGAGTATGAAAGAATAACTCATGAACCTTGTCTTCATTTGTATGTGATGAAGTTGAAAGGGCGCGGAAAGGGTTCTATTCGGCGTTTGACGGAAAAGCCATTGCGTATTTCCTGGGAATGTCCGTTTTGTTGGTCGCCGGATGGGAAATCGATAGCATACACGGACGGGAAGAAGGTATACATAGCGGATATTTAGGCAACTTGCGAAGAAGGAATTGTTTGGAACTAATATTTGTCGGAGGGTAGATCATGCGGATGAGTAGATTGAAGAGGGTGCTTTTGGCGATTGAAATTCTTTGTCTGGGGAGCGGTGCCGTTTGTATTGCCAATCAAAGGCAAGTATCACAAAATGACATTGTGCGGGATAGCTCCGAAAGGGCGGTATCAGGATCAGGGTTCAACTCTCAAAAAGGCATTGAAAGTTCGTCGCAAGTTTCGCAAAATGAAGTGATACTGCCAAGCCTGAAGAGCGGAGTATTTATAGCTCCGAAGCTGGTATCAGAAGACTTATCTAAGATATGCGAGAGTGACTTTCTCTCCATTGTAGGAAAGGATATTTTATATAATGAAGAGAATCATGGCCTATATGAAGAAGTAAACTGGAGGATTTGCACTCCTGCATGGTCACCGAATGGAAAGCACATAGCTTTTAACGCGACGCCTAGTCAATCTGGGTGGCTACAATGCGAAGGAGGTAGTGGAATATGGATTGCTGATGTAGCAGGCCTTGATAGAGCGCCCAAAGTGAGTTTATTGGTGAAAGCACCAAATAGGATGAACTCTCCTGGGTATCCGTTTTGGATATCACCCGACGAGATAGGTTGGTGTGATGATTTTACGGATGACCATAATAATCACTTCTTGTCATTCTACCATTCGAGTATCTTGAAGCCTCACGTAGAGACGCTCGGCACTCGCAGGTTTCGAATTTGCGACTGGATATTCTGCCTCCCACTTTGCCCAGAGCAGGTGCGTATGGTGATCACAGATATGCCGCGTTACACAGAACACCAGAGTGGTGTCAATATCGACACCTCAGCACATAATAAAGAGACCGACAGTCAGCCTAGTAAATCGTGTGGCAGTGTAGTCCGATTCTCTGTCATGCCAGACGATTTGTACTGGGACAGCAAGGAGAGATGTATTGCATTTAGCGCCCATCGGGACGAGGCCGACAGCCAGCTTATCATGAATGAGTTTTTGGCCAAAGGCAGGCTACGTTCCGATGGCTCTGTGCTTGTGGACGAGGAATTACCTGAATTTATAAGAGTTGATGATAGACTTAGAAGTAAATTCCCTCAAAAGGCCGCCATTTGGATATACGACCCATGGAATGAGAAGGCGAAGCAAGTGTGTATTCCAACTGACAGTATGAGATCAAGCGAGATCAGTGAGCAGTCGCAGGTGAGTTTTTGTGGACTACCGACGTCTGCAGAAGAATCATTTTTGATTCAGTGCGGAGACAATGATTGGAGTGTAAGTGGATTATGGATGAGAGAAGGACGGAATCTCTCCTTTGACAATTACAGGTTGATTACAAAAGATGATGAATTGCGCTTTCCACGGATGTCTCCCAAGGGCGATGCCATAGCCTGGATTTCTACTGGAACGTCGGGAATGAGTTCGCAAGAGAAAGACGCTGTGAACTTTGCGGATCGTGGTGTTCATTTGTGGGTGATGAAGATTTCCAAGGATGGGAAGAGAACCGTTCGACGCCTCTCCGAGAAATCACTGGGTTTCGCTGAACAATGTCCGTTTTGCTGGTCGCCGGATGGAAAGTCAATAGCATATACGGATGGTAAGAAGATATACATAGTAGACATTTAGGGAGCTTGTGGAGAAGGAACAGCGAGCGGAGGTACAAGGCAAGGACACAGGGAAAACAGGTTGCAGGTTATTGGAGTCGAACTGCGGTAACACAAGATAGCTAGGTCAAATATGCTGAGGAGAATCATGGTAAGGATAACGAGATGCTTAGGCACAGTATTTATGATAGCAATGCTTTCTCTGATGAGCGGCGCAGTTTGTATCGCAGATCAAAGGCAAGTATCACAAATTGAGATCGTGCGGGATAGCTCCAAAAGGGTAGCAGCAGAGCCCACCTCTCAAAGGGGTACTGGCAATTCGGCGCAGGTTTCGCAAAATGAAGTGATACTGCCAAGCCTGAAGAAAGGAGTATTCGTAGCTCCGAAGTTGGTTTCAGAAGATTTATCTAAGATATGTGAGAGTGAGTTTGCGTCCCTTGCAGCAAGGTATAACTCAGATCTGGAAAGGAATAACTCATTCACCCATTTGAGTGTGAGTTGCCATAAAGGCCTGGAATGGAAGATTAATACTCCTGCATGGTCGCCGGATGGAAAGCACATAGCTTTTACCGCCACACCTAGTCTACCTGGAGATGTCCTATACGAAGGAGGTAGTGGAATATGGATTGCTGATGTAGCAGATCTTGATAGAGCGCCCAAAGTGAGTTCATTGGTGAAAGCACCAAATAAGATGTACTCTCCTGGGTATCCATTTTGGATTTCACCTGATGAAATCGGTTGGTGTGATGATTTTACGGATGACCAAAATAATCACTTCTTGTCATTCTACCATTCGAGTGTCTTGAAGCCTCACGTAGAGCCGCTCGGCGCTCGTAGGTTTCTGCTTTATGAGCATATCTTATTCCCTCTACCTTTATTAGCAGAACAGGTGCGTGGTATATCAGAAGATACTCCGCCTAGTAAAGGGTGTGGCGGCGTAATCCGAATTTCTGTCATGCCCGATGACTTGTACTGGGACAGCAAGGAGAGATGTATAGCGTTCAGCGCGCATCGGGACGAGGCCGACAGCCAGCTTATTATGAATGAGTTATTAGCTAGAGGCAGTATACGTTCCGATGGCTCTACGTATGTATACGAGGAATGTTTCAAATTAGAGGACAGACTTAGAAGTGAATTCCCTCAAAAGGTCGCCATTTGGATATACGACCCATGGAATGAAAAGGCGAAGCAAGTGTGTATTCCAACTGACAGTATGAGATCAAGCGAGATCAGTGAGCAGTCGCAGGTGAGTTTTTGGGGACTGCCGACCTCGGCAGAAAAGTTGTTTTTGATTCAGTGTAAGGTCGCTGAGGATCTGTGTATAAAGGGCCGGTATATAATAAAGGGCTGGAATATAACAAGTGGATTATGGATGAGAGAGGGACAGAATACCTCTTTTGATAATTACAGGCTGATTGCAAAAGATGACGACTTGCGCTTTCCACGGATGTCCCCCAAAGGCGATGCTATAGTCTGGATTTCTACTGGAACGTCGGGAATGAGTTCGCAAGAGAAAGACGCGGTGAACTTTGCGGATCGTGGTGTTCATTTGTGGGTGATGAAGATTTCCAAGGATGGGAAGAGAACCGTTCGACGGCTCTCCGAGAAGCTGTCGGGTTTCCCAGACCAATGTCCGTTCTGCTGGTCGCCGGATGGGAAATCGATAGCGTATACAGACGGGAAGAAGATATGTATTGTGGATATTTAGGGCTTTGTCAATCCAGTTTTTTCTTCGTTGAGTATTAGTCTCCGTCTCAATACGGTTTGCATAACAAATCACAGATATATATGCGGTATCCGGGCGAGCGCGGAGGCATCGCCCCTACAATCTGATTGCATCGTCTGTTTGTACTGAGTACTGAGTAATCGGTATTGGGACAGTTCGCTATTTTCGTTCGAATGGAAGCGAGTATCGGTGTTTTCTGTCGTTTGATATAGGTGTGTTCTTTTGCATCATTGGATTATGTCTTTGTCTCTTTTGAGGGGGGAAGTCTCCTCTCCCGGTATAACGATCAGTTGTGCTTTATCCTCACAGCTTTACAACCCAAAGACTTCAGGATCTTCATGGCAAGTAAAGCGTTTCTATTTGACAAGCGGGAGGATACAGAGATCCTCCCCTGCGAAATGTTATCGAGGGTTGGGTGGTAAAGCATTTCCACATGCTCCCGCAAATCACGTTGGGACGCGGAGGTTGATCGTATATTGCGGACATTTTGGCAGTTTGTGTAGAAATGGAGACTGTTTCCCACAGTGACCGGCAGAATGATTTTCCGGCCAGGTTTTTGAATGATACAGTGATTGGAAAACGGATGTGTCGCCCTGTCAGGGCTTGATAAAATTGTTGTGGCATTCACCGGGGGCTGTGCTTTGCTTGCCCCCGGCTAACATGTTATGCCCTTTCAGGGCACAGCACCGGCGATTGTGTCGAAATACAAGAGAACGATCGTTCGTACTCCATCAATCCAGTTCAGCGTGACGTCTCACGGGTCTGAAACGGATGTCCCCGGCTTAATCGGGCACAAAGTAGGCGGTATTAGACTAGATCCATTCGTTGTCCATCATTTTCTCCACTTTTTTCTTCAAGCTACTACACGAAAGTATCTCCGACAGGTTGTATTTATATAGAGAGGGATGACAAGACTGTTCAGTATCACGGGAATCGTTTTGCAAGCGACCGCGAAAAACGGGGACAGACCGCCCGCTGCGCTTGGGGCGGTTCCCATTTTCCACTGCGCTCCAGTAAGACTGAACAATCTCTGCTGAAGGAATAGGAGCGAACATATGATCGATTATTTTGTGATAGGGATTCTGGGATTGGCCTTTGTATCGGAGCGAATCTGCTCTTTTCTGGCTCAACGTGGAGCGGCGAAGGAGCGAAAGGAATTGTACGACAGGATACAGGCCGGAACGCTTGGAGATTATACGGCAAATAGAGATGCCGGGAATGGAAAGACGGCGGTATGGAGAGAGGAGAACGAACTTCCGGCTGTGGAAGAGATGACTTATCTTAGAGACGAGATGCCGGAAGCGGCGTTTGTCGAAGCGCAGTCAGGTTTCAATTCCCTGATGGGTGGGGCGTGAGTTGACGGAAAGGAATAAGAGATGAGATTGATTCCATTTGCAGATAATCCTGCCCAGGGAAACGAAGAGGAGAAGGTTCGGACGCTCGAACAATTGTATTCGACGGCAGATTCAACGCGCCGGAAGTTTGAACCGGATTGGTATTCCAATTGTCTGTTTCTGGCGGGAAACCAATGGGAGTCAGCGGCGAGCGACGTACGCAGGTTCAGAAAGCTGTCGGTTCGGCCGCCCCAAGCCAAGGTGAAGGTCGTGTCGAATCAAATCCTTCCATTGGCGAGGCAGGCGGCATCGGCGCTGAGGGAGAATCTCGCTCAGCAGGTGGCGGTGCCTTCTACATCGGACAGGGCGGACATGTACGCTGCTGAACTGGCAACCGACTTCCTGCAAAGCAGGTTTTACGACGATCGCGAGCAGGAAATCCGGTTCCACGAGATTTTATGGGCTATGTGTGCCGGACGGGTGTTGAGAAAGACTTATTGGGATCCGGAAGCGGATTGTAAGGGGATCAGCGGGAAAATTCCGGGCGGTGGAGATATCGTTTCCCGGACACTCAACCCGTTTCGGTTTCATGTGTGCCCGTGGTCGGACAATTCGGAGGAGATGCCGTGGATTATTGAGTCCGATGTCAGGGATGTGGATGAGATCAACGATCTTTATCCGGGGCATGGGGTGGAAGCTGAAGAGTATGCCGATGCTGCCCGTATGCTGGACAAACTGCTCGTGAACATTATCGATGGCGGCGCAGGTGGCTCGGAAAAGCGCAAAGATGCGGCGATCCTCAAAAGGTTGTATGCGCGGCCAAATGCAAAGTATCCGCGAGGGCGGATGTTCGTATGGGCGAACGGTCGGTTGCTTCAGGAGACGGACTTGCCGGAGGGTGAGATGCCGTTTGTCGCGCTGGACTGGTTTCCGATACCGGGAAGGGCGTATCCATTGCCGTTTGTGACGCCGCTCAGGGATTTGCAGCGTGAGACAAATATAACGCTTTCGCAGTTGATTGAGTTGAAGAACAGGCAGTTGCGCGGAGACGTGGCAGTTCGGGGCACGGGGGATATCATGCAGGAAGTCAACCCGGATACCGGACAGAAGATCATGCATATTCCTGCAAGTATTCAGGATTATCAATTCATCAGCTATGATCTAAATACATCGGAAGCGGAGATGCTCCTTGCCCGACTTTGGAACGACAGCATGCAGGCGGCAGGGGTTCACGAAAGCGCGTTGGGGATGCATCCGACGGGAAGAGTGACGGCGACACAGATATCCGTGTTGAAGGAAAGCGATATGACGGGACTAACGCTTTTCCGCGCGGGGTTCGACCTTGCTTACTGCAAAGTTTCCCGGCAGAAGCTTCTGTTGGCGAAAAACCATTTCCGCACGCCGAGGATGATAAGGGTGGTAGGAGAAGCAAATGCAGTTCAAACCAAGGCGTTTTTTGGTTCCGATTTGAGGGACACGGAAGATGTGCGACCGAGACCGACTCCGCTGCTTACGCAGACGATGATTGCGGAAGCGAAAAGCAAGGCGGCGACGGATGGGCTTTATGGGCCTTATGCAGGGCCGACGGATATGCTGGCAAAGTTGACGGCGCTGATAAATTCGGGGATACCGGGGATTGCGGATGAGGTGAATGCATTGTTGTCGCCGATGACTTTCGAGGAATTGAGAGGGATTTGTGGAGAGATCAACAGGCTTCAAGCGTTGAACACGTTGGCAGTGACAAGGGAGCAGGTGTTGCAGGCGTCGATGATTCATGGATGACGGGTATGCCCATTCAGGGCTTGGTGGCAGGAGCGTCGTTTGTGAAAACAATCTTCTGTGCAGGGTTGGTGGGGCGAGGTCATCTTCATTGCGGTGCGTAACTCGCGTTCGCTCAAACAGTACGCTCCTCTCTCCGATGACTTCACCCCGTCGTTTCCTTTCTTCGACAAACGATGCTCCTGAACTTGGAGGGCGTGTGGTATCTATTCCGGGGATTGCGCTTTGCTTGCCCCCGGCTAACATGTGTCGTCCCTTCAGGAGTAAAAACGGCGTTGCGATTAGTCGACATGTATAACAGGTATTACTCCATCAATTTCATTTCGTGTGCCGTCTCATGGGTCAGACCCTATTTTTCGCGATTGACCCGGGGCTTGGAGGGCATGCCGAAAATGTACCAATAAAGCGGGAGCACGCAGAGGTGCTCCCCTGATATGGAGGTGTCGTGTCAAGACCCCTTATCGTATTCTTTAGTTGTTTATTGGTAGGGCAACGAACCCCAGGCTGCTTCGACGGTGCAT
>Ga0272448_1006715_pt1 | contig 12347 bp, 10 predicted proteins | sample YNPCB0191_FD_202220 | JGI IMG/M metagenome (GOLD analysis project Ga0272448, IMG submission 202220) | Hot spring sediment microbial communities from Yellowstone National Park, WY, United States - YNP-CB-019-1 | ecosystem: Environmental > Aquatic > Thermal springs > Hot (42-90C) > Sediment... | reverse complement strand
CGTCCCGTCGTATTCCCTATCCCTTCCAGTAAGCCTGAGCACAGCGACGCCGTCCACCCCTGTTGTGGCGGAGGAGCCTGAGGGTTTAAACTCCACCAGGGCCCCGGAGACCGGCGTCAGGCTGTGGGAATAGACTGCTCTAACGGAAACACTGGAAGAAGCATCGTTGCAAGCATAGTAGGAGCCTTCGAAGAAAGCGGCGTCGGCTCTAACCTCAAGCCTTATCCCTGTGAAAACTATTCTCACGCAAGCCTCCTCGCTAAGCCTGGACCCATCCTCCTCGACAACGACGTAGGTCAAGCAGGCTTCACAATCCTTTTCAACGTATGAGAACTCAGCCTCCCCGTTAAGCCCGGTTGAGGCCTCTTTCCCCTCGGAATCCCTTATCCTGACGCCAGCCGCCGGGCTGCCGTCGTGAGAATAGCGTGCTGAAACAGTTATGCTGACTGTGGAGCCGCTCCTAGCCCAGTAAGCGCTGCCTCTAAGGACTCCGCCGGAAACGCTTTTGACAGAAAGAATGTAGGATGACCATCTTACTGTGAAGGTCGCGTTCCCGCCCGTCGTCGACTTTATGCCCTTATAGACTCCTATGGGCGGGCTGAAAGAGTAGTTCCTAACACCCGGGCTGGACTCCGAGACCCTGTACACGTCTATCCTAGAGTACTCCCCTAGGCAGTCTGAAATCCTGACTCTCAGCTCAACAGTCTCGCCCAGCATTCGTACACCTAGGTCCGTGGATCCGATGGGCTCAATCCTCATAGAGTCGAAGTGCAGGCTTATCTGCGGGACGCTGATGGTCAGCGTCAACTCGTCAACCCTGTTTCTAGAGGAGAAGATTATTTTCCTAGAGAATACTCCTCCGCCAACCCTCCTTGTCGAGCAGTAACTGTTTTCAACCCCGCTAGCAACCTCCTCCATAACCCACCCATCCGGACTGTAGAACCTTATTCTCTGAGCCCAGTGGACATTCGAATAGCTGTCGGCCCAAGCATCCAAGCCCTCGACAGAGGTGCAGCCACTAAGGTAGGGACCTAGGTATTCGATAGTCGTCACAAGGTATTCCCCAGAGGTAAATCCAACTTCGTCCCCGTTGTTAACGGCTACGGCTACTCTACGTATACCAGCCTCCCCCGACCCCTCATCGTAAACCATGTCTATAGAGTAGCCTTCCCCAGGCTCGACCGATGGGGTGGAGCCGCCTACTCTAATCGCAACCGGGCTTGTGAAGACCCATGAGTCCCTGTTAACCCCTTTAAAGACTGCTTTCTGAACGCTTCCCGGGGGTCCACTCCCGGTTTTCTCAATACCCCTCCAAACAGCCTTCCATCCAACGGTTCCAACTCCTGAAGCCTCTGGAAGCCTGAAGGCGAAAACATGGGTTACTTCCCCGTCGAGAAAAGCCTCAGCCCCGTGGGAATCAGCCACTATGGTTCCACCGCCCTCGAGCCTTACGTCCATGCTTGCGTAAGCCAGGTCGCGCTCACCGAAGCTTGAAGAAACCTTGACGGTGATGCCTATGGTCAGCCTAACCTCATGCCTGCCTTGACCAATGGTGGCGGCCTTAGAGTAGCAACGTGCCCACCAGTATTCCCTTCCAAGCCTGTAAGCAACTCTGCCGTCAACCTCGAGAACAAGGTACTTGTCCTCAACGGTCCAGCCGTCTGGAGGCGTAAACCTGTCGTCGCCGCAAACATAGATGCTCGCGGAGAAGCCCTCCGGCACGGTTATTGCCGCCGTGGTTGACTCCGCGTCACTGTGGGAGCCAGGCCCATTGGCTTTGATGTGGAGGTATCCTGTACCGCCGTACCATATGCTTTCGCTTAAAGAATAGCTTACTTCCACGGTGTCCTTTCTTAAGCCGCTCCAAGAGTAGGATGACGGTATGTCCCGGGCGCCCGAGGGAACAAGGCATCGGAGCATGATTAAGGTTGAGATGAGCAGCAGGGCTTTCCGAATGTTTTTAGAAGCGTGCATTCCGAAAAATCCGTACTGCTGATGCACTTAAGCGCCAATACTGTTCAAAAGGTTTGAAACGGCTTTTGAAAGGTTGAGGAAGTCTTGGACAGTGAGCTCGAAAACCCTTCTTCCCTCCGGGATGAGCTGAACACTGTTGGAGTAAACCATTCTGCCTTTCTCCCCGTACAGCTGCTCTAAGCTTTTCCTCAGCACGGTCCTAGCCAGCCTGTTTCTCTGGCTGAACATCGCTCTGAGAAGACAGTCCAGAATACTTGCGTCCACAACGTTTCTGGAGGGCTTAATGCGGAGGACTGCGTGAGCAACCTTCGGCCTAGGGTAGAATGAGGAGGCTGGGAAAAAACCGATTACGAGCGGCTCAGCCCTAGTGTTGACTGAGACGGTTAGCCTACCGTAGTCGCTGGTCCCAGGTTTCGAAACAATTCTCTCAGCAACCTCCTTCTGCACGGTGATCACAGCCCTTTCATAATCCTGCTCGAGAATCTTGAATACCACTGGGGTTGAAACATGGTAGGGGATGTTCCCGGTGTAAACGTTCCCCTTCAAACCAATCTCCATAAAATCTCCCTGAACCACCTCAACGTTTTGGAAGGTTGAGAAGCGGTCTTTCAAAACCCTAACCAGTTCAGGGTCTATTTCAACAGCCTTAACCTTCGAGCCGTGCTTAGCCAGCTCAAGGGTCAGTGTTCCAAGCCCTGCTCCTATCTCGACGATGACGTCACCGGGCTTTGGCTGAACATTTTCAACAATGGTTCTTACTAGGGACTCGTCCACTACGAAGCTTTGGCTAAGCCTCTTTTTAGGCCTTATTCCGTATTTCCTGATCAGGCGGATTGTCTCCTCAAACAGGGTTCCGCTAGGCTGCTGGGAGGTTTCTCGTCTCCTAGTCGACGTGCAGCTCAAGGGTGTACACGCTGATCGGCTTCAACAGCGGGAAAGCCATGTTCGGCGGGGTGTATTCTACGCAAAGCTCAACTTTGATCTTGTAGTTGCCGCTGGCAACGTTCCTGTTCACCACTATGCTTAGAAAGACAAATCTTGCTTCTCCAGCGGTTATGTTCACCTTCTCGAGGGAGACTCCTATTTTTGGGAAGCCCTCCCCGGTTGAGAAGTAGAAGAGCCCTAAATCCGGGTCGGTTGAATTGTATTTGGTAACCCTTAGGAGTGCCTCTCCCTCAAACCCGTTTAAAGACCCTATCATGATGTCGACAACAGTCTTCCTGCCGGGAGCCGCGTCGACTCGGGGCGTGTAGGCTATTAGGCTCGGAGCCTGTTCGCTGTAGGTTGAGGAAACGTTTGCGACTCCCAGTTTAACTACTCTGAGCTCCCTCTTGAAAGAGGTTTCTACACCGAAAGTTAAAACACTTATCCCAAAGGTTGAACGCTTGTCTAACTCCATCGTCATCACCACCCCGCTGTAATTCCTAGGTGTCAAGACGAAGTCGCTGCCGTTAAACTTGTTCAGACTCAGCCCGATGTGGCTTGAGTAAACATGGACTGTTTCGTCGAAGCCGTATATGGGCTTAACGCTCACAGCGATGTTGACGGTGTCGCCGGGCTTAGCCATCGTGATGTTCGGGGAGAAACATATCTGGAAGTCGGGCGGAGGGGCCTCCGAAACCCTGATCGTCAGGTTCAACAGTGCTTCATAGCTTGTTGAGTTTAAAACCACTGTGAAGTTGTTGACGCCGACAGGAATGCTCCTGTTCGTCTTAACGTTCATCAAGGATCTTTTCAAACCTCTCTCTATAGTGTTTCCCTCGATCCTTGAGCCCGGCAGGCCTCTGATTGAAACACGTATGCTCTCGTTGAAACCGGCATGCGGAGTTATCGAAATGTTTAGAAGGAATGTTTCAGTCTGCATGATGCTTGAAGGCTGAAGGTTCACGCTGGCCTCGAACCAGGGTTTCTCAACCTCTTTAACGATAATCGTCAGCCTCGCCTTCCTTTCAACCTCCAAGTAGGAGCCTGAGACATTAACCGGGTATGAGCCTGGGGCGAGGCCAGTGGTGTTCAGAGTGAGAATCGCGTTCCTCGAAGACGGTGTCAAAACCCAGTTTGAAACAGAGTAGTCGATGTCGCTTGGCTTCTCGATTTTCAGGGTTACGCTTCCCTGGAAGGCGCCCTCCGGCACAAGGGTTATAAGCGTGTTCACAACCCTTCCCGGTAAAACCTCTACTCGAGTACTGTTCAACTCCAGCCTGAAGTCGTATACCGGTGGCGGAGGGGTGAGAACCTTGGTAACCAGGAAGAAGACTAGGACGACTGCAAGCAGAGCGACTGAGACCAGCACAAGGATGGGAAGCATCCTTCTGATTTTCTCCTCATACTCGCCCGGCTCAAACAATTGTGGTCGCTTATAATGGGGGGAAGTACTTTTAAAGTTCTCGCTTAAAAAAGAGATATCTTTAAAGCCTCCTCCGGGTTATAATCGGCTATGCCCCTGGATCCATATGCTCTCAGAGAGGATTTTCCGATTCTAAGGAAGATTATAAACGGTAAAAACCTGGTCTACTTAAACAATGCTGCGACCACTCAGAAGCCTATTCAAGTTGTCGAGGCGATTAAAGATTATTACTATAATTATAATTCTGATGTTCTGCGCAGCGTAAACACTTTGAGTTCTCAGGCTACTGACCTCTACATGGAGGCTAGGCGTAAAATAGCCGGGTTCATAGATGCTAGTGAGGATGAGATAGTTTTCACTAGGAACACTACTGAAGGCTTAAACATGGTTGCAGAAGCGCTCTCCGGGAGGATCGGCAGGGGAACCGTTGTCGTCACTAGCATAATGGAGCATCACAGCAACCTATTGCCCTGGAGAAGAACCGTCGCCAAGAAGGGTGGGAGGCTTGTCGTGGTGGGGATGAACAGGGATTTCACGATAGACATGGAGATGGTTGAGGAAAGCCTCGAGGAGGGTTGTGAGATACTTGCCACCCTCCATGTTTCAAACGTCCTTGGAACCGTAAACCCGGCTAGGGAGCTCTCGAGACTTGCCCATAAGCATGGGAGCCTTTTCATACTGGATGCTGCGCAGAGCGTTCCGCACATGCCTTTCAGCGTTAGAGAGGTAGATCCGGACGCTGTTGCTTTCAGCGGCCACAAGATGCTTGGGCCGACAGGCATAGGCGTGCTGTACGTTAGGAGGAGCATGCTTGAAGAGATGGAGCCCCCTTATCTCGGAGGAGGAATGGTTAAGACAGTGTCTTTCGAGACTCAGGTTTACGAGGATATTCCTTTCAGGTTTGAAGCAGGTACTCCGAACGTTGAGGGGGTCATCGGGCTAGCGGCTGCAGTCGACTACTTGCGCAGAATAGGGATGGAGAACATAGCTAAGCATGAGTCGAAGCTGGTTGAGCATCTTCTAGAGGGATTTGACAGGAGCATGGTTGAGGTCTACGGGCCTGGGGAGGTCGATAAGCATGCTGGCATCGTGAGCTTCAACGTTAAGGGGGTTCATCCCCATGACGTTGCTCAAATCCTTGATGCGGACGGGATCATGATAAGGTCTGGTGCCCTCTGCGCAGAGCCGCTTGTGAACGCTCTGGGGGCCAGCGCCGTCGCTAGGGTAAGCTTCTACCTCTATAACACTCTGGAGGAAGTGGATAGGTTTCACGAATCTCTAAGGAGGGTGGGGTCGCTAACCTAAAAAATGGTGGGAGAATGGCTGGGGATAGTGAAAATCTTCAAGAGCTTTTAAAAAGGTTCAAAAACCCCCCAAACTATGGGGTTATTGAGAATGCTGACGTTGTTTCAGAGGAGACGGATTACTCCTGCGGCGACAGGTTGAAACTGTATTTCAAACTTGAAGGGGAGAGGATTCTCGACGTGAAGTTCACATCTGAGGCCTGCTTGTTCTGCAATGCCTCCGCATCGTTTCTCGCCGACCTGGTTAGGGGGAAGACCCTGCGGGAGGCGCTTAGCCTGAAGGATGAGGATCTTTTAAGGTTCTTCAACACGGATTCTAAAAGCCCCCGTTACAGGTGCATAGTCCTCCCCCTGAGGGCTTTAAGAACGGCTTTTCAGGGGCTTGAGAAGCGTTAGGCCTCAGGGTTTTCCTCAGTTCTCTTAGAAAGTATCTCGACCCAGGGGTTGTCCCTTAGGAATGAGGGGAGTTTCTCCGTTTCAGCCTGCTCCCCGATTCTCGGCAAGGGTTTCTCAACAGGCTTCTCTACAGCCATCGTCCTCCTCTCCACGAGGCTTTTCAACTCCCTGACTTCCCTCAGCAACGAGAAATACGCTTTTTCAAGCGAGTCGACTCTTTCAGAAAGATCCCTTATCAAAGACTCTATTCTCCTAAGGCTTCTCTCGACAGACTGGGTTTCAGCGGGCTGTTGAACCTGCCTGCTTAAAGGCTTCTTAAACCTGCTTTCCGCAGGAACCTTCTCCTCCACCCCGTAGTCGTCGTACAGAATTAGGCCGACACCCTTCTTCATGAAGGAAGCTGTCTCAGCTTCCTCTCCAACCATCCTCGGAGCGGCTACGTAAACCATGCTGTATTCCTGGGATTTTTCAAGGACTGAGGCAAGCGCCTCGTAGAGTAGAACCCTGTCCGCCTCCTCTTCGAACAGGATTTTCACCAATACTTCCTCCCTGCCGTTTGAAAAAACTAGCTCGCCATTCTCCTCACCGTAGTCTGAAGGCTGGAAACCCTGTTTAGAGAAGTGTTTTGCAACCCTCTGCATAATCCTTCGATAGAGGCTCATCTGAATTTCATCCATCCCTCCATCCTGTCCCAGCTCCACTTAAAGCCCTCAGGGACAGCGTAGCCGTAAACTATGCACCCCCTCCAAACCGAGTACTTCGGGGAGCTCGCCATCACAACCCCTGTCTCAACCAGTCCCTTCTCGCCCAGCATCATCTTAATCTTGTCAACGGAGTTTACACACGTGTTTTCAAGCCCCTGGGGAACCCTCCACTCGAAATTCCCGCCGGAGAGTATTATCTGCCTATACAGGTATGGTTGAAGCTCAACCGGGCATCTTTCGATTGACTGAACTATCGCCTCCGCCATGTCGATCATCCCTAGGAAAAACGTGTCTCCAACCTTAACGTCGCCAGGCCTAGGCATGCCCCTTGCGAAATAGCTCTGGAAAATCTCATGGTTCGGGTTGAAAACATACTCGCCTATGAGGAATCTTAGCCAACCATTCTCCTCAAGCGTTATCCTTAGTCTGGTTCCAGGTATGTTTATCACGACGCCCAGCTTATCAGGATTCTCTCTTCCAAACCTGATCGCCTCGTCGAGGCTCCTCGGGACAAGGCCGATCTGCTCCTTAACCTGTCTGACCACAGTCTCCTCCTTAGCAAGGTCGCCGTAGCCGCTGTCCTTCAATATCTCTGCCGTTATGGAGTTGGCGTCTCCCCCACCCCTGTTTAAAGCTATGATGGCCGTCCTAACAGGGTATCTGGAGATCGGGGTTATCTGAGTGTTCCCATGCCCGGATTCTACGACGACGCTCGTCGGAACCTTGTGGGATATGGCGACCGCCAGGGGCTGGGGGATTATCGTGACGGCTGCAACAGTATGTTCCTCAGAATCTATCCTCCTATAGATGTCGAACAGCTTCTCATACATGTATCTCGGCGCGACTGCTGACAGCGACGCTACCACGTAGAAACCGTTGAAGCCCTCCTCCTTCGGCGTAAACTCTCTTAGAGCCATTCGAGAAATCTCTTCAACAACCTGCCAGGCCCTGCCGTCGTTCTTATCTATAACCCCGTTTCTAAAAGGGTAGACGAGCCTAGAAGGAAGGTCTTCCCTAGCCTCCAGGTAGAGCGGAATATCCTTGCCTACGACAACCTCCCTGCCCTCACCCATTATCCGAGTCATTATCGCATCCTTATCCGGGAAATAACCCCTGTTCTCAGCCAGCTCCGGTGTTTCTCCAAGCGAGATTGGACCATACTTGAAGAAGCTCGTCCCATAATCCATTCCCAGCACGTGTGAACGCTTATACGCCTCGGACAATCCTCTTCCACACTCTCCCTGCTATTACTCCTTTTAAACTATTTAAAAAAGCTAATGGTGTAGCGTTGAAGCCTCCAAGCCTGGTTAACTCGCTTCAAGGTTCTCCCTGAAGCCGTTTCAACGGATTTGGGAACACTGGGTTAAAGCCTAAGCAGGCTTCTCAACCTCTCTGAAACAGTCTTATTCCTCATTACCGTCTTGGAAAGAATTCTAGAAGCCAGATTCATCCCCTTGTTGGGCTTGAAAAGCCTGTAGGAAAAAGTTGCAACCCCCTTATCGGGATAGGTTAAAACCCTTACTCCAACTCCTTCGAAATAGATGTTTCCGCCAAGCTCTTGGAACCCCTTCATATTGCCCTTAACGGTAAGATAGGCTTCTACGAACTCGCATAGCTCGAGAACGGTGTCGACAATCCTGTCAACCATCAGGGCTTCTCTCAGGTTCGAGAAGTGGAGTGAAGCATGCACGTGTTTCTCAAGCTCCTCCTCGTGGAAAAGCGTGAGGCTAAAATCCTCGTAGACCTCTGTTTGGAACCTTGTGGACACGTGTTTAGAAAGCTTTTTTAAAGCTTCAACCGTAAGTGGCCAATATCCGCTAAGCCACTTCTGGAAATAAGCCTCTACTCTTAAGAAGTACTCCTGGTTCTCAGGCGGGTTAGTCATCAGCCCAATACGATACTCATGGCGGGAGATTAAAACATTATGATTGCCCTCTGCCGTCGACTCGTCTCCGGGCTTCAACCACTTAGAGAGGTTTATTAAAAAGAGGAGGTAAGCATGGTCCTGAAATGGGGAGGGTGTATCTAGACTACGTCAGGGAGGCTTTGACAAGTTGTTTTGAAAAGATTAGGGGGATGGATGAATCCAAACTCGGTGGAAGAGTCTCTTTAAACCCTTTCGGAGACCAGACGTTTGAAGTAGACAGGATTGCTGAGGAAGTAGTCATTGAAACAACCAGGTGTTTTTTCAAGGATGCTACGGTTGTGAGCGAGGAGTCCGGGCTGGTGGGGATTGGGCATGGGGGTTCTCCCCTGATAATCGTAGACCCTGTTGACGGGAGTGTTAACGCTTCAAGAGGATACCCATGCTACAGCTGTTCAATAGGGGTTTCGGAAGGCGGAAACCTTAGCGACGTCGTATGCTCAGGGGTTATCAATCTTTTAAACGGCGACCTTTACGTTGCCGAGAAGCACCGCGGAGCGTTCTTAAACGGGAGTAGGTTGAGTGTTTCAAACGTGGAGAGGATTGAGGAAGCCCTGGTTGCGGTTGACCTGAACATCAGGGGTAGGCTGCCCGGGTACGTTAAAAGAATGTCGCGCATAATTGAGGAGGCTAAGCACATTAGATCCTTGGGGACGGATGCGCTTGAACTATGTTTGGTGGCTTCAGGTGCGGCTGACGCGTTTGTGGATCTAAGGGGCTTCCTGAGGAGCCTTGACTTCGCAGCCGCGTCTTTGATAGTGAGGGAGGCGGGGGGAGTGGTGCTGAACGAGGAGGCGGAAGACCTTGAAGTTAAACTGGTCCCTGTCTCGAGAAGCCCTATTGTAGCCGCATCCTCAAGAAGTCTCGGCGAAGAGATAATTCGAATCTTCAAGAAGCCCCTTTAGGGTTTCAAGTCAGAACGGAGCTTCTCACACCATTGAGACCACTTTCATTCCCATACGTGATGAAGCGCGCTTTATTAAAATATTTTCCAGAGTGCTTCTTCAAAAACCCTGTATGTCTCCTCGTCGTATAGACAAAGAATGATCTCCCTAATTCTTCCACCCGAAGAAAAATATTCTTTAATTGTCCTCAGCATTACTTGAGCACACTTATCCCTAGGATATCCGAATACGCCTGTTGATATTGCTGGGAAAGCTATAGAGTCTAAACCCAGCTGCTCAGCCAGCCTCAGGCTGTTGAGCGTGGCGCTTCTAAGCTTCTCATCCTCGTCGCCCTCTCCCATTCTAGGACCTACAGCGTGAATGACATACTTGGCTTCCAAGGAGCCAGCCGTGGTGTAGACTGCTTCGCCAACCCTAACCGGCCCCTTCTCCTCAACTATCCTGTTGCTCTCCTCCTGGATTATCTTTCCCCCAGCCCTGACTATCGCGGCTGCTACTCCACCCCCATGTCTCAGCAAGCTGTTAGCAGCGTTGACGATCGCGTCGACCCTTAGCCTAGTAATGTCGCCCTTGACAAGTCTTACGGTGCATCCCCCTATTTTCACGTAGGCCATTCCCGTATTGCTGTCCTGAAGGGTGAAATAAACCTTAATGGAAATACGATGGGAAAAAACATATTTAAATCCAGTTTTTATTGGGTGGCATCCATAGATGGCTGAGGGGCTTGATAAGAAGTTAGAAAAAAGGTATCGGAGGAACCTTCTAGTCCTGCTCATAGACTGGGTGACGTATGGTTCAGCCATGAACTTCGTTTCTCTAACAACTGTTCTGCCCGCCTTCATAATGAGCCTCACCGACTCTAAGATCGCAGTGGGACTAGTTACAACAATATCGGTTTTAGGCTGGAATTTTTTCCAACTCGTCTCGGCTGGAAGAATAGAAATGAGGAAGTATAAGAAGCCCTTTGTACTTAGAATAACTCCGGGTGAAAGAATACCGTGGCTCATAGCTGCTTTTTCAACAATCCTGCTTGCCGAGAAAGATCCTTTACTAGCCCTAATCATATTCTACGTGTCGTACATTACGATAAACGTTTCCTCCGGCCTATGCACAACCGCTTGGCTCGACATCGTCGCTAAGGCGATTCCAGAGGAGAAGAGGGGGTTCTTCTTCGCGACTGCAAACCTTATTTCATCTGTTTTAGGGCTGGCGAGCGGTATCGCCGTGGCTTTCTATATGAATTTCTTCAAATACCCAGTAAACTATTTCATGTGCTTCCTAACCGCATTCATACTCGTCTTCATATCTTGGATAGATATTACTTTCATAGACGAGCCACCGTCCAACGTGACTGGAAAGCCGCGTAGTGCCAGAGAATACGCCGGCAAGATTCCTAAAATCATTAGGAATGATAGAAACTATATGTTCTACACGGTCTCTGGAATAGTTGGTTCCTTCGGGGGCATGGCTTCTTCATTCTATGCTGCATACGCTATAGACAGGTTTAAAGCAGGAGGCTTCGAAATAGGGTTGTTCACATCAGTCTCTGTTGGAGCACAGATACTCGCCAATATCCTCTGGGGGTTTATTCAGGAAAGATACGGGCATAAGACGGTGCTCGTAGCGGGGGGTTTAGCAGGGATCTTGGCAACTGTCACCGCTCTGCTCGCCAGTTCCCCGAGCTATTTCCTCTTAGTGTTTGCTCTTTCAGGAGCGTCTTTCAGCTCTTTCATGGTTTCAAGCTTCCCCATACTGATGGAAATGGCCCCTGAGGAGGATAGGCCGACATACATAGGTTTAAACAGTGCCCTGAGAGCACCCTTCCAAGGGATTGCCCCCCTTATCGCGGGAGTTGTTATTGAAAAATATGGCTATACGCCAGCGTTCCTAGCCTCAGCAGCGTTCTCCACTGTTAGCACGGTTATCCTGGTGAGGGTTAGGCAGAAACCCCGCAGCCGTATGGAGGCTTCAATCTGGGGAAAACTTTTAAAGCGTTTTTGAAAAAAGGCTCTGCATGCACCACCCGTCTTGGAGGATTATAGGTAGAGGGATCTACTGGCTGAGCATACCTGACAAAGACACTAGGCTTTTCGAGAACATATGGCCGATACCGAGGGGTGTTAACTATAATGCTTACTTGGTTGCTGACGGTGACGAGTGTCTTCTGATAGATTCTTCTAAGAACATTCATACTGCTGAAGAATTGACGAGGCTTCTCGAACAGGTTGCTGATCTGAGCCGCATAAGGCATATTGCTGTGCTTCACGCAGAGCCTGATCACAGCGGTCTCGTAAAAGAGGTTTCAAGAAGGGTTGGAAACCCAGTATTATACTCTACCCTGAGGGCTTCAGCCTTTATGAGAAGCATGTTTGACGTCGAAACAAGGATTGTTAAGGACGGGGACATAATAAGGGTTGGAGGGAGGCAGCTTAGGGTCGTAGAGCTTCCCTGGATACACTGGCCGGATACGATGCTCCTATACCTTGAGGATGAGGCAATCCTGTTCAGCTCCGATGCCTTCGGGGCTTTTGGAGCCTTGGAGAAGCCTGTTTTCGACGATGAAGTCGATCTCGAACAATACATGCGTGATGCCAAGGAGTATTTCGCGACAGTCGTTGTAGCATACAGGCAGATGGTTCTAAGAGCACTGGACAAGATTGTAAAACTCGGTTTAAACCCGAGGATAATCGCGCCGGCCCACGGGATTGTCTTAAGAAGCAGGATACCTGAGATCATTGAAGAGTTAACGTCTTGGTGCAGATTAAGGAGCACGAGGAAGCTGGCCGTTGTATA
>Ga0272448_1006714_pt1 | contig 12347 bp, 7 predicted proteins | sample YNPCB0191_FD_202220 | JGI IMG/M metagenome (GOLD analysis project Ga0272448, IMG submission 202220) | Hot spring sediment microbial communities from Yellowstone National Park, WY, United States - YNP-CB-019-1 | ecosystem: Environmental > Aquatic > Thermal springs > Hot (42-90C) > Sediment... | reverse complement strand
ACAAGATGGATTTAAATTTTCTACTTCAGGAAATGGGAATTCTTCAATATCCTTCAATGATTTTGCATTTCTTAAAGGACTTATATAACCTGTGAAATGATAGTATTTTGCAGGGATTTCAAGAACACCGAGAGAATTTATAAAACTGCCTTCCGGAATTTCAATATCTTTATAATACCTTGAAAAATCAACTTCTCTTTTATTTTCTTCCGGTTGAACACTTACTGGATTAAAAAAACCAAAAAATTCAGTTATCTCTTCTTCCCTTATTTTATATTTTTCACATATTTTCTTCTGTAAATCAGGGGTAAAACTTGCTTTATAAAGAAAATTACTGTGTGGTTCATGTTTTACTGTCATTTTAAATATTTCAAGTTGGCTCATTTTTTATCCCTTTAAATTTTCAAGTAAATATTTAGTGAACTGCGTTTAATTTATCCCCTCAAATTTCACCTGTCAATTTTTATCTCCAACCTAATTTTTAACTTATATTATACCACAACCTTATTATCCCAAGAAATTTGTTTAGAGACGTGAAAATTCTTAATATACAATGGATTTACCTTGACCAGGAGATGAAAAAAAAACTAACTATGGAGCCATTTTAAATTTTTTTAACCGGGTTTAACAAGGATTTACCCTTTTTCTGTGTTCTTTATAATTTCTTCCACATAGGCAACTTTGGCTGCAAAGAATAATGAAATATTGAAATGATTAAAAACCAAGAGATTGCTTTACTTACAAACTTCCTATTCCATTTACTCATTTAAATATCTCCTTATTCTTCTATTTTTTTTATATCATCCCATCCTTCAAAAATCAAATTATCTCCAAATATGCCTCTTACAACAAAATGAATATCAAGAGGTAGTTCTGTTATATCATTCCTTCTGAATTTTATTATCATTTCCTTTTGACCAGGTAAATAATTATATTTTATTCCAGGTGCTCCATCGCAGAAAGTATTTCTTATAGTAGATGCATCATAACCTTCTGGAAATTTAATAAATGCAGTAAACTCACCAGTGTTTTTGTTAAATGATTCTGGCTCTATTCTTATTGTTGCTAAAAGTTTTATCATAAATGTAATTTGTTTTTCTGCCTGGTGTCCTAAATTATCACAAGCAACTACTTTTAAATTATGCAAACCAACTACTCCTGTTATTGTATTCTGACCAGTTATTTCATTTCCATCAAGATAAACTTTATACCAGGCCAATCCTGAATAAGTATCAGATACTTCTATCTGTAATGGAATTGTTTCATTATTAAAGTATTCTTTTCCATCAATAGGTGAGGCAATATTTATAATTGGTGGTGTATTATCAACACATATATTTAAAGTTTTGGTCTCTTCTATATTTCCAACTACATCAGCACTTCTATAAGAAATAGTATGAGTCCCTTCATTTATTATTGTAAATGCACCTGTATATTTTATCCAGTTTGTATTATCTATTTTGTATTCTGAATAATCAACTCCTAATCCTATTCCATCTCCTACTTCAATAAGGTCATCTATTGCAGTTAATGTAAATTCTGTAGTAGAAGTAACAAAAATAGTTTCGGCAATATATTTAGGTAAGGAGATATTTATAGTTGTTCTTGGTAATTGAATATCTACTATTTTTACATGACCTATTGCTAAAGGATATGTTTTGCCTGCAAATGTTGCATTTAAAATAAGTATATAATCCTTAACAGAAAGACCTAAAACAGAAATTCCACTTACTACTGAAGTTTTTGTTTCTCCTTTTATGAGATAAGATATCGTTTCTTGATAACTTCTTACTACTTGTTTTGTTTCAGGGTCAATTATAAGTTTTTCTAATACGATATTGGTTAAATCAACATTCCCATTATTAGTTATTGTTGTTTGGATATCAAATGTTTTCTGTTTTACTATTTCAGGTATTGCTTTTATTGTTCCTGAAATCCCTTTTCCTGTATCAAGTGTAGAATTTATTTGGAATTGAGATATCTCTGTATCTATAATTTCACCTTTTGAATTAATAAGTTTTTGTGTCACTCTATATTGGCCAGGGATATTATCTTTTGTATTCCAGTAAAAGTTTAATGAGATATCCTGTCCTGGAAGAAGTGATAAAATTTCCCTTTCTCCTGTCCAAACTATTTCATTTACTGGATTTGTTATTTCTTCATGAATTATTAAATTTGTATAGGTATAATTTTTTGCATTACTTTTTACTTTTGAAATTATTGTTACATCTTCATTCGGATTATAAGAAATTTTATCTGTTGCAACTTTGGATGTAACACCTAATTGAATTTCTGGTGCAAGAATTTTAAATAAACAATAATCTTCTGCTTTTATTTCATTCCCCACTTTTAAAATTCCATGAACTTTATAATCTCCTGCAACTATTTTCCCTGTATTCCATTTAAGTGTGTATTGTTTAATTTGTCCAAGAATAAAATCAGTTACAGAGATTGGAGAAAAACTATAAACTATATTGCCTTCACTATCTTCTATAAATACTTCTGCTTTTATATCTTCAGTCCCTCTTATCAGTTGCTCAATAATTATATCTACTTTTATGTTCACATTTTCTTCTGCATTATATTCTGTTTTGTCTGTTGTTACATCAATTGTTCCTGAAAAATCTGTATTAACAGGTAAGTCCTTATTTGCAATGTTATTATCTTTTCTTGTTTCTTCAATTAAATTCAATGGGTCAATAACAACATATATGCTATGGATACCATCTGATGTGAAAATATGAGAAATTGAAACTATATTTGAAGAACCAGCAGAAATTTTATCTATTATCTGGTCTTCTCCTATTTGTCTCCCTTCTTGTTTAGGGTCTCCATCATAAAATCTTACTATTACATTTGAAGCATCCTTTGTCCCTTTATTTTTAATTTTTCCAATTATAGATAGAGGAACTCCCTTAAATGGATTAGGTTCTGAAAATGTAATATCATCTGTTTTAATTTCAAGGTCAATAAATGGTTTTACTGGAATCGCTCTCTCAAGGCAAAGAAGTGCCCAGGATGTAGTTAAAATATCTGTTCTTCCTGTCCAGAAACCACCTTCTTCTGGATTTGTCCATCTTCCATCAGGTTGTTGCACAGATACAAGATAAGAAGAAACATCCTTATACCAATTATGTGTACCTATAAATTCAATAGTTGTTGGTATTTCCATTGCCCTTTCTAAACTGTAAAGATAATAGTAATGCCAGGTTAAATCACTCACTCCCCATGCTGCACCAAATCCAGGATTACTTGTTACTGAATAATGGCTGTTTAACCAGGCAAGTCCTCTCTGAATTCTACTATCTTCAATAGGTACTCCGAGAATTCTTAAATCCATTATTCCTGCTGCTGTCATACTACCATAAGAAGGCCCCCGCCACAAGCCATATCCCCAACCACCATCTCCATTTTGATAACTACTAACATAATTCAATAACCCTTCTTTTACATTTTGTGGAATTTCTATACCCCATTGTTTTGCAGCATAAAGAGCAAGAACTCCATATTGGGTATTTGACATATCTCCATACATAAATGGACCATCTAACCAGTACTGATTTATTAATATATTTGTTAGATTTTGAACTGTATTGAAGTATTTTTCTTTATCTCCTGTGGCCTGAAATGCAAGAATTTTGAGTGCTATTTCATATGTTTCCCATCCTGAGGGAGAAATTGGTTCTATATATGCAAGTGCTTTCTGAATTACTGGGTCTGTTCTTGGTACTCCTCCTTGAAGCATAGCCATTATACTAAGACATGTCTCTCCTAATGGCCAGTTTGCCATATATATCGAACCATCTGGTCTTTGCTGACTTTTAAGCCATTCTATCCCTTTATCTATTGCTTTCTGAACTTCTTCAGGAATAGTTGGAGGTAATGGAGGCCCTTCTACTACATGGATAGTTATTGAAGAACGATTGTTACTTTTGTCTGTTTCTGCTATTTCATTTTCAGGGTCAAGAATAATTGTTAAGATGTGGTCTCCTATCTCTGCACACCATCCAATAGGAACTATTTCTGTCTCTCCTGGTTCTATAGAGTTAATTATCAGGTCACCTGAAACTTTTATCCCGCCTTGCTCTGGTAATCCACAATATAATCTTACCCTTACATCTCTTGCTACTCCAGAACCTATATTTTTAATAGGTACTTTTAATTTAACTGACTGACCTGATTGTGGTTCTGTTGGCTCATAAGTGATACCAGTACTATTTATTGTTACATCAGGTAATGGCGCTTCACTAACACTAATTTGAGAATATGCAATATTGTTTGTTTCATTTTCCTCTGCTACTGTATTGTATGGGTCAACCCAAACATAGATTCTATGAAGCCCAGAAGATAAAGAAAAAGAAATTTCAACTGATGCAGTAGAACCTTTTGGAATTGAAGAAATATACCAGTCCTTATTTAATTGCATCCCTCCTTGTTTTGGATCTCCATCATAAAATTTAACAACTACATCTTTTGCATCAATAGAAGAAGTGTTATGAATTATAGCTTTCGCTGTTATTGTATCTCCTGCTTTTGGATTTGTAATAGAAAAGGTTATGTCTTCTGAAGATATTGATAAATCTGTTTTTGGACCTGAAGATACTGAAAGAAGTTTTTCAGATTTGTTATTTGTTTCATTTGTTTCTGTAATTGTATTACTTGGGTCTACTACTACAACTATATTATGTAGCCCTTCATCCAACCCCAATCTTAGGTTTAATGTAGCATAGGAATCTCTGGGAATACTAGGAACAATAAATGATTGACCTAAAGGTTTTCCTCCTGATGCAGGCTCTCCATCATAAAACTGAATCACTACTCCTTTTGCATCAGCACTACCAAAATTTCTCACAATTGCAGTTATTGTAAACTCTTCTCCTGCTTTTGGTTGTGTATTGGAAAAACTTATATCATTAGAAGAAATAGATAAATCAGGTAATGTCTCATTAGTTTCAACATAAGTATTGAATGCAATATTATTTGTCTCGTCTGATTCTATAACTGTATTGTATGGGTCAACAACTATATATATTTGGTGAGTGCCATATGCAAGGGTACAGACTAAACTTGCTATTGCTTTTGATTGACCATAAATATTGGATATAAGAATGTCATTGTTTATCTGTTTTCCTCCATTATTCGGGTCTCCATCGTAAAACTGCACTACTACATTCTTCGCAACTTGTTGACCGATATTATGGATGATAGCATTTATTATTACTTGATTATTTACTTTGGTAAATGAGATATCACTTGAACTTATTGTTAAATCAGAAGGTAGTACTACAGGTGGATGTAATGCATCATATATAGCACGCAAAGCCAAAGATGTCTCATAAGCATTATTGTTCCAACTGCCATTGTCTAATTGCTTTTCTGTAATGTAATCAAGTGCTTTCTGTGTTTGAGTAGGAGCAAAAGTAGTACGAATAAGGGCAGAATATGCCAAAGCAGTTTCAAATACCGAAGAACCAAAACTACCATCACCGTTTTGTTTTGAGAGTACCCAATCCGACCCTTTTGTTATTGCCAAAGATAATTCAGGAGAGCCAGTAGCAAGTCTGGATTGGTAGTCTTTCAAAACAGGCAGAACTAAAGAAGTAAGATAAATATTTCCCTCTCCCTCCTCCTCTATATCCCATGAGCCATTCTCATTTTGCTGGCTGAGAAGAAAATTAACTATCTGGCTTAGTACTTCTCCCTCAGAAAAATTGACTTCAAGAAGTGCTTTTAATACTAAAGCCGTATGATAAACATCACTTTCATATTCAGAATCTGCACCCCAACCTTCTATTCCATTACGATAAGAAATAAGTCTCTCTAATAATTGAGAAACGTCATCATTTGTCTGATGTAGAGTTAAAATTTGTAAAGATAAATATGAAGTGTTAGTAAATTCTTGAGATGAAATCCACTTAATAGCATTAGTATAAGAAAGGTTTGTATTGCCCAGTTGAGAAAAGGTTTCTACTACCGAAAATGTATCATGATAAACAGTAATCTCAGTTTCTCCCCAAGAGCCATCTGGATTTTGATTTTGTTCTAACCAGGCGATACCTTGCTGAATATTATCAGTTTGAGCCAAAAGTAACCCTGGGAATAAAACCAAAAACATTAAACAAATAATAAATAAAATTTTATTTCTCATTTTATTTTCTCCATTTTCCCATTATTACCACATATTCTACTTGAATTATAAATAGTATGCCAAACCTGGCACAAAAATGACATAGTATATATAAAAAATTGTATCCACACCTGCTATAATCATCCCGATTATAGATAAGAGTATAGATAATTTTTTTCCTTTTATATGGACCATTTTTTTATCTCTCTTATCCCTAAAATGTTTATATAGATGGTAAAAATTGAAATAATCAATAAACTACTTCCAATTATTTTTTCTCCTGTTGGCCAAAAGTAATCATCGATCCCAGCAAGTAACCAGTATATTCTGCTTGCCATGTCCTCAAAATAAGGATGTTCTATGCTAAATAATATCAAATAACACCACCATCCAAGTGGAGGAAGAAATAAAATTATTGCTACTATCAAACCTATAATGAATAAACCACTTATCTTTGTTCTTTCTTTCCTATTATCACTTAACATTTTATTTAATAGTTTTTTTACTACTTTTTTCTCTCATTTTGTTTTTCCTCTATCTTCCCAATTTCATTTTGAATAATCTTTTTGTATATTTGTATTAATTTTTCACTAGGAATGAGTTTACTCTTAAAATACATAAATTCAACAGGATGTAAAAGAGTAATTATTTCATAATCTACACCAGTAGCATAAAATTTCAAAATTTTCACTTCACCATTGGATAGATAGAATTTCATCGTTCCTGGAACTCCATAGTAGTGTGATCCTACATGAGATTTAGATTGACGAATGCCATCTAACAATTCAGAAATAATTTTTTTATCTTCTATTTTTATGTTGTAAGACCGGCGTGGGATAATTATGTAAGCAATTGTATCTTTATTCACTCCATCGTGTTTAAAATCTTTAATGATAATGTTTTCTCTGGACTCATACATTATAAGAAAAAATATACCACCCCCAAAAAAGAAAAATAAAATTTCTTATTTTTTTAAATAGAATAGGAGATAAAATTTTTAGTTTAAGTCCTTAAAATTATACTTATAAAAATTAAAGGCAAAAATAAAAATACAACATCATTCCAAAAAACTCCAAAATCCATTTTTATTCCTTAATAGTGATATTTGGGTTACCATAAATTTTTAAACCTATTTTAAATTTAAAAGACGCAAAATCTATTGCATTTTTAATAGTCTTTTGAGGATAAAAAACGCTGTAAAACCAAAATTCTGTATAAAAAAGCGAGGCACCAAGAAAAGTCTTTGTTCCATTGAATCCAAGAAAACATTTGTTTTGTGATGTTTCTGAAATACCAAAAGCACCCCATAAATTAGGACCTTCTGAATTTGGAGAACCTGAGTCACAGGAATTTAAAATAACCATTCTAAAGTTATATAAAGAAGAACCTCCTTGAATTTCACTTGCTTCTAATGCCCCTCCATTTCGTTTTTTTTCAAAACCTTCTTTTGTTAAAGCTAAACCATCTTCATCACCATGACCTGTAAAATAAAATATTTTCCACTTTCCTTCTTTAAGTATTGAAAGCAATTTTTCATCTGGTGGTTGTTCCGTTGTCCATCTGGGTACCATCAACACAGGAGAATAACCAAGAAGAAAAAGAGAGAGGTTAGCCACCCACACATCGTATTTTGAACAAACTTCAAATGGGTAAGGCCATCCTTCAACTAATAGTGCATTATATTTATAATAAGCAGAAATAGTATTAACTATAGTAGATGTAATACTAGATAAATTCATTGCCACTACAGAACCACCACCACTTACTCCTCCACTAATCAAATAACCTGCTTTTATTCCCGGAGCCCTCACAATATAACCAACCCCTCTCCAGTCATAGTAGGTAATCTCTCTTTCTGGGATTTTAACTGTTTTTCCTGCATTGATAGAGTTAAGAAGAATATCTGTCTTTGCTCCCTCTGAAACCCCTAATAACAGAACAATCTGGTTTACATTGGTTTTATCTTCGTAATTCATACTATCTTTTTTCATCTTTATCTTCTATCTTCCCAATTCCTTTTGTAATAATCTCTTGGTATATTTCTTTTAATTCTTTACTTGCATCATGATCTGAAAATTCTTCAATAACACTATCAGGTACCCAACACTTAAAAATATCTATTTTATCCCTACCATCAAATGAGAAAGTTATTACTTCTCCATTTGTAAGGTAAAATTCCATTTTACCCGAATATAAAGTTGGATAGTATGGGGCTCTATGAGATTTACAAATGCCTTCTATTAACTTTGAAATAATGTTTTTATCTGTGATTTTATATTTTAAATTTGGATGTTCAAATAAATCAGGTTCAATAATTACATAAAGCACAGTTTTTTCATTAACATTATAATGAATAAAAAGTTTATTCGCTACATTTATAGTGCTTAAATAAATAGCAAAAATAACTATGCAAAATACACATCCCCAAATAAAAAAGTCAATTTTTCGAATAATGTTTTCAATATAAGTATTTTGTTTTTTAAACCTTAAAATCATTTCTAAAATACCACTTATCATTATACCAATAAATATTGGCCAAAAACTAATTGCCAAAAAATATTCTTTTGCCATATTTTAATCTTCCTTTTATCTAATTTTAAGTTCAGGGTTTCCATATATTTTTAAGTTTCTTTTATAGAATGAAAGATTAATTGCAGTTTTTATAGAAATTAATGGAAAATGAGCATTCCAACACCAAAACTCTATATAAAAAAGTGTCCCATCAAGTAGTGGTTTGTCACCGGTCCAACCTAAATAACAACCAGTTTGAGAATCCTCAGGAATATCAAAGGCCTCCCATAAAGAAATTTTGTCTGGAATTCTATCACCAGAGGAACAGCTATTCATTGCAACTAATTTGAAATTATAATTGAATACATTTATTTCTTCAACTTCAAGCATTCCTTCATCAATAATTATTCCTTCTTTTTTTTCTTTTTCATATGCTTCTCCTGTTAAAGCAAGTTTGTCAGAAAATCCATGACCACTAAAGAAAAATATTTTTGGAGATTTTTCAAGTATTTTAAGTACTTCATCATCTTTAGGATTTATTAACCAATAAGGGTAATAACCTGATATAAAAAGACTTTGAAAAGCACAAGCCTCATCGTAAAGAGAGAAAACTTCTGGGAGGAAAAAAATGACGGGATGTTTCTCAACAAGTGAAGGGAGAAAAACTGCTCCCGTAACTATTAGAGCTATCTTATTTTTATAATAAGAAGTAATTGTTTCAATAATGGTGTCAACAAGAGTAGATAAATTCATTGCCACTACAGAGCCACCACCACTTAATCCTCCACTAATCAAATAACCTGCTGCTCCTGTTTCCGGGTCCATAACAATATAACCAACTCCTCTCCAGTCATAATAGGTAATTTCTTGCTCAGGGATTTTAACTACTTTCCCTACATTTACTGAATTTACTATATCCTGTTTTACTTGTTCTGAAACTCCTAATATTGGAACAATTTGATTAATGTTGGTTTTATCAATATCATAAACTGTTAATCCTTGTTCTTTTGCTATTTGTATTGCTTTTACTGCTGATATTGAATTTATACCACTTTGTTTTTCATATATTAAATGTTCAAGTCCTGAAGAAGTATAACCAGAAAGAATGCTATATTCTTTTGATTTGGTTTGGTCTCCAGTGATAGAAAAAGGGTTTTGTATATCTCTATCAACATCTATATAAACTCCTGTGGTTTCTGTTTGATAGGGTAATTCAAATAGATAAGTTATTGACTGGTTTGTTCCAGTTATTGCTTCTGTTATTTGTCTGGTTGTCTTTGTATGCATAAGTCCATCAATTATCCCTCCAGTTGCCTGTAATTGTGAAAGATAATTTAAAGCAGTGAAATAAAGGTATTCTCCTAAATAAGAATCCTGACAAAGTGTTTTAATATCCGGGTTTGGTCCTAATAATTCTATCGCATCAACTAATTTTTTTGCTCTTTGATTTAAAAACTCACCAGAAATTGTTTGGTACTTAAAACCAATTGAATAGAATGAACCTACTTGCATTTCATTAGAAACTATATCAACAACACCCATACCTGGATAATAAAAAAGAATATTGAAAGTATGAGAACTACCTATAGTTAGCTCTTCTGTCCCTGTTGCAATTATTTGTCCTTCCAATTTAAGAACAGGTTTAAGGAGTATTGTGTATGCTTGTGTATTTTCTCCACCTGCTACCACTGCTGTATCTTCTGACCCTTTTTTACCATAAGAAAGTGTTACTCTTTTCCCTGCTAATTCTACTGTATTAAGGGTTATTTCTAAATCAGAACCTTCTACTCCAGGAATTTGAAAAGTTATTTTGTGTCTTAAATTATCAGGAAGTTCACTATATCTTGCAAGAATAACTGATTTATAAGGAAGGGAAGCAGGTAAAACTTTCAGGACTTCTATTTTTTTGGCTAAAGTAGGAAGAAAATTGGGAAGTGTGCCTTCAGGTATATGGGTATGAAGATAATCTATAACTTGTCCTAAATAAGTAATTGTTGCTGTGGGTTCTTTTACTCCGGATAAATATGAGTCAATATCAAACTTCACTGTGTCAGAAACATTTAAATCAATAACTGGTAATCCTCCTGAATATTCAGGCAGAGAACTATCAAAAGGAATATATTGTTGAAAACTGGGGTCAATTGGTATCCATGTATTGTCTGTTCCTTTCTTTAATCCTTGATATGGGAAATAATTTATATATGCTTCTACCCAAATATGTTCTAATTCAATACCTGATATACTTCCACCACTTGTTATGAATTTTACTGGAATCCCTGCAGTAGAAAGAATCGTTCCTGCTGTATAAATATCTTTTACTCCTAACCATGCCATTGCTTTGTCAGAAGGAACTCTGATTGTTCCATATACATACCTTGCAGGAATATCACTTGCTCTTAATAATGCTATTAACAATGAAGCAAGGTCAGCATCATTCCCTGATTTTTCTAAAAGAGTTTCTTGAGAACCTTTTAAAGAACCATAATAAACTTCATAATCAAAATTATTCTTAACATATTGATAGATTTTTACTGGATTATATTCAAGGCTTGCAGCAAGGTCTTTTATCTCCTGGGTAAATTGAACTTCTACTGTTTCTGATAGATTTGGGTCTGTTGTTGTAGGAATGGAATTAGAAAGAGAAGCAAGAAGAATTGGTTTTTGAGAACTTGTTGTTGCTAATTCTGGATACTTCTTTTTAAACTCTTTTACACTTGTTATTGGCTCTCTTGGTTTTAATTCCTGTCTTCTATGTGGTAGTTTATTAGGGTCAACTGGTATGTGTTTTGGTTTTGGTAGGTTATTCTTTAGGAATTCTTTTGTCTTTTTTATTTTTTCTGTTTTTTCTCCTTTTGTCTTTTCTATTTCATCAAGATTATTCAGTAGTATAGTTAGTTTTTCTTCAAATTTCTCTACAAACTCATCGTGTCTTTTTATTATTTCATCAGGCAGATTCTTGGATATTAAATCTGCTCTTGTTTGGTTGAATTCTTCCCTTAACTGGTTTGCTAAATTATTGAGAGTTATTTTATTTTCTTTTATTTGGTTCAGGTTTGTAGTTATCTCCTTCCCTTCTTCTATCTCTTCAAGCAGTTTCTCAGTGTCTATCAGTATACTTTGGAATTGTCTTGCTGGTGTGATTTTTTCTTTGGTATTTTGCCCTTTGCTATCTTGTATTACTTCAGCCCAAACATCAACCCTCAAAGATAAAGAAGTAAATGCAATAAGAAGAACAAAACTGATTGGCCTAAATATCTTTTTCATCTTATTCCTTGTAAATATTTAGTAAACTGCATTTTTATTTAATTTACCCTCATCTAATCTCACTTGTCAATTTTTATCTCGAAACCAATTTTTTGGCTTATATTATACCACAACCTTATTATCCACAGAAATTTGTCCAGAGACGTGAAAATTCTTGATACACAATGGATTTACCTTGACCAGGAAATAAAAAACAACCTAACTATGAAGCCACCTTAAATTTTTTTCTTTTTGACGGGGTTTAACAAGGATTTACCAAAAGTGAGATTTGCTTCATTTTTCTTCTTATTTATAAACAAGCCATAAAAGGAATGTTGCTCCACTGACTGAAATTATACTGAATGGAAGGCCAATTTTAATAAAATCAGTAAATTTAACCTTATATCCATTTTTCTTAAGTATTCCAACTGCAACAACATTACAACTTGCTCCAACAGGAGTTATA
>Ga0272448_1006713_pt1 | contig 12347 bp, 9 predicted proteins | sample YNPCB0191_FD_202220 | JGI IMG/M metagenome (GOLD analysis project Ga0272448, IMG submission 202220) | Hot spring sediment microbial communities from Yellowstone National Park, WY, United States - YNP-CB-019-1 | ecosystem: Environmental > Aquatic > Thermal springs > Hot (42-90C) > Sediment... | reverse complement strand
CCGCGATCGCTTCGTCCACTGCTGGTTTCATCCGCACGAGTTGCCCGCGCCGAAAGACGCCGTCACTCGTGAACAGGGCTTTTGCGCCGGAATCGATCAGGCGCGTCGCGATGGCGCCGGCGCCGTAGCCGGAGAAAAGCGGCAGAATGATGCCGCCGATTTTGACGATCGCCAGCAGCGCGACTGCGATCTCCGGCGTCATCGGCATGTACAAACCGATGATGTCGCCCCGGTTCAAGCCGAGCGCGCGCAGCCCGTTCGCCAAGCGATTGACCTGGCGATACAGATCGCCGTAGGTCAGGACGCGCGTGACGCCCTCTTCGCCTTCCCAGCGAATCGCGGCGCGGTTCTGCGTCGCCGTGCCGATCCATTTGTCGAGCGCGTTGTGGACGATGTTTAGTTTGCCGCCGACGCACCACCGCGCCCACGCCGCGCCGTTGGACAGATCGACCACCTTTTCATACGGTTCGTAGAACTGAATGCCGAGATCCTCCAGCACCGCGCTCCAGAACCATTCGATGTCCGTGGTCGAACGGCGCATCAACTCATCCAGGGTCTCGATGTGATGCTGGTTCATGAATCGCTTGAGGTGAGTGCGCTCGATGTGCTCCTGCGTTGGACGCCAGACGATTTCCCCGCCGAAATCGAATTCCTCCATCGGATATGCCTCCCCAGAAATTATTCGCCTTGATTATACCGCAAAATTCGCCGAGCGGCGCAACGGAAATCAAGCGGGGCGGGAGCGAGCACTCCAACGACGCACGCCGGCAGACGCGCCGGGTGATTCAAGTCGCGGCACATCCCCGCCCCATTGGTCTGCGCCGATTGCAAACCAGCCGACGCAGGTCGGCATCGCCCAAGTGACGCGATTTCAGTCGATGGTTTCAACGTTTACGCTTTGTGTGTTTTGATGTATAATTTGGTCATTGACCATGACTGACAAAGATGCTTCTGAGATGCGGATTCTATTTGCAGACCGCGATGTCGTCTTGTGCGTGTCGGCGCGGCGCGCGCTGCAACAGCGCGGCTATGCCGTCACCCTCACGCACGACGGCGACGGCGTCATCGAATTGCTCGCGCGCGATACGTTCGATGCCATCGTCCTCGGCGCTGCGCTGCCGCGCACCAGCGGCTTGGAAGTGCTGCGCCAGATCAAAAAGAAAAGTGTCGATGCGCCAGTCATCCTGCTCGGCGATGCCACGTCTGAGTTCAAACGACTCGCCGAGAGCGAAGGGGCGTTTGCGTGTCTTCCCAATCCTTCCGATGATTTTGCGCAATTGTTGGACACAGTGAACCGGGCGCTGGCGCAAGCCGCGCGCCCGCGTGCGCCGTCCGCCTTTGACGAGACCCGGCTGATGGAGATGCTGCGCGACTTGGTCCGGTCCAGCCGCGCGCAGCCGCTGGCGGACACCCTGCAGCGGCTCCTGCAAGCCAGCGCGGCGGCGATGAATGCGGAACACGCAGTCATCCTGCTGTCGCAGGAAGAAACCGGTCTGGCGCTCGAAAACGCGTTGGGCTTTAGCGATCTGGCGGACGCCGCGCGAGATTTCGTCACGAATGTGGGCGATGCGTTCGCGTGGCGCGTCGCGACCGAGCGGCAGACCTTGATCGATCATCCGCTGCGCGACGGCGAAATCGCCGGTCGATTCATCGGCACACCGCTGTGTGTGCGCGATCAGCTGCTGGGTGTTCTCGTCGTGTACCCGTTGCCGCAGGGACCGATCGATCCGGCGCGCGTGACCTGGCTGGAAACGTTCGCGGCACAGGGCGCGCTCGTCCTTCACTGGTCGCGGCTCGACGCCGAGAACGAGCGCCTCTCGCCCAACGATCCGCTCACCGGCGCGCTCAAGCGGACAGTTTTTCTCGATCTGGCGGATCACGAATTCCGGCGCAGTTGGCGCTACAACCAGCCCCTCAGTGTCATCCTCGTCGACGTGGACGGAATGAAAGACATCAATGCGCGTCTCGGACGCGAATACGGCGACCGCGTCCTGCGCGCAGTCGCCGGCGTGTGCCGCCACATCGTCCGCTCCATCGATCTCGTGGGACGCTACGAGGACGATTCGTTCGCGCTCTTGCTGCTGATGACAGACCGCGGCGGCGCGAAGAGCGTGGCGGAACGCCTGCGCGACGAGATCAGTTCGATCGCGCTGCCCAATGGTCGGGGCCCGGCGCGCGTCACCGCGACCCTCGGCGTCTGCGCCTATCCTCGCGAGAACTGCGCTTCGATTTTCGATTTGCTGACCATCACGCTGGAAGCGCAGCAAGCGGCGCGGCGGAGCGGCGCGAACCGGATCGTATATCGTTAGTTCGTCCCCATCCTGATTCGGCGGCGGCAGGACATAGAAGTGAAAGACCCTATGAAGTCAAAGCCATTCCTCGATCGCGCCAAAATCGATCCGATCACCACCTTTCCCGAACCCCTTACCGCCCCGGAATCCGTTTCCAAAACCTCGACTCCACCGGATTGGCCCGAACGTTACGCCGAACTCGTCGCGCTGTACACGGCGACGTCGCGTCTCGGCGCGACGCTTGACTGGGACGCGCTGCTGACCGAAACGCTGGACGCGGCGATGGGGCTGGCGGTGGCGGACAGCGGCGCGCTGATGCTGGCGGATGAAGCGACGGGCGATCTGTACGTCGCGTCGGCGCGGAACTTGCCGTCCCAGGTATTGACGCACGCGCGCACGCGGATTGGCGAGGGCGTGGCGGGACGAGCCGCCCAAACCCGACAGCCAGCGCTGTTGATCGAACGCGCGCAAATCGCCGAGTATCCCGATTCCTTCGCCAAAGCAAGTATTGCTTCCTCGATCTGCGCGCCGCTGCATCATCCCGGGATTTGCGACGCGCGTGAATTGATCGGCGCGCTGATCCTCAATCGTCAGACGGGCGCGCCCGCGTTCACCGAGGACGATGTGCGGCTCGTGGCTGCGTTCTGCACCCAAGCGGGCAAGGCGCTGCAGAACGCGCGCTGCTACAAACGGATGCAGCGGCGCGCCGTCCAGCTCGAGAACCTGGTCGATATCAGCCAGAAACTGGTCGCCAGTTTGCAGGTCGAAGTCGTACTCAAGTCGATCATCGACCGCGCGGTGGAACTGCTGGGCTGTCAAGCGGGTTCGCTGATGTTGGTCGATCCTGAAACCGAGGAGCTGGTCTTTAAGGTCGCGGTTGGTCCCGCCGGTGATAAACTGATCGATACGCGATTGCCGCCCGGCGCGGGCATCGCCGGCGCGGTCGCGCGCGATGGCGTGCCGCTGATCGTGAACGATGCCAAAGCCGACCCGCGTCACTTTGGCGCGATCGATGCCAGCACCGCGCTGAATACCCGGTCGCTCTTGTGCGTTCCGCTGTGGAACAAGGAGCGTGTCATCGGCGTCGTCGAAGTGATGAACAAGGTGAATGGTTTGCCGTTCGACGACGACGATCGTGACCTGCTGTCTGCTTTTACCGTTCAGAGCGCGATTGCGTTGGAGAACGCGCGGCTGTATTCGGACTTGCGCAACGCTTTTGCGGACACGGTGCGCGTCATCGCGAACGCGCTCGAAGCGCGCGATGAGTACACCGCCGGGCATACCGGGCGCGTCACGGAGCTTGCACTCGATACGGCGCGCGAGATGAACTGGTCGCGTGAGCAGCTCGATGTGCTGCAGATCGGCGCGCTGCTGCACGACATTGGCAAGATTGGCATTTCGGACAGCGTGCTGTACAAGCCATCCGAGTTGACGCAGGACGAATATGGCGAAATGATGCGGCATCCCATTGTCGGCGCAAAGATGCTGGAAAAAGTCGCCGCGCTCCAACCGATGCTACCGTACATTCTGTACCACCAAGAGCGGTACGATGGCAACGGCTATCCCTTTGGATTGAAGGGGAACGAGATTCCGTTGGAAGGTAGAATCCTCGCGGTGGCGGACACGTTCGACGCGATGACGTCCGATCGTCCGTACCGCAAGGGCATGAGCGACGAAGAAGCGATTGCGGAAATCAAGCGCAACCGCGGCACGCAATTCGATCCCGATGTGGTGGATGCCATGCTGCGCGCGTTGGAACGTCGCAAGGCGCGCGGGGTGGAACAATCCAAGTCATGACGATCGCGAAAAATAGCCCGGCTGCAACCGAGTCTTCCGTTGCCCCCGAAACGCCGCCCCTCGCTCATCCCTGGGAAGATTTCGCGACGGTGATGCGGCACGCCGACCGCGCGCGGGCAGCCGGCGATCTCCCGCGCGCGCTCACGTTCTACACGCGCGCCATCGATTTGAACCCGAATTCGGCAGCGGCGTGGAGGGGGCGCGCGTCCAGCACCTCGAATCAGGATGAGGCGATTGTCGCGTGGAGCTACGCGTTCGCGCTGGAGCCGGGCGCTGAAGCGCGGGCGATGCTGAACGCGTGTGTTGCCGAGAAGATCAAGCAAAGCGAAGCCGCGGACGCAGACTCGCTCGTCACCCTGGGGCGGCAGGTGGCGGAAGCCGGACAGTGGGCGCACGCGCATCGATTGTTCGAGCGCGCGACGGAACTCGATCCGTCGAACGAGGACGCGTGGATGTGGCGCGCCGGCGTCGCCGATGACGCGTCCGAAACGATCGCTTGCCTGAATCGCGTGCTGGCGCTCAACCCGCGAAACGCGCAGGCAAAAGCCGGTCTGCAATGGGCGGCTCTGAAGCAAAAGGCGGCGCCGGCGTCGGTCGACGCGGCGCAACAAGCTGCGGTGGCGCTCGACGAGGGGCAGCGCGCCCTCAGCGCCGGCGACCGCGCCGGCGCGTACGAGCGCTTTGTGCGCGCGACGGAACTGGACGTGCGGAATGCCGTGGCATGGTTTTGGCGCGGCAGCGCCGCGCCGGACCTCGACGAAGCGCTTCGTTGTATGGAACAAGTGCTCGCGATCGATCCAACCGATGAAGCGGCGAAGGACGCGCGCTGGTGGCTGCGCGTAAAAAAACTGCGTGAGCGATCGCCCGCGCTGGCAGTCACCCAGCCGCTTCCGCCGAGTCTCAGCCCGTACGAGACGCGATATGCGAAGAAGCCAAGCCATGTCCTGTGGCTGGTCGCGGCGGCGCTGTTCGCCTGTTTGTTGATCGGGCTTGCGTTCGTTGTGCTGGCAAATCGATAAATCAATTGAGTTGACCATTTCTTCCGAACAGGATAGAATGGAATTGCGATCCTCTTTGCGCTGCGATTGATGAGAGGGGCAGGATGAGCGATTGGGGGGCCGGCTTGCCTCAGTGAGCCGCGGCTCTGGATGGGGTGCCTCTTCTGCGCCAGGGAGCGCGGGGGAGGGTTTTCTTTTTAGAGGCGCTCGCGTGACCGAGGTCATCTGCAGATGAAAATCGGCATCGCGCTTGGCGGCGGCGGGGCGAAGGGTATGGCGCATATCGGTGTGCTGCGTGTACTCGAAGCCGCGCGCGTCCAGATTGATCTAGTCGCCGGCACGAGCGCGGGCGCGATTGCCGGCGCGCTGTACGCGGCGGGGAAATCGCCGGACGAAATCGCCGCGCGGATGCGCCAGTTGCGCTTGTCGCAATTGTTGACGCGCGACCGGACGGGATGGGGCTTGTTCAGCACCGACGGTATCCGCCGCGTGATCGAAACAGAAATCGGTCAGACGACGCGGATCGAGCATCTGCCGCGCGCGTTCGTGGCGGTGGCGGTCGATATGAACTCGGGCGACGAGATCGCCTTCGATGCCGGCTCGGTCGCGGACGCGGTGTGCGCGAGCGCGGCGTTCCCCGGGCTGTTCGCGCCGGTGCAGATCAACGGTCGCTGCTATTTCGACGGCGGCGTGACCAACCCGGTGCCGTTCGATGTGGTGCGGCAGCGCGGCGCGGACCGCGTCCTCGCCGTCGATCTGGGAGCGGACGATCCCGTCTTTACGGTCGCGCTGCCTCATCGCCGTCACGGCGAATTGATCTATCGGCTCTTGTGGGCGGCGGAAAGCCAGCAAGTCGTGCGCGTCGCCTCGCGCGCCATCGGAATTATGAGCCGGCAGATGCGGATGCAAAAGCTGAAGCAATCGCCGCCCGATGTGGTTATTGCTCCTCAAGTACAGCAAGTGGGGATGCTGGACTTGGATTTGGCGGCGGAGTGCATCCACGCCGGGGAACAAGCCGCGCGCGACGTGCTGCCGCAAATCGAGCGCGTCGTCAAATCGCCGGCGTGGTGGTATGGGGCGTATCGCTGGATCGTGCGAATTCGCGGACGAAGTGTGTCCTGATCGTTTTTGACGGCGTGGTGGCTAACGGGGACGGGGATTTTGATTTCCGGCTAATGGGATGGCGCGGATGGCAATGGAAATACAGGTGCGCGAAAAAGGGAACGCCGCGATCAGTTCAGTGATTGCCGCGATTTTCCTGACCTCGATGAAGCTCGTCATTGGCTTGATGACGGGCAGCCTCGGCATCCTCGCCGAGGCGGCGCACTCCGGGCTGGATCTCGTCGCGGCGCTGATTACTTTTTTTGCCGTGCGCGTCAGCGATCGCCCGGCGGATGAGTCGCATCCATATGGTCACGGCAAAGTGGAGAACTTGAGCGCGCTCGCGGAAACAGCGCTGCTCCTCATCACCTGCGGCTGGATCATCTACGAAGCGTTCAACCGGCTGCTGGGGCAAGCCGTCGAGATTGATCCGAGCGTGTGGGCATTTCTCACGATGGGCATCTCCATCGCCGTCGATTTTTCGCGTTCGCGGATTCTCGCGCGCGCGGCGAAGAGATACCAGAGCCAGGCGTTGGAAGCCGACGCGCTGCATTTCAGCACCGACATCTGGAGTTCGACCGTTGTTATCGTCGGTCTGGCGCTCGTCAAGTTCGGCGAGCTGACCGGGCAGCAAGCGATCTTTGTCCGCGCCGACGCGGTCGCTGCGCTCATCGTCGCGCTGATCGTCATTGACGTGAGTCTGCGGCTCGGCAGACGCACCGTCGACGCGCTGCTGGACACCGCGCCGAGCGGTCTCGCCGCGCAGATCGCTGCCGCGGCTGCCGCGGTCGATGGCGTGAGCCGGGTTGCCCAAACGCGCGTGCGTGGGTCCGGCAACCAGGTCTTTGTCGATTTGCGGGTCGCGGTGCCGCGCTATCTTTCATTCGAAGAAAGCCATGCGGTTACGCACCAGGTGCAGGAAGCCGTGCGCGCGATCTCGCCCAACGCAGATGTCGTCGTCCACGCCGCGCCGACCGCGGAGAATGAAGGTGTGCTGGAGCGGATCGAGTCGGTCGCCGCGCGCGGACACTTTGCGGTTCACAATATCACGACGCATCTGACGCAGCGCGGCATGTGGATCGATCTCGATCTCGAAGTCGATCCCAACGTGTCCTTCGAGCGCGCCCATGCGCTCGCGACTGATTTGGAAACGCAATTGCGCGCGGAATTGGATCAACGCGAAGCAACGATGCCCATGCATCGGGTCGCTGATATCAATGTGCATATCGAGCCGCGCGCGCTGGAGTTGGTGCCCGGCTTGGAGCTCAAACCGGTCGACAAGTCCCCCTACCTCGAGCAGATCGCGCGCATCGCCGAGGAGATTCCGCACACGCGCGAATGCCAGGATGTAATCGTCCAGCGCATGGACGGAAAGGTATACCTCGCGCTGCACTTGTTGATCGATCCAGATCAATCGGTCGCGGATGTGCACAGCATTTCGGAGGAAATGGAAAATCGTCTGCGCCGCCAGTTCCCAGAGCTGGGGCGCGTCATGATTCACGCCGAGCCGTATCGACCAGTGTCGTCGAGCGACACGCGCGGCCATTAAGGAGTCAGCGTGGCACACCCAGACATAGTCGAACAAGTAATGACGCGCCACCCGGCGACGGTCGCGCCCAACGATTCGATCCGCGTGGCGATCGATCGAATGCGCGAACACCACTGCCGCCGTTTGCCGGTACTGGAAAAAGGGATGCTGGTGGGGATCGTGACCGACCGCGATCTGCGCCGCGCCACCAATTCACCGCTCGTGCTGCGCGAACGCTGGTACGACGAGTTCATGCTCGATCACATTCCGGTGCGCGCGTGTATGACGGAGACGCCGATCACCGTGACGCCGCAAACGCCGATGGTCGATGCGGCGAAGATCATGCGCGACCGCAAGATCGGCGGGCTGCCGGTGGTGGACGGCGACGTGCTGGTCGGCATCGTCACGGAAACCGACTTGTTGAATTATTTGATCACGCTGCTGGAAAAGTGAAATGACCGAGTTGCGGTGGTACGGCTGGGGCGACGCCGCAAAAACGTACCCGCTGGACCATCGCCCCGGCGCGTGGAAATTTTTGCGCGCGCGACTGGACTTGGGCGGCGAGGAAGAGTTTCGCGCGTGCACATTCGAGAGCATCCAGCTGCGTCCGCCCCGCATCGATGAGCCAACGCTGCAGAAGGCGTGGGAATCCGGCTTCCGTCCGAGGTCTGTCCCGGCGGAAGTTTTTGTTCGCACGGACCCGCGGGCGCGGGTGCTGCATGCGTACGGACGCAGTTACCGCGACCTGGTCCGCCTGCGGCGCGGCGACATCCCCAACCCGCCGGACGCGGTCGTGTATCCCGCGACGGAAGAGCAGGTCGTTCAGCTCATTCAATTCTGTGCGGAAAAGAACATCGCGCTCATTCCGTTCGGCGGCGGATCGAGTGTGGTGGGCGGCGTCGAGCCGCGCGATGACCGCGTCACCGTCACGCTCGATCTGACGCGGCTGAACCGCTTGCTCGCGCTCGACGCGGTCTCGCACATCGCGACGATCGAAGCCGGCATACTCGGTCCCGACCTCGAGCGCGCGCTGAACGCGCGCGGTTTCACGCTCGGACACCTGCCGCAATCGTTCGAGTTTTCGACGCTCGGCGGATGGCTGGCGACGCGCGGCGCGGGGCTGTCATCGACCAAGTATGGTAAAATAGAGTCAATGACAGTCAGCCTGCGTGTGGCGACGCCGCGCGGTCTCATCGAAACGCGTACCGTGCCGGCGACCGCGGCGGGTCCTTCGCTCTTGCAACTTCTGATCGGCAGCGAAGGAACGCTCGGCGTCATCACGCAGGCGACGATGCGCCTGCGTGAGTTACCCAAGACGAAAGATTACCGCGCGCTGCTGTTCAAGCATTTTGCCGATGGCGTTGCGGCGATCCGTGCCATGCTGCAGAGCGACATCGTGCCCGCGACGGTGCGGCTGTCGGACGAGGACGAGACGCGCAGTTTTTTCTTCCTGCGCGAGGAATCGGGCGGCTGGAAAGGTTTTGCCGAGCGTGCAGGCTTGCGCGTGGTGGGCGCGCGGGGCTACTCGTTCGAGCGCGGCGCGCTGATGATTCTCGGGTTTGAGGGCGACGCGGACGCGGTGCGCGCGGAAAAATCGCGCGGGCTGGCGGTCTGCCGGTCGCACGGCGCGTTCGACGTGGGGCGCGGGGTCGCGCGCGCGTGGCTGCGCGACCGCTACGAGACGCCGTACCTGCGCGATGTGCTGATGGACCACGGCGTCCTGGTCGATACGCTCGAGACGGCGACGACGTGGGCGAATCTCGAACATCTGCATGCCCAACTCGCCGCCGCGATCGCGCGCGCGACGGAATCGACGGGCTCGCGCGCGCTGGTGATGACGCATGTCTCGCACGGTTACCGCGACGGCGCGAGTCTGTACGTGACCTTTCTCGCGCGCATGGCGCGCGGCGGAGAAATCGGACAGTGGGAGACGATCAAGCGCGCGGCGACGGAATGTATCATGGCGAACGGCGGCACGCTCACGCATCATCACGGTGTCGGTTACGAGCACGCGCCGTGGATGCAAGACGAAATCGGCACGCGCGGCGTGGAGGCGCTGCGCGCGGTGAAGGATGTGCTCGACCCGGTAAATATCATGAATCCGGGAAAAATATCAAACGTTGAAACGTTGGAGACAGGATGAACACAGCATCGAATGGCGAATTTTCGGCAAAGACACGCCTGGCGAATTTGCAGCAGTTCAAGCAGAACCTGTACGATATGCTCATCGTGGGCGGCGGCATCACCGGCGCGGGCATTGCCCGCGACGCGGCGATGCGCGGCTACAAGGTCGCGCTGATCGACAAGGGCGATTTTGCAAGCGGCACGTCGAGCAAGTCGTCCAAGCTTGTGCATGGCGGCGTGCGCTACCTGGAATTGTTCGAGTTTGGTTTGGTCTTCGAAGCGAGCCGCGAGCGCCGCACGCTCTGGCAAATCGCGCCGCACCTGGTCAAGCCGCTGCCGTTCTTGTTCCCGGTGTACCGCGACGCGCGCTGGCCCGCTTGGATGATCGACCTGGGACTGTGGATGTACGACGCGTTATCGCTCTTTCGCAATTTCAAACGTCACGAAATGTTTTCGAATCAAGAGATCGCGCGGCGGATGCCGGGCATCGACGTGAGGAATATCAACGGCGGCGCGCATTATTACGACGGGCAGGTCGACGACGCGCGGCTCACGCTCGAGACGATTCGTACCGCGCACCGGCACGGCGCGGCGATTGCGAGCTACGTCCAGGTTGATGATTTGCTGAAGAAGGACGGCAAGGTCGTCGGCGTCAAGGCGCACGACACGCGGCGCGGCGAAAAGATCGAAATTCACGCGCGCGTGGTCGTGAACGCGACCGGTCCGTGGACGGACACGCTGCTCCAGTTGGATGACCCGCGCGCCCCCCAGCGCATGCGACCGACGAAAGGGATCCACCTCTTCGTCCCGCGCGAGAAAATCGGCGGCGAAAGTGCGGTTGCCTTTCCGTGTTACACCGACGGTCGCTTGATGTTTGTGATTCCCTGGGGCAAGTTTTCCATCATCGGCACGACCGATACGGATTACCACGGCGATTTCGACCGTGTCTACGCGGAGGCGGCGGATGTCGATTACGTGATCGCCGCCGCGCAGCACGCGTTCCCCGGCGCGCCGCTGCAGAAAGCGGATGTGATCAGCACGTACGCCGGCTTGCGTCCGCTCGTCTTGCAGCAGGGCAAGAGTGCGACGAGAACATCGCGCGAGCACGAGATTTGGACGACGCCCTCCGGTCTCGTGACGATTGCCGGCGGCAAGTTGACGACCTACCGGTCGATGGCGGAAGAACTGGTCAACGTGGTCGCCAAGCGTCTGCGCGCGGAATTCAACGTCGCGCCGGCGCAGCCGTGCCTGACGGCGCGCGTGCCGCTCGTCGAAGGAAGCGCGGTGCCCGCGTCCGATAGTTTGGCGCCGGATGTGATCGAGCATCTCAACCACGCGCATGGACCGGAAATGGGGCGGGTGGTCGAGCTCGCGCGGCGCGACGAGCGCCTCGCGCAGCCGATCATCGAGGGGCTGCCGTACATCTGGGCAGAAGTGCAGTACGCGGTCGAGCAGGAGATGGCGATGACGGCAACCGATATTCTGGAGCGCCGCATGCACATCCTCAACGAATCGCACGATATGGGCATCGGCGTTGCGCCCCAAGTCGCTGCGCGGCTGGGCGATTTCATGGATTGGGATCGAACCGAGATCGAGCGTGCGTTGCACGAATATCAGGAGCAGGTGGAGCTGGCGAACAAATTCAAACGCTAGAGATCATGCCGGGTTTCCTTGGTGGGTTCACCGCGCGCGGCGCGCCGCCTGCGCGCGGGAAAGGAGGCGCACGATGGACTGCAAAGCGAAACTCGAAAAGTATTTCCATGACCATGGCGTTGGGTTCCAAGCGATGACGCACCCGACCGCGTACACCGCTCAGGAGGTGGCGGCAGCACAGAAGGTCAAGGGCAAGCAGGTCGCCAAGGTGGTGATGGTGCTTGCCGACGCACAAGCCGTGATGCTCGTGATGCCCGCAAGTTATTGCATCGACTTGACGAAATTGAAGGCGGCGCTCAATGTGAAAGACGCTCGGCTCGCCAGGGAAGAGGAATTCGCCAACCTCTTCCCGGACTGCGACACCGGCGCGATGCCGCCGTTCGGGAATATGTACAACGTGCCGGTGTACGTCGATCGCTCTCTGACCGAAGACCCGGAGATCGTCTTTCAAGCGGGCAGCCATCGTGACACGATGAAGATCGCATACAGCGACTATGCGCGGTTGGCGCAGCCGGTCGTCGCGGATTTTGCGACGCACCTGTAGCCAGCCGCTGCGCGCGGATGCGACCGCGTGGACGAGGGGAGGCGCGCTTTAGGACAGGCGCTGAATGCCTCTTGTTGCAGAAATGCTTTTGCAGCGAGCGGTATCTCTTTCTGCTGGGCTGGCGCCTTGTGCGCGAACCGACAACCCGCGTTATAATGAGGTTGATGTTCTTTCAATAAACCGATTCAACGGAAGATTCTTTGACCTCTCCACAGCCGCAAGATACCTCCCCGCGCGATCAGCGTATCAACCTATCGATTCTCGGAGCGACCGCGTTCTTGCGCGGCGCGCACACGAGTGCCTATAACGTC
>Ga0272448_1006710_pt1 | contig 12351 bp, 10 predicted proteins | sample YNPCB0191_FD_202220 | JGI IMG/M metagenome (GOLD analysis project Ga0272448, IMG submission 202220) | Hot spring sediment microbial communities from Yellowstone National Park, WY, United States - YNP-CB-019-1 | ecosystem: Environmental > Aquatic > Thermal springs > Hot (42-90C) > Sediment... | reverse complement strand
CAATTAGAGTTTCTGGTTTATTTTACTTAAAACATTTATATATCTTATTGAATATCTTATTGAGGTAGTGTATCCTTTTTTTATTTTTTTTCAATAGTAAATTTGCCTAAAATTTGAATTACACTCTCAAGACATAAAGCTGAGCTCAGTCCAATTCAAATTTTAGGTAAAAGGTTATCAGCCACAGAAACACAAGAAAAAGTGATCAGTGATCAGTAATCAGTGATCTGTAATTGGCGGTGATTTATTCTTGTTAAGTCTGGTAATTCTGAGATGCTATCCGAAACCAGTATTTATCAAGGTTTGAATTAAGTGTTTATATGAAAATGCTCATTAGATAAAGCAAAATGCCACCTATGAAAAAGTTTGTCATTCCTGTGGAAGCAGGAATCCATTCCTTTATCATAATTTTTCTGGATTCCCGTTTTCACGGGAATGACAAATGTGGAGCATTTTCGTTTTTATATGGCTTTCTAATCCTTATGATAATTGGATTTAAATAGTTTTCAGAATTCTCAGGATAATAAATTGTCCGAACTCATGTCCGATCTTCAGAATTTGGTTATTGATTTTTTTGCTTTTAGCTTGTATAATAGGGTTGTATATTGTCAGCAATTTATAATCTGTGATAGCTTTTAAATATCTAAGGAGATGTTTATGATAGCGAAATATAATTTGTTAGCAGTTAGCATCATTGTTCTATTTTTGGCTTTATACTTTCCTTGCATAAGCCGATCAGCGGTTGAGTCCACAGGAGAAATCAATGCGAAAGATAATAATGCAGGAACACTCATCGCAGGAACGCAGGCTGATTTAATAGCAAATATGACAATTGATATGTCACAAGCAGAGCCGGGAGAGGAGATAGAATCCATAAGAATAATAGTCCCAAATGGTCTGACTGTAAAAGGGAAACCAGTAAAATCAGTTAAAGTCGGAGAAAAAGAGGTTCCGAATTTTACTCAGCAAATTCAGGAAAATAACCAAATTATCGTAACATTGCCGACGCTTATCACTTTAACCAGTAGAGTTGCCATAGAGTTCACTGTTGATGTTTCTGCTGTTCCTATTCCAAACTTGCAGTTTATCATCGGACTGATAGCGGTTAATCAACGTCTCTTAATTTCTTCAATAAAGCCCGGCAACGCTGATGGGAGAGTTAATAACGACAGTCTCACTTTAAGGTCTGTTTCTGCAACAAAGCCATTGCCTCCAACCAATGTAAAAGTCCAACCCGATCCAAACGGCGAGAATGACCTAATCATCACTTGGTCAAAGGTGGATGAAGCGGGCGGATATATTATTTATAGAAATGGTATTGAAATAGCTAACGTTATAGGTAAAGACCAAACTTCTTATACAGACAAAGACCTTGATCCGAACACTTATAGCTATACAGTAAGATCATATAAAACCGATGTTTTAAGGTCTGATCCATCAGCGTCTGCAAGTGGGACAGCAACAAAAGACACTAAAGCACCAAATCCACCAACTATTGTGCCTGAGCTGAAAATTTTAGAAAAAGGCATTGAAGTTAGTTGGAAGCCAAGTTCGTCAGCAGATGTTGTCAAATACATTATCTATCGCGGGACATCGGCAAGCTCGGTTTCAAAGATCGGCGAAGTTGACGCTACTAAGACATCTTACATTGATGCACAACCACCAGAGAGTGGCAGTTTTCTATATATCGTTGGCGCTGTTGATGAAGCAGGCAATCAATCAAAGTCATCGCCAACTCAATTGCGACAAATACTGTCAGGTGACAAGCCACAACCTAACCCCTTTACGCCAAAATCTAACGATCCAAGATTTAATCAAGTCACATTTCCATCAAGCATAGTTAAAGGTGGAGAGGGAACCTTTTCTGTGAAGATTTTTGACCTAGAAGGTAACCTTGTTTTTGAAAAAGATGTTGATAGTGGATCAAAAGAGATCAAATGGGATGGTAAGGATAGCAACGGCAATTATGTCAATAGTGGAGTATATATCTATCAGGCAACTATGGGAAATAAAAACAAAATCGGATCGATCATAGTAGCAAAATGAAACTGCCATCTCAGAAAATACTATCTAAACTCCCGCAGAGAAATTACCTTTATGCGATACTTGAGATTGCAGAATCAGAATCCGCTAACTTATTTATAGTTGGTGGAACTGTCAGAGATATTATATTAGACAGAGAAATATATGATATTGATTTTGCAATTTCAGGAGATGCTATCGGTTTTGCCAAAAGTCTTGCCAAACATACAAACACAAAAGCCATAATTCTTGATGATGTCCAGAATTCTGCGAGAGTTATATATAATCATGGTGAGTTTTATATGGATTTCTCCTTGATCCGCGGCAATAATATTATAGAAGACCTAAAAGTTAGAGACCTTACTATAAATGCTATTGCCTTTGATTTTGAGCAATTACTAAAATCAGATGAAGTTGAACTTATTGATCCATGTAATGGATTAGACGACCTCAATAATAAAATTATAAGATTTACATCGGCTAAAGCTATAACAGATGACCCTATTAGAATGCTTAGGGCTATAAGATTTTCTGCAACACTTGATTTTGCCATTTCTGATGAGACCCAATCCCTTATCCGATCATCATCAACTCTAATAAATTCGGTCGCGATGGAACGTGTCAGAGATGAGATATATAAAATTTTGGATATAGATAATTCAGTAAAATATATAAAATTAATGGATGATGTTGGGTTGTTAGAGCAAATATTCCCAGAAATCGCAAAAATGCGCGGATTAGAGCAAAATTTGTATCATCATCTTGACGTATGGAATCATTCAATACTTACTATGGAATTATTTGAAAAAAAGGCTATTCCAGAATCAATGAGCGATCATCTGTCAGAGATTGAGGAATATCTCAACGAAGAGATCGTCAAAGATAGAAGCAGATTAGCTTTACTAAAGATTATCGCTTTGTTTCACGATATAGGAAAGCCTTATGTCAAAAGTATAGACGAAAATGGCAAAATAAGGTTCTTTGATCATCATAAAAAAGGTGCGGAATTAGCTCTAATAATCGGTTCGCGGCTAAAATTAGCAAACAGGGAATCCCAATTTATGAGTAATGTCATCTTTTATCATATGTATCCATTAATGTTAATAACGAAATATAAGAGAAGGGAAGTATCAGCAAAAGAGAAATCTCGGGATATTATGAAATTCATTAAAAATGTAAGTGATGATTGTTTAGGGGTGCTTCTTATCTCTTATGCTGATCTGCAAGCAACGCAAGGACCTCTACGAACCGCAGAAGATATTAAAATTATGGACTATCTCGTTAAAGAGATCAGTGATACCTACTTTATGGAGATCAAGTCGTCAATTCCTGTGCTTGTGACAGGAGATGACATTATAAAAGAATTTGGATTATCGCCTGGTCCTATCATCGGCAAAATCCTTACAAATATTAGAGAAGCTCAACTCAATAAAAAAATAAGCACAAGAGAAGAAGCCATAGATTTTGCGAGAAAATTTGTATCGGAACTTTTTGAATCTGATAAATTATAAACTTTCGCGGAGATTTGGAGATTTTCTTTCCTATCTCTGCTTTAGTTATTCAAATTTTATTGAATGGAGAGTGAAAAAATGCCAATAGTCAGTAATTGGTCAAAATATTATGAAGAAAAACGTATATCCGCAAGAGATGCTCTTTTAAAGATTCGTAGCGGAAGCCGTGTTTTTTTAAGTCCTGGCTGTGGAGAGCCGCAATATCTTTTAGATGAATTAGTAAAATTAGGTGGAACAGAAAGGCGTCTAAATGACGTAGAGATCGTCCATATGTTGACGGTCGGTTCTGCACCTCATGCTCAAAAAGCGTATGATAGAAATTTCAGGCATAATTCTCTTTTTGTTGGACCCGGAGTGCGGTCTGCTGTGTCAGAGGGGATAGCTGATTATACTCCGATCTTCCTTTCTGAGATACCGTTGCTTTTCAGAAGTGGTCGTATGCCTTTGGACGTGGCAATTATCCAAGTCACACCACCCGATAATTATGGATTTTGTTCTCTTGGAGTTTCAGTAGAGGCAGTAAAAGCGGCGGTAGAATCTGCTGATTTTGTAATAGCACAAGTAAATCGTTATATGCCCCGAACACTCGGCAATAGCTTTGTTCACGTTGAAGATATTGATGCAATAGTTGAACATGATGAACCGCTTTTGGAAGTCCCACCTGTTGAACCAGATGATGTAGCTTTGACTATCGCAAAACATATTAATAGGCTTATAGAAAATGGATCAACTTTGCAGGTAGGAATCGGAACTATCCCAAATGCAGTCCTTTATGGGTTACAAAATAAAAAAGACCTTGGGATACATACTGAGCTATTCTCCGATAGCCTAATAGATTTAATAGAATCAGGCGTTGTCAATAATTCAAAAAAGACATTTCATCCCGGAAAAGTGCTTGCTACGTTCTGCATAGGGACGCGTCGCCTTTATGATTATGTTGATAATAATCCTATGTTTGAATTTCATCCTGTTGACTACAACTCATCTCCGATAAACATAGCGAAAAATGAAAAAATGGTTGCAATAAACACCGCTTTGCAAGTAGATGTTACAGGTCAGGTATGTGCAGATTCGCTTGGATACAGAATATATAGTGGTATTGGAGGACAAGCGGATTTTATCCGTGGCGCTGCACTTGCCCCGAATGGGAAACCGATAATTGCCCTTCCATCAACCGCTGAAAATGGCACTATCTCTCGTATTGTCCCTCATTTATCCGAAGGGGCAGGCGTAGTGACAACCAGAGGGGATGTGCATTATGTCGTCACAGAATATGGAGTAGCTTATCTACATGGGAAAAGCCTTAGGGAAAGGGCAATTGCCATGATCCAAATTGCCCATCCCAAATTTAGAGAGCAACTATTATCTGCAACGAAAGCCCAAAAATATATATTTGAAGATCAGATCATACCAGAAGGGGCAATATATCCCGTTGAACTTGAACATACTCAAGTCTTTGGAGATATGGAGATATTCATACGTCCTGTCAAAGCAAGCGATGAAAGGCTGTTCCAAGAGTATCTTTATAGACTATCAGAGAGGTCTATATATCTGCGATTTTTCCAGATAAGAAAGGCATTTCCACATGATTTAGCCCAAGAATTAGTTGCGGTTGATTATCAGCAAAATATGGGCATTGTTGGCACTTTGGACTCATCAGATACTTCACCTATTGTCGCTGCTGCACATTGGATGTTAGACTATAATGAAAATATGGCAGAAGTAGCTTTTTCTGTCGCTGACGAATATCAAAGGAGAGGTATTGGAACATACTTGTTGAGGTTACTTATAAGACTTGCTCGTGAGAGAGGCATCCGTGGATTCAGGGCAACTGTTATTGCCTCAAATACTGGGATGATAAGAGTTTTCCAAAAAAGCGGATATGTTCTCCATACTGATTATGATAGTGGATTGGTTTCGCTAATGTTTCGTTTTGATGAACCATCTGAAGCAAAACAAAGTGTTAATAAATCTTAAGTGTGAGATTTTATACTGACCCATTTTTTGTGGTATCAAGTGTAGATGACACAATAAGAATGCTTTACAGCAAGCGGATGCAGATAGAGGAATGTTTTAGGGACATAAAGTCATTGTTTGGATTCAGGAAGTTAGTGATAAAGAACACAGAGCAGACAAGGTTTGAGTTATTGCTTTTATTAGTTATAATCAGTATGGGTATGATACTGATATTATATGAGAAATCGGGATACAGATGGTCAAAATATTACAATAAATCGTGTAGGAAGGAATATTCATTGATAAGGGTGATCAAAGAGAAGTTAAGAGAGTTTTGGGCTAATCTCAGACTTGATCCATTATTTACCTTGGATTATGTGTGTTTTTATGATGTGTGAAAAAACTGAAGGTGAATCAGTATTTAACCCTCTTGACACCTATGAATATAGAAAGTAAAATTATAGATATTAAAAGTATTGCATTTGAGACTATTCTTTGAGCGATTTTACGAGAGATTGTTGCTTTGTAGTAACGAAGTTCTAATTTTGCTATTGGAGGTTTTAGCGGTATGCCGACTTATGAATACGAATGTGAAGTTTGCGGAAATAAATTTGAGGTGTTTCAGAATATAAAGGATAAACCTATAAAAGAATGTCCAAAATGCAAAGGTCATGTCAAAAGGCTGATCGGTGCAGGTGCTGGGGTAATCTTTAAGGGATCAGGTTTTTATATAACAGATTACCGCAGTGAAAGTTATAAAAAAGATGCCAAAAAAGATAAAGAATCTGAAAAATCATCAACTACAAGTTCAGATAAAAAAAATTAGATAGAGAGATTTTAAATGCACGAACATGACCATCATGGTCACTTACAAGGAAAATTTGGGATAGCAGTTGGTTTAACCTCTGCAATTTTAATTGCTGAAGTTATCGGCGGAATACTGACTAATAGCTTGGCTTTGCTTAGCGATGCTGCTCATGTTTTCGCCGATGTTTTCGCTTTAGTTTTAAGTTGGGTTGCAGTATATCTTACCACTTTGCCTGCAACAAATAGGCGGACTTATGGCTATCATCGTGCAGAAGTTTTTGCTGCATTTATCAACGGTGCATCTTTATTAGCTATTTCGGGTTGGATATTCTACGAGGCGATTCATCGTATTTTCAGTCCAGAACCTGTTAAAAGCCTATCAATGCTTATTGTAGCAGGGATTGGACTGATAATCAATCTTGTCGTAGCGTTTATATTTTTGAAGGAAAGCCATGAAAATCTCAATGTGAAAAGTGCGTTTTTGCATGTTATCGGTGACGCGATGTCTTCTGCTGGTGTTATAATCGGCGGAATAATAATGACATTTACTAAATGGTATTTGGCAGACCCTATAATAAGCTTTGCGATAGGCATAGTTATAATGCTTGGTGCATTCAGAGTAGGTAGAGAAGCCCTACATATCTTACTTGAAGGGACACCAAGAAACATAAATTTGGAAGAGGTGTCTAAAGAGATAAAAAACCTTGACTTTGTAAAAGAAGTCCATGATCTGCATATATGGAGTATAAGGTCGGATTATTCGGCTCTTAGCGCACATGTGCTTGTTGATGCCCAAAGCATTCGTGCTATGCAAAACACCCTTAGTGCCATAGGCAATATGTTAAAAGAAAAATTTGGTATATTACATACAACTATCCAATTAGAATGTGGCGAATCTGGCTGTATGGATTCACTTCTATGCGATTTTAGTCATTCCAAAGAAGATTCTCATAATCACAATCACGGAGAAAACCATAACCATAATGAATAAGAAAGGAACTTCAAATGAATAGAAAACAGTATATTGTATTATTATCGTCAGCAATTATCGCGGGATTATTAGGGGGATTAATATCGGGCTACATATTTTCTGAAAAGACTGTTATCGCTCAAGAAGCACCTCAAACAAGCACACTGTTGCAAGCTGAGCAAATTAGATTGGTTGGCAGTGATGGCAAAATACTTGCCGTGCTTGCCGTATCTCCTGATACCAGAGAACCATTTTTTGCGATTTATAGCAGAAAAGATGATAAATACAGGGCAATGATTGACATTTTTGATGGCGGTCCAAGACTTGTCTTGCGTGATGTTACTGGTCAAACTCGTGTAACTTTGGGGGCTACTGAGGTTGTTAATAAACCTAAAGGAATACTTGAAAAACGTGCAGTTTCATCATTGACTTTCTTTAACAGCAACGGAGAGTTAATTTGGTCTGCACCTTAAACAAGTCAGACCATCAGGAATTTTTGATATGAATCAAATAAAATTTAAATTGTTGATTCTCCTGCTAACTTTTATATTTGCCTTGACATCTAATTCTGCTATCCCGCCGAAATATGGTGGAGTTATAAGACTTGCAGTTTTTCAAAACACTCTCACGCTTGATCCTACAAAAACCCTCACAAGTATAGAATATTGTATTAGTGATAGCCTTTTTGATGGGCTTATTAGCTTAGATAGAAATGGAAAAATTTTGCCTTGCATCGCTGATTCATGGACTATCTCTGAAGACAAAACAACTTATACATTCCATATCTCAAATTCTGCTAAATTTCACAATGGCAGAAAGATCACTGCTAATGACATAAAATTTTCTTTGCAGAGGTCTATAATTAACGCTGAACCATACCTATTAAATCAATCAAGTCTCGGACTTATTTTAGGCGTCAACAATTATCGTTCTGGTAAATCAAAAGAAGTTGAGGGCTTGAAAATTATAGATGAAAACAACTTTCAGATTTCGCTTGAAAAACCTGATGATACGTTCTTGTCATGTTTAGATTCGCCTGTCGCTTGGATTGTCCCAAGAGAGTCTATACAAAAGGGCGTCTTTCTCCAGAAACCGATAGGTAGTGGTCCTTTTAAAGTCAAGACAGGAACTGGATCAGAAAGCGAGGTATTAAATCTTATCGCTAACGAAGACCATGTATATGGACGCCCATATCTTGATGGAATAAAGCTTATATATGCAAGTGATCTTGAAACTGCATTGCTACAATTTGAGACAAATGAGGTTGACTGCCTTGAAATTCCTAACATAAGCTATGGTAGATTTAAGAATAACCCTGTTTGGTTTTCCCGATTGGTCAAAAGCGATTATAAGCAGATATTTTGTATCCAAGTGAACAGCAAATCGTTTCCGACCAAAGTTAGAATATCTGATATTTTGAGATATGGAATAGATGTTCAATCCATACTAAATATGCTTTATGATCAAGGGACAGCAATATCTAACGATTATCAACCTAAAAAAGCAGAGAAATTATCCCAAGAATCACAGATTAAACTTGCAAAGCTTATTTTTTTTGATTCTGGCGATGATATAAGAAAAGTTGCAGATCGTATCGCATTAGACCTTTCAAAGATAGGCATTGAGATAAACGTCAGTCCGTTAAATCGCAGTGACTTTCAAAAAGCTCTTACTGATAGAACTTACTCACTTGCGCTGAGAATCATTAGGATACCATCAGATAAAGTTGACGATCTCAATATGCCATCTTTTATTCCGCTTTTTTATTATGATACAAACGTGCTTCAAAAATCAGAAGTCCAACATCTGCCAAATTTAGTTAGGAAGTCCATCTTTCAATTTGAATATATGTATTTTCTACGCTTATAAAGAGGGGGATAGTAAAATGCCTGTAAAAGTAGGGTTTGGAGCGTCAAAAATAACTCCTGGTCTCGGTGTTTTTATGGCTGGATATTTCCACGAAAGACGGGCAACTGCTGTGCATGATGATCTTTATGCAAGAGCTATGCTTTTTGACGATGGCGAGACTATCGCAGGGATACTCTGCTGTGATCTGATATGTCTTCATAGCACAGAGGTGAAAAAGATCAGAGGTTTAATATCGGAGAAGACAGGAATAAAGGGCGAAAACATAATGGTCTGTGCTACTCATACACACACAGGACCTCAGACAAGAAGTTTTCGTATTCCCGAAGGTGGAGAAGCGACGTTAGAATGGCTTGATAGATTTCCAGAAATGGCAGTAGAATCGGTAATTAAAGCAAAAAATGATCTTGAACCATGCACAATCGCTTACGGAATATCTTATGAAGACCGCATAGCATTTAACCGCAGATATAAGATGAAAGATGGAACAGTGCAAACTAACCCCGGATACAAAAATCCTGATATAATTGAGCCTGCGGGACCTATTGATCCAGAAGTCGGTATTCTGTCATTCACTGATCAAGCTGGAAAATTAAAAGCCCTATACGTCAATTATTCTTGTCATTTAGATTGCGTAGGCGGAACTGAGATCTCGGCGGACTATTTTGGTCACATGGCGAGAAGACTACAAGAACGTTTAGATGATAAGCCATTCGTTATATACACAAATGGTGCCTGTGGTGATGTAAACCATATAAACACAAGTAGCCCATATCATCGTCAGGGTCATGAGCATTCAAGATGGATGGGAGAAACGCTTGCTGGTGATGTGTGCGAGGCGTTAAAAAAGATGAAGGATTTATCCTGCGAGAAGGTAGCCGTGGCAAGCAAGATCATCCAACTTCCGATGCGAGAGGACGCAGATAAAAAGATCGGCGAATGTGAAATTCAGGTGATAAGATTTGGCGATATATGCTTTGTCGGAATACCTGCGGAATACTTCGTTGAATTTCAGTTAGACATCAAAAAACGCTCACCATTCAAGCCAACTTTTGTATCGGAACTTGCAAATGGATGGGTAGGATATGTGCCAACAAAGAAAGCCTTTGAAGAAAATATGAAAGATGTCCCTTCCGATCCTATGAAGACTTTTGATCATAAAGGCTATGAGGTGCGATCTGCTTTGTCTCGCGGTTTTCTGCCTGGCATCGGTGAGTTGATGGCAGATACCGCAATTGAGTTAGCGAAAAATTTACAATAATTTAATGATCAACTTTTGTGGACTAAAAGCCAATACTTAAATATTAGAAAGACCTTTCATTTCGTTCAGGGTGACACATAAGTGTCATTTTGAGCGAATAGAGAAATCTCAATTTAATACTCAAATTTAAAATATGATGGAATGGTATAAAGATTGGTTTGGAAAAGAATATTTGCTTGTCTATCCGCATAGGAACGAGTCTGAAGCAAAACGACAGATAGATTTTCTTGAAAAATATGTCGGCATATCAAAAGACGAGAAAATATTAGACCTCTGTTGTGGAAATGGCAGGCATGCGATAGAGCTTAAAAAACTTGGATACGATGTTATCGGCATCGACCTTTCTGAAGAGTTACTTAACTCTGCACGCAAGAAGGCTTCTGAAAATAATATAGACATAAAACTTATTAGATGTGATATGAGGGAAATACCTTACGAGGGTTATTTTGACATCGTTGTCCAATTCTTTACAAGCTTCGGATATTTTGATACCGATGAGGAAAATCAAAAGGTGCTTTCCGCAATATCAAGATCGCTTAAAGTTGGCGGAAAGTTCCTGATTGATTATCTAAATCCTGATTATGTAGTTAATAACCTTGTGGAGAAAGACGAAAAAACATTGTCAGGATTATTGATAAAACAAGAAAGATGGATAGATAGCTTAAAATGTAGGGTAAATAAGAAAATAACAATAATTGCTAATGGTGAAAGTTCAGTATTTAACGAATCAGTCAGAATGTATAGTTTAGATGAGATAAAGGTAATGCTTGGAAAGTCAAAATTGCGATTGACAGATGTCTATGGCGATTTTGACGGTGCAGAATATAATGTTAATTCACCAAGGATGATACTAATTGGTAGAAAAATATAAAGAGGATAGAATTTATTGAAAGTTTTAAGAGATAATACAGGGCTTATAAAAAATAATAAAATCTTTCAGGACTTCATAAATAATCCACAGAAGATCAGCGAATTTTATCCTTTATATTACAAGGATAATTTCGCATGGCAGACAATTATTGATAATGTGAAGTCAAAAAATGCTGATTATAACGAATTATGCAATGCTCTTGAAAGACAAAATTCAGATTTTGGTATAACTCAAAATACTGCTGATAACATAAAAAGACTTAGATCGGGTTCATCTTTTGCTGTCGTAACAGGTCAACAGACAGGTATATTTACAGGACCATTATATACAATCTATAAAGCCTTGACAGCTGTTAAACTTTCTCAGTATCTTTCTGAGAAATATCAAGCGGATTTTATTCCTATATTTTGGGTAGAGTCAAACGATCATGATCTAAGAGAAGCCAATCATATAAATCTGTTAAATTCAAATAGCGACATAGTAAAGATTGAATATAATCCTTCCCAATATACCCCTGATTCTTCTATGAAAGACGTTATTATTGACGACACCTTCGCCTTGATCATTGATGAATTGGAGAAATTTCTTCCAAATACAGAGTTTAAATCAGAAATTTTTAGAATTATTCGTGATTCTTATCAACCATCAAAGAGTATAAGCTATGGTTTTGGTCGGATGATATCGCATCTATTTGGTAAATACGGGCTTGTGCTTATGGACCCATCAGATCAGGAAATAAAAAAGCTCATGTTGCCAATATTTCAAAAGGAGATAGAAAATCCGTTAAAATCAGTTGAAATAATCAATAATGCTGGTGAAAATTTGAGAGCATTAGGTTATGAAAGCCAAATAGAAAAAACAGATGATTCAACCTGCATTTTTATTGAAATAGATGGCGTTAGGCGAAAACTATATTATAGAAATGATAGATTTGAATTTGATTGCTTTGATATGGTATTAAGCAAAAGTGAACTATCCGAGACCTTGCAGATCGCACCTTGGCGATTTAGCCCAAATGTAGCCTTACGTCCTGTAATTCAAGATTATCTCTTGCCGACTGTCGCCTATATAGCAGGACCAGGCGAGA
>Ga0272448_1006709_pt1 | contig 12352 bp, 13 predicted proteins | sample YNPCB0191_FD_202220 | JGI IMG/M metagenome (GOLD analysis project Ga0272448, IMG submission 202220) | Hot spring sediment microbial communities from Yellowstone National Park, WY, United States - YNP-CB-019-1 | ecosystem: Environmental > Aquatic > Thermal springs > Hot (42-90C) > Sediment... | reverse complement strand
CTGCCCTCAACGGCCCGCAATTTCTCACCGGTAGTTGGTTGCGGCGGCCGCTAATCGTCAGAGACGGCGCTATCGAGCGGCCCACTGGGCCGGGCCTGGGCGTCGAAGTGGACGAGGAGCGCCTGCGAAAGGAGGTATCGGCATGAACCCGTTCTGCGCATTGCTGCTGCTTGCCGGCGCGCCGTTCGCTTTCCGGGAGACTGCTCCCGGATGCCTTGAGCTGCGCGAGAGGGATCGCCCGGTCTACGTTTACAACTTCGGGATGATGCTCAAAGAGGGTGTGCCGGAAGACCGGCGGCGCTCCGGTTACCTGCATCCTGTCTGGACGCCCGGCGGCGTCGTCATCACCGATGATTTCCCGCCCGACCACCATCATCACCGCGGCATATTCTGGGCCTGGCCGCAGGTGAAAGTCGCCGGCCAAACCCTGGATCTGTGGGCCATCCACGGCCTGCACCAGCGCTTCGTGCGCTGGGGACGGCGCGAAGTTGGGGTCTGGGGCGCACGCCTGGAAATCGAGAACGGCTGGTTTGCCGGCGAGCGCAAGCTGCTCTCAGAACTGGTCGAGATCATCGCTTACGCCGCACGTGAGGGCCAGCGGGACCTGGATTTCACGCTCACGCTCGAAGCTCTGGAGCCGCTGGAACTCAGCGGCGAACCCACGCAACGCAAAGGCTACGGCGGTTTCTCGGTGCGCTTCGCCCAGCGCCGTGAGACCCGGATCTACACCGACCGCGGCTTGGAGAAGGAAGACAGCAATATGGTTCCGCACCCCTGGGCGGAGCTGGAGGGCGATTTCGGCGGGCGGCCGGCAGGTCTGCGCGTCGAGATCTCACCTTCGCATCCCGGTTTTCCCAACGGTTGGTGTCTGCGACATTACGGCTTTTTGGGCGTCAACTACCCCGGCTTGGACACCCTCCGCCTGGATCCGCATCGTCCGCTGCGGCTGAAATACCGCGTAACGGTTTACGATCGCTGAGCGAGGCGCGCCCTCAAGCCTTGGCGAAATACAGCGAGACGGCGCGTTCCAGGTTTTCCCGCGTCATGCGCGGCGGCGCGTTTTCATACCGGCTGATCGCCACCAAGAGGTTGCATATGTCGTGCGGGTAGCAGGCGCGCAGCTCCTTGCGCCCGTCGCGCAGGCAGAGCTCGCGCAAGTACGCCGGGCCGTCGGGATCCAGCGGAATGTTGCGGGCGGCCGCCACCCGGCGCACGATTTCCTCGAAACTGTCCGGGTCCACCGGCTCGACATAGATTTTGTTCTGGATGCGCCGCAAGAACGCTTCGTCCGCCAGATCCGAAGGGTTAAGGTTGGTGGCGAAAACCACCGTCATCTCGAATGGTATCTGAAATTTCACTCCGTAGCGCAGCGCCAAATAGTCCACGCGGCGATCCAGCGGCACCATCCAGCGGTTCAGCAGATCCCGCGGCGACATCGCCTGGCGTCCGAAATCGTCAATCACCAGCACGCCGTTGTTGGCCTTCATCTGAAGGGGCGCGGCGTAGATGCTGGTGGATTCATCCAGATGCAGATCCAGCATGCTGGGCACCAGTTCGCCGCCTACGATGACGCAGGGGCGCCGGCAAAGCACCCAGCGGGGGTCCAGCTCGGGGTCTTCAGCCTCGATGCGCTCATGAACTACCGGGTCGTAGACCATGATGTACTGGCCGTCTACTTCCACCGCGTACGGCACCAGGATCGCGTCCTGGTAGACGCGCAGCAGGCGCTCGGCCAGGCTGGACTTGCCGTTGCCGGTGGGCCCGTAAATGAATATGGAGGTCTGCGAGACGATCGCCGGGCCGAGCTGGTCCAACAGCCGGTCGGTCAGCACCATGTCCGAGAAGGCGTCCCGCAGGCTCTTGCGATTGATGCGCACGCGCGCCGCCTGGAGCTTAACGGCCTTGTGATAGTCCTTGAGCGAGACCGGGGCGGCGCTGGCGTAATGCGTCACCTGAAAGCATTCCTGGGCGCGCTGCCGCCCGGCCTGGCTCAGCGTGAAATTGTAGTCGTTGCCCGTCATGCCGCGGACCTCGACAAGCTGCTCCTGTCGCAATTGCCTGAACACCTGCTCGATGATCAGCGGCGAAAGTTTCAGAGCCTCGCTCAGCGACTGGAAGCTGCTCACGCCGCGCACGTAAAGCCGGCGCAGAACAAGATCAACCACCAACGGCGTCGGGATCCCCAGGGCGTCCAAGGTCTCCGGCGTGCGCGGCTGGTAAGCGCTGCGAAGTTCGGCGGCGCCGAGCATGGCTAACCTCCCGGCAAATCGATCTTGCTGACGCCCTGGGGCGCAGCTTGCACGTTGCCGCGCCGGGGCGCGTCTGTAATCTATATCGGCCATGATGCGCGCGGCACTAATATGTCTGGCCCTCGCCCTTTGCGGTTTGGCGACTCCCGACGCCGGAAGGCTCTACCGCCAGGCACGTTTGGCCGAGCGCCAAGGCGACGCCGCACGGGCCTACCTGCTGTACTCGCTGGCTGCCGCGCAGGATCCCGGCAACCGCACTTACTGGGTGCGGGCTCAAGCCCTCAAGCCGCAGGCGGCAGGCCAGGGCTCGGCGCCGCGCTCGACTGACGGCTCGGCGCGCGACACGATGCTGGAGCGGATCACCGAGGCGGATCTGATCGAAGCCCGCCGCCTGCTGCCGCCGCCGGAACTGAAGCTGCCGCCCGGAGCGAAGACCTTCGAGTTGCGGGGCGACGGCCGCGCACTGTTCACCCAGCTCGCCCGCGCCTGCTCCTTCGATCTGGTCTTTGATCGCGAATGGCAGCCCGGCCCCCAGACAAGGCTCCGCATTGTGGATACCGAATGCCGCCAGGCTCTGCGTCAGCTTGAAGCGGCTACCGGGAGCTTTCTGGTGGTTTTGGGAGAGCGCCTCATTCTCGTGGCCAGGGACACGCCCCAGAAACGCGCCGAACTGGAGCCGCACATAGCGGTCACCATCCCGATTCCGCCGCCGGTCTCCGTGCAGGAGGCCCAGGAGCTGGCGCGCGCCGTGCAGCAGACCATGGAAATCATGAAGCTGGGCTTCGACTCCCAGCGCCGCATGGTTTTGCTGCGCGACCGCATTTCGAAAGTGCTCCCGGCCCAGCTCCTGTTCGAGCAACTTCTCAGTTACCGGGCCCAGGTTCTGATCGAGCTTCAGATGATTGAGGTGGATCGCAGCGTTCTGCTCTCTTACGGGTTCGCCTGGCCTACCGACTTTCCCTTTTTCAACTTCGCGCGGCTGGGTAACTCCATCGCTTACCGGCCCGCGGGTGCGGCCCGCGGGCTGCTGTTCGGGGGCGGACGCAGCCTGTTCGGCATCGGCATCGGGGATGCGGAACTGTTCGCCCGCCTTACAGAGTCCTCCGCCCGGACTCTGCTGGAGGCGCAACTGCGCTCGCTGGCCGGCCAGACCGCAAGTTTCCACGTAGGCGACCAGTATCCGGTGATGACCGCCGGATACTTCGGCTACACCGGCGGCTTGCAAGCCTACACACCGCCGCCCACTTTTCAGTTTGCGGACTTGGGACTGGTGCTGAAGTTCGTCCCTTATGTGCACGGCTCCGAGGAGGTGACGCTGGAGCTGGAAGCCGAATTCAAGCTGCTGGCGGGGGAGAGCGTCAACGGCATTCCCATGCTTTCCAACCGGCGGCTGGCCTCCAAGGTCCGCCTTAAGGCCGGCGAGTGGGCGGTGGTGGCCGGATTGCTGGATAGCTCGGAAGCCCGTACCATCCGCGGGCTGGCAGGCTTGTCGCGCCTGCCGGCGCTGGGGCCTCTGTTTCGTCGGCATGAAACCGTCAAGGACTCCACCGAGGTCCTGATCCTGCTGAAGCCGCATGTGATCGCCCCGCCTGCTGAAACCCTGGCCGGCGGAATCTGGGTGGGGGCGGAGGGGCGTTTGCGAACTCCGCTCTGAGCGGCCTGGGCTTTCGACGGGCGGATTGTACAATGGGAGCCATGGAAACGCGCCGCATGTGCCCTCACTGCCGGGCCTTCATCAGCACGCGCGACCGCATCTGCCCGTACTGCGAGAACGAGGTTGGACCGCGGGCAGTAGACCGCCGGGCGCCGGCAGCCGCGCTGGGCGGATGGATTCCCCACGCGCGTTTCACTACTACCATCCTCTTGCTGCTGAACTTCGGCTTGTACGCGGCGACGATCGCGGCCGGCGCGCGCGCCGGCAATCCGGACCCCTGGACGATTGACGGTCGTACGCTGTTCGATTTCGGCGCCAAGTATCGCGACGCGATCTTGCTGGGCCAGTGGTGGCGTCTGGTTACGGCCGGCTTCCTGCACGGCGGCCTGCTGCACATTCTGATGAACTCCTGGGCCCTGTTCGATCTGGGTGCGGTGGTCGAGGAAACTTACGGCGCGGCGCGCCTGATCGTCATTTACTTCGCCGCCACTGTGACGGGCTTCTTCGCCAGCACCTTCTGGTCCGCCGGCCTGTCGGTGGGCGCCTCGGCGGGGATCTTCGGATTGATCGGCGCGATGATCGCGCTGAGCGCGCAGCACCGCTCGCCGCTCGGCGCGGCCGCTCGCAGCCTTTATATCCGCTGGGCGATCTACGGCTTGATCCTGGGCTTGCTGCCGGGCCTGCGTGTTGACAACGCCGCGCACATCGGCGGCTTGGTGGCGGGCTTCGGCGGCGGTTACCTGGCCGGCCTGCCGCTGCCGGCCGTCTGGAGCCGGCGCTTGTGGCTGGCGGCCGCTTGGGGCGCCGTGGCGCTGACGGCGGTATCGTTCCTTCAGATGTACCTATGGCTGACGCGCCTGCGCTAGCGCCTCAGCGCCGGGCCGGGCCGCGCCGCAGCACTTCGATCGCCGCCCGGCAGAAGGCCGGCAGATCGTCGGGCTTGCGCGAGGTCACCAGGTTGCCGTCCACCACCACCTCGGCATCCTCATATAACGCGCCCGCATTTACCACGTCATCCTTGATCGCCGAAAAGCAGGTCACCCGCCGCCCTTTGAGAATCCCTGCGGAAACCAGCACCCAGCCGGCGTGGCATATGGCCGCCACCAGCTTGCCTTGCGCATCCATCTCTCTGACGAACCGATTGGCTCTTTCGTAGCGGCGAATGTGATCCGGCGCGTAGCCGCCGGGAATCACCACGCCGTCGAAATCGGCTGCTTCAACCTGCTCATATGAGCGGTCCGCAACCATCGGATAGCCGTACTTGCCGGCGTAGGTCTCGCCCGCCCTTGCCGCTACCGTGACCACCTCGGCGCCTGATTCTCGCAAGCGGTAGTATGGGTACCAAACCTCCAGATCCTGATAAATCTGATCAACCAGAATCGCAATGCGCTTGCCCCGCAGCTCCATAACCGCCATTGTATGACGCGCCCGCGCCTGACCGGCGGCTGCGATTGCGGTACCATCGCCGGGATGAGGCGCCGTGACCTGTTCGCTTTGGCTGGAGCCGCCGGGATGCCGGTGCCGGCTGCTCAGACGCTGTTGCCCGCTCCTGATCTCGCCAACCTCCATCCGCTGATGGAGTTCATCGCCGGCCAGAATGCCCCCCGGCTGTCTTTTCTTGATTCGCGCTGGCGGTCGCTTGAATCCTGGAAGCGCGAAGCTCGCCCGCTGTTTCGCCGGCACCTGCATTACGAGCCTCCCGCCGCGCCGCCGGCAGGGGAAGTCATCGGGCGCCAGGAGCGCGAAGGTTTCATTTTGGAAACCGTCCGCATTCGCGCTACCGCTGCCTACGACATCCCCGCGCGGCTGCTCATTCCAACCGCACGGCGCGGACCTGTACCGGGGGTGTTGGCCTTGCACTGCCACAGCGGCCGCTACGTGTGGGGCCACGAGAAGATCATCAGCCGGCCCGGGGAACCGGCCGTGCTCACTCAGTTTCGCAATCGCGCTTACGGGCAGCCTTATGCCGAACTGCTGGCGCGGCGCGGTTGGGTCGTGCTGGTCATTGACGCGTTTTATTTCGGCGAGCGGAGGCTGCGGGTGGAGCAGATGGACGCGCACACCGCCCCGGGCGAGTTCCGCGAGGCGCTAGGCAAGCTGGCGGGCTTGGAGCCGGAAAGCCCGGAATGGCTGGCGGCGATTGACTCGCTCGCCGGTCGGTTCGAGCACCTGACCGCGAAGACCATCTTCGCCGCCGGTGCCACCTGGCCGGGTTTGCTGGTTTGGGATGACATGCGCAGCCTGGACTATCTCGCCGGCCGCCCGGAGGTGGATCCCCGTCGCATCGGCTGCTTGGGCCTTTCGCTGGGAGGCTTGCGCACCGCCTACCTTATCGCTGCCGATCCGCGCATCAAGGCGGCTTGCGTGACCGGGTGGATGACGCTGTTTGCCGAGCAGTTGCGGAATCACCTCCGCTCGCACACCTGGATGATTTACATCCCGGGCTTATACGCCTGGCTGGACTTGCCGGATGCGGCCGCGCTGGTCGCTCCCGGCGCTTTGCTGGTCCAGCAATGCTGCCGCGATGCGCTGTACCCGCTGTCCGGCATGAAGGGCGCGGCGGAAAAACTGCGGAAGATCTACGCCAAGGCGGGCATCCCGGAACGCTTCCGGGCCAGCTTCTATGACGTGCCGCACTCGTTCACGCCGCAGATGCAGCAGGAGGCCTTCCAGTGGCTGGAGGGCTGGCTCTGAGCGGCGGCCGGCGGAACGCCCGGCCGCCATAGGCTTAGAAGTGCCGGCGCAGATCAGCGAAACTTTCCAACACCAGCAGGCGCCCGCCGCCGTCGCGGATCGGTTCGTGCTCGAGCGACCAGGTGCGCGGGTGCGGAATGTAGACTGCGTTTAGCCCGGCCTCAAGCGCGGGATTCACGTCCGACTTCGGCGAGTTGCCGATCATCCACACCGCCGTAGGATCCAGCGCAAACGCTTGCACCAGACCGCGGTAAGTCCCCGCGTCCTTTTCGCGCACCACCGCCTTGTGACGGAAGTAACCGCCCAAACCCGAGCGCTCGATCTTGCCGCGCTGTTCGTCCGGATGGCCCTTGGTGAACAGGATCAGCTCGTGCCGCGCCGCCAGATAGGGAAGCGTTTCCTTGACCCCCGGCAGCAGCTCAATCGGCTGGTTCAGGATGCGCTCGGCCAGCGCCTGAATCGCCCGTTCCTGCGCGTCCTGGGGAGCTCGGCCCATGATCTGCGCGTAACACTGGCGCAGATTGCGCGCGAAGCTCAGCGTCCCGTAGCCTTGCGTGGCGCGGTTGGCCAGTTCGATCTCATCCAACACGGCACGGATCTGGCGCGCCGCCATGTGCGGATGGTTCAGCAGGCGGACGAACTCTTCGAAAACCTCCTCGAAATAGATGTTGTTCTCCCACAGAGTGTCGTCGGCATCAATCAGCAGCGTTTGGGGCGCCCGTCGCCCGCGCCGGTCCCGCATGTAACTATTATCGCCGGAGCCCCGGCCGACCCGGCTCGAATCCGCGTGATACCATGATGGCTTCTTGCCGGCCGCAGCGGTCGGCGGCTCGCAGACCATGCGGATAGAAAACACAGTTGTGCTGATCACCGGAGCCTCGGAGGGCATCGGGGCGGCCTGCGCCGCAGCTTTCCGCCGGCGCGGCGCGCGGCTGTCGCTAACCGCGCGCTCACGCGAAAAACTTCAGACCGTCGGCGGCCCGGATGCCCTGATCACCGCAGGCGATATCACGGATGCCGCCCTGCGCCGCCTCCTGATCGAGCGCACGAGGGAGACTTTCGGCGGCGTGGACATCCTTGTGAACAATGCAGGCGCGGGTCTATACACGCCCTCCTGGCAGACCTCCATGGACGCCGCCCGACGATTATTCGAGCTGAACTTCTTCGCCGCTTTGGACTTGATCCAGCAGGCGGTCCCGTTGATGCGGGAGCGAGGCGGCGGCATGATCGTCAACGTCAGCTCCATCGCCGGCAAGGTGCCTTTTCCCTGGCTGACGCTTTACTGCGCCACCAAGTACGCCCTTAACGCGCTGGGCGACGGCTTGCGCATGGAGCTGGCCGGCAGCGGGATTCGCGTGCTCACGGTTTGTCCCGGCCATGTGGAGACCGGCTTCACCGCGCACGCGCTGGAAGGCAGGCCTCCGGCTGCCGTCACCGGGCGCCGTTGGGCCGCTATAACCGCGGAGGCCTGCGCAGAAGCCATCGCGCGCGGCATCGAACGCGAGGCTCGCACCATCGTGGTTCCGCGCGTCGGTTGGCTGCTGGTGGCGCTGGCCCGCCTGGCGCCTCGCCTGCTTGAGGGCCCCCTGATTCGCCTGGCGCGCTCTCCCGTCCGCGAGGTGCCCCAATGATCGTCAAGCTGGCGCGCACCCCCGGCATTTATCTGGTGGGCTTCATGGGCAGCGGCAAGAGCACCGTGGGCCGGCTGCTGGCCGACCGCCTGGGCTGGGACTTTGTGGACTTGGACGAAGAGATCGAGGCCGAGCAGCGTATGACGATCGCCCAGATCTTCGACCAACAGGGCGAAGAGCGCTTCCGGCAAATCGAAAAGGAGGCTTTGCGCTGCCGCGTGCGGGCCATTCAGCGCGGCCGGGCCACGGTTATGGCTCTGGGCGGAGGGGCATTCGCCCAGGAGGACAATTACGCCATGCTAGCGGACAACGGCGTAACGGTCTGGTTGGATTGCCCGCTGGAGACCGCCAGGCGTCGCGCCCAGCAGGATCCCAAACGCCCGCTCGCCCGCGACCCCGTCAAGTTTGAAGAACTCTACCAGGCGCGGCGCGCCAGCTACGCCCGTGCGGATTTCCGCATCGAGATCAGCGGGGATGATCCCGAAGCGGTGGTGGAAGCTATCCTGCGTCTGCCCATCTTTTGACCATGACCAAGCGTGCATCGTCGCCTGCGGGGCCGCAACCGGAAGTGGCGCTCCGCCGGCAGGCCCAGCTCATCTTTCGCGCCGCCTTGCGGGCCGCGGACCCGGCCCAGGCCGTCCTGCGTCACCTGCGCTTGCGCGGGAACACGCTGACGGCAGGCGGGCGCCGGTACCCCCTTAAAACAATCCGCAACATTTATGTACTGGGCGCCGGCAAGGCCGGCGCCGCCATGGCCGCCGCCGTCGAACGCCTGCTCGGCCGCCGCGTCACCGGCGGCCTCATCAACGTCAAGTACGGCCACCTGGCCCGCCTCAGGCGGATCGAGTTGAACGAGTGCGGCCATCCCGTGCCGGACTCCAACGGCGTCCGCGGCGCCCAGCGCATCGCGGACCTGGCCGCCCGGGCGGGCCAGGATGATTTGATCATCTGCCTGATCTCGGGTGGGGCCTCCGCTTTGCTGCCCGCCCCGGCCCCTCCCATCAGCCTGGAGGAAAAGCAGCAGACCACCCGCCTGTTGCTGGCCTCGGGCGCAACCATTCATGAGATCAACACCCTGCGCAAGCACATCTCGACCATCAAAGGCGGGCAACTGGCCCGCTTGGCTCAACCGGCCGCCGTGTTGTCCCTGCTGCTGTCCGACGTCATCGGCGACGATCTGGAGGTGATCGGTTCGGGCCCTACCGCACCCGACCCTTCCACTTTCGCTGACGCTTTGGCCGTGCTCGACCGATACCAACTGCGCGGACGCGTGCCGGCGGCGGTGCGCGAGCGGCTCGAAGCCGGCGCGGCCGGCCAACTCACTGAGACTCCCAAGGCCGATGACGAGGCCTTCCGGCGCACCCAAAACCTGATCATCGGCAGCAACCGCCTGGCGGTGGACGCCGCCGAAGGCATGGCTCGCCGCCTCGGCCTACGCACCCTTGTGCTGTCCACCAGGATCGAAGGCGAGACCCGCGAAGTGGCCCGGGTGCACGCCGCCATCGCGCGCGAGATCTTGGCTTCGGGCCGGCCCGCAAAACCTCCGGTCTGCCTGATCTCAGGGGGCGAGACCACGGTGACGGTGCGCGGCGCAGGGCTCGGCGGCCGGAACCAGGAGTTCGTACTGTCGGCGGCCATTGAGTTGGCCGGCCTGCCCGGTGTGGTCGTGCTCAGCGTGGGTACCGACGGCACCGACGGCCCGACCGACGCGGCAGGCGCCATCGCTGACGGCGCTACGCTGGCCCGTGCCGCCCGCCTGGGGCTGGACGCTCGCAAGCACCTGGCTGAGAACGACTCCTATCATTTTTTCGAACCCCTAGGGGACCTGCTCAAGACCGGTCCCACCAACACTAACGTCATGGACGTGCGGCTGGTACTGGTAGGGCGGGGCTGAAGCCGGCCATATTCCCATACTGGGGATACCGTAAAAATGGTAAGCTGGCCTCGTGAAGACCACGGTTGAGATTCCGGACCCTTTGTTCCGCCAGGCCAAGCAGTACGCCGCCCGCCACGGCCTGACCCTACGGGAGCTGCTCACCCGCGGCCTGGAGATGGCTCTGCGGGAAACCGCCCCGCCACGGCGTCGCTTTCGCCTGAAAACCGTCACCACCAAGGGCCAAGGTTTGGTTTGTGAAGGCGACTGGAGCGCCATACGCTCGCTCATCTACGAGGGACACGGGGCATGATTGCCCTCGACACCAACATCCTGGTCTACTCCGTACGGGAGGACTCCCCCTGGCATCGGCCGGCGTTGGCCTGCATACGCCGACTGGCGGAAGGCGAAGCCCTCTGGGCTATTCCCTGGCCCTGCATTCACGAATTCATCGCCGTGGTCACGCACCCGCGCATCTACCGGCCGCCCACTCCGCTAAGCGACGCCCTCTTGCAAGTCGATTACTGGTTGCAGAGCCCCACCCTGCGCCTGATTGGCGATTCCATCTACTGTTGGGCGCAATTGAAATCCCTGTTGCTGCCGGCGAAAGCCATCGGCCCCCTGGTTCACGACGCCCGCGTGGCCGCGATCTGCAAGGCCGAAGGGGTCCGCGAGATCTGGACTGCGGATCGGGACTACACGCGCTTCCCCGGCGTCAAGGTTCGCAACCCCCTTGTTCAGACGGCCTGAACCGCTCCCGGCCGGTGCGCTATGAATAAGCTATGACCCAGCCCGAACAGCCGGGCCTGTTCCCCGCGCCGCCTGCCGCGCCCGTCATCTTCACCATCGGACACTCCACGCGCAAGCTCGAGGAGCTGATCGCGGTCCTCAAGCACTACCGCATCGAGTGCGTAGTGGACATACGCCACTTTCCCGTCAGTCGCCACAACCCGCAGTTCAACAAGGACCAGCTAGCAGCGGCGCTGCCCGCCGCAGGCATCCGGTATCATTGGCTCGAAAACCTGGGCGGCTATCGCAGCGGCGGCTATCTGGCTTACATGCAAACCCCGCAATTCGCCGCCGGCCTGGCCGAGCTCGAACAGCTCGCGCGTGAGCGACCTGCCGCCTTGATGTGCGCCGAGATCAAGTGGTTCCAGTGCCACCGCCGGCGCGTCTCGGACCTGCTCACCGAGCGCGGCTGGCAGGTGATCCACATCTTCACCGAAAAGCGCGCCGATCCCCACCGCCTGAAAACTAACCGCATCCGCTGCGAGGTGCTAGCCGCACGGGCTGACCGGCTCGCGCCGGACAGGGGTCCCGTGCTCCCAAATAGTGCCAGCCGCACGGGCTGACCGGCTCGCGCCGGATTGGGGTCCCTCTGGTCTCAAGTAGTGCTAACCGCACGGGCGGGAGACGTCGCTCACCGGCGATAGAAATCCGCTATCGCCTGGCAGACGTACTCCAGCCTCTCTTCATCCAACTCCGGATAGACCGGCAAGGCCAGAGCCTCCTCAGCCAGCCGTTCACTCACCGGAAAATCTCCTCGCCGCCCGCCCAGCTCCCTGAAGCAGGGCTGCAAGTGCAGCGGAACCGGGTAGTAGATTTCCGTGCCTACCCCATGCCGTCGCAGATGCGCCTGAAGACCGTTTCGGTCGCGAGCGCAAATCACGAACTGGTTCCACACGTGACGGGTGGCGTAATCCGGCGCGCGCGGGATCCTCACCGGCAGGTCCATCTCCGCCAGCCGCCGCTGGTAATACTCGGCGTTGCGACGCCGGGCCTCAACCCAGTCGTCCAAATGCCGTAATTTTACACGCAGCACCGCCGCCTGCAACGCGTCCAGACGCGAATTGATTCCCACCCATTCGTGCACGTAACGCTGCCGTGAGCCGTGAACCCGCAGAGCCGCCAGTCGCTCGGCCAGCGATGCGTCTTGGGTCGTCAATAATCCTCCGTCCCCGTAGCCGCCGAGATTCTTGCTGGGGTAAAAACTGAAGCAGGCTACGTCGCCCAGACCGCCGGCCCTCCGCCCCTTGTACTCCGCCCCGATTGATTGGGCGGCGTCTTCAATCAGCGCCAGCCCCTTCGCGCGCGCCAGCTCCGCCAGAGGATCCATGTTCGCGCAGGCGCCGAACAGGTGCACCACGATGACGGCTCGCACGCGCGGCCGGCGGGTGAGCACTGCCCGCACCTGCTCGGGGTCAAGGTTGAAACTGGAGGCTTCCACATCGGCGAACACCGGGCGGGCTCC
>Ga0272448_1006708_pt1 | contig 12352 bp, 5 predicted proteins | sample YNPCB0191_FD_202220 | JGI IMG/M metagenome (GOLD analysis project Ga0272448, IMG submission 202220) | Hot spring sediment microbial communities from Yellowstone National Park, WY, United States - YNP-CB-019-1 | ecosystem: Environmental > Aquatic > Thermal springs > Hot (42-90C) > Sediment... | reverse complement strand
AATAGCCCAGGAATTCATTCCTGGGGTTCCCGAGCACGGGCAGATATGAGATCACCGGAGTCCCGTAGGGACGGCGGAGGATCGGCGGGATTGGTTTTCCGTCGTCCCTACGGGACTCGGCTGGTTGAACCCGTGCCGTCGAACCCAGGACTCCGCAAGGCTCCGTCCTGGGCTATTCTCCGTCGTGCCTTACGGGACTCAGGGGCCGGGCTCACCCAGCAAAACTGTTCATGCACCCGAGTGACTTTGTCGATTTGACTCGGGATCGGGGATTTGTATAATGTGGAGTAGAAGTTCTAAACAATAGAGCGGTGATAGGAGGCAGTCAACCGAGCCTCGGAGGGAGTGCCGCCATCGTCAGCCCGACCGGAGCGTGGTGACCGAATGTGTGTGCGATGAGTGGGGTGGCCAGTCGGAGCGATGTGGGAGGAGCGAGGTCGGGTTGATTGCACCCCTTGACACGGGACCGAATTTGTGTATAATATATATTGCAGGATGTGAGTCGAGAGAGTGTCCTGCGAAGCAGCTCTTTGAAAACTTGGCAGCCGGTGAGACCCGAAAGGATGTATATGAGTAGTACATCCAGCCCGAAAGGGCACCCTGAGTTTTTACTGGAGGGTATGATACCGGCTCAGAGCGAACGCTGGCGGCGTGGATTAGACATGCAAGTCGAGCGAGGACTGTCTCGCAAGGGACAGAGCCGAGCGGCGAAAGGGTCAGTAATGCATAGCTAACCTACCCCCGGGGCAGGGATAATCCCGGGAAACTGGGCCTAATACCTGATGAGGTCGTCGGACGCAGGTCCGGCGATGAAAGATGGCGCCCGCAAGGGGCTTTCGCCTGGGGAGGGGGCTATGTGCTATCAGCTTGTTGGCGGGGTAACGGCCCACCAAGGCGATGACGGCTACGGGGCCTTAGCGGGTGTTCCCGGACACTGGGACTGAGACACTGCCCAGACTCCTACGGGAGGCAGCAGTCGAGGATCTTCCACAATGCCCGAAAGGGTGATGGAGCGACGCCGCGTGGGGGATGAAGGCCTTCGGGTTGTAAACCCCTGTCAGGGGCTAACATGGAGGTAGGCCATAACATGGTCTGCCTCTGAGTTAAACCCCAGAGGAAGCCACGGCTAACTCTGTGCCAGCAGCCGCGGTAAGACAGAGGCGGCAAGCGTTGCTCGGAGTCACTGGGCGTAAAGGGTCTGTAGGCGGCTGGAGAAGTCGGCTGTCAAATCCCGCGGCTCAACCGCGGAACTGCAGCCGATACTCTCGAGCTAGAGGATGGAATGGGCGAGCGGAATTCCTGGTGGAGCGGTGAAATGCGTTGATATCAGGAAGAACGCCGGTAGCGAAAGCGACTCGCTGGTCTATCCCTGACGCTGAAGGACGAAAGCCAGGGGAGCAAACCGGATTAGATACCCGGGTAGTCCTGGCCGTAAACGATGGACACTAGGTATAGGGGGGTCCGGAGCCCCTCGGTGCCGTAGCTAACGCGTTAAGTGTCCCGCCTGGGGAGTACGACCGCAAGGTTGAAACTCAAGGTAATTGACGGGGGCTCGCACAAGCGGTGGTGCATGTTGCTTAATTCGAGGCAACGCGTAGAACCTTACCTGGGCTTGACATGTGTGGATTAGCCCGCTGAAAGGTGGGTGACGCCCGCAAGGGTGGAACACACACAGGTGCTGCATGGCTGTCGTCAGCTCGTGCCGTGAGGTGTCGGGTTAAGTCCCTTAACGAGCGAAACCCCTGCCCTTAGTTGCCAGTTCAGCTTCGGCTGGACGCACTCTAAGGGGACTGCCCGTGTGAAACGGGAGGAAGGAGGGGATGACGTCAAGTCATCATGGCCCTTACGTCCAGGGCTGCAAACGTGCAACAATGGCGCGTACAAAGGGTTGCTAATCCGCAAGGTAGAGCTAATCCCCAAAGCGCGCCCCAGTTCAGATCGGGGGCTGAAACCCGCCCCCGTGAAGGAGGAATCGCTAGTAACGGCGGGTCAGCATTACCGCCGTGAATATGTTCCCGAGCCTTGTACACACCGCCCGTCAAATCACGAGAGCTGGAGGTGCCCGAAGTCGCCAACCCTGCAAGGGGGAGGTGCCGAAGGCAAATCCGGTGATCGGGGTTAAGTCGTAACAAGGTAGCCGTACCGGAAGGTGCGGCTGGATCACCTCCTTTCTAAGGAGCAATCCAATCCGGTGTACGTCCGTTCGACTCGCCGGCTGCCGTTTCTTTTTCCCCTGAGACCTCGGAGGGCCTATAGCTCAGTCGGTTAGAGCGCGCCCCTGATAAGGGCGAGGTGAGTGGTTCGACTCCACTTAGGCCCACCAAGCGCGTTTGGACGCGGGGTTGTCAGGCATAGCAGCGCGGCGTACGGAGCCTGCCCTGCCCGGTGGTCGGGGGATTTAGCTCAACTGGGAGAGCGCCGGCTTTGCAAGCCGGAGGTCACGGGTTCGAATCCCGTAATCTCCACCAGAGCTCTTTGACAATAGAACTATGGCGAGCGGATTTCACCGTGGAGATCATCCCACAGCACCCAGAAGCCCTGGAGTGTTGTGGTCAAGCTACTGAGGTCTGCGGTGGATGCCTTGGCGCCAGAAGCCGATGAAGGACGTGGCAAGCTGCGAAAAGCCTCGGGGAGCCGCAAGCAGGCATAGATCCGAGGGTATCCGAATGGGGCAACCCGGCCCGTCGAAGACGGGTCACCCGCATCTGAATCCATAGGGTGCGGGAGGGAACGAGGTGAACTGAAACATCTTAGTAGCCTCAGGAAGAGAAAACGAAGCGATTCCCCCAGTAGTGGCGAGCGAAAAGGGAATATCCTGCCTAAACCGGGACCGTGTCATAGCCCTGATGCGTTGCGGCCCCGGTGTAGCGGGGGCCATCCGGAGTGGGTGTCAGGACCTGCTCGGAGAGTGACAAAGGACGAGCCAAGCCGAACGTGTCTGGAATGACAGACCACAGACGGTGACAGTCCAGTAGGCGAACGCGAGTCCCTCTCTGGGGTGGTTCCCCAAGTAGCACGGAGCACGTGGAACTCAGTGTGAATCTGCCCGGACCACCGGGTAAGGCTAAATACTCTCTGGCGTCCGATAGCGCAGAAGTAGGGCGACTGAAAGGTGAAAAGGACCCCTGTTAGGGGAGTTAAAAGGACCTGAAACCGCAGACTTACAAGCAGTGGAAGGACTATGGACCTCTCGCCGAGGGGGCGATCTCTCCGGAGGGGTCTGCCCGAAAGGGCAGGCTCTGAAGGGGAGGGAGACCCCTCAATATGGGAAGTCCAGTCTGACTGCGTACCTTTTGCTTAATGGGCCGGCGAGTTACCGTCTGATGCGAGGCTAAGCCCTTAAGGGGTGGAGCCGAAGCGAAAGCGAGTGCAAATAGCGCGTCCCAGTATCAGGCGGCAAGACCCGAACACGTGGTGAGCTACCCTTGGCCAGGATGAAGCCTCGATAGTCTCGAGGTGGAGGTCCGAACCCGTGAACTGTGAAAAGTCCTGGGATGAGCTGAGGGTAGGAGTGAAAGGCTGATCAAACCCGTAGCTATCTGGTTCTCCCCGAAATATATTTCCGTATAGCCTTGAGAGTTAACGAGCGGGGGTAGAGCACTGGATGAATCGGAGGGCCGATGAGGTTACTCCCTTCAACCAAACTCCGAATACCGCTCGGTACCTCTCAGGAGTCAGAACGTGAGGGATAAGCTTCACGCTCAAGAGGGAAACAGCCCAGACCACCGGCTAAGGTCCCCAAGAGCTGGCTAAGTGCTTAAAGGAAGTGAGAACGCTAAGACAGCCGGGACGTTGGCTTAGAAGCAGCCACCGTTTAAAAAGTGCGTAACAGCTTACCGGTCGAGTGTTCTTGCGCCGACAATGATCGGGACTCAAGCCAGTCACCGAAGCCGTGGATCTTTCCAGGCCCAGGGTCCTTAGGGAGGTTTGCCGAACGAGATACGGTTGGCTGAGCCTTGCGCCGCAAGGTGCGAGGTGAGGCCGGCCGCCTCGCGAGGTTGCCTTCCACGGGGCGCTGGCTTTCTGGAGGGGTGGTAGGGGAGCGTTCCATCCGCATTGAAGCGATACCGTGAGGACGTCGTGGAGCGGCTGGAAGTGAGAATGTCGGCACGAGTAGCGATAATCCAGGTGTGAATCCTGGACGCCGAAAGTCTAAGGTTTCCTGGGCAATGTAAGTCATCCCAGGGTCAGTCGAACCTAAGCTGAGGGCGAAAGCCGTAAGCGATGGATGCGCGGTTAATATTCCGCGACCACCTGTGAAGAGCTGATGGAGTTCGCGGGGAGGTAGCCCGCGGTCATCTCACAGCTGTGGAGCCGTCAAGCCCTATTAGGGGTGCCTTTGGCAAATCCGGGGCACATATACCCGAAGGGGGTGCGAAGGCGTATGCAAGATAAGAGGGCGAACCCCCCTGCCAAGAAATGCTTCTAAGCGTGGCGCAAGCCACAGCTTCACAGGTGCCCGTACCGCAAACCGACACAGGTAGACGAGGAGAGAATCCTAAGGCGCGCGAGAGAACTCTCCAGAAGGAACTAGGCAATCTAGCCCCGTAACTTCGGGAGAAGGGGTGTCTCCGTGGGTGTAGCTTCTTCTTAACCGGAGCAAGTGAGGCCTGCGGAGATCGCAGTGAAAGGGCCCAAGTGACTGTTTACTAAAAACACAGGTCCGCGCCAACACGAAAGTGGATGTATGCGGGCCGACAAGTGCCCGATGCCGGTAGGTTAAGGCAAGGAGTCAACTCCCTTCGGGGGGTGAAGCTCTGACCCGAAGCCCCGGTGAATGGCGGCCCTAACCCTGAGGGTCCTAAGGTAGCGAAGTTCCTTGTCGGGTAAGTTCCGACCTGCACGAAACTTGTAACAACTTGGGCGCTGTCTCCTGGAGAGACTCGGCGAAACTGACGTAGCGGTGAAGATGCCGCCTCCCCATCACTAGACGGAAAGACCCCGTGAACCTTTACTGTAGCCTAACACTGAACTCCTGCTCAGCATGTGTAGGCTAGGTGGGAGGCTGTGAGGCTTGGGCGCCAGCTCAAGCGGAGCCGAAATGTGAAATACCACCCTTGCTGTGTAGTAGTCCTAACCACGACCCGCCATCCGGGTGTGGGACCATGTTAGGTGGGCAGTTTTGCTGGGGCGGTATCCTCCCAAAGAGTAACGGAGGAGCCCAAAGGTCCGCTCAGCGCGCTTGGCAACCGCGCATCGAGTGCAAAGGCATAAGCGGGCTTAACTGTGAGACTGACAGGTCGAGCAGATGCGAAAGCAGGGCTTAGTGACCCAGTGGTTGCGCGTGGAAGCGCCATTGATCAACGGACAAAAGGTACTCCGGGGGTAACAGGCTGATCTCCGCTGAGCGTTCACAGCGGCGCGGAGGTTTGGCACCTCGATGTCGGCTCATCGCATCCTGGGGCTGTAGGAGGTCCCAAGGGTCCGGCTGTCCGCCGGTTAAAGCGGTACGTGAGCTGGGTTTAGACCGTCGTGAGACAGGTCGGTCCCTATCTGTGATGGGCGCAGGAGCCTTGAGAGGAGCCTCCCACAGTACGAGAGGACCTGGGAGGACGGACCTCTGGTGTACCAGTTGTCCTGCTAAGGGCATCGCTGGGTAGCTATGTCCGGCAGGGATAAGCGCTGAAGGCATCTAAGCGCGAAGCCCCCCTCAAGATGAGGGCTCCAAGGGATTCAGCAAAACCCCGCAAGGGGTCGAGCTGAGTCCTGGTCGGCCAACGCGCAGCAATGCGCGCCCGACCCAACCCCCCTGGCAGATAACCAGGTTGATAGGCCGGAAGTGTAAGCCTCGTAAGAGGTTCAGCTGACCGGTACTAATCGGGGGCGCGCTTGACCACAACACTCCATAGCTTCTGAGTGGGATTTCGCTCGCCGGGTCCGCACCGAGAAATCGGGCGGTCAAATGGGAAACCAGCACTCCTACAAAGTGGGCACTCCCCATGCCTCTGGCCAATCCATCCGGATACAGGCCCTGGCAAACTTTGCGCAAACCTGTGCAGTTCCCGGCCCGGCGGCGATTCGATCTTGCTGCGATCCGTTCGCCATAGTTCTCGATCGAGCGATGAGATTCGGCATCTGCGGGCACGCTCGATCCGCAGAGCTACGAGCTCCTCCCTCGATCATGGATTGACAAAGCTTCCTCCGGTGACCATAGCAGAGGGGAAACACCCGTTCCCATCCCGAACACGGCAGTTAAGCCCTCTGCGCCGATGGTACTGCCTCAAGGCGGGAGAGTAGGTCGTTGCCGGGGGATTTTTTTTGCCTCCCAGCTTGATATAAGTGCACGCATTGGCATGATCATGCCATGTTTGCCACGGGAGGATGCCCTGGCCACTGCAGATGGTGGTACTGCCGGAGCGGCCTCTCCGACGCGGAGGTCTGGACTTGGGCTGGGCTGTGACCCGCTTGCCGAGGCTTCGACACAATTCCGGAAGGCTAAGGGCGGCAAAGGGTAGCGTCTCTGGCCGGAAATGCGTTTACCCCAGATCGGGCGGGGGTGAGGGGGGTACGTCCGCGATGCGGCTCGGAGGCCCAGAACCAGCCCCGTGGTGACGCACCTGGGCCCCGCGACGGGCATCCCGACGGTGCAGAGCCACGAACAAAACAATTCTGTCAAAGCCTCGGCACCCCTGGGTGCACGAACGCTCCTCGCATGGGGCCGGCATGATTATTGCCCGGCCTCGGAGCTCCTGGCACCGTCCCAAAGGGACGACCGTCAGTAGCCGGGAGGGGATGGTCTCGATTCGGAGCGGGGGTCGTAAGATCCAGCCTCAGTGCCGAAGGCACGGCGGGCAATAGCCCAGGAATTCATTCCTGGGGTTCTGGAGGAGGAACGAAGATCAGATTGATGAAGTCCCGTAGGGACGGCGGAGGATGGGCGAGATTGGTTTTCCGTCGTCCCTACGGGACTCGGGACTGTGTGTATGTCGCTGACGAACCCAGGACTCCGCAAGGCTTCGTCCTGGGCTATTCCCCGTCGTCCCTACGGGACTCGGGGGCCGGTGCTCACCCAGCAAAACTGTTCGTGCACCCGGCACCCCTTCCGGAAAGGATTGGGGTACGGGGAACGAATAAAATTATCGAAGAGTTTCTCGTGCCGCAGGCATCGCAGAACACGGCGAAGCGGCAGGGGGCGGCCGGTCGCTTCGAGCCCTCTTCCAACCAAGCCGACAGGACGAAGCAATCCCGTCGGAGGCGCGGCCGAGCATCGGCACGAGGAACGAGGAGCAAGTGGTACGCAATGCGGGATACGCTATACGTAACAGGCCGCAGGGCAGTCGAGCTCCGGGCCGTCGTTGGGAATACGCAACCCCGACCGGGTACTGTGTCCTGTAGCGTCGGACTCGGATCCTCGAACCCCGCTCTCGTGTCCCCGTTCACGGCCTTCACTTTTCGATTCTCGCTTGTCGATCGCCCGACGATTCGACCTGCATTCCCATAGGAGGACATAGGCTATGCTGAAGTGGAATGACCACTGGCATGTGCTGCAGATCGAGGAGCATACCTACGACTTGCAGGACGTTGCGGAGCCGGAGCTTTATCGGGACGTGTTCCCGTACGACAGCGTGCCGAGGGTGCCGTTCAACATGCGGCGAGTGCCGATGATGCCCCCGGAGGACATTTGGATCACCGATACCACTTTCCGCGACGGCCAGCAGGCCCGTCCGCCCTACACGGTCAAGCAGATCGTGGATTTGTACGAGATGCTGCATCGGCTCGGGGGGACGAGGGGCTATATACGGCAGTGCGAGTTCTTCTTGTACACGAAGAAGGACAAGGAGGCCGTGGCCCGGTGCCGGGAACTCGGCTATCGCTACCCTGAGATCACAGGCTGGATTCGGGCTAATAAAGAGGACTTTCATCTCGTCAAAGAGATGGGGCTGAAGGAGACGGGGATCCTCACGTCCTGTTCGGACTACCACATCTTCCTCAAGCTCAAGAAGAAGCGAAGCGAGGCGATGGCGATGTACCTCGACATCGTCAAGGCGGCGCTCGACGAGGGGATCATCCCGCGCTGCCACTTCGAGGATGCCACGCGAGCGGATTTCTACGGATTCGTCGTGCCCTTTGCGCAGCGGCTCATGGAACTGTCGCGGGAGTATGGAATGCCGGTGAAGATCCGAGTCTGCGACACGCTCGGCCTGGGCGTGCCGTATTCGGGCGCGGCCATGCCCCGAAGCGTCCCCGGCCTCATCTACGGCCTGATTCGGTACTCGGGCATCCCGTCGGAATGGATCGAGTGGCATGGACATAACGACTTCTGCAAGGTGCTCGCCAACGCTGCGACGGCCTGGCTCTACGGATGCGCCGTGGCCAACGGCACGCTCCTCGGCCTCGGGGAGCGGACCGGCAACGCACCCGTCGAGGGACTCGTCATGGAGCACATCTCCCTCAAGGGTGACGACAACGCCTTTGACACGACGGTCATCACCGAGATCGCTGACTACTACCGGAAGGAGATCAAGCTCGATATCCCCCCGGACAAGCCATTCGTGGGCTCGCACTTCAATGTCACCTGCGCCGGCATCCATGCCGACGGGATACTCAAGAACGAAGAGGTTTACAATATCTTCGACACGCGCAAGATACTCGGCCGTCCGCCCGGAGTCGCCATCACGGACAAGAGCGGCGTCGCCGGCATCTGCCTGTGGGTTGCCAATCGCTTCGACCGCACTGTCGACAAGAAGCATCCGGGCATCCTCAAAGTGAAGGAAGAGATCGATCGGCAATTCGAGGAGGGGCGGGTCACCGTCATCTCGGACGAAGAGATGCTGGAACTCCTCCGGGCGCATGTCCCGGAGCTATTCGAGCCTCACGTCGGAGCGGGCGGGAGCCGGGAGTGATCAACCGCCATAGCTCACCCGTCGTCATGGGCCGCGCCGGGAAACGCAGGAACGGCACGCACGTTACGAGGTCTCTCGAAGGGCCAAAGGGCGATATGGTGTCTCATGGCCCAGGGCTTGGCCGCGTGGTGTTCGGCAGTCGGCGGCTGAGAGACGCTGTCCAAGAGTCCCGTGCGTAGCGGCTAATGTCTACAACTCCCATCGGGGCTCGCTGACGATGTCTGCGTATCATTCGCGACCGACAGCGCGCAAGAGCGTGCGTACGCCCGCGTATTCGAGTGCACGAACGCTCTCGGATGGTGCCGGCATGATTATTGCCCGGCCTCGGAGATCCTCGCGCCATCCCAACGAGACGACCGTCAGTAGCCGGGACGGGATGGCCTCGACTCGGCGCGGGGGGCGTAGGATCGAGGCTCAGTGCCGCGGGGACAGACGAGAGAGCCGTGATGAAACGCCGGGGCTGTGGGGCAGGGTCGTGAATCCGAGCGTGAGCCCTGCAGGGACTGGGCACAATTACTCCAGATCCAGCCTCAGTGCCGAAGGCACGGCAGGCAATAGCCCAGGAATTCATTCCTGGGGTTCCGGAGCACGGGCAGATATGAGATCACCGGAGTCCCGTAGGGACGGCGGAGGTTGCACGGGGTGGATGTTCCGTCGTCCCTACGGGACTCGGGGGCCGGGCTCACCCAGCAAAGCTGTTCGTGCACGCCCGCGTATTCGAGCCGATTTGCCCAGGAAACGCGGGAGCCTATCATGTACTTTTCACTCTCGTGATCGGCTACAGAAGCACAGAGAGAGCGGAGAGAGAGCTTCTTCGGTCTGGTTTTACTTTCTGTTCTTTCGGTGTTTCGCGGTTTGAAAAACGGAGACGACGATGAAGGAATGGATCGACGAACAGACTAAACGCACGGTGCGGCAACTCACTGACTTCCCCCGGGGTGCGGGGCTCGGGTACTTCCGCTACCCAAAGCAGGTGCCCGGAGGCTGGATCTTCGCACGGGAGTACGGCGAGGGGAATCCGATCCTGATCGAGCCCGAGAGCGGGGAGGTCCAGGTGAGGAAGCTCCCCGGTATGTATCCGCTGAAAATGCGGGAGTCCGATGGGCAGATGTGGTACGTGCAGCGAAACGCTCGCGAGATCTGGACGGTCCGGCTGCCGGATGGAACACCGGAGCTTGCGGCGACTCTCCCGCTGGGGCTTCCAGGTTACCCGACGGACATTACCTGCGACGGCCGGACAGTCATTTTCCACGACGTGGTCCAGGATCTGCGCCAGTACCCGATCCCCACGACAAAGGACGTACGAGCCTTCTGGCACTACTTTTCCCGGCCACGCAACGGGCGGATATGGGCCTACGATCTCCTGACCGGGAAGCTTACGCGACTCGTCGAGTCGTTCGATCTGGCTTTCAGCCATGAGGACACCTCGCCCACCGACCCCGGTCTCATCAAGTTTTGCCAGGACATGTTCGACGGCCTCGGCCAGCGTGTCTGGACTGTGCGAGTTGACGGCTCGGGTCTGACCCCGATCAGGCCGCAGGAGGTCTACGAGGTTGTGACGCACGAATTCTGGTGGCCGGGCGGGCAGTACATCGGCTACACGTACCAGGATCGCCGAGGCGACCCGACATTCTACCAACTCCCGTGGTGCGAGTACGCTCCCACGCCCACTCGGCTCGGCATCGCCCGCCTCGACGGGACGGAGTGTTACCTGTCGGATCCGCTCAACAGCTATCACTCGCACATCTATGTCTCCCCTGACGGAAAGTGGGTTTCGGGCGAGGGTACGGACGGGCACTGCTTTGTGTATGTGGCGCCGTTTTCGTGGGAAACCACGCGGATCGAGATGGTCCCGCTCGCCTCGATCCATGCGACGTACGTCCCGTTCCGCGGGCAGCACGTCGAGTGCAACTTTTCGGCTGACTCGCGCTGGCTCCTGTTCAATGCCTGGATCGAGGGGAAGTGGCAGATCTGCGAGGTTCGGGTCGAGATGTAGCCGCGGGCAACTTTGACGCGATCCAGCGGCTGTGCTACAATTGTGACCGGATCGGAGGTGCGGCGTTGAGAACTGCCGGACTACTATTCCTGGTACTGTTGGCACGCTCGGCGGGTGCGGGTGCACCTCCGCCGGGAATGGTCTTGGTACCGGCCGGCGAAGCCATCGTCGGAAGCACCAACGAGCAGGTCGAGGAGGCCGCCAAGAAATACGGCGGCAGCTTCGTCTACGAGTCCGAGGCACCGCAGAGGAAGGTGACACTCAAGGCCTTCTATATTGACATCGTGGAAGTCTCCAACGCCGAGTACAAGAAGTTCGTTGACGCAACCGGGCACAAGCCGCCGCTCAACTGGGAGAAGGGCAACTACCCCGCGGGCAAGGCGAATCACCCGGTGACCTACGTCACCTGGCAGGACGCGGTCGACTACGCGACCTGGGCGGGGAAGCGGCTCCCCAGCGAGGCCGAGTGGGAGAAGGCGGCTCGCGGTACTGACGGACGGCTCTACCCCTGGGGCGATGAGTTCGACGCCGGACGCTGCAACGTCCGCATCTGGGGCCAGTCGCTCGACGATACCGTGCCCGTCGAAAGTTTCCCTACGGGTGCCAGCCCATACGGTGCGCTGAACATGGCCGGCAACGTCTTCGAGTGGACAACGACGGTTGACGAAAAGGTGCTCAAGGAGGGTTTCCAGAACCGGGTGCTCAAGGGTGGTTCGTTCAAGAGCTTCGACTCCTACGCGCGGTGCGCCTTCCGGCTGCCCTTCATTCCCGACTGCCCCGGCCCTCACATCGGGTTTCGGTGCGCGAAGGACGCGGAGTAGAGACCTATGGAGATGATCCTCGACTTCAAGAAGATTTTCTTGATCATCGTCTTCGGCCTGGCCCTGTACCTGGTGTACACGACCTACTTCCGAGGAACGGGCGGCAAGAGCATCGAGCAGTTGCTCGAGCAGCACCGCCGAGCTTCGGGCGGCCGGGCGGACATACTCAGGCTCGAGATCGCGAGGACCGCACGAGATACCGACGTGGACGTACTTCTCAATGCGCTCAACCACAGCAGCGCCAAGACGCGCGCCGTCGCCGCCGAGACCCTGGGCGAACTGGCCCGGAAGAGCCGCGACGTCCGGGGCTCGAAGAGACTTATCCAACTCCTCGAGGAGGACGAGAACGAGTCCGTCAGAGTCGCAGCCGCAAGAGCCCTCGGCTATATGCGGGTCAGAGATGCTTTCGACCCATTGCTCGCCAAACTTACCAACAGAGAGCCTTCCGACCTCGTCAAAGAGGCCGCACACAAGGGACTGAAGAACCTCACCGATACCCAGGAGTTGATCGAGACGGACGACACAAAGGACCGCTACGGCTCTCTTTATAAGAAATGGAAGGAATGGTACGAGACCACCGGCGTCCAGGAGCTGAAAAAGCTCCCGGAGGCGAAGTAGTTCAGCGGTCCTCCGTTGGCAGCCGCCCGAGACTGCCATTCTGATAGCTGACAGCTTGCACCGTTGTGCCCCGC
>Ga0272448_1006705_pt1 | contig 12358 bp, 11 predicted proteins | sample YNPCB0191_FD_202220 | JGI IMG/M metagenome (GOLD analysis project Ga0272448, IMG submission 202220) | Hot spring sediment microbial communities from Yellowstone National Park, WY, United States - YNP-CB-019-1 | ecosystem: Environmental > Aquatic > Thermal springs > Hot (42-90C) > Sediment... | reverse complement strand
CCTCTCCCCCACCCTCATTTTTTCTCGCTTTCTTAAGCCGGTGGCCTAGTATTGGATGTTGAAACCGGGTTGGTTTGGAGGATTCTTACAAGCCCTCTATTAGGCGGTTTGGAAACAGTAGTGTTTAACAAACTTTATAAAACTCTCCCTCCATCTAACCATAGTCAAATGGGTTCTGCGAAGACTGAGGAGAAGAAGGAGGGCAATCCTGCTGTGGCTGAGGCAAGGGTTGAGGCTAAGCCCGTTGCCGTTGAGAAGAAGGAGGAGAAGAAGCCTGAGAAGAAGGAGAAGAAAAAGAAGAAGGAGGAAGAGGAGGAGGTCGTGGAGTATGTTTTCGACCCTGTTCCAGCAACCGCTAAACCCATAGACGAGTACTGGATTGAGGAGCCTTTCGCAAGAATACTCATCGTGCCAATCCCCGGGAGAGGTGGGGAGAAGGGGTACTTCATAGATGAGATTGCACTTGATAAGAATGAGAGGAATGCTTTCAACAGGCTTAAGGAGATTTTGAGCAGGGAGCTCAGGCCTCCTGAGGACATGTCTGTCGAGGCGAGGAGCTACGTTATGGATGAGGCCCGCAGACTTATGAAGAAGTATAGGAGCATCCTGGGCTCTCTGAACGAGGAGTCGATGAGGAAGGTTGAATACTATATTAGGAGGGACCTGATAGGCTACGGGCCGATAAACCCGATTGTTGAGGATAAGAATGTTGAGGATATTTCTTGCGACGGTATTGATAAGCCTGTTTACGTCTGGCACAGGAGGTATGAGAGCCTCCCCTCAAACCTGAGGATCGTCGACAAGGGTTATTTCAACGACTTCATAATTAAGCTCGCGCACTTCGCCGGGAAGCATATCAGCGCAGCATTCCCCATTGTGGACGCGATGCTGCCCGGGAGGCACAGGCTTGCAGCAACCTACGGGGACGAGGTTTCCACGTTCGGCTCAACCTTCACAATAAGGAAGTTCAGGGAGGAGCCCTTCAGCATCGTCGACCTGATTAAGCTCGGCTCGCTAAGCCCCTCCCTAGCAGCGTACTTCTGGTTCATCCTTGACAACAGGCTGACCGTCATGGTTATAGGCGGCACGGGCGCAGGCAAGACCTCCTTCCTAAACGCTTTAACCAATCTTTTCAAACCCGGGTTGAAGATCGTCACCGTCGAGGAGACTGCTGAGCTGAACATTCCGCATGACAACTGGGTCCAGTTCGTAACCAGGGAGAGCTACGGCCTGGGGACTTCGAAGATAGGAGAGATAACGATGTTCGACCTCGTTAAGACTTCTCTAAGGTATAGGCCTGACTACCTTATCGTCGGGGAGATTAGGGGTGCTGAAGCGTTCGTCTTGTTCCAAGCCATGGCGACGGGTCACGGTGGCCTTAGCACTGTTCACGCTGAGAACATTGACTACGCTATTAAAAGGATGACCAGTCCGCCTATGAACATCGCGGAGTCATACATTCCGCTTATGAACGTCGCCTGCCTCATCGAGAGGGTTGTCCTGCCTAAGAAGGCTGGAGTACCGTTTGGAAGAAGGGTTAGGCACGTCTGGGAGCTCGACCCCGAGGGGAACAGGATTACGATTGCACACTGGGACCCGATGGAGGATGTTCACGAGGTTGACTTCAGCAGGTCGGTGCATCTCCCCAATGTGTGCAGAAAGATAGGCATGCCTCCGGACTGGTATGTTAGGGAGCTGCAGGTTAGGGAGAGCGTTATAAGGTGGATGATGGATAACAACGTGACACATTTCAGGGACGTGGCTAGGATTGTGACCGAGTTCCACGTTAAGAGGGCTGAGGTGCTTTCAAGACTAAGGTGAATTGTCCTACTGGCTCTGGCTGGATAATGCTCGCAGCATAGTCTCCGTAACACTGCTCTCAATAGGGTCAATCCAGGATGTTAGGAGCAGGGAGATAGACGACCGCGTATGGATAGTCTTCGCGGCCTCAGCCCTGATCATAAATACCATTGGTGTTTTAAACGGCTCCGTCGAGCCTCTCTGGTGGATTGTTTTCGCAGGCCTTCAGTCAGGCCTCTTCCTCCTCCTATACTACGGGGGGGTCTACGGGGGTGCTGACGCAAAGGCCTTGATGTGTATAAGCCTGATGTACCCCTCCTCCCCAACAGGGTTCCTAACCGACCTGAGCATGGGCAGGCTTCCCGTCGCCTTCTCAACGATGAACAACGCCCTGATGCTGACCATCCTATACCTTCCCGTAAACCTGCTTTGGAACCTCTCCGTCAGGCTCAGGGGGGTTGAGCTTTTCAATGGCTTGGAGAAAGAAAGCGTGCTACGGAGGATTGCAGCCCTCCTCCTCCTTAGGAAGGTCAGGTTTTCACACTACCGTGCTGAGAACACTAGGTTCCTTCTCGCGGAGAGGAGGAGCAGGAGCGGTCTTAGGAGAATAGTCTTCACCAGGAGGCTGGATGATGATAAGGCTGAACAGTCCTTCGACGAGGACGAGCATGTTTTCACAAGCTTCCTCATGCCCCTCCAGGTCCTGATACTCCTCGGCCTCGTTGCAAGGCTTTTCTACGGGGATTTTCTCCTCAACCTCTCCCTCCTAATAGCCAGCCGCCTGGCAAGGTGACTCTTCCTCTAAAAACATAAAAACTCCCCGGCTCGGGTGAATACGGGTTGAGGGTCTTCGCGTGCTCCGACATCCATCTGAGGCTCAGCCTTCTTGACGAGGCTTTGAAGAACTCTAGGAGCGCCGACCTAGCCGTCTGCCTCGGAGACCTCACCGTATATGGGAAGGGCCTGGAGGCTGCTCTGGAGAAGCTCAGGGCTTTAAACACGAATGTCTTCGTGATACCTGGGAACAACGAGGCCCCGGGCGAGCTGGGGGAGAAGGCCTCCCAGAGGGGCATCGTCTTCCTCCACGGTGAGAAAAAATTCTTCAAGGGCCTGGTTTTCGCAGGAGTCGGGGGAAGCCTGCCGACTCCCTTCAACACTCCCTTCGAGATGGGTGAGGACGAGTTTAAAAGGCTGCTCTCAGGCTTCAGGGGAATAGGCAGCCTCGTGCTGCTTTCACACACCCCGCCCTTCAACACTTCTCTAGACTTGACTTCGACGGGTGAGCACATAGGCTCCGTCGAGCTGAGAAGGTTCATAGAGGAGGAGTCACCCTTAGCATGCTTGTGCGGCCATGTTCACGAGGCTGCAGGCGTTTCGGAGAGGATTGGGGAAACCCTCGTTCTTAACCCTGGGCCGAGGGGGATGATGATAGAGCTATGAGGATACTTGTGACAGGCAGGCCCGGGGTAGGTAAGACGACGCTCGTCTCAAAGGTTGCCCAGGGCCTCAGGGAGAGGGGGGTGAGCGTAGGCGGAATGATAACTTACGAGACTAGGGAAAGAGGGGTTAGGACGGGTTTCCTGGTTGAGGATTTGAAAACCGGCTTGAAAGGCATGATGGCCAGCGTAAACTACACCTCTGGCCCAAGGGTTGGGAAATACGTCGTCAGCCTGATGGAGATCGAGAGGGTCGGCGTCAACGCGATACTGGACGCTGTAGCAAGGGACATGGTGGTCATCATAGACGAGATAGGGCCGATGGAGCTCTACTCAGAGGCTTTCAAGAAAGCCGTCTCGGAAGCGTTCTCCTCAGCAAAGAGCGTTGTAGCAACCATACACTACAGGGCTTCTCAAAACTCTTTCTGCAGGAGAATAGTTTCCCTAGAGGGGGTCTTGACGTATGTCGTTAGGCTTGATAATAGGAATGTCCTTCCCAGGATTATTCTAAGCCAGCTTTTCCCAGCTTCTTCAACGGCTGTTCCCCAATGAATGGCCGGAATTGACAGGCTGATTGAGGAGGGGGAAAGTGAAAAGCGCGCGCGTTAAGCTAACAGCAATATTGTGCATATAACTGGCACGCTAGATTCGCACGCAGTCAAAAAGATGGGATAAGCGGGCTCTAACTAGGCTACTGCCTTAGCTTCCTCAACACCCCAGCTTACCTCACCATTCTTAAGCTTCTGCAAGTATTCATTCATTTTAATAATTGTATTCTGATACACATTGCCTTCGGCAGCAGAAACATAGACGAACCACAAACGCTCGGGATTAACACCCATCTTGCCAAGCCTCTTCCTAAGCGACTCAACCCTCCTACGAGCCCACTCATTGCCGCTTATGTAGTGACAGTCTGCGGGGTGGCACGGCGCTACGAGGACCATTCCTGCTCCCTTCTCGAATGCCCTCAGTATCATTTTCTCGCTGACTCTGCCTGAACACATCACCCTGATTATCCTCACGCTCGAAGGGTATTCGAATCTCGAAACTCCAGCCATATCCGCGCCCGCGTATGAACACCAATTACAATTGAAACTTATAATTTTTTCTTTTGGATTTTCTTCCAGGGCTGTATCGATTTGCGCAAATATTTGTTCATCTGTGAAGTGGTGTTGGTTTAACGCGTTGAATGGGCAGCCTGCTGCGCATGTTCCGCATCCCGCGCACATGGATTGCGTTATCTGTATGATTTTTCTTCCCCCTGTTTCTATTGGTTTGAGTGCTTGGTATGGGCACATTTTGGTGCATGTTAGGCAGCCTTTGCATTTCAAAGGGTCTACGTAGCTTGTTATTGGCTCGAGCTCTATGAAGTCTTTTGTGAAGAGCATGAGTGTTTTTGAGGCTGCTGCGTGTCCCCTTGCTATCGTCATGGGTATGTCTGTTGGGCCTGCGCATGATCCTGCTAGGAATATTCCGTTGACTACTGTCTCCACTGGTTTAAGCTTGATGTGCGCCTCCATGAAGAAGCCGTGCTGGTCTCTGGGTACTCTGAGTATTTCTCCCAGTTTGTCTGTGCCTTCCGACGGTTGCATGCCTGTTGCTAAGACTACGAGGTCGTAGTTCTCGTCTATTCTTTCCCCGCTCAACGTGTCTTCCGCCTGGATCCTCAGGTTTCCATCTGTTTCTTCAACTCCGTCTGGCCTTCCCCTGATGAATCTTACTCCTTTCTCCCTAGCCATTCTGAATATTGTTTCATACTCTTTTCCTCCTGCTCTAACATCTATGTAGTACACGGTTACCTGGACGCTGGGATTGTTCTTCTTGACGAGGAGTGCTTGCTTGAGGGTTATCATGCAGCATATTCTTGAGCAGTATATGTTTGTCTGCTCGTCCCTGCATCCTACGCACTGTATGAAGGCTATTTTACCTGCTGGTTTTCCGTCCGAGGGCTTTACTAGTCTCCCCTGCGTAGGGCCGTCTGGCGTCAGCATTCTTTCGAGTTCGATGCTTGTCATAACGTTTCTAAGCCTGCCGTAGCCGTACTCGGGTTTCCTCAGAGGGTTGAAGAGGTCGAAGCCTGTTGCGATTATTATCGCCCCAACCTTGAAGACCTCCTCTACGCCTGGGGCCTTCAGGTCTATTGCTTTCACCGGGCATGCTTCAACGCATTTGCCGCAGCCCGTGCAGTTCTTCTCGTCTATCACTGCTGTCAACGGTTTTCCGACGAGCCCTGTGAGATGGAGGGTTTTCTCAAGGCCCTGTTCGCAAGCAATGTTTCCCAGTGTTTTCTCAACGAGGTATACTGCCTTCCTCTTCGAGAGACCGTGGGAGTATTCTTCCTCAACCTCCACGGGACATGCCTCCACGCATCTCCGGCATCCCACGCATTCCTCGGAAACCCTTGAGGGCCTTCTCCTCACCGTCACGATGAAGTTGCCGATGTAGCCTTCTACCCCGGTTACCTCCGTTAGCGTCAGGACCCTTATGCGCGGGTGTGTGAGAACCCTGCTAACCATCTCGTTGACCAGGCAGGCTGTGCAGTCTACCATCGGGAAGGTTTTCCCGAGCAGCATCGTCTTCCCCCCTAGCCCAGGGTTTTTCTCAACAAGTATCACGCTGTAGCCTGAGTCTGCAACGTCGAGCGCAGCCCTCATTCCAGCTATTCCCCCGCCTATTACGAGAAGGGTTTTATCAACCGGGACGACTATTGGCTCAAGCGGCTCTAGAAGACGGGCCTTGGCGACAGCCATCTTGACGAGATCCATTGCTTTACGGGTTGCGCCCTCAGGGTCGTTGGCATGAACCCAGGAGCAGTGCTCCCTTATGTTAGCCATTTCGAAAAGATACTGGTTTAAACCGGCTTCTGATACGCAAGCCCGGAAAGTCGGCTCATGCATCTTCGGGCTGCAGGCTGCTACGACAACCCTGTTCAGCCTCTGCTCCTTTATAATCCTCTTTATCTCAGCCTGCCCGGCGTCGGAGCAGGTGTAGAGGTTGTGGGAGGAGTAGACAACGTCTGGAAGGGTCTTAGCGTATTCAGCAACCCTGGCGACGTCAACCGTGCCCGCAATGTTCTTGCCGCAGTGGCACACGAAAACCCCTATCCTCGGCTCCTCAACCATCATAGCCTAGCCTCCTCAACCAGCTTCCTGATCCTCCGGTAGCCTTCAGAATCCAGCTCCTTCGCCAAGGGTCTCCCACCCAGGAGATTCTCGACAGCGTTAGCCCAGACTGCTGAGAAGCCCTCCCCGTGCAGAACCCTCCGCCTGACCACGGTTATCGCACGATTCCTGCAGACATCCAGATGGATGCAGGCGTTGCAGAGTATGCAGACCCTTGGGTTGACGCTTATTCTTCCACCGGTTTTAGAGATGGCTTTCGTTGGACAGGCTTCAACGCAGGCGTCACACTTCTCATCGCATTTAGACTCGTCTATGAAAACTGTTCCCTCGAACAACGGGTTTACCTTTATCGCTTTCTCGGGGCAGGCGTCCTCGCACCATGGGCATCTAAGGCACTTCTCCTCTTCAACCTTAACGTTGTGCTCAGCATCTATCCTTATGGCTCTGGTTGGACAGGCTTCTGAGCATTTGAAGCAATCGCTTCTGCACTTCGACTGGTCAACCCTTATCTTAGGCAATGGGGGTGGGAAGCCTCCGGATGAGACAAGCGGGTTTAAACGCCTACCGTTAACAGTAATGGCTATCGCCCCGGTTGGGCAGAATGGCTCGCAGGCCCCGCAGAGGCTGCACTCCTCCCCTATCCTAAGGGTTAGAGAACCGTCTTCCCTCTTAGCAAGCCTGACCGCGCTCTTGGGGCAGACCCTGATGCAGACGTCGCAGAAAATACACCTGCTCCTGTCGAGGACTAGTTGAACATAATCAGTGTAGAAACGCTTCTCAACAGTCAGCAGCGTAGCGTTCTCAGCCAGCCTCGTCGCCAATTAACCTGGGGAAACCTGGTAGAGCAGTAGAAAAACTTTTAGCATGCCTAGGGCCATGTGGAAACCTTAGAAAAATCTTATATTATGCTTGAAAGCATTCTAACCTGTCGTGAGCGAGGTGGAGCTGGAGCTGGTGGGAAGGTTCCGTGAAATCTTCAATAGAAGGAGTATGAGGATTAGTGTGAAACCCGGTGCCAGCCTACTGGAGATCCTTGAGGAGCTCAGCAGGGTCACGAACACTGATTTACGCTCAGAGTTCATAGGAGCTGACGGCAAGCCTATGGAGGAATCATCCTTGATAATAGTTAACGGGAGGGCTGTCGACCTTAGTATGATCAGCGAGCACCGTGTTAACCCTGGCGACAGGATTGTTCTAGCTCCCTCGGTAGCTGGAGGAGGATAGGGTTTGAAGGGCTACGCTGGGAAATACTTGATGGTTGACTTGACACGCGGCAAGACGGCCGTGGGAAAGATTGACGAGCACATGGCTCTAAACTACATAGGCGGCTACGGGTTTGGGGCGAGAACCCTGTACGACATGCTTCCCAACCCTGCGCAGGTGGATCCTTTATCGCCGGAGAACGTTTTAATCTGGTGGACAGGTCCGCTGGCGGGAACCATCTCGACAGCCGGGAACAAGTATGCTGTTTTCGCGAAATCACCCTTAACAGGCATCTTCGGCTTCGGAATCTCCTCAGGTCTTTTCGCGTCAGAGTTTAAGAGTGCAGGCTGGGATGGTGTTGTTTTCACAGGCAGGTCTGAGAAACCAGTCTACCTTATGATTGACGATGATAATGTTGAGCTTGGAAGCGCTTCAAGCATCTGGGGCAGGACAACCTGGGAGACCGAGGAGATGATTAAGGAGGAGCTTGGAGACGAGTCTTTCACAGTAGCTTCAATAGGTCCGGCTGGCGAAAGGATGGTTAGGCTCGCGAACATTACGAACGAGAGGAACAGGCAGGTAGGTAGATGCGGCCTAGGCGCGGTAATGGGCTTTAAAAACCTTAAGGCTGTCGCAGTAAGAGGAACTAGGGATGTTGAGGTCGCGGACCCGGAGGGTCTTGTAAGGTTCATAGCTGAGTTGAACGAGCGCTGCCAGGGGCCTGCTACAGAGAAGTACAGGGTGTACGGGACGCCTGCAAACATTCTTGTGCATAACAAGCTGGGATGCTTACCCTCGTACAATTTCCAGAGGGGTACGTTCGAGTATGCTGAGGAAGTCTCCGGGGAGATGATGCTTAAGACGCATGTTAAGAAGATTATTGCGTGCGCAGGATGCCCCATAGCTTGCGACCATGTTAACCAGGCTAGGGAGGATTACGCTGGCACGGTTTCAAGCGTAGACTACGAGAGCCTGGCGCTTCTCGGGCCTAACTGTGGCATCCGTAGTCTGGACGCTATAACCAAGGCTGTTGAGATTTGCGACACGCTTGGAGTCGACACGATTTCCGCGGGCAACGTAGTAGGATGGGCCATGGAGTGTTTCGAGAAGGGTATTCTGACGAAGGAGGATATTGACGGTGTTGAGCTCAGGTTCGGCAGTAACGAGGCTCTGCTTGAGGCTCTCAGAAGAATGTGTCTTAAGGAGGGTAGGCTTGGAAAACTTCTCAGCGAGGGGGTTAGGAGGGCTTCTCAAATAGTTGGGAAGGGTTCTGAAAGGTTCGCTGTTCATTGTAAGGGTCTGGAGTGGGCAGCGTACGAGTTAAGGTCTCTTCAAACCTCAACGCTGGGCTTCGCCGTCTCCAACAGGGGTGCGGACTACCTTAGGTCGGGCTCATACCAGGTTGATGTTAAAGGCAAGGTTGACAGGCTTAGGCTTGATAAGAGCAGGGGGAAGATAGTTTACGATGGTGAAAACCAGTATGCTGTAATAGACTCCCTAATAATATGCAAGTTCACCAGAGGAATATTCCAATCCATGGATGAGCTTGCGAAGCTCTATACTCTTGTAACAGGCTTAAGCATGACTGGTGAGCAGATAGTGAAGGCGGGTGAGAGAATACATAATGTTGCGAGATGCTTCAACGTTAAGTGCGGCGTAACTAGGAAGGATGACTATCCTCCTCCAAGGGCTTTTGAAGACCCGTTGCCAGACGACGTTGTCAAGGGGGCGGTTATAAAGAGGGAGGAGTATGAGGAGGCTTTAGACAGTTACTACGAGTACAGGGGCTGGAGCAGGGATGGAATACCGTTGAAACGCAAGCTTTTAGAGCTCGGCTTATCCAAGGAGGCGGAGGAGGTTGGAGCCGAGGCTTAGGAAGATAATTGTTTGCGACCCTGACAAGTGCAACGGGTGCAGGATATGCGAGTACGTCTGCTCATTCGCCAGCGAGGGTGTTCTAAACATTAAGAAGTCCAGGATAAGGGTTGTCAGGATAGAGCCCTTCCTAAACCTTGCTGTAACGTGCAGGAAGTGCGAGGACCCGCCGTGTGTAAAAGCATGCCCGAGGGATGCTTTAACGCAGAAGCCTAATGGGGTGGTAGTTGTCGACGAGAACAAGTGTAACGGGTGCGGCTGGTGCGTTGAGACATGTCCCTTCGGAGTCATAAGGCTCCACCTGGATAAGAGGAAGATTGTTATCTGCGACTACTGTGAGAAACAAGGCTACCCGAGGTGCGTCGAGTACTGTCCGAAGGATGCTTTGAAATACGTGTCTCTCGACCAGGCTGGCAGGGAGCTGAGCAAGAAGGCTGTGCAGACCCTTCTACAGGAGCTCGCCGTCGGAGGGAAGTAGGAAGCCTTACTGCTAAGCGTTAAAACCAGCTTCCTCAAGCACGGGTGAAGCAACATACCTGCTGAAACCCCTGTAGATTAGAAGCTCTATCCTCTGGCCCACTGATTTTCTCCTAAGCTCCCTTATCAAGGAGGCTGAGCCTTTAACAGGCTTACCGTCTATCATTGTGACAACGTCACCGGGCCTCAGGCCGGATCTCTCAGCCGGGCTCCTCGGTGAAACCTCGACGACGAGAGCACCGTAGTCCACGCCCAGCGAGTAATAGTTCGCGATCTGCCTGTTGACGTCTATCGTCTTAACTCCGAGCCAGGGCTTAACAATCCTGCCGTACTTCTTGAAGGACTCTATCAGGGGCTTGATGGAGCTTATCGGTATTGCGAAGCTTATGCCCTGGGCGAAGGGTATGATCGCGGTGTTGACAGCCACGACTTCGCCCTTAAGGTTCACCAGGGGGCCGCCGCTGTTCCCAGGGTTTATCGCAGCATCAGTCTGAATAAGCTCCGGGAAGAAAAGCTCCCTTGAGACTATCTGCCTGTCCAGGGCGCTTACAACACCCATTGTAACAGTCGGCTCGCCGGCCAGTCCCAGCGGGTTCCCCACAGCAATAACTATCTCCCCAACCCTGAGGGTATCCGAGTCCCCGAGTTCAGCGGGCTTGAGGTTTGCTCCATCAACCTTGACGAGGGCTATGTCTAGGCTCGGGTCAGCTCCCACAACTCGGCCCTCCATCATAAGCCCGTCGTAGAAGGATGCTTGAATACGGTCCGAACCCCTTATAACGTGATGGTTCGTCAGGAAAAGGCCTTCCTCATCCACAACTATGCCTGAGCCAACGCCGTGAACCGGGAAAGCGTAGAAGAAGAACTCGTAAACCATTTTAACAGTACTCACGTTAACGATGCTGGGCTTAACCTTCTCAACAGCCTTAACAACCTCCTCGCTCAGCAAGAATCATCGTAAGCATAATGGCGAGTATGCTTATATCCGTTTCTAATGCTTATCTTCATCCTCCTGGCTAACCATTATAGGTTGGAGGCGTTTGGAAAAGGCCTTGGGAAGGCGGTTGAGGAATTGAGGAAGAGGGTTGGAGAAGCTGTTTTAATCCATCACGACGAGGCTGACGGCGTCTGCTCGGCGGCAATAGTTAAGACGGCCCTTGAGAAAATGGGTTTCAAAGTTAAAACCCTCTGCCTAGACAAGCTTTTCCCAGAGGTCCTTGAGAAAACCCTCTCCGAGACCAGTGTAGCGGTTTTTAGCGACATAGGCTCAGCCCACGTGGGGAGAATAGAGGAGGCCGTGGGGAAGGACTGCCTGGCCGTCATCCTTGACCATCACGACACTCAGCCGGCGGGCAGGAGCAACGTTCTAAACCTGAACCCTGAGCTCTACGGCTACCGGGGGGAGAGGGATGCCTCAGCCTCAACGGTAGCCTACCTTTTCGCCAGAATGGTTGACAGGGGTTTCAGCAGGCTTGCTCACCTGGCCGTGATAGGCTCGGTTGAAATACCCGGGGAGGCCTCAGGGTTAAACAGGATTATTCTGGAAGACTCTTTGAAGGAGGGTACTGTGAAACAATCCGGTAGGGATTTCAAGATAGCGGCGGAGGGCTTCGGGTTCTCAAGGGTCAAGGCCTCCCAGACGCTCACAGCACTTGCCTCAGTAGGATACTATAGGGGAGGCGTGGAGAAGGCTCTTGAAGCCTGTTTGAAGGGCTTCACCCCTGAGGCCCTACGCTTCTCCGAGGGCCTGGAGGAGGAGAGGAGGAGGGCTAACAAGGCCCTCTTAGCCTCAATAATCAGGAGGGGTCTCGGGGAGAAAGGGGGCCTTCAATGGTTCGACTCAGGAGGCTTCTTCAAGGGTATGGGGAGCAAGGTTCTCGGAAGCTTCACTTCATACCTGAGCTACCAGAGGCTTGTCGACGGCAGCAAATACCTACTTGGCTTTATGAGGATTCCGAGGGAGATACCTGGGTACGGCTTGCTAAGTAAAGACTATACGAAGGTTTCGGCGAGAGCGCCGTCTGAGCTCAGGAGGATGATAGAGGAAGGTGTTAAGCCACCGTTGTCGAAGATTCTTCCAGAGGCGTGTGCGAAGCACGGGGGATTCGGAGACGGCCACAGCGTTGCAGCATCAGGAGTGATACCTGTTGGGGCTGAGGAGAAGTTTCTGGAAACCCTCGGAGGCATTGTGGATTAGAGGAGCAGCTGGTCGAGTAAAAAGTTAAAAAACAAAAAGTTTAAGTGTATGCTTGCATATTATCTTCTTGAAGATGGCCGCTAAGAAGAAGGCTAAGAAGAAGGCTAAGAAGACAACTAAGAAGTGTTGACGTGGCTCTCGCACCCTTCTCCCCCTTTTATTTTTCTCAATTTTAAAAGGAGCATGAGAAAAGGCTTAGCCGTCTTCAGCTCAACCAGCATCTAAAAGTTTTAGGCGGCAGCCCTAAG
>Ga0272448_1006704_pt1 | contig 12360 bp, 11 predicted proteins | sample YNPCB0191_FD_202220 | JGI IMG/M metagenome (GOLD analysis project Ga0272448, IMG submission 202220) | Hot spring sediment microbial communities from Yellowstone National Park, WY, United States - YNP-CB-019-1 | ecosystem: Environmental > Aquatic > Thermal springs > Hot (42-90C) > Sediment... | reverse complement strand
CACACCAATCTTCTATGATAATCTTCGTGGCCTTGATGGGGGGTCTCCGAGGGGGGCGACAGCCCCCCTTCAGGAATTATAAAAAATCTTAGTGTTCGTGGTGGGCGTGGTGCTCGTCGTGTTAAACTCGTAGTGTCGTGGTACCCTTAGTGGGCGCCTTGAAGCTTGGTGTCCTCCCAAAAATGCAATATTGGCTTTTCCATTATGGACGGTTATGTCTGTCAGCGTTTTTCGTTAAGTCCGTTTTTCCTAAGTGAGGTATGCGTTTTCATCGGACTTGATTCAGCGTAAGCGTATGCAGGCTTGCAGTTCAGATGGGAGGAGGGTTATGGTAAATCGACGATACTTATAGCGATTTACTGCGCAAGCCGGATATTCCGTAAGAGTTGAGTCACCGTCCATATTACTGGAGCCAATATCGCCTTCAAACGTGACCAGGTGCGGGCCATTATGGCCTCGCCCTTAGCACGCTTGGGGTTTTTGCGGTATATTTTAGAGGATTCTTGTCTTGTTTCCCTTTGGTTTTGGATATCTGGTCTATGGAGTTTTTCAAAGGGGTATACCAATATGAAATATTGGTGCATCTCTACGTATTAGTCATAGTATATATACTTTTCTATTATTAAGAAGTTTAGGCTGACATTTATAGTGTTTCTTACAAATAATTGCATCCATTGTAAGGCCTAAATGGATAATTACCGGAGGAGTTGCGAAATTTTTTTATATGACTATACAGAGAAACTTCAGAAAGCTTATCATAGCCTCACGCTCATATAAAAAGCTTTATCTTTTCTTAAAGACGTTAAGACACCCATATGAAGAAAGTCGTACTTGCGTATTCCGGGGGCCTTGATACCTCGGTCTGCATCCCTATTCTAAAAGAAAACTATGGCTTTGATGAGGTAATCACGGTTACTGTGGACGTCGGCCAGCCCGCAGAGGAAATCGAGGCCGCCTCCAGAAAGGCGAAGCTGATAGCTGACAGGCACTACACGATAGACGCCAGGGACGAGTTCGTGAGCGACTATATCTTTCCCGCCATTAAGGCTAACGCGGCCTATGAGGGGTACGTCATAGGAACGTCCCTTGCAAGGCCCCTTATAGCCAGGAAGTGCGTCGAGGTGGCAAAGAAGGAGGGGGCGGACGCACTGGCGCATGGCTGCACGGGAAGGGGCAACGACCAGCTAAGGTTCGAGGCCGTGTTCAGGACAACAGGCCTGGAGGTCATAGCCCCGATGAGGGACATGAACCTGACCAGGAAGTGGGAGATAGACTATGCGAAGAAGCATGGAATACCCGTGCCGGTGACAAAGGCCAGGCCGTGGAGCGTGGACGAGAACATCTGGTCGAGGAGTATCGAGGGGGGCAGGCTTGAGGACCCTTCATACATCCCCCCGGAGGAGATCTATAAGTGGACGACTGACCCGTTAAAGGCGCCCGATAAGCCCGAGATAGTATCAATTGAATTTAAGGATGGGGTGCCGGTATCCTTGAATGGCAGGAAGATGGGCGGCGTAGAGCTTATCCTTAAGCTTCAGGACACTGCTGGGAGGCATGGCGTCGGGCGCACCGACATGATGGAGGACCGCGTGCTCGGCCTTAAGGCGAGGGAAAACTATGAGCACCCGGCGGCCACCGTGCTTCTCACCGCCCACAGGGACCTGGAGAAGCTGTGCCTTTCCAGGGCGGAGCTTCGCTTCAAGGCCGCGGTAGACGATGCGTGGGCCGAGCTGGGCTATATGGGCCTGGTGGACGAGCCGCTTTTCGCCGACCTCAACGCCTTTATCGATGAGACGCAGAAGCGGGTAAACGGAACAGTAAAGATGAAGCTTTATAAGGGGAGCTGCATGCCGGTTGCCAGGGAGTCGCCCACGGCCCTCTATAGTGAGGAGCTCGTCTCCTTTGACGGCAAGACGCTCGACCAGAAGGATGCCGAGGGCTATGCCAAGTTCCACGGATTCCAGGCGAGGCTTTACAAAAAATTAATTAACCAGTAGCTAATATAGGGTGGTCAGCTTAACTTACGGTGATATTTTATGGATAGAGTGGAGAATTGCATCTCGTGTGGCATTCGCCTTGAGGGCGCTGGAGCCGTCAGGTTTAAGTGCCCCACCTGTGGCACCGAGATTGGCCGCTGTGTCAAGTGCAGGAAGCAGTCGAATATTTATGTTTGCCCGTCCTGTGGCTTTAGGGGGCCGTGAGCATGGGGAAGGTCATGGCGGTCATAAAGGTCATGCCGGATAGCGTTGAGCGTGACGTTAATATGCTTATGGATGGCCTGAAAGGAGCCCTGCCGGCCGGCGCAGAGCTTAAGGGAATGCAGGTTAAGCCTATCGCCTTTGGCCTGAAGGCCATTCTGTGTGCCGTCGTGGTGAGCGACACCGAGGGCGGCACTGAGCCGGTTGAGGAAGCCTTCAGGAAGGTTTCTGGCGTCGAGAGCGTTACGGTTGAGAGCGTAGACCTTGTATAAGGTTCATTTCTTTTTTTATGGTTGAAAGATGCTTCCATAAGATAATGGATGGTTTGGCGTCTCATCTTCTATTTCTATAGGCAGAAGGGATTCTATTATTCAAACATAGATTGTTTGTTAGCAGATCTTCTACTTCTAGAGGCCGGAGGGTTGCTTCGCTTTTGACTCGAGCGCTCCGGCGTATGCCCCTGTTCAGCCTCAGAAAAAGAAGATGCACTACAAAACCATCCATAGTTGATTAGTCTTTCATAGGGCAGAGCATAGCATGGGAGAGGCGCTGCATCAATTATTTAGGTTTATAGTACAAAAATATATTTATGGACGAATTTTTCAGGGTGGCAAAAGCGTCTGATATAGGCGCCGGTATGGCTAAGGGATTCGTTGTAAATGGGGAGAACGTCATGGTAGCAAAGGTGGGAGGCAAATACTATGCCGTAGAAGATAGGTGCACGCACGCTGGCGCGAGGCTCTCCAGGGGCATACTTGCCGGCAGCATCATAACATGTATGGCACATGGCGCACAGTTCGACGTGGCCAATGGCTCGCCGCTTACTACACTGGCAAAAAGCCCACTCAAGACATATGAAGTCCGGCTGAGCGGCGAAGACATCGAAATAAAGATATGATTTTCGACCTTATATGGAACTGGATATCCAGAGCCTGATAAAAGCGCTCCAGCCCCATAATGATATTGACGTAAGGCTTGACGCAGCCATGGCCCTTGGGTGCTCCGGGGACCCCGCTGCTGTGGAGCCTCTCATAAATATATTAAAGGACGACCATTATGCGCTCAGGCGGGAGGCAGCAATAGCCCTGGGCAGCCTCAAGGACAGGAGGGCGGTGAAGCCCCTCATTGAGGCGCTAAAGGACTCATATCATGAGCTCCGCAGGGACGCCGCTATCGCCCTGGGCACGATAGCAGACCCTGAGGCGGTACAGCCTCTAGTCCAGGCCCTTATCGATAGGGACGCCGGGGTGAGGATGGATGCGGCATGGGCGCTGGGAAATATCGGGGATACGAGCGTAACGGCGCACCTCATCCCACTTTTAAAGGATGGGGATGCGGGAGTGAGGCAGAATGCCGCCTGGGCGCTTGGAGTCCTTAAAGGCCCCGGGTGCGCAGCCCCCCTCATCGATGCCCTGAAGGACGAAGACGACGCTGTGAGGCGAGTCGCCGCGATATCGCTGGGCGCTCTTGGCGACGCCTCGGCAGTCGAGCCGCTCATCCACGCCCTGAGAGACCGCGACGAGAGGGTGAGGAGGGAGGCCGCCATGGCGCTCATCAGCATGGGGCCCGCCTCGGTTATGCCGCTCATCAACGCCCTGAAGGATAAGAGCGAGCTCGTCCGCCGGAATGCCGCCTGGGCGCTGGGCGAGATAAAGGACTCGAGGGCCGTGGGCTTTCTAATCGAGGCGCTTGGCGATGACGACAGGGAGACGCGCTGGAGCGCCGCCTGGGCGCTTGTGCGTGTGGATGGGCATGAGGCGCTTGATAGCCTTATAAAGGCATTGAATGCCGGCAAAAGGGATGTCAGGCTCGGTGCGATATGGGCGCTCGGCGAGCTGGGCGATGCGAGGGCGGTAGAGCCACTGGTTGCGGCGCTAAACGACAGGAGCGCAGATGTGCGAAAGGCCGTGGTGGTCGCCCTCGGGAGCATAGGCGACCCACGGGCCATTAAGCCTCTCGTCGAGGCCCTCAGGGACGACGACGAGGCGGTCCGCAACGAGGCCGCAGTCTCTTTCAGGGGCTTTGGCCCTGAGGCGGTTAGCATGCTCATAAAGGCGCTTGAGGACGGAGATGCACATGTAAGAAGGGGCGCCGCATTTGCCCTTGGGGACCTTGGCGATGGGCGGGCGATTGAGCCCCTCCTGAGGGCTATGAAGGACGGTGCGCAGCAGGTTCGCTGGGACGCCGCCTGGGCGCTAGTAAAGCTCGGCAGAAAAGGGGCAATTAGCCCTCTTTTCAGCGCCCTAAAGGACGAGGATAGCGATGTAAGGTGGAAGGCCGCCTGGGCGCTGGGCGAGATAAACGACTCGCAGGCCGTGGGGCCTCTTCTGGACGCCCTCAGGGATGAGGAAAGCCTTGTCCGGAGCAGCGCCTCGATTTCGCTATCCCTCATATTTGACTCGCTGGCAAGAGGCCTGAAAAGCGAGGATTTCGTGGAGAGGTGCAGGGCCGGGGCGATGGCCCTCGATGCCATCGAGCCAATCATGGCCGCCCTTGTGGATGGCAACGTCAATGTCAGGGGCAACGCCGTCAGCCTATCCGTCGCAATCCTTGAGCCTCTGCTCGACGTGCTCGCCGAGGCCGACGAGAGGACGGTAGACATCATCATAAGGAAAGTGATGGGGCCGCTGGTCAGGGCTTTAAAGTATGAGAACAGGAGGGGAAGGCTCGAGGACACAAGGGCATTGATGTTCGTGTCAAACGGCCGCATAATCGGGGCGCTGGTGAAAGCCCTTAAGGATGAGGATTTAAAGGTGAGGGGAAATGCCGCCATCACCTTTTTGATGATTCTCGACCTGCTGCTCAAGGCCCTGGGTTGTGAGGGCCGTGAGTCAAGGCGCCGTGCGGTAGGGGCTTTCGTGGCCTCGGCGGAGCCTTTGCTTAGGATTCTATACGAGGTGCACGATAACGCGGCGGACGCCTTCGTGAGAAAGGTGACCGGTCCCCTGAGCCGGGCTATGAATGATGAGGACATGTACGTGCGTAGCAACGCCGCTATCGCCATGTTTCGCATGGCGGGGGAGCTGAATAAGGCATTAAGCGAAAGGAATAGCCGGCTGAGGCTAAGCTCTGCCGCGGCCCTTGGGGCCATCAGGGATGTACGCTCTATCCCGGCCCTGGCCAATGCCATAAATGATGGCGACCTTCATTTGAGGCGGGAGGCGGCCAAAGCGATAGGAAGCATCGGTAACGAGCGCGGCGTCGAGCCTTTGGTAAAGGCCTTAAAGTGCCATGACGCCGCAATTCGCCGCGAGGCCGCGTGGGGCCTGGCCAGTATAGGCGAGGACGCCGTGGAGCCGCTCATCCAGGCTTTAAGGGAAATGCCGGAATGCAGGCTTGAGGCCGTCTGGGCGCTCGGCGAGATAAAGGACGATAAGGCAGTAAGCGCATTGATAGAGGCGCTGAAGGACCCTGATGAGGAGGTGCGCAGGGAGGCTGCCTGGGCGCTATGGTTTATAGGCGATGAGCGCTCCATCGGGCCATTGCGGGAGACGCTGGAAGTTAGCCCAGGGCTTTATGAGGCCGAGTTCGCCCTGTCTCGCATAGGCCAGCATGAGACGCTCGAGGCGCTGAGATATGCGCTCCTGAGGCGCGTTGAAGGCGAAATGGCAGAAAAAGAGGCCTTTGAAAGGGTTAAATGAAATACAGAATGCATGGCACGAGGAGCACGCCCATCAGGCATGTTTTTCTCACATTGACGAGGTGAGGGGCGAGCCCTATCATGGCAGATGCGAGGAATACCGCCAGGCCCAGGAAACCCGTCATGGCCAGGCACATGGCCCCCAGAAATAGGAGCACGGACACGTTTAGCATGCTATAGCTAACCTTTGAGAATGCCCTGGCCGCAAGGACCCCTGTGGCTAATGTGAGCGGATAGGCCAGCGACCCCGAGAGGCACATGACGAATAGGAGAAGAAGGAAGGACTCGAAGTCTATAGCCCCTATAGCGCTCTGGGCCGCCGCTATAGCGCCGCTCCTTGGATGCCCGATAGCGTAGAAGGCGACAAGGGAAAAGATGGCGTTTGCAGTGTTAACGCCAGATACGGATACAAGGTATCTGCGGTCATCGTGCTCGCCTTTTTTCGAGAAGATCCCCGTCAGGGTGGTCGCCACGCCCGCGCTCACCGCCGGGAACCATGATACAAGGGCGCCGGCCGCCGTCCCCGCCAGTGCGCCTTTCAGGGTATCGCCGGCTGACAGCGATGGCGAGCTTTTATGCTGGGGAGGCATGGCGGGCGTGGAGCGCAGGCTTAGAAGTAGCGTGGGAGCGCCGAAAAGGCCGGACAATAGCGGCAGAAGCATTGAGGGGGCGGCGATGCGCACAAGTGGCGTGAGCAGCGGCTCCGCCTGAAAAGCGGCAATGCCAAGCAGCCCGCAGGCGCAATAGATTAGCGCAGCCCAGGCTATTGCCATAATCCTTTCGCGTAACCCTGCAAACGGACCGGTCCCCCTGTTGGATAATATCACCAGAAAGGAGATGGCAATCAAAATGAGGCCCATGTAAGCCTGTATCTGCACATTAAAGGCCAGGAAGAACGCCGAGAGAGGCGCTATCAGCACTAGGGAGATGCCTATGGCCAGGGCGCTTCCCATGGCGGATAGCCTAACCGCCTCGACGCCCTTTCCCTCGAGAAGCATCCTGTGGCCGGGGAGCACCGCCATGGCTGTGGCCTCGTCGGGCGCCCCAAGAAAAATTGAGGGGACTATGTCCAGAAAGCTCTGGGATATGGTGCTCGCCACGATTATTATGGCCACGTAGAAAGGAGATAATCCCATGGCAGCCAGGGCTGGAGCCATTCCGAGAAGCATCGCAGACGTGTTGTTGACGTGGACGCCCGGGAGCAGCCCTGCCACGCATCCTACGGCGATGCCAGCCAGCACGGATACTACCAATAAAACCAAAGACAGCTCAAGCACACACTATACTTATTTTCATAATATTAAAACTTAGTGCAATAAGTATATAATGGCCTGGCATCAACCTATAAACCATGAAGGTAGTAGCCATCACCAGCAGCCCGAAGGGCAAGAATAGCACTACGCTTCGGCTGGTGAACGCCGCCCTTGAGGGGGCGGGCGAGGCCGGCGCAGAGACGGAAATAATTAACATAGCGAAGAAAAAGATTAAATACTGCAAAGGCTGCGTCTCCTGCTATGCGAGGGGGAAGTGCGTGCAGAGAGACGATTACGGCAAGGTCGCAGAGGCTTTTTTCTCGGCAGACGGGGTAATCCTGAGCAGCCCCAACTATATCGATAACGTGTCCGCACAGCTGAAGACGTTCCTTGACAGGAGCGCCAACAGCATTCATGAGCAACTCCTTGATGGGAAGTATGGGCTGACGCTGACCACTTCCGGCGGCAGCGAGTATGAGAGCGTCCTTAAGGTCATGAACTCTTTTATCAACAGGTCCGGGGGGCTTGTGGTCGGCAGCATCGGCTTCTCGAATGCCCAGGGACCGCAGGGCGCTGAGGAGGGCGTCAGGAAGGCGCGCCAGGCAGGGAAGGAGCTAGTTGCTGCCATAAAGGAGAAGCGAAGCTACCCCGAGCAGGAGGCCCCCATAAAGGAATGGCGTAAGCGCTTCGAGCAAACCCTTAAGTTTAACAAGGATCGGTGGGCGCACAATTACCAGCATTGGGTCGAGAAGGGCTGGATAAAGGCTTAAGGAAACTATCCCTTTCTTTCAGGATATGCGACCTTCGCCCTTTTCACTATGAAGGACTCGCCCAGGCTCTCCGCCATCTGCCTGGCCTTTTTTATGGGGATGCCCATCGCCATCAGCTCTGGAGGGAACCATACGTTACCCGTAGGGTCCGTGGGGCCCAGAAATACCGTATTTTTCGGGGCTTTCTCGGCAAGGCCTGCGGGGTACGTGATATAGGTGGCGCAGGATGGCCCGCCAGGCGTCACGACGGCCGAGAACTGCTCGTACTCGTCAAACTGGGCAAGGCCAGCCAGGTTTCTTACCTGCTCCCCATAGCCGAAGACGAGGATAGATAATACTCCCGGGTCGTCTTTTATTTCGCTGCATGGCTTCACCACGATGTATTTGCCAGGCGGCGTAATCCTTCCAAGAACCTGCCTGCTCTTCTCGAACAATTCAGGGCTAGCCTTGAGTCGCTCCGCCGCCCCGCCACGGAAATCCTTGTGGCCCACGGTTACGAAGTATTTTAGCAATGGGTGCGGCTCTATGAACCCCATCCAAGACCTGCCGCCCATACAGCAGGCCTCGTCGTCGCCAGCTATATAAAAGGCCGGAACGCCTCCTGTAGAGGCCATCATAAACATGGCCCTCGCTATACACCTGTCAACCGTGGAAGACTTAACCGCCCCCTCAGGTGCCTCACCTGCGCCATACACGCATAGCGGCCTATAATTGAGGCGGCCTGCTACGCTAAGCTTTTCGCCAATTTCGGAAATCGATAGCTCTGCCATGATACCACTTCAATAGCAACCGTTTAATTTTCAGCGGCTTATTTTCTATTTATAAATATCATGCATATAACCCCTCCCACAAGTATTATCAGCCCAACAACTCCCAGTAATTTAAATGCTAATCCATTATCCCGGGAAGGATTGGCGGTATTAGCGCTTTGGCTCGCCTCTACTGTCGGCGTCGGACTTGCCGTGTTGCTGGATACTATAGCATTCGCAGCCGAACTGTCGTTAGCCATGCTTTGAAAATTTATCCTTACGGGCGTTGATACAACCAGGTCACTTGTGCCATCTCCGGCCTGGCCTTTATCGTTAAGGCCCCACACCCACACGGTGCCATCATCCTTGAGAGCCATGCAATGGTCATCGCCGGCGCTTATCATGGTTATGTTATTTAGCCCGTTGACCTTTTGCGGGACTATAGAGCCAATATACCCTTGAATGCTACCCCATGTCCACACTGTGCCATCGTTTTTTAGTGCCATAGAATATGTGCCGCCTGCTGATACAGCTTTAACGCCATTTATTTTAGACGCGATAGGCGTATTATGGTATTCGAACATTCCTGTTACCTTGCCATCGCCTAGCTGGCCATAATTATCCTTACCCCACGCCCATACAGTACCATTGGCATAAAGAATAAGGGTGTGCGTCTCGCCATGCGCTATACCGGTAACGCCAGATAGGCCATCAACCTTGAATGGTTCAGGTCGCGTCATATTTGGCGAATCATCGCCCAGCACTCCTGTAAACGTTCTATTGCCTATGATATCATATACATTATCTCCCCACGCCCACACCATATCATCCTTAATGGCAAAGCAGCCCCTCCCCTCAATATAGCTTATGTTTATAATTTTTACCTGGACCGGCCTGGCACTGCTTTCAAACGTACCATCGCCTAGCTGGCCATAATGGTTAGCCCCCCACGCCCATACGCTTCCATCATCCTTTATAGCAAAACACCAAGCCTTCCCCGCGTAAGTAGAGCTCACATTAGTAATCGGAACCTGGATAGGGGTAAATGTACCTTTACCTGTAAAATTCCCTAGATTTCCATAAGCAGAGTTACCCCACACCCATACCGTGCCATCATCTTTCAAAGCGAGGTTCTGAAACATACCCGCTGATATCATCTTAACGTTAGCTATCGGCACCTGGATTGGTGTTGGATGTGGTTTGTCGTCATTGACGCCGTTAAGTGCGCCCGCCCAATTACTGCCCCACTCCCATACGCTCCCATCGTCTCCTAGTGCGAGGCAGTGTGAGGGACCTGCGGATATCGCGATGATCTTAGACGGCAAGGCATATGCAGGGCATATGCTAAAGATAAATAGGGCCAGCATTAGCATAAAAAGTTTTAACTTCAACCTCATCACCTATAGGTCATCTGATCTTCTAACAGCTAAACAATCGAAATATAGCATGGTCAAAACCATGACAAGTGATAAAACGATATATGGCATGGCATCATTTAGCCAGCTATAGAATGGCATGGATGTATAGAATAGATTCTCAAGGCTATTATTAGGGTTGATTATCCACCCGAGAAGCGTGCGAGGAGTTATCGGGAATCTCGTTATAAATGTTTCTATCAAGCCGGTGCTGGCATTTCTCCAGAACCATTCAAATGATAGAAATGTAACCGTAATAGCCATGGACATAAGGATATTCCTTAAAACAGTGCCTATTAGCAGCGTGAATGCGATGACAAACGATAGCTCAAGCCACAAAGACATAGTATATGCAGTAATCCTCAGCAAAAACTCCGTCAAAGATTGAGGCCCCCCATATAAATATAGCAGCATAAAGGTCATCATCGATAGCAGGGCGATGACGATGACGAGCATAGACACGCTGAGGCCAACGAATTTTCCAAGGATGATGTCTTTTCTATATAGCGGCTTAGATGATAAGACGTTTAGCGTACCCTTAGCCCTTTCCTCCGCTATAGCGGTTACCCCCAGGAATGCTGCCATAATATAGCTAATAAAATTAGGGTCATAACCATTTATATAATATGCATGGATAAAGACATCCACATTCTCAATAATAGATAGCGTTTTTAAGTCTAGGAGTTCACCATTGACCATGATGAACGTGTTAATCAACATTATTGCCACGATTACCATGGTCAACGGGTGGACGAGCACCCTATAAAACTCATTTCGAGCAATGTGATATATCGCGATGAAGCTCATGATACATCCCTCAGTAAAAATGAAATATAACAAAAAAAGCATGCGATGAACAAAAAAAGCGCAAATTTGAATACATCCGGTAAAACTAGCTGGAAAGCATCCCAGCCATCAATAGATATGCTAAAAATTGTATCCCTCAACGGCTTTAGATAACCGGTTGGTATTGAATTTATAATTAGGTTATAAGCTTGTATCTCCTGCGCGGGGAACATCATCCTTGAGAGCGGCCTTGCAAGATTCTCGATATTAATTGAAACGTATAATACAATGGTGCTCATGACCATTGCAAACGCCTGGCTCTTTATAAGTATGGCCAAAAGCATTGATAAGGCCATGAATATACCTATAAGCAGGATAGAGAGCGCAAAGATTACTGGCAGCCTTGACAGATAATCGCTAAATGTAGGGGCAAACGCATCGCCGAAAAGGATTAGCAGGCTCGACGTGTAAAAAATAATCGTGGCGCATATAAATAACGCAAGAAACGCCATAGACCCAAGCAATTTGCCATTGATGATTGTATCACGATATAACGGCTTGGCTATAAGCGTGTTTAAAGCGTTCCCATGCCTTTCGCTGGCAATGGACGCGCATCCTATCATGATGCCGAGAATCGGGCCATAGCTATCCGTGAGTATGGAGAACAGGCGGTTTGCAAACGCCATGCCAAGCGCATCATATTCTAACCGAGTCTCGCCCATCCCGTCAGATAAGCTATTATATATAAAATATATCTGACATAATATGACAAAGCTATAGCCAATTAGAATGATAAGCACTATTTTACTGCTTAACAGGTCCTGGAACTCTTTTTTCGCTATCTTTAATAAATTGCCCATTTTTACCTCAGCTCTTTGAATAAAATTAAAAAAATTATGGTGATGATTATCGTCGCACCCTCATCTTTCATATTCTTCTATTCTTTCATTTTATTTTTGATTTTATAATATTGTGAATGACATCTGCAAGTTATCTGGTGATGCTCGAATGCCCCCACCATAATAGACGTGGTTGCTTCTTATGCTAAAATCGCCTCTATCACCTTTCACGCTTCCAGAACGCCAATCGTAAGCATCTTGCCCGGCAAGTACATTTACTGTATATGTAGGCCAATTTATCTCATCAGTAATTGGCCAAGTATTACATGATGGATTTGCAGGCTCATCAAAAGAAACTCTATTAGCGTATATATTCTCCCATCCAATATTATCATAACGTGTAATAGTCCGATGTCCGCTAGAGCTAAATGGTAAAGTGACGGATACTCCATTATCAACTGAAATCATATAGCCATCAAACCATACGGTGCTTGCAGATACATTAATACTGGAAATTACCACGAGTACAGCCGTGGCAAACATCAGAGCCGCTATTTTTCCATATGGGATACTTGATTCCTCTTTATCAATTTTGTTTATTTAATATTGTTGTTTTGGCAAACAATTGTCTTTGCGGGCCATTGCTTGCATACCTATAATATGTACACAATATATTTAAACAATAAACATACCCATAGTCATAGGTATAT
>Ga0272448_1006703_pt1 | contig 12361 bp, 17 predicted proteins | sample YNPCB0191_FD_202220 | JGI IMG/M metagenome (GOLD analysis project Ga0272448, IMG submission 202220) | Hot spring sediment microbial communities from Yellowstone National Park, WY, United States - YNP-CB-019-1 | ecosystem: Environmental > Aquatic > Thermal springs > Hot (42-90C) > Sediment... | reverse complement strand
TCCCGCAATTATTCCCACAAACCATGGATTGTTTAAATCAAGTATCATACCTTTCCTCCACGATTTCGCCTAACTTCGGTATATCTAGAATTATATCTGAAATACTTCGCATATAAATCCCTCTGGACGGGAGAGTTATCCCACCTTCAATGTTCTTTCCGACTTTTATCCCTTCGGTCATTTTATATATTGTTTATTAATATATAAAAATTTTGTAATTCACGGGAGGGTCGTCCTGATTATTAGTGAATGGTTCTCGGAAGAACGACTTCTGATGCAAATTAACATAGAAACTCCTGCCTGTCCCCCTTATTCCCTTTCATCTTTCATTTAATCTCATTTTCAGTATATATTTTTCTCAAAAAAATTTTAATGAAGTGTGAAGAATTGCAAAAATTGCAAATTAAAAAATCTTAAATATTCAAAAATAATGAAAATTATGGGAAAGGGATATGGATATGGTAAGGTTATTCTTTTCAATGAGCATTTTGTTGTTTATGGTGTGCCAGCCATTGCTTCTGCCATAGATAAAAAAACAATTGCTGAAGTTAAGAAAAGCGATAGGGATATAATACATGATGACAGGGATGCAACTCCTGGATATAAAGAAGAAAAATTTCATCAACAAATTGAGTCAATAAAGAGGATAAAGGAAAAAATGGGAGTTAAAGACTCTTTTGAAATAAGGCTTCATGGCGACTTAAAGGCGACGAGTGGCGTGGGGGCAAGTGCTGCAAGTTGTGTTGCAATAGGAAGGGCAATAGCCGATGAATTAAAAATGAAGCTCAGTGATGAGGAAATCAACGAAATTGCTTATGAGGGGGAAAAGGCATATCATGGAAATCCTTCTGGTATAGATAATGCATGCTCAACTTTTGGAGGATTAATCTGGTTTGTTAAAGGGCGGGAAATTGAGAAAATGAAGGTAAGCAAGCCAGTTGAAATTGTTATGGGGGATACAGGAATAACAACAGATACAAAGAGAGCTGTTGAGGGAGTAAAACAGAGGAGGGAAATTTATAGAGAAAGATATGATGAAATATTTGAAGAAGCAAATAAAATTGCATATGAAGCAAAAAAGGCATTAATTCAGGAGGACTGGAATAAGGTTGGAATGCTGATGAATAAAAACCATGAACTGCTTCGCCAGATAGAAGTTTCGTGTGATGAACTTGATATGCTCGTTGAAATTGCAAGAAAGAATGGGGCAATAGGAGCAAAAATGACTGGAAGCGGGCTGGGCGGCTACATGGTTGCCCTCACACCTGGAAGCCAGGAAAAGGTCGCAAGAGCAATTGAGGCGGAAGGATTTTTTGCATTGCGCACAAGAATAGGGGTCTAAAAATTAAAGAAATAATAAATAGTTGAAATGCTTTAGAAATGTGATTGAGGAAGTTGCGGAAGATATATTGCTTGCACTCCTTGTGCATAATGTAGAAAATAAAGGTGGATGGGTTGGTAAGGATTATTTAAGAATAAAGGTTAATAATGAAATTGATGATGCGTTATCTTTTCTTGAAAAGAACGGATTTATTGAAATTAAGGATGAAAATCATTTGAGAATAACAGAAAGTGGTATATCCTATATTTTAGATAGGGTTTAAAGAAATGCTCTGTCCATTCTGAATTATATAAACATTTTTTCCCAGCTCGTAGCCCATCTCATTGGCCAGTGTTGCAAATGAAGAGCATTTTGTTATGTCTCCATGTGCTGGTAAAATGTTTAATGGAGAGACAATTTTTATTAAATCTCTCAAATCCTCTCTTGATGCATGCCCAGATACATGAATATCTTTAAATATTCTCGCTTTCTTCCTTCTTATCTTATCTTCAAGAATTTGCCTGTTTGCCTGTATGGTTGGAGTTGGTATAACCTCGCATGAAAATATAACGAAATCATTTTCAGAAATTTTAAGGGGCAATTCATCATTTACAATCTGTGTAAGCACCGCATCTTTTTCTCCAAGCCCACCAGTTACAATAAAGATATAATCACTCTTTTTTTCATTCATTTCTGCAATTTTTCTTTCCGCCCTCTTAGCATTTTCTATTATATCTGCATCATTTGAAAAATTTACAAGTTTTAGTTTCTCAGCTGATTCAATATAATCATAAAGTGATTTACCTATAAAAACAGCTTTCCTTTTCAGAACTTTTGCTATTTCAAGCATGCTTTTTAGCCTTGCTATATGTGAAGAGAATGTTGTTAAAAAAATTCCATGCCCTTCTGTCTCCATACCAAGAATTATATCTTTAAGCATTTCTCTTGCAATTGTTTCCGAGAATGTTTTTCTTTCCTCATCTACATTTGTTGAATCTGCGATTAAAAGTAAAACATCCTTGATTTCCTTAAGCCTTTTTATATTTGTCTTATTTCCAATTACTGGATGATTATCATTTTTATAGTCCAGAGCATATATTATGCTCCCATAGCTTGTTTTTAAATGAACTATTGTTGATTGAGGAATTGAATGGGTAACATTTATGAATTCTACTTCAATGTTTTTTGAAATCCTGTATGTTGAATTTACATTTGTTCTTACAATTCTATTGCCAAGATTTTTTGAATGCCTTGTTATGATTTCACTTGTATATGGAGTTGTTACTATTTTGCAATCATAATTTGGCGCAAGCCATTTTACCCCGCCAACATGGTCAAGATGGGCATGAGATATTATTATTGCTTTTATTTTATCCTTTAAATCCCTTATTTTTTTATCATCTGGAATTGCTCCTTCATCAATAAGGGCTTGCGTATCCATCTTTAAACCTTTTTCTCTGAATGCAATGAATCTATCCATATAAATTCCCATATCTAAAATAACTGCTTCATCCTCAAATTCAATGCATGTCATATTCTTTCCAACTTCTTCATATCCACCTACACCATGAACTTTTATCATTTTATTTTCCCTCAAAAACTATTACTTTTTCTTTCCCATCAAATACATTTATTTTTCTTATTTTTATTTTTTTATCTATTTCAACAATGTTAAAGGATTGAGTATATGGTGTGCGCTCGCATGAAAGTGTTCCAGCAGTAGAGATAACTATATTATTTATTTCCCATACCCACGGAACATGTTTATGCCCGTTCAAAACAACCTTCACCTGATATTCGCTCAGTAACTTAAGCACATCCCCAGCATCAACAAGAACATTTCTCTCCCTGCCAGTATCCGGAACAGGAAGTAAGTGATGATGAAGAATTATTATTGAATTCCTCCCTATATATCTCTTCATTTTTTCTATTTGCTCCCTCCCAACATGCCCCTCATCCAAATCCGGCTGGCTGCTGTCAAGCCCCACAAACTTATACCCCCTCACTTTTTTAACAAAAAATCTGTCACCAATATATTCCTCAAATACGCTCGCCCCCTGGTGGCGTGCGTCGTGGTTGCCTGGTATCGCAAGATATTCGCAATTTATACTGTCGAGCAATCTTTTAACTCCTCTATATTCCTTTTTCAGCCCATAATCGGTTAAATCACCTGTTATAACAACAACATCAGGCTCTTCCTTATTTAATCTTTCAATCCCCTTCTTTGCCATCTTTTCTATGAACATCCAGCTCATTCCAAAATGGATATCAGATATGTGAGCTATTTTCATTTTAGCCCCAGTTTTTCCTTTGCTATTTCCTTGAGCCTGAATTTCTGTATTTTTCCGCTTGCTGTCATCGGCCATTCATTTATAAATAAAATATATTTTGGTACTTTGTACCTTGCAATATTTTTCCTGCAAAATTCTTTTATCTCCTCCTCACTTGCACTCATTCCATCTTTTAGCTGTATAAATGCTGCAACTTCCTCACCATACTCACTATGCGGAACGCCAACAACCGCCACTTCCTTTATTTTTTCATGCTTATATAAAAATTCCTCTATTTCGCGAGGATAAACATTCTCTCCCCCCCTTATAATCATATCATCAACCCTTCCTAGGATATAAACATAGCCCTCATTATCAATCATCGCAAGGTCTTTTGTATGGAGCCATCCATTCCTTATTGTTTTTGCTGTTGCTTCTGGCATCTTATAATAGCCCTTCATTACTCCATATCCACGCGCTATAAGTTCTCCAGGAGTGTTTGGTGGAAGCTCTTTATCTGTATCTGGCTCAACAACCTTTAATTCAACATGTGGCAATGGTTTCCCAACACTCCCAACCCTCTTATCAAAAGGATCGTCCCTTTTTGTTTGAGTAAGCACAGGAGATGTTTCAGTCAAGCCATAGCATATCGTAATTTCCTTTGCATGCATTTCCTCCATAACCCTTTTCATAAGCTCCGATGGGCAGGGGGCGCCCGCCATTATACCAGTTCTAAGTGAAGATGTATCATATTTTTCAAAATCTGGATGGTTCAATTCTCTTACAAACATTGTTGGCACACCCTGTAATGCTGTGCATTTTTCCTTATCCACTGATTTTAAAACTTTTTCTGCATCAAAAAATTCTATGGGAACCATTGTTGCACCATGAACAACGCAGTTGAGGGTTGAGATAACACAACCAAAACAGTGGAAAAATGGAACAGGTATACAAAGCCTGTCTTTATTGCTCAAATCAAGGTTTTTACCAACCCAGTAAGCATTATTAACTATATTATAGTGTGTAAGCATAACTCCTTTTGGAAAACCTGTTGTGCCAGATGTATATTGCATATTTACAACATCATGTGGATTAACAATCTTTTCTCTTTGCTTTAACTCTTCCTCACTCACTTCTTTACTCATGCTCAAAATATCTTCAAAATTCAGCAAACCATCATAACTTTCTTTTCCCATAAATATTGCTTTTTCAAAAAGAGGAAAATTGCTTGATTTTTCTCCCTTTCTAATTTCTGGCATTATTGTATAAAGTGTATCAACATAGCTCACATCTTTAAATTTATCAATCAAAAACAGATATTTGCTGTCAGACTGGCGAAGGAGATATTCAAGCTCTCTTGCCTTATAATAAATATTAACTGTCACTAAAACTGCCCCAATCTTTGCTGTTGCAAATTGCAAAATTACCCATTCCGGAACATTTGTCGCCCAAACAGCAACATGATCCTGATTTTTAACCCCAAGAGCAACTAAGCCGCGGGCAACCTTATCAACAATCTCCTTGAATTCCTTATATGTATATCTTGGTCCATCTAAATATACAAGAGCATCATTTTTTGGATATTTTTTTGCGGTTTCATCTAAAACTTGACCAAGTGTTTTTTCTATCATGGAAATGAATATGTTTTAAATTCATAAACTTTTTTGAAGGAAAAATGAAAATAATATTTTTAACCTCATGATATTTTTTCAATAATTTCATTTAAAACTTCTTCAGCTGGGATAGAAGTAGTATCTATTACAATATCATAAATTGATTTATCGCTTAAATCTATTCCATAAAATTTTTTATATCTTCTTGCCTCGCTTTCCTCCCTTTCCTTTGTCTCCTTTCTTTTTTCAGCAATTTCCCCTCCTTCCCTTTCAACAATTCTTCTTATCCTTTCATTCTCATCACAATCAAGCCATATCTTTATTGCAGGTATTTTTTTAAGATGCGCAATCCATCCAGAAAGGCGCCCCTCAACTACAGCATTCCCTTTCCTTATTATTTCTTCCTGCTTTTTATCTATTCCAACATCAATCTCTGGATGCGCCTCGCTATATTTTTCAAAATCAAGAAGTGGCATGCTTCTCCTGTCTGCAATATCCCTGTATATCTCACCCACATTTATATAAGCCATCCCTGTTTTTTCAGCCAGCATTTTGGCTACGGTAGTTGTGCCCGCCCCTGGGAGCCCGCCAATGGTTATGCTTCTTTTAGCCATTTTAATCTCAGCAAATATTGAACAAATTGAGTAAATGGAACTGAAAATAGCATATAAAGCAAAATCCAGTTAGGGAAAATAAATGATGATTTGAAAAGGCTTGCATGAATTTGCCATGGTGTGTCGAAATAATAATGATTGATTGAATAAAGAAATTCCCATATCCATGTAAAAATTGGAATAAAGAGTATTATTGTCAATGGCATAATTTTAAATTGTTTTGATGTTATATTACTCTGCTCAAGCATTATCTCCTGTTGCATGCTCTGGAGTTTTTTTATCATATATTTATTCTGGCTCTTTAATGCTTCCCTGTATTTTTTCTGAAATTCGCTTACTTTTTCCTGCATTTTAGCCATTTCAATCCAGTCTGTTGTAAGATGTCTTACAACAGCAGAAATTATAATAACAAGCGAACCCGCTACGAAAACTGTTAGCAATGGATAATTTCCATTGAAGCCAATAATGGGATATAGAATATAATTTACTGCGATTGCAATAGCATCTCTTATAACAGGGTCAAAAATTATTAAAAAGGCAATCATTAAAAGGAAGAAGAATAGAAAGGATGATTGTTGCCTTTTAGCCATTAAAACACCTTCATTATTTCTTCAGCACATTCCTTTACTTTTCCTTCCATATTTTTTACTATTTTTACATTCGCATTTACAAGAGTTGCATATGCAATCGCAGCCATTCTATTTATATTCTGATGTGTTTCAATTTCCTCAAAACTTTCTGCATCTCTTTCTCTTATATTTTTATCCTTATTCCTTCTTTTCTCAATTTCTTTTGCATCTGCTTCTATTAAAATGATAAAATCTGGCTTTATTATTGAAATTATCTCATAGGGTAAACCTGGCAGGTAGCCATTTTTTGTTTTTATTGTGCAATGAGTATCAATTATAACATTCTTTTTTTTAGAAATTATTTTCGCAGCTTCTTTCTGCAGTTTTCTTTGCTCCTCAATTGGCAACTTCCTTATTTCATCTCTATCATTTACAAGCTTTTTTTCCTTAGCAATGCTGAACATTACATCTCCATAATTTATTATTTCTATTCCCCTAACTTCATTAAGCACCGTTGTTTTCCCTGCCCCAGGTATTCCAGCAACTACTACTTTCATTCCTCCACTCCTAGGAATTTCCTCAATACAGGATGCATTTCCATTGCCTGCTCTCTCGCTATATCTTCATACAGCCTTATAACAATACCAACAGTAAGCAAAACACCAGTTCCAGAGGTATTTCCAACAGTTCCAATCATATCTGCAAATATTGCAAGCAATCCAACAAGCAATGAGCTGAGAATTGTTAAAGCGGGTATATATCTTTCAAGAACTTTCTTAAGCACTCTTGGATCCCGCCTGAAACCAGGAATCTGCATGCCCGAGCTTTCTATCTGGCGGGCAACTGCTTCTGGCCCCATATTTGTTGTTTCTATCCAGAATTTTCCGAAGAAGACACATCCTAAAAGAAAAACTGCTGAAAATATTATGAGGCGCAATATCATCTGCCATGCTTCATGACCCTGAAGATAAGCTGCATATCTTCTATCTATCAATGGCAAAAACCATGAATATAGACCATTTGGGGCAGTTAAATACCATATTCCTCCAGCAGTTGGATGGGTTGAACCGGCTTCATATTGCCCTATCCACCATGCCCCTCCTATAAATGGTATCTTGCTTCTCCATAAAAGCATTCCAAACATGTTTATATTTGCAAACAATGCAGACATGAGAATTACTGGAATATTTGATGCATACATTAGGCGGAGAGGATAGCGCCCTCTTGCTCCTCTTACACTTTCATGGGCTAATGGCAGTTCAACACTTGATGATTCAGCATATACAACAAAAACGAATATTATGGAAGTGCCAATCAGTGCTATTAATGGATTTGGAGGAGATACGAATATCTGCTCAAAACCTCCCCCAACAAGCTCACTTAAAGACATTTTGCTTGTGAGATAAATTGTTTTTGGAATTGTCCCAGCGGGCGGATTGGACACACTTAAAGCTTCCTTCGCATTTGCGGGCAGCCAGCTGAATAAGCCAGTTACTATGGCAGTGGAGACGCCAGCCGCAATGAAAAGTGAAACACCAGAGCCAATTCCCCATTTTGAAATAAGTTCATCCATCCAGAAAACAATCATTGCTCCGACAAATAACTGTAAAATTATTATGCCCCTTGCCCCAGAAGCACCAACTTTATTAATGAGAGATGTGCTCGGAGACAAATAACCAAATACCTGTGGAATTGCTTCCACAAATATCATTATTACAATTAAAACCTTCTGAAAGCCCTGATAAAATGCTCTATCATCCTCATCTTCAAGATTTAAATTTATTATTTTTGCACCTACAAAAAGTTGAAGTATGATAGATGCGGTAACAATTGGTCCTATTCCAAGATGAACAATGCTTCCACTTTCTCCAGCTATTACAAATCTAAAACCAGCAAACAAATCAGTGCTTTCCGGAGCAAGACCATATATCATTGTCTGGGACAGGATATAATACAAAACCAGGCAGATTAATGTCCATAGCAATTTTGTTCTGAATGGAACATGTCCCTTTGGTTTTTTAATTGCAGGCCATCTGTCAACGAGCGGCTTGAATACATATAATCTGCTTTTCTCAGCCATTTTATCCCACTATAACTTTTCCGCCAGCTTCTTCTATTTTCTTGATTGCTTTCTCGCTTGCTTTTTCAACTATTACTCTGATTGGCTTACTTATATAACCAGCACCAAGCAATTTATTAATGCCCATTTCCTTTAAATTTATTTCTTCCTTATTAATTTTTTCAAGGTCACCAACATTTATTGTATTTATCTCTCTTTTTAAACCATGTCTTACAAAACCTTTTCTCCCCCATCCAAGTTTAACTCCTTTATGTTTTCCAGCCCTTCCAACTCCTCCTCTCGATCCTTTACCCCTGTGCTTTTTCTTTCCCCCATAGCCATGCGTATGGGAGCCACGCATTTTCTTGGTTACTCTTCTCATATCATCCTCCTTATAAGCTCATTTATTGCATTTCCTCTATAACCAGACGATCCACCCTGAGAGTAACTTTTTTTAATGCTTTCATAACCCTTTCTTGGCGGATGCAATCTTATACATGGATCAACTATATTTTTTAATTTCTCCCCGCTTTTCAATTTTTCTATTGCATGATTAACATCTGTCTTGCATCTTTTTTCAAGAAGCAATTTCAGTGTTTCTTCATCAACCTCTCCCCATGTTACATAATCCTTAACTTTCTGAAGCATTCCCCTGTAGCTTGGATTATCATTTATTATTGTGCAACTGTTTGTGCGGTGCAGATTAAGCATCTTTAAAGTATCTCTTACTTCCTTGCTTGCCCCTATTGTGCTTTTTATTCTTATAACCGCAATCATTTTGAACCCACCATTCCAGATACAATATTCAACTTCTTCTTTTTATCTTCATTTATCTTGTAAATAGTTGTATTTCGCAAAGCATCAAAAACCGCCTTTCCATAATTTATTGTCGTCTTAGTATGCCCCTTTGCAATTCCCCATGCATCCTGCACTCCCGCCAGCCTCAAAACAATCTTGGCAACATTCCCAACCGCCAGCCCAACGCCGCGAGGAGCGGGCTTCAGCAAAACCCTCACAGAACCAGACTTACCCTCTACCGCAAAAGGCAATGTATGGGGCATGCCACAGCCACATTCCCATGAGCCACAGCCCCTATTTATCTCTATTATATTCAATTTTGCGTTATCAACAGCTTTCCTTATTGCCATTCCAACCTCTCTGTCCTTTGCCTGCCCCAATCCAACAAACCCGTCTTTATTTCCAACAGCAACTGTAACCCTGAATTTTGTTCTTCTCCCAGAATCAGTCATTCTCTGAACCATATTTACTTCAATTACTTCATCCTCCATTTCAGGCAGCAGAAGATCAACAATTTCTACCTCTCTTAAAGGTAATCCGCTTTTCAATGCTTTGCTCATTGATGCTATTTCCCCGCTTGCAACAAGCTTACCCAATTTTGTTTTTGGCGTCCATCCATCAGGCATGTTCTTCCTCTATTTTTTTCTTTATTTCCTTTACAGCTTCAATCATTTTTTCATCTATATGACTACCATAAATCCTTTCCTCACCCGGAAGTATTTCCTCACTATGGGGAATTTCAACTCCAGCATCTAAAAGCCCTTTCAAAGCTGAAAATAAATTCCCTCCTCTGGAAGGATACTGCAAACCTATGTCAAGCACACCTTCACTTATACCCTTCTCTATTGCCCTCCTACCTGCCATAATGCCTGTGAGGTATGCTGCGGGTGCGTTCGAGAAGCTATGGTTCCATCCATATTTCTTAAGCTCACTTCCTAAAGCAGAAACAACTATCCTGTCGCCTTTTTCATCATACAATGCAAACTGTATCCTTATATTTTTATTTGACTTTCTCACTATTATCCTTGGCTTTTCGGATCTAATTAAAGCAAATCTTTTTCTGTAATTTGTTTTTCCTTCTCTTTTCCTTCTGAATATAGCCTTCATTTCATTCCACCTTTATCCCTTCCATCTGAAGATGCAACTTTAGATGAGCCTTATTCTTGAATTGCCCTCCTTTCGCCCTTCTATAATAAAGACGATATGTTTTTTCATTTATTATACCTTTATCCCTAAGCTCCCTTAAATAAGCTCTTATCGGTCTTATTGTTTTTATCCACCTACTTTTTGATGGGAGGCGCGCACCTGCCTTACCCTTCCTTGAGCCATGCCCCTTTCTCCTTCCCTTTTTCTTTTGCATGGCTCTCTTCCTTGCTCTCCCGCGTGAAATGCCTTTTTCCTCTTCCTTTTTTATCAACCCCATGTTGATGAGGTTTTCTATATCCCTTCTTGTAACTGCTTTTTTTATCTCTTCAATTTTTTCAGGATTCATCCATACCCTGTTTTCACCGCATTTCAGCAAATCCGCAGCTATCCTTCTTTGATATCTTAAATTCATCTTAGCACCCTGTTAAGAACCCTTACCCCAAGCTCATCTGCTTTTGCGATGATTTCCTGCCTCTTCCTTTTTCCAACAGTATGAGCTATTCTTATTGCCTCCTTCTCGGCGTCTATGCCCTCCATATCCTTCAAGCTATAAACAAGCCTTTCTTTAAAGCCAGATGGATGCAATCCTTTAACTTTTTTTGGAGATGAATAACCAACTCTTGGCAACGGCGAACGATAGTGATAATGCTTTTTCTGTTTTGATTGCACGCCCTTTGGACGGCGCCAAACATCCTTCAGCCTTTTTACCTGCCATAACTGCTGACGAATGAAATTTGGTTTGTTTTTTCTTTTTTCCATTAAAGCTTTTGTTTCATCGTCAATCGATGCTTTTTTCTTTCTTGGCTTCCTAACTATTTCTGTCTCTTCCATATTATCCCTTCTTCACTATGTAAATCCCATCCTGAAAAACCCTTATATCCTTATCCTTTACTCTTGTCGCTGATTCAATATTTGCGGCTGTTTGTCCTACTTCTTCAATGTTTATCCCTTCAAGCGTGATTTCATCGCCCTTAACACTAACTTTTACATTTCCAAATATTTTTGTTTTTCTTGGAAATTTCTCCCCAAGAAAATTTTCTATAATTACTTCATCACCTTTGACACCAACTTTTATAGGGAAGTGAGAATAAACAATTTTCATTTTATAGGTAAATCCTTCGGTAACTCCCTTAATCATGTTCCTTATATGTGCTTCATAACTACCAATTATTGCTCTTTCTTTAACCTTCGCTTCCTCACATGTCAGGTGTATTTTATTATCCTTCTTTTCTATAGAAATTTTTGGATGGAAAAATACTCTCTCAATTTTGCCTTTTGCGCCTTCCACAATTACTTTTCCATCCTTTACATCAATACTAACTCCGTCGGGAATATCTATTTCTTTTTTAATACTCTGAATCATTTTGCCACCTAATAAACATAAGCAATCAACTTTCCTCCTATGCCCTTATTTTTTGCTTCATAATGAGATATTATTCCCTCGCTTGTGCTCACAACAATCACTCCAAATCCTTCCGCCGGCAAATATCTTGCCTCCCATTTTTCGAACTCATCCTTACTGACTGAATATCTCGGTTTTATAACATTGCAATCATTTATATTGCCCTTTGTCTTTACCCTAAAAATTCCTCCCTTTCCATCATTGATCCATTCAAAGGACTCAATATAATCATTTTCCTGCAATACTTTAAGAACCCTTCCAATCATTTTTGATGCAGGTTTTATCATACACTCTCTTTTTCCAACTCTTTCTGCATTTTTTATTGTAGTTAATGCATCTGCAAGTGTATCGTTCAGCATTTACCCGATATATACCTATGCTTATTAAATCTTTCGATGCAAACAATATGCCCAAAATATGAAAATTAAAGAATCTCAATCATTAAAATTACTAATCTTATTGCAAACCTTTTTATTTCTTTTAATTTCAGCACAGCAAGGACTGGAAATATTTTTAAATACCTCTAATTATATATATTTGGAATGAAACATATTCCTCGGTGGAAAAAA
>Ga0272448_1006700_pt1 | contig 12362 bp, 25 predicted proteins | sample YNPCB0191_FD_202220 | JGI IMG/M metagenome (GOLD analysis project Ga0272448, IMG submission 202220) | Hot spring sediment microbial communities from Yellowstone National Park, WY, United States - YNP-CB-019-1 | ecosystem: Environmental > Aquatic > Thermal springs > Hot (42-90C) > Sediment... | reverse complement strand
TGATTCGCTCGGCCGGCAGCTACGGCCAGATTCTGGCCAAGGAAGGAGATTACGCCCTGGTGCGCATGCCGAGCGGCGAGGAGAGGAAAATTCTGCTCGATTGCTGGGCCACCATCGGCCAGGTCAGCAATCCGGACCATGTCAACATCACCATCGGCAAGGCGGGAAGGAGCAGATGGCTGGGACGGAGGCCGCATGTCCGGGGAGTGGCCATGAACCCGGTGGACCATCCGCACGGTGGAGGCGAGGGCAGGAGCGGTCCGGGAAGAAATCCGACGACGCCTTGGGGTTTGCCCACGCTCGGCGCCAAGACCCGCAAGAACAAGCGCACCGACCAGTTCATTGTCAAGCGGAGAAACAAATAGGAGGCAGATGATGACCAGGTCGCTGAAAAAAGGACCGTTCGTGGATTATCACCTGATGGAAAAGGTGGAAAAGGCCAGGGCCGCGGCCGACCGCAAGCCCATCAAAACCTGGTCCCGGCGGTCCACCATCCTCCCGGATATGGTCGGGCTGACCTTCCAGGTCCATAACGGCAAAAAGTTCATCCCGGTGTTCGTGACCGAGAACATGGTGGGACACAAGCTGGGAGAGTTCGCGCCCACCCGCACTTTCCATGCTCACTCCGCGGACCGCAAGGCCAAGGTGGAAAAGGAAGGGGAGGCGGAGGCGTAAAATGGCGGAAGCAAAAGCGAGAGCAACTTTCATCCGCATGTCGTCGCGCAAGGCCCGGCTGGTGGCGGACACCATCCGGGGAAAGAATATCGAGCAGGCCAGGGCGATATTGAAAAGCATGCCCCAGAAAGGCGCGGGCATTATTCTCAAGGTTCTGAACACGGCCATCGCCAACGCGGAGCAGAAGAAGGAAATGGACATCTCCGCGCTATATGTAAAGGAAATCGTGGTGAACGGCGGTCCGTATTTACGGCGCTTCAAACCGCGGGCCATGGGCCGGGGCGTGCCCATCCGCCGTCCGACCGCGCACATCAGAATAGTTCTGGCGGAAAAGTAAGGGGAGGGAGGTTCAGGTTTGGGTCAAAAGACACATCCCGTAGGTTTCAGGCTGGGTTATGTGAAGACTTGGGAATCCAAATGGTTCGCGGGCAAAGAATACGCCAAGCTCCTGCACCAGGACCTCAAAATCCGCGACTATGTTAAAAAGAAGCTGTATCACGCGGGCATCGCCCGCATCGATATCGAGCGCTCGACCAACAAGTGTCGGGTGAATATCCACGCCGCGCGCCCGGCGATGATTATCGGAAGGAGAGGCCAGGAGGTGGAAGTGCTCAAGAAGGAGCTGCAGCGATTCACCAGCTCGGAAGTGTTCGTGAACATCCTGGAGGTCAGGCCGGCGGAGAGCGCGGCCCAGCTCGTGGCCGAGAACATCGCTGTCCAGCTGGAACGCCGGGTCAGCTATCGCCGGGCCATGAAAAAGGGCATCACCCTTGCGCTCAAGTTCGGAGCCGAGGGCATCAAGGTCAGGTGCGCGGGAAGGCTGGGCGGGGCCGAGATAGCCCGCGCCGAGTGGTATCGGGAAAAGAGAGTGCCGCTCCACACCCTGCGCGCGGACATCGATTACGGGTTCGCCCAAGCCAAGACCACCTATGGAATAATCGGGGTCAAGGTCTGGCTGTTCAAGGGCGAGATTCTCAAGAGCGGCACTGAAGCCCAGGTCAAGATTTAAGGAGTTGGAGGAGGAGTTCAGATGCTTCAGCCGAGCAGGAGCAAATGGCGCAAGCAGCAGAAAGGCCGGCGCAAGGGCAACGCCACCAGCGGGCATACCTTGAACTTCGGGGAATACGGCCTTCAGGCCCTGGACCGGGGCTGGATTACCGACCGGCAAATCGAAGCCGGCCGGGTGGCCATCATCCGCTATGTCAAGCGGACCGGCAAGATGTGGGTGCGCATCTTCCCGGACAAGCCCATCACCAAGAAGCCGCTGGAGACCAGGATGGGCAAGGGCAAAGGCAACCCCGAGGTGTGGGTGGCGGTGGTCAAGCCCGGAAGGATATTGTTCGAGCTGGGGGGAATTCCCGAGGAATCCGCAAGAGAGGCTTTGCGCCTGGCCGGACACAAGCTGCCGCTGATGACCCGGTTTGTCAGGAGGACTCGCTATGCAGGCTAACGAGCTGCGGATGATGGCCGAGGATGAGCTGCGGGCCAAGGAGCAGGAGCTGCGCAAAACGCTCTTCAACCTCGGCATCCAGAAGGCCACCGGCCAGTTGAACAACACCTCGCTTCTGCGCAAGACCAGAAAAGACCTGGCCCGGGTCTTGAGCGTGATTCGGGAGAAGAACTTGAAGGGGAAGAAATAATGGCAGGCGGAGCAAGAGGTATAAGGAAAAGCTGGCAGGGGATTGTGGTCAGCGACAAGATGGACAAGACAGCGGTGGTTCAGGTGGAAAGAATGGTCCTGGACCCCAGATATAAAAAATATGTGCGCCGGCGCAGGAAGTTCATGGCCCATGACGAGAAGGACGAGTGTCGGCTGGGCGACCGCGTGGAGATAGTCGAGACCAGGCCGGTCAGCCGCAACAAGCGCTTCAAGGTCGTGAAGATAATCGAACGCGGCAAGATTCTGGCTAAAGAGGTGGCGGGAAATGATTCAAAATGAGACCGTGCTCAATGTGGCTGACAACTCCGGAGCCAGACTGGTGGCCTGTATCCGGGTGCTGGGGGGCAGCCAGAGAAAATACGCCTCAATCGGCGATGTGATAGTGGCCGCGGTCAAGGACGCCCTGCCGGAATCCAAGGTCAAGAAGGGCGAGGTGGTCAAGGCGGTGGTGGTGAGGACCAGGAAGGAAATCCACCGTCCGGATGGAACCTACATCAGGTTTGACGACAATTCTGCGGTGCTTATCAACAACCAGCTTGAGCCTCTGGGCACGCGCGTGTTCGGGCCGGTGGCCAGAGAGCTTCGCGCCAAGAAATTCATGAAAATAATTTCCCTGGCTCCGGAGGTGCTATGAACCGCAGCGGCAAATTTCGGGAATTCCATATCAAAAAGGGAGACACGGTGGTGGTGCTCTCGGGGGACGAAGCCGGCAAGACCGGCAAGGTCCTGCAAGTCAACCGGAAAAAGCGCGGTGCTATAATCGAGCGGGTCAATTTCATCAAGCGTCATGTCCGGCCCGGTCATCCCACTGCTCCCCAGGGAGGAATTATCGAGCGGGAGGCCCTGGTAAGGGTCGATAAGCTCATGCTGGTCTGCCCCAAGTGCAACCGGCCGACCCGTGTCCGGACCGAGCGCTCGGGCCAAAGGCATGTGCGAATCTGCTCCAAATGCAGGGAACAGGTCGATTAGCGGAGGCTTTGCAGATGTCAAGACTGAAAGAATTATATATCAAGACGGTTGTCCCGGAGCTGACCAGGCGCTTCGGATATAAGAACCGGATGCAGGTGCCCAAGGTGACGAAAGTGGTCATCAATATGGGCTTGGGACAGGCTACCCAGAACATCAAGCTCATTGATAACGCGGTGGCAGAGCTTTCCGCCATCACCGGCCAGAAGCCGGTGGTGACCAAGGCCAAAAAATCCATTGCCAACTTCAAGCTCCGCCAGGGCATGCAGGTCGGTGCCATGGTCACCCTCCGCCGGGATAGAATGTATGAGTTCCTGGACCGACTTTTCAACATCGCCCTGCCCAGGGTGCGCGACTTCCGGGGATTAAGCCCCAAAGGCTTTGACGGAAGGGGCAATTACTCCATGGGCATCCGCGAGCAGATTATTTTCCCGGAAATAGTTTATGACAAGGTGGAAAAAATCCAGGGCATGAACATTTCCATCGCCACCACGGCGAAGACTGACGAGGAAGCCCGGGAGCTGCTTCGGCTTCTGGGAATGCCCTTCGCGAAAAGCGGGTCAGGAAAGACCGAGGGAGGAACGGATGACGCGAAAATCGCTAATGGTTAAATCCCAGCGCCGGCCCAAATTTTCGGCCCGGAGATACAACCGGTGCCCGATTTGCGGAAGGCCGCGCGGCTACCTCCGCAAGTTCAAGATGTGCAGAATTTGTTTCCGGAACCTGGCCCTGGAAGGCAAAATCCCGGGCGTAATCAAGGCGAGCTGGTGAGGAGCGGAAAATGGCGGACCCGATAGCGGATATGTTGACCAGGATAAGAAACGGCCTGCGCATCCGGCGGGAGCAGGTGGATATGCCGTCGAGCAAGTTCAAGCTGGAACTGGCCAGGATTTTGAAGGCTGAAGGCTTTATCAAGAATTACAAGCTGGTGCCAGTGGACCAGAAGGAGCAGTTGAGAATATTCCTGAAATATAACGAGAAGAAACAGCCGGCCATTCTCGGTCTTGAGCGGGTGAGCCGCTCGGGCAGAAGGGTCTATGTCTCGGCTCGGGACATCCCCTCGGTCCGTGGCGGAATGGGGGTGGTCATTTTGAGCACCAACCAGGGATTGGTCACTGACGGCCAAGCCAGGAAGCTTAATCTGGGGGGAGAAATAATTTGCAAGGTCTGGTGAGGTAAACGATGTCCAAGATTGGCAAAAAACCGCTGGCTCTGCCCAAGGGGGTGGAGCTTAAACTGCAAGACGCAATGGTCAGCGTGAAAGGGCCTAAGGGCGAGCTTAAGACCAGGGTCAGGCCCGAGGTCAGCATTGAAATTAAGGAAGGAGCGGTCTGGGTCAAGCGCCAAAATGAATCCCGGCTCGCCCACGCCTTGCACGGAACCTATCGCAGCCTGCTCAAAAACATGATTGTCGGCGTAACTGACGGGTACGAGAAAAAACTGGAACTGGTCGGGGTGGGCTATAAGGCAGAAGTCAAGGGCAAGACCCTGGTGCTTTCCCTCGGCTTCTCCAAGCCTGTGGAATTCCCCCTGCCCGAGGCGGTGCAGGCCAGTGTAGACAAGAACATCATTTCCATCAGGGGAATTGACAAGCAGGCGGTGGGCGAGGTTGCCTCGGAGATACGCGCGCTCCGGCCGCCCGAGCCTTATCAGGGAAAAGGCATCCGCTATGTTGGAGAATATGTCAGACACAAGGCGGGCAAGGCCGCGGTCGCCGGCGGCGCGCCTGGCGCGGCTACAAAATAAAGCAGAGGTTGAATCAAAATGGCTTTGACGCGAAGGCAGAAAAGGCTAATCAGACAGAAGCGGGTGAGGACCCGCGTTAAGGGAAGCGCGGAGCGGCCCAGGCTCTGCGTCTATCGCAGCCTCAAGCATATCTCCGCGCAATTGATTGATGACAGCAGAGGACATACCCTGCTCGCCTTGAGCACCTTGAGCAAGGAGATGAAAGGCAAGGTCAAAAAGACCCGCAGCAAGGAGGCGGCCAAGGAGCTGGGCAAGTTGCTCGGAGAGAAATGCCTGGAGAAGGGAATCCAGAATGTGGTCTTTGACCGCAACGGGTTCCTCTTTCACGGCCGGGTCAAAGCCGTGGCCGATGGCGCCCGCGAGGCCGGGCTTAAGTTTTAGGAGGTGGGGCAGTGGCATTGCAGGAGCAGGAGCAGGAACTGCTGGACCGAGTGGTCTATATCAACCGTTGCGCCAAGGTGGTCAAGGGTGGAAAGCGATTCCATTTCAGCGCCGTGGTGGTGGTTGGAGACGGCAAGGGCAAGGTCGGGTTCGGAATCGGCAAGGCCCATGAGGTCCCGGATGCCATCCGCAAGGGCATGGAAAAGGCCAAGAAATATATGGTTGAAGTGCCAATCGCCGAGGGCGATACCATCCCCCATGAAGTTTTGGGAAGACGCGACTCCAGCAAGGTCCTGCTCAAGCCTGCCGGACCGGGAACCGGGGTCATCGCGGGAGGAGCGGTAAGGGCGGTGATGGAAGTGTGCGGCATCAAGAATGTACTTAGCAAGGTGCTGGGCAGTTCCAATGCCATGAATGTGGTGGCCGCAACCATTGACGGTCTCTTGCGTCTGGAATCTCCGGCCAAGGTCCAGGAGCGGAGGGGCGCCCCGGTTGACGAAAGTTCAAAAGGAGCGGCCTGATGGCAAAGACAAAGGTCAGAAAAAATTTAAAAATCACCCTGCTAAGAAGTGCGAATGGGGCCAAGCCCGACATCAAGGCGACAGTGGCCGCGCTCGGCCTGCGCAGGTTGCGCCAGACCGTGCTCAAGCCCAACACTCCGGCCATTCGCGGCATGGTCAAAAAAACCATCCACCTTTTGGAAGTGGAGGAAGTTGATGGTTAACCTGTCAGAACTGAAACCCCGCTCCGGGGCGCGCCACAAACCCAAGCGCGTGGGACGCGGAATCGGCAGCGGCCACGGCAAGACCGCCTGCCGGGGATACAAGGGCCAGAACTCAAGGTCCGGGAGGGACAAGCATACGGTTGGTTTTGAGGGAGGCCAGATGCCTCTCAGCCGGCGGATTCCCAAACGCGGGTTCAAAAATCCTTTCCGCAAACAATACGCAGAGGTCAACCTCGATATGCTCAAAAAATTCAAGGCCGGGTCTGTGGTCTCCCGCCAGGAACTTGTGGAAGCCGGTCTGGTCAAAAAGGGTTTTCCGGTTAAAATCCTGGGCAGGGGCGAGCTGGACAAACCCCTGTTCATACGCGCCGACCTGTTCAGCGCCGGCGCTAAAGCCAAAATTGAATCCGCGGGCGGCAAGGCCGAGGTAAGCGAATAAGATGGCGGGCATAGCCAATATTCATAAGATTCCCGAACTGCGGAATCGATTGCTTTTCACCCTCGGCATGCTCGTGGTCTATCGCCTGGGCTGCCATATCCCGGTGCCCGGTATCAACGGCGCCCTGCTCACCCAGTATATGGCCCAGCAGGCCGGGTCGATTTTCGGACTGCTCAACACCTTCACCGGCGGGGCCTTCAACCGCATGACCATCTTCGGCCTGGGCATCATGCCCTACATCACCGCTTCCATCATCCTCCAGCTCCTGGGCGTGGTCATCCCCTACCTGGAACAGCTCCAGAAAGAGGGCGAACTCGGCCGCAAAAAGATAAATCAATACACCCGCTATCTCACCGTGGCCCTGACCATGGGACAGTCCTTTGCCACCGCCTTCTGGCTGATGAGCATCAAAAATCCGCCGGTGGTGGCCGAGGCCGGAGTGCTCTTCGTGATTGCCACCGTCATGTCCCTCACCGCCGGCACCATGCTGATTATGTGGCTCGGAGAACTCATCACCGAGCGCGGCATCGGAAACGGCATCAGCCTGATTATCTTCTTCGGTATCGTGGCCCGGCTGCCCAATGACATCGGCCAGACCCTGACCCTCTGGCAGACCGGTCAGCTTTCATTTTTCGCCATCCTCGGCATCCTGCTGGTGGTGGTGGCGGTCATCGCCGGAATCGTCTTCATGGAACGCTCCCAGCGAAGAATCCCCGTGCAGTATCCGAGCAGGACCGTGGGCAGGAAAATGTTCAAGGGCGTCAAGACCCATCTCCCGCTCCGAATCAACACCAGCGGAGTGATTCCGCCCATCTTTGCCTCCAGCCTCTTGAGTTTCCCCATGACCTTCACCAGCTTCTTCCCCCACAACAGCCCCTACTGGGACTGGCTCCGCACTGCGCTCTACCCGACCTCCTGGGAATACAATGCGGCATACGGAATCCTCATTATCTTTTTCGCCTTTTTCTACACCGCGGTGGTCTTCAACCCCATCGATGTCGCGGAAAACCTGAAAAGGCACGGCGGATATATCCCGGGCGTCAGGCCCGGACAGAGCACCGCGGATTACATCGACCGCGTGCTCACCAGGATTACAACCGTGGGCGCGCTTTACCTGGCTGCGGTCTGCATCCTGCCCTCCATCCTGGTGGTCTCCGCCGGGGTCAGCTTCTGGTTCGGTGGAACCTCGGTGCTGATTGTGGTGGGAGTGGCTCTGGACACCGCCCAGCAGATTGAAGCGCACCTCCTGGCCCGAAGCTATGACGGTTTCCTCGGCCCCAAAGGCCCCAAAATTAAAGGAAGGAGAAGGTAATTTCCCATGAGAATCGTTCTGCTAGGCCCCCCGGGAGGAGGCAAGGGCACCCAGGCACAAAAACTCATTGACCGGTTCAAGATACCCCAGGTATCCACCGGAGACCTTTTCCGGGCAGCGGTTAAAAATCAGACCGAATTGGGGAAAAAGGCCAAGCAATATATGGACCAGGGCAAACTGGTTCCGGATGAGGTGGTTATCGGCATGGTCAGGGAACGGCTTGCCCGAAATGACTGCCAGAAAGGCTTCATCCTCGATGGCTTTCCCAGAACCATCGCCCAGGCAGAGGCGCTCGACAAGATGCTGCCCGAACTTAAAATGAAGCTCGACTCCGTGGTGGAAATCGCCGTCCCCGACCAGGATGTCATCAAGCGCCTGTCCGGAAGAAGGACCTGTTCCAAATGCGGAGCCATGTACCATATTGAATTTAATCCGCCTAAGAAAGATATGAAATGCGACAAGTGCGGCGGAGACCTCTACCAGCGAGATGACGACAACGAAAAGACCATCAAGTCGCGCCTCGATGTCTATCACAGCCAGACCGCGCCTTTAATCAGCTATTACCAGAAACAGGGAATTTTCAAGAAGGTGGAGGGAGTGGGAAGCATTGACGACATTTTCAGCCGAATCCTGAAGGCGCTGGGAGCCGGATGATGGTGGTGCTCAAGACCAGCGAAGAAATCGAGCAGATGAAAAAGCCGAACCGGATTGTCGCGGAAATCCTGGAGGAGCTTGCCGGAATGTGCCGGCCCGGGGTAAGCACCATGGAGTTGGAGGAGCGCGCCCGTAAGCTGACCCATCAATACAAGGTCAAGCCGGCTTTCTACCAGTACCGAGGCTATCCGGCATATCTTTGCGTTTCGGTCAATGAGGAGGTGGTGCACGGCATCCCCCGTCGCGACAAGCTGCTCAAGGACGGGGACATCGTAAGCCTGGACTTCGGAGTGGTTGACCAGGGCTTCGTCGGCGACGCCGCGCTCACCGTCCAGGTCGGCCAGGTCTCCGAGCCGGTGAAAAAATTGCTGGAGGTCACCCGACAGGCTCTGGACCAGGCAGTGGAGAAGTGCCGTCCCGGATTGCATCTCGCGGACATCGCCCATGCCGTCCAAAGCCTGGCCGAGGCCAACGGATTTTCCGTGGTCAGGGATTTCGTGGGACATGGCGTGGGCAGGGCCATGCACGAAGACCCGCAGGTGCCAAACTTCGGCACGCCCCGGCCCAACCTCAAGCTTCGCGAGGGAATGGTCCTGGCCCTGGAGCCGATGGTCAACATGGGCACCTGGCGAGTGAAGGTGCTGGATGACGGCTGGACGGTGGTGACCGAGGACGGCAAGCCCAGTGCGCATTTTGAGCATTCAGTGGCCATAACTGCAAACGGGCCTTTGGTCTTGAGTCAAAGGAACTGAACCGGCGATGGTGGAAGAAAAAAAAGACAAAGGACAAAAGAAACCCCAGGCCATTGAGGTTGAGGGCACGGTGCGGGAACTTTTGCCCAACGCCATGTTCATGGTGGAGTTGAACAACGGTCATAAGGTGCTGGCCCATATCTCGGGCAAGATGCGCATGCATTACATCAAGATTGTGCGCGGCGACCGTGTCAAGCTCGAGCTTAGCCCCTATGACCTGACCAAGGGCAGGATTATTTATCGAAGCTAGGGAGAGAAGAGATGAAAGTTTCAGCGTCAGTAAAAAAGAGATGCAGGAAATGCAAGGTCATACGCCGGCACGGCGTGGTGAGGGTAATCTGCGAAAATCCCCGCCACAAGCAGCGCCAGGGATAAAAGGAGGCAAAGCATGACCCGAATCGCAGGAGTAGACCTTCCCAACAAGCCCATCTGGGTGGCCTTGACCTATATCTACGGGATTGGCAAAAGCAGCGCTGCAGAGATTATTTCCAAAGCAAAAATCGACCCTTCGGTCCGGGCCAATGACCTGACCGAGGCACAGGTGGCATCCATCCGCAAAATCATTGACGAGAATTACGAGGTGGAGGGAGAGTTACGCAAGCAGGTGCAGATGAACATCAAGAGCCTGCAGGACATCGGTTGCTACCGAGGTCTGCGGCACCGCAAGGGGTTGCCGGTCCGAGGCCAGCGCACCCACACCAATGCCCGGACCCGCAAGGGACGCCGTCCGCCCATTGCCGCAAAGAAAAAGGTAATCGCCAAATAAGGAACCCCGGTTCCAGGAGGTAATTGATGGCCCAGAAACCAGTTCCGACCGCGCCGGCAGCCCAGGCTGCTCCGGCGGAAAAACCGGCAGCCCCGGTCAAGAAAAAGGTCAAGAGATACGCCGAGCACGCTGTTGCCCGCATCAAGAGCACTTTCAACAACACCATCATCAGCATCACCGATGACAAGGGCAATGTCATCACTTGGGCTTCGGCAGGCACGGTCGGCTTCAAGGGCAGCCGCAAGAGCACGCCGTTCGCCGCCCAGCAGGCGGCTTCCGAGGCGGCGAAAAGGGCCTTGGATGCGGGAGTGAAAAGCGTGAATGTTTTTGTCAAAGGCCCGGGAGCGGGAAGAGAGGCGGCGTTGCGCGCCCTTCAGGCTTCGGGCCTGCGGGTGGTTTCTATCCGTGATGTCACCCCAATTCCCCACAATGGATGCCGTCCGCCCAAGCGGAGAAGGGTATAAGGAGGAATAATTTTGGCAAGGAGTATCCAGCCAGTTTGCAGGGTTTGCAGGAGGGAAGGGCTTAAGCTTTATCTCAAGGGGGAGCGCTGTTTCACGGATAAATGCGCCGTGGACCGCAGGAACTATGCCCCGGGCCAGCACGGTCATTTCCGGGGCAAGTTGAGCGACTACGGGGTCCGCCTCCGCGAGAAGCAGAAGGTCAAGAACATCTATGGTATGCTCGAGCAGCAGTTCACCAACTACGCCCTCCACGCCCAGAGGCTCAAGGGTGTCACCGGCGTCAACCTCCTGCTCCTGCTCGAATCGCGACTCGATAATATTGTCTTCAAGATGGGGTTCACCACCAGCCGTCAGCAAGCGCGCCAGCTCGTCCGCCACGGCCACATCCTGGTTAACGGTCATAAGGTCAACATACCTTCCTACCTGGTCGCGGTCGGCGACACCGTGGAGCTTAAGGAGAAGAGCAGGAAAATCCCGGTCATCAAGCACTCCATGGAGACGATTGACGCCCGCGGAGGCATCCCCCGCTGGCTGGAGGTCAACCGGGAGCAGTTCAAGGGCGTGGTCGCGGATTTGCCCAAGCGGGAAGAGCTTTCCATGCCCATCCAGGAACAGCTCATCGTGGAATTTTATTCCAGATAAGAATTTTGCCAGGGGGGTAGAAAATGCAGAGAAATTGGAGAACCCTGATTAAACCTAAAAAAGTCGAGGCGGAAAAGGATTCGCTCACCGAAAGCTATGGCAGGTTCGTCATCGAGCCGCTCGAGCGCGGTTTCGGCATCACCCTCGGCAACGCTCTCCGCCGCGTGCTGCTTAGCTCCATCCAGGGAGCCGCGATTGTGGCCGTGAAAATTGACGGCGTGGTCCACGAATTCTCCACCATCCCCGGCGTCACCGAGGATGTGACCGAGCTTGTCCTCAACCTCAAGGGCGTGATTGTGAAATACCGCGGCGACACCGTCAAGCAGCTCTCGCTCGATGTTCAAGGCCCGGCCGAAGTCACCGTCAAGGACATCGTCTCCGACCCCACAGTTGAGCTTGTGAACCCTGAATGGCATCTCGCCACCCTCGGCGACAATGCCAAACTGCGTATGGAGCTTTGGGTCAAGACCGGAAAAGGATACATCACCGCCGAGCGCAACAAAGACCGGAGCTATCCGGTCGGGACCATCCCCATGGACGCCGTGTTCTCGCCGGTGAAGAAGGTCAACTTCAATGTCACCAATGCGCGGGTGGGGAGAATCACCGACTATGACCGTCTGGTGATGGAGCTTTGGACCAACGGCGCCGTCAACCCGAGTGAAGCCCTCGCTATCGCGGCTAAAATTCTCAAAGACCAGCTCTCCGTCTTCATAACTTTTGAGGACAAGGAGGACTACTATCCGCCCGAGGAGATTGAAGAGAGCGTCATGGCGCGTCCCGAACAGAACCCCAACCTCTACCGCTTGGTGGATGAGCTGGAGTTGAGCGTCCGCTCCGCCAACTGCCTGCGAACCGCCAACATCCGGCTGATTGGCGAGCTGGTGCAGAAAACCGAAGCCGAATTGCTCAAGACCAAAAATTTCGGCCGGAAATCCCTCCTCGAAATCAAGGAAATTCTCGCTGACATGGGGCTGGGACTGGGCATGCATCTGGAGAACTTCCCGGACCCCAAGCTGGAAGAGAAGTATAAGAAGGGAGTATCCAAGAAATGAGACACCGCAAGGCCGGGAAAAAGCTCAATCGAACCCGCGAGCATCGCCGGGCCATGTTCGAAAATATGGCCACGGCGCTTTTCGAACACGGCAGAATCGAGACCACGGTCGCCAAGGCCAAGGCCTTAC
>Ga0272448_1006699_pt1 | contig 12363 bp, 11 predicted proteins | sample YNPCB0191_FD_202220 | JGI IMG/M metagenome (GOLD analysis project Ga0272448, IMG submission 202220) | Hot spring sediment microbial communities from Yellowstone National Park, WY, United States - YNP-CB-019-1 | ecosystem: Environmental > Aquatic > Thermal springs > Hot (42-90C) > Sediment... | reverse complement strand
GATTGCTCATCATCGACTATCATCAGATTCAACAAGAATATCCCCCTTCCCTTTCTGTGCTCACGGAAAAAATCGAATGCCGCTATCATTTCGCCGATAGGGCAATCACCACGCTTTCGATCCTCCCCAATTTGTATTCCAACTGTAGTGCAACATAGATATTTTATTCTTTTCAAAATATGATGCAGATTGAGAAGGATAGTGAGTCATTGAAAATATCGTCTGGATTATTATCAATTATGAGATTGATATGCGGAAATGATACAATGCAGATTTAATTATGGAGAACCTTCTCAACCTCGGGCTTCTCATCTTGATATCCTCAAAATACACATTTGAAAACATTAATGAAAAGGGAAGATGCACATATAGCATCAGTAGTAGGGTGTATATTATCGAATGCGCTTACTTTATAGAACAAATCAAAAATCCCCGCGGGATCAAATGTACATATTATTGCTGAAAGAGATATATTCGGTTAGAGGGGTTATCATACCGTTCGTGAGAAAAATTATCTATTACGATTCATGTTAAGTTTCCTCGAATGTTTAAGATAGCTAAAACGTAGAGGTTACCAATCAAGAAATAGGGTGTGTTGACCACCATGGCAGCTGAAGTTTCAAAGTATCTCTACAATAACGATCTTGAGAAAAAGTCATATAGGATAGGACTCACATTCACAGCCTCGATGGCAGGCAGGATAGTTGAGATTGAAAGTGGGGGTTTGGGAAATGTCGCACGGGTCGATAACTTCAGATGCTCCTGAGATGAAGGAAATCCCCTTCTTTTCTCTTCGTTCTCGCTCTTCGAGATATAATAGCTTGTGTGAAGTCGATAAAGGGACGCCCAATTTCTTTCGACAAGAAGTTCTCAAGGGTAATAATCTCAGGATTATCATATAAAGCGGAGGAAAGGAGAGAGACGTGCACATAACGGTTCAACTACGACGGACTGAAGGCCGAGATCCTCTATACGATCACAATTTCCTACTTGGAAGTGCAGTCTATCACTTATTGCAAGAGCATTCGGATGAGGTATCGGATGTGTTGCACGATTCTCCTTACAGGAGCGCGTACGTATTGTCGGAGATTCATCGCGTCACTGGCAAACCGAACGAATCGTGGTTCCGGGTAGGAACATCCAACGAGGCGGTCGCCAAGAACATTGAAAAAGCGCTAGTGCCTGGGACGCAAATGAACATTGGCAAGACAGTATTTCGGATTACTGGCATCCTAATGGAGGAGCCAGTCGTTCGACCTGGGGAGTATGTCACGCTAAGCCCGATACTTTTGCTCGATAAGAAGACAGGGAAGAGCCTCGTGTACGATTCAAACAATTACCAGAAGATTCTCGAGGAAGGAATCAACGCGCAGATAAAGAACAATCTAAAGACAAAAGGAGAAGTGCGTCTGCTTCACATTGAGCCACAGGGTGTTCGGAGGAGGACTATCAGAGAGCGCATTGTGCTCGCGCAGAAGGCGCGACTGTTGCTAGATGGACCCGAGGATGAATTGAGATTCCTGGTGAATCATGGGATTGGACGATCGCCTTCATTGGGGTTCGGAATGGTGGTGGGGACGAAGCCCTGGCAGCGCCCCTTCCGCCGTATCAAGGATGCCGCGGTGGGGTACTTGACTATGCCGATTGGGGGTCCTCCATGAAGCTCAAAGCTTCTGGGAAGTCGCCTTTCGCATCGGAGGCTGGCGAGAAGTCCTTCCTTGCCTTGCTGCATGATGGACCCTTGGCCAAAATCTTTAAGGAGGAAAAATTGCGGCTCGCGCCTGCAAAAGGGTCTCGAAGATTCCGCAATGACAGAGAGAATTATCCGAACCTCTACGATCAGACCTATTTTGCACACGCGCTTAACGTTTCAATCACAGCGGGTATCCTCTTTGAAGCCGCTGCGCAGAGTGCGACTGGTGGTGCTCCTACGGAGCGCGAGATACGTATCGTTCTTGCTGCCGGTGCATTACATGATTTCAACAAGTTGCCCTTGTCAGGAGGCCGGGCTCTAGCTCGTGGCTTGGAAGAATTTCGGAGCGTGGCGGAGAGCCTCATTGCTGGGTTCATTGACAAGGCCGACATTGAAACCGTTCTCCACCTCGTTCTCGATACTGAATCGACAACCAGCAAGGAGGCTTCATCGTATGAAATCACGATGAGCCCGCGCAGGGCCACTTTGGCGGCGCTGTGTCTCCAACTGGCGGACCAACTGGCTGGATCCGATACTGACCCCGAAAACCCAGAGACATACGTAGCGAAAATCAAGCGGTTCCGGGAAAAACATTCTGAATTCCATGAGTTGCCGGACATTCAAGTTCAGCTTTTCGCTCTTGTCCCTCAGCCAATTTTGGCTCGCGAGGCGCGAAACGCTTTCATCGATTGGATACGAGAGCACGGAACGCTCCTCCACGAGAGCGAGCGGTACGTGACTTGGATGGGGCCAGTCCCCTCTCCAGAGGATATAAAGAAGATCGATGAGACGCTCTGGGATCGCATCAAGCCTAAAGAGGAAGATGCGTTTGAAAAAGCAGGTTGCTCACATAACTCCTTCGGCACGAGTTGGACCCAGTTCGTGGATCCCACGCCACAAGTCGTCGACCGGTGGATTGAGCACTTCGGCGGGCGCCTTGTTTTTTGGCAAGGCGACTGGGGAGTTCGCAACTTCGATGTTCTATGTCGCGAGTTCCCGGGCGTGTTCGTATTTGATAAACCTTCAATGGATCGCCCTAAGGGCCGTGTGCGGCTCGTGCTACCCAAATATGACGAATCCGCCGGGGCAGACTACCAGCACAAGCGTGCCACGGCGAAGTTGATTATAGCTCATTGCGTCATGCAGAAGCTCCTTGACACATCGGCGCGGGGTCCGCCAGTGGACGACCACGGACCGTTCGAAACGGCTGTGCTTGAAGGAGTCATGGGCACAACGGTACCTGGAATTCTGTGGGCTTATGCGGAACGTGAAAATCCGGAAGAAGCATACGGACGAGTCGTGGAACGGATTGCACAGCGCCTCTTAGATGTATCACCTCGGAAAACGAATCCCGTTGCGGGTTTCATGAATACCGTTCTCGGGAAGGGGCCGATGCCTGCTGCCGGCCCCACAGGTACTGGATGCGTCTACTGTGGCAAAGCTTCCTCCACGACCGTCGAAAAAGCAGTTATGTTTGGCATTAAGCCCACGGCGTGGGCGCCGCGAAAGAAAGGAGTCCAGGAGGAATCTCAAAAGGGTTTCATCTGTGACCTCTGCGTCGTGGAAAATCAGCTTCGCGAGACCGCCGCAAGAACTTCCCAAGCCAAACCGGGGAAGGACGGTTTCCTCACAGCTCACATTCATGCAGCGGATCTCGTATGTGACGTCTACTGGCCCGGCTTGACCCCACTCCTCAATTCCGAGAGCGCCGACCGAGAGGAACGCGTGCTAAAACTCTTTCCCAAGAGAAGCCGCAATGAGAAGGCAGGCCACCAAGTGGTGCCTCTCCGTGGACATTACAGCGTTCCAATCCCAAAACCAGCCGCCTCTGGCAATGTCAAGGAGACTCTCGCGTACCTTTACCGCCTGCGCGACTGCTTGGTGTTCATCCGCAACACGGGCTTCAAACTTCACGTGAGCCCCCTAGCCCTCGTGCCCATGCAACAAAGGGCGCAATTTCGATGGGAGAACCCACCGGCTTGGATGGAAGCAGCCGGGCTTGCCGAGGTACATGTCGACGACCTCTTACCAATCTTGGAAGGTGGAATCCGTCATCCAAGTGCGCTGGAGGTCGTCGAGGCCCTTATACAGGCCGGCAAGGAAGTGGGTGAGATCCAAGGACATCGAGTCCTTATATCTCGGATCCTGCAAAACCCACTAAGTCTCTATGAGGCCGCCGGGCGGAGAGTGTCCTCTCAAACCGACGGACCGCATTTCATAGAAATCTTGGAGGAGAAATACATGGACAAGGATGAAAAGAAAACCCTGGAAAAGATTGCACTCGCCTACATTCAGTTCAACGCGCGAGGCGAGTGGTCTAACAACACGTGGACTTGGGCGACCCGACATTACCTAGACCTTCGCGACGCTTACCGCGGCGAGCCCGAGTGGAAGGCGCTCGTTACGGGGGACCTCTTCTCGTATGCACAACGCCAGAACAAGGGCGTAACAGCCGAACAGATCGAGGCCTTCGTGGAAGCAATGGAAGAGTATCTTGTGCGATTTCGTGGGGGCCAATCCCCAATCGGCTCAGACCGGCGTGTCTTAATCAATGCCATAGCCTATAAATGCAGAACTCTGTACCGAACCGTGTTCCCGAAGGAGGTGCCCACATGAGTATTGAGAACGAGATTACGCGCTTGGTACCCGACGAACATTTCATCACAGAGGATCTCGAGGTGAACGCTGAGCGACGGCCGCCCCTCGCCCAACGCGATACACGCCGAGTCATTCTCTACCTCAAGAGGACTACAATTGGCCCATTCGTCAACCGCCAAGACAACGAGGGGGACACGATTCGCGCGCGCATTAACGGCACCGATTATGTCCGCGTGCCTGCGCGCAAGTGGAAGAGCATCGAAAAGATCCGCGGCTTGCAAATCTGCAGGGAGTACGGAGTTATCTCACCGAACTACCTCTACAATGAAGTGAACGACTCGGACTTGCTTGCGAACCCCGTGAGCGTTATCTTCGGGGACAGTGCCGTGGCGGCCCAAGATACGGCTGGAATTCCGAGTCTTGCCATCTACGAACAAGGGTTAAGCGTGCAAGCAGTACACGAGGCTACAGAGCGCATCACGCACAACGCATTGAGCGAGGCGGGAACGATGATGAACATCGGAGAGAAGAAGGGGGGGTTCCGACAAAGCCTCTTCGAAATACTCTACATCCGGGAAGGAACGGTTTTCCTTCAGAGCATCACGCTAGAGGCCCCTACCCGAGAATCACTCGCGTTCCTCCTCATGACCCTTGATGCGACGCGGTATGGTGCCGGAAAACAGGTCTTGGGCAACAATATCTGCAACGAGGTTATCGGCCTTCTCGCCACCCGAAACGAGCCCCCCGTGACACCATACACAGTGCTTGCCGAGCTTGGAGAGACACGGGATCCGGCGAAGGCAGTGGATCTGTATCTGAGCCGAGCCAAGGCATGGGGCGGCCACTTCGTGGATGGAGCCGAAGTCGAAGCTCTCCGGACGGCGATTCGCGAGGACCCCGTGGGTCGCAGGAAGCTGATTCAGGATCTCGCAGAGGCCGCGAAGGCGTATCACCGGTTCGTGTATGGGTCCAAGGATGGGAAGAAACGAGGCCGTGGGCGCGCGAGCATAAATGATGAGCCCGAGGAGGAGAAAGAAGCTTGACAGTCGTGCTGCAGGGGTTCAAAGTCCGGCTCCTTGGGCCACTGACGTATCATAGCGTGCCTGATGCGGGCGCTGCCGGAGGTACGGTGACGGCCCCATTTCTTGGGGACACAGCACTCACCTATGCCATACATTACGCCCTCCACGGTCACCCAATCCCAATGAGGTTTGGCCCTCACGATCAGAACTACCAGGACGATTACCGCTACTTCAAGTCGATTTGCAGCGTTGGCGTAGCGGTAGGCCCCATCGAATACTTGTCTCCCGAGTACGTGGCTTCGAGCTTTATGTCCGAAGGTTATGAGCAGAAGAGGATTTCGACCATGAGCTCTAAGCATCGGCGATCCATGGTAGACAATACTCCGTGGAGACCTTGGCGCCAGATACAGAGCCTCGCGCCGAGCGGGGACGGCACAAACGTCTTCTCGTTCGTCGCCGTCTCCGTGTCACGACTCCCTGCGCGGTTTACCGCACGCATCGGGCTCGGAAGGAGTTGTCTCCTAGATGTTCAAGAAGCGGACCAGATCGAAACCTGCGCCATCAATCGGCAAACAGTTGAAGTCATTCTCGGTCGAAGCCTGGAGGGCGTTCCGCATACGAGTGTTTCGTCCCCCCTGGCACAATTCCAAATCTACTACGGGGTGCCCGTTGAGCGCGCCCTCGACCTCCTAGCTCCGGTGAGCGCTTGACCGCAGTCATGCTCTCTGCCCTTTACCTCCCATACAAGGAAAACAAGCGTCACGCGTTCGAGCTCTCGCTTATCGATTTCGTGGAAAGGGCACCCAAGGGCGAGGTTCTCATCCTTCACGCACCCACCGGAGCGGGGAAAACACACGCGGTTCTCGAACTCACGAGACGAGTGGAGGGCGTCCTGCTTTGTGTGCCAACGAATGCGCTGGCCGCAGAAATTGAAGAGGTTTATTCAAGGAATTTCTCGAGAAGCGTCGCCCGGTGGAACGCCGAGGCATTCCTTGAACGCGGCACGAGGTCTGGCATTTCCCGTCACGAAACGATGATTGAAGACGCGAGAGGCAAATCGCTGATCGTTTCGAACCCGGACATTCTTCACCTTTTCACGCAGCACGAGTATGTGCCAAAGGATTCTGGTTTTTGGTCTCGTCTCCGGTTGAGCGGTTTTGGAATGAAGAACCTCGACCTGCTCGTTTTCGATGAGTATCACGCATACGACGAGCGTGTCCTTGCCTCAGTACTTGTATATATTCTGAAGAGCCGGAAGACAAAAGACAACAGGCAGAAATTCGTCTTCATGTCTGCAACCCCGGACGAAGGGCTACCCATCACTCTAAAGAAACTTGAAATCCCTTTCACAGAGGCGCCCAGGGACGAGCCGACCACAGAAGAACTTGACCAGGATAGAGGCCGACTTATCAAGGGGCCGATTGAGGTTGAAGTCTGCTCGAAACCGATCACGGCTTCCATACCATCATCGCCGCCAAGCCAGCGGACCCTTTTCATCTTCTCAACATTCCTCGATCAACAGATTGCGGTACGCTTCCTGAAGCGCCACGGATTGCAGGAAGCTGATTGTGAAGGAGGATTCGTCCAAATTACGGGCAGAAAGACCCACTCTGAGAAGGGTCAAGACACTTGGGAACGAGCCTCCATTCTACTGGCCACGAGCAAGGTGGAGGTCGGCCTCAACATCAGTCGCCTTGACCGCATTGTGATGGAGCCTGGCTGGACGGAACAGCAGTTCTGGCAACGATTCGGACGAGCCGCACGCGGAAAACCTGCACAGGTTACGCTCCATTTCCCTGGTTACCCAGAGGGCATACTCGCGCCTCTCCGAAGTGCGCGAACATATATGGACATGGCGTGCGCGATTCAGTCGCTCCTTGGCGAGGAGCGTCAACACATTGACACGATTCTGCATTTTGTAGGGGCTTACGCAGGGTCTTATCACGAGAACACGCCGCACTCGGCGGATTGGAAAGTACTGGAGATGGAGTCTCTGCCTGCAGCTGTTCAGAAAGGCTATGGGCTGGTCCAAAAGATGCTTCGCTCATGGGACAAGGACGAAACTAAGGACGCGTCTGGAGGAAGCAACTACTGGATGAAAAGGATTCGGTTATCGCTCCGTAGCTTGCGCGGCCAAATGCTTCGCGTGCGAACAATCTATGAATGGGCTCCCGACGATCCCGTTGAAGAGAGCATCCTATACGTCCTCACAAGAACCGAATGGCACCGGGAGGATGACACCTACTGGGTTCGTGAGTTCCTGGAAAGACCCAAGGATGCCAGCCTCCATTACAACCTGCTTGATGGCGCTGAAGCCACCGTCGCGGTACGAGGAGGGAGGCTGAAGAGAAACGAATTCCTTAATCTCCCCCGCAAGATGAGATCAGTCATGCAGCAAGAGTTCGGTCAACATCTGCCGCCCTTCTGGGAAGCTCTGATTACATGGCTGGAACTCGTCCCGCCAGACGAAATCCCTCCCAAGGAGGTGACGCCCGACGATGTCTTTCTCTGAGACCATCGAGCCTCAAATCGAGGAGGAAAGAGGCCCGGTCACAGGGAAGGCGATTTTCCACCTCCACTCATGTCCCACCCGCGCTTGGCTCTTCATTCATGGCCAACTCGTTGTATTGGAAAGCCATGAGTTCATACGTTCCGGCCTTGAGCTAGACGAACAACGTTTCTCTAAGAGGCGCAGCCTCGACCTCGCGCCATTTGGCAAGTGCGACTGGGTCACGGGCACACAGACTAATCCTATTATACATGAAGGTTCCCGAAGCAAATATCACAATGATCCTAAGCGAGCGCAGCTTAGACATTATCTTTGGGCCGCTAAAAAGTTATATGGAATCGATGCAACAGGAATTTTGCATCTGAGAAAAGGTCGCACGGAGGAAGTGCTCCCCGATCATAAAGCCGTAGAGCATGATCACGAAATGCTCCGAATTCTAATGAATTCCCCTATGCCTGCGCCCAAGCGTATACCGATATGCAAGGGTTGCACAAATCAAGATTGGTGTTGGGAATGAAGGATTACTATATATTCCAAAATTGTCAACTAGATGCAGATGAGCACGTTTTGCGTGTCACTAACGCAGAGGGCGGAGAGATCAGGCGTTTGCCAGTAGAGGAAATTGCCGGGCTACATCTACTGACAGGCTATACTCTCACGAGTGGCGTTCTCGAACTTGCATCAGTACATAACTTTCCTATTCATGTTTATAGCTATAATGGCGCTTACCATGGCACATTCTTCCCACCGCCAGTAGAGCCCACAGCCTCTTTACTCATAACCCAAGTAAGAAGCAGACTCGATGAGGAGCGACGCATGAAGATCGCACGCGCAATTATGGGGCATACCGAAGCGGGGATTGACGCATTACTTAAGCCCTTTGGACTTCGGCTTCCGCAGAAAGCCTATGGTAACACTGCCGAGGAACTCCTCCTCTCAGAGGCACGAGTCAGGAAAGAATACTATGCTCTATTAGATACGATACTCCCAGAATTCTGGAGTATCGTTACAAGAGAGCGTCACCCACCACGTCGGCCTGCTGATGCGGTTTTGAGCTTTGCAAATGGAATTATCTATGCGAAAATGGCTGGCTTCATACATCGCGCGGGGCTCGATCCTAGGATCGGATATATGCATGGTGACGCACGCGCGCGCAATCCATTAGCTCTCGATTTGGCCGAACTTCTCAAACCGACCCTCTCGGAAGGCGTCCTTCTTGATATCGCTGCGACAGGTACGGAACGAAGTATGGTAACACAGGTCGGAGAGGGTGTTTATCTTAATGAAACAGGGAGAAAGACCGTAATTCGGTTCATAGAGGACACTCTACAGCGCTCTGTTCGACCTCTTAATGCGGAACGAGAAGATAAGGTCTTATCTTGGGCTAGCTCTATACCGCGGAAGCTACATCGAGCTCTTGTGACTGGAGAACTACCGCAGTTCCCGGTGATACCATGTACGTTATCGTCACATACGATGCAGATCCTGAAGAACGGGAGAACCTACGTGCCATCCTGATGCCTCATCTGCATTGGATGCAGGCAAGCGTTTTCTGCGGAGAACTTACTATGACTGCCGCGGAGGATCTATTTCATGCCATCGAATCTTCAGTGAAAAATGCGAGAGTTTCATTTTGGCTGATGGACAGAAAACCAGAGGTGCGATGTTTAGGTGCTCAGCAAGATCGAGAGTCAATTTTTCTTTGAACAGCAAGATTTTTATGGGAGAAGACTAAAATTGAAAGATGACATGGCTTATTTCGCATAATAATAATATATGCCAATGTCAGGTCTGGTCGATCCCGTCCGCCTACGAGGCATTGAAACATATAGCGGAGCAGGTCCCTGTAATCTCTGGCTTCCGTCGATCCCGTCCGCCTACGAGGCATTGAAACCCGATCACAGCCAACGCTACCGCCAGCCAATAGAAGTCGATCCCGTCCGCCTACGAGGCATTGAAACATCTACGTCACCATCAGTATCAGCATTAGCATCGCGTCGATCCCGTCCGCCTACGAGGCATTGAAACGATATCCCGGTGCAAGACGGGAGCATCGAGTTATGGGGTCGATCCCGTCCGCCTACGAGGCATTGAAACTCTGGGTTCCATGCCTGCGAGAAGATTGCCATGGGTCGATCCCGTCCGCCTACGAGGCATTGAAACTGGTTGTAGCTTATCCCAACGTTGATTGAAGATGAGTCGATCCCGTCCGCCTACGAGGCATTGAAACTAATCGTGATGACAGGCACGCCGATAGCCAGCAACAGTCGATCCCGTCCGCCTACGAGGCATTGAAACGATATACCACCGCACGCAATTATCTGCGCGCCGTGTCGATCCCGTCCGCCTACGAGGCATTGAAACTTTACTCTTTCGATGTAATAAGATACAGTACTATGTCGATCCCGTCCGCCTACGAGGCATTGAAACATGCTCATCTAACCACCTCCACGACTTTGAATTTCGTCGATCCCGTCCGCCTACGAGGCATTGAAACTAGTAAGTGATGAGAGTGGATATTTCCATGTCGCATGTCGATCCCGTCCGCCTACGAGGCATTGAAACAGGAAAATAATAATTATATCGTTGCAACGAACCGGTCGATCCCGTCCGCCTACGAGGCATTGAAACTTTTCAGTCTTTTACGGGGTGTTCAATCATTACACGTCGATCCCGTCCGCCTACGAGGCATTGAAACATGGCTAGCGAGATATCAGCCGGATGCGGCTGGGGTCCGTCGATCCCGTCCGCCTACGAGGCATTGAAACTATACAAGCATTCGTTTAATCTTGCGGATGTCAAGTCGATCCCGTCCGCCTACGAGGCATTGAAACCGTTCTGCGGTGCTTTGGGTAGCGTTATAGTCTGGTCGATCCCGTCCGCCTACGAGGCATTGAAACTAAAGCCATGTGTGCTTCTGTCTGCTCAGATTTCCCGTCGATCCCGTCCGCCTACGAGGCATTGAAACTCGCTGAGGAGGATTTTGCAATGGCAAAAAAGCAGTCGATCCCGTCCGCCTACGAGGCATTGAAACTTGCTCGACGATTTCTATCTGCTCGCTTACCTCAGGTCGATCCCGTCCGCCTACGAGGCATTGAAACAGATAGAGCATGACTGACACACACGCACAGGGCAGTCGATCCCGTCCGCCTACGAGGCATTGAAACCGACCGAGAGCAACCCTGTTGCGCCTAGTGGCAAGTCGATCCCGTCCGCCTACGAGGCATTGAAACCAAAGGCCTTTAGAAGGCCTTTAACTAACGAATCGTCGATCCCGTCCGCCTACGAGGCATTGAAACCTAACAGTTTCCGGTCGAATAATCACTAGCTCCTCGTCGATCCCGTCCGCCTACGAGGCATTGAAACGCTATGCCATCGTTTTGCCCCGATGCGGGCTTAAGTCGATCCCGTCCGCCTACGAGGCATTGAAACAATAGGATTATTCGCAATGATATTAATGACTGGAGTCGATCCCGTCCGCCTACGAGGCATTGAAACCTTATACTGGCTAGCTCCTTCCCTCGGAAACGGAGTCGATCCCGTCCGCCTACGAGGCATTGAAACATGTCCATCGGAATTTGAAAGGACTACTTCTCCGCGCTCACGGGGGAGCCTTTCTGAATCCTCGCAGTCAGGAGAAGAAGGGGGACAGATGCCAGCTGAGCTACCACAGAAAAGATTACGAGAGCGGGAAGAGACACATCGTACAGAACCCCCATCAACGCACTGCCAGCGAACCACGAGATACCATAGCATGTGTTGAAAAACCCGTACGCAGTCCCCCTCCGATCTCGTGGGATCATCCCTGCAACAGCAGCCCGCATGATTGACTCCTGAGCGCCCATCCCGATGCCCCATAGTGCAACTCCTACGATGGCGTAGCTGAGACCACCGAGGAAGACAAGAGGAGCAAACAGGCAGGAGATGAAGACTGCCGATACAAGGACTGAAAACCCTAGCCTGTCGAAAAGCCGGCCGAATGCGAGAGCTGCGATAGCATCGAAACCCATAGCCACTGCGTACAGTACGGGGATCATGGTCAAGGAGACTGTGCCTGCCTGACCGAAATGGAATGACACGAGAGCGAAATCCGTGAAGCCCGCAGCAACGAATGCGACACCGGCCAGATATGTCCAGTAGGCTCGTGGGAACCCCCTCCCCTCAAGGACCACCGATACGGGCTCGAGCTCACGAGGGCGCGGATACAGAAACCGTGCTGCGACGAGGACACTCAAGGCGATAAGGGCGGGGATGAGCAGGATGGCGAAACCTTCCCTGTAGCTACCATTGATGAACAGGACGGCCGCGACGATGAGAGGACCAAGGATGGCTCCAATCTGATCCATGGCCTCATGAATTCCGAAGCCCCAGCCATGCCCCACTTGCTTGGTGGCGTGAGACAGCATGGCGTCCCGGGCGGGCGTTCTGATCCCCTTCCCGAACCGCTCGAGGATGATCAGCCCAGCAGCGACCTGCCAAGAGCCTGCAAGGGCAAGGGCGGGAACGGCGAGGAGATTCACAGCATATCCGAAGAAGGTGAT
>Ga0272448_1006698_pt1 | contig 12365 bp, 8 predicted proteins | sample YNPCB0191_FD_202220 | JGI IMG/M metagenome (GOLD analysis project Ga0272448, IMG submission 202220) | Hot spring sediment microbial communities from Yellowstone National Park, WY, United States - YNP-CB-019-1 | ecosystem: Environmental > Aquatic > Thermal springs > Hot (42-90C) > Sediment... | reverse complement strand
CGCGGCCTGTGGCTCGAATCTGTCGAGCCACCGGCGGAGAGAAGCAGTCCCGATAAATGGCCCGGCACGGGCGGAGTAACGGCAGGGGATGTTACATAGGGCGGGCGCGGGAGTCGGCCAGCTCGCTGGAGCGGCAGCTCTCTGCCTCCTCCTTGCCGGGACCGTCCTTGCCGGCGAGACTATCACCGTAAGACCGGGGGCGAAGGAGACGATCGAGACGCCGCCCCGGACGATCCTGACCGCCGTCTTCCAAGTGACGAACGAGCTCGCTCAGCGGCGGGAGTTCCTTGCGGAGGTAAAGCTTCCAGCGGGCTGGGCGCCTGTGGCCAGAGAGGTCCCCTTCGAACTCGGCGGGAACGAGACCGACCTTCGGCTCGTGAGCTTCTTCGTTCCGCAGGGGGCGCCAGTCGGCGCATATTCGGTTACATACTCCGTCAAGGACACGCAAGTTCCCGCTCGAACAGGCTCCGCGACGATCCGTGTCGTCGTCCTGGCGTTCAACAGGCTCCAGGCAAAGCTCCTCGATGCGCCGGCGTACGTCATCGCCGGCGAGTCGTGTTCGATCGCGTTTCTCGTCGCCAACCAGAGCAACCAGGAACACGCCCTCGCGATCAAGCCGTTCTCGTCGAACGGGCTGCCGATTGTTGCGGACGCCACGGGGTTCACGCTCGGAGTCGGAGAATCGAGAACGGTCAAGTTCACCGTACGGACGAGCGACGCATTGAGGTATGTCCTCACCGACCACATCCAGCTCACGGTCGTTGCGCAGCGGGATGCGGCGATCTCTGCGAGTGCCTCGGCGCTGATAAATGTCATCCCCCGTATCACCGGCAGCGAAGACATCTACCACCGGATTCCCGCGCAACTGACTCTGAGGTTTGCCGGGCAGGATGGCCTCGTGTCCGGTTCGGAGTTCCAGGCCGAGTTTGCCGGCAGGGGCACGCTCGACGAGGACGGACAGCACAACATTGACTTCTTGTTCCGCACCCCGGACACGCAGTTCGATGTCCCCTCCTACGGGAGCCGGGACGAGTATCGGCTGAGCGTCTGGTCGTGGAACTACGAAGTCCGCCTCGGCGACCAGCCGTACTCGCTCTCCGAGTTGACGCAGAACGGCTACTACGGGCGGGGAGCGGAGGTCAACTTTTTGCGTGGGGATTTCGTCTTCGGAGGCTACCACGTAGACAGCCTGTGGTTGGAACCGTCCGAGGAGGCAAGCGCCGCACACGTTGACTACCTTTTTGGCCAGGGGAATGTCCTGCGGCTCAACCTGTTCGAGAAGACGAGCGACGTGGGGCGAGACGGGGTTCTGAGCTTGGAAACGCGCCTCAAGCCCTCCAGACAGACCGAATTGGGCCTGGAGTACGCCTTTGGCAGGAAGGACGAGGCTACAGGCGAAGGCCGGGACGACGCCTACCTCCTGACCTTTTCGGGCCTGCACCAGTTCCTCTCCTACAGCTTCAAATTCGTCCGGGCAAACCCCGACTATGCGGGCTTCTACCGGGACACACAGTTCTATTCGGGGAGCGTGACAATCCCTGTGACGAATCGGCTGCGGTTCGATGTAAACTTGTCCGAGCAGGAGACGAACCTCGATCGTGATCCGGCGCGCGGCATGGCGTCGCTCACTCGGAATCGGGAGGTAGGGTTCAGCTACCGTCTGCCGACGGAAACCACGCTTCAGATCAGCCGTCGGAGCCAAACCCTGCAAGATCAGATGCCTGCACCTACAGTGGACATGGAGGAGGACGCTTGGCGGGTTGCACTGAGTCAGAGCTTCCGGTCGTGTACGCTCTTCACCTCCGTTGATTTCGGCGAGAACCGCGATCACATTCTCGGCAAGAGCGCCGACTTCCGCCGGTACTTGCTGACGGCGAGCTTCATGCCGACGACCGGGCAGTCCCACAGCATCTTTGCGGAGTTGGACACGGGGAGCGAGATGAGCGTCGAGAAGTCTCACAGATTCAACGCTGGTTTCAATAGCTCCTTCCACATCACACCGAGGACGACGTTCAGCCTCTCCTACCAGACGAACCACGCTCGCGAGATGGAGCTCGGGGATCAGACGGTGTTCGAGGCGACTCTGACGCACACGCTGCTCAACAGGAACCAGATCACCTTGCGCGGGCGGCGCACGGTCTACAGAGACCCCGCAGTGCCGACCGAGGACGCCTTCCTGGTCGAGTACATGATCCCCTTCGGTCTACCGGTGAGCCGGTTGAAGAGCGTCGGCCAGGTCGGGGGCCGTCTCTACGACGAGGAGACGAACCGCCCCGTGGCCAACGCGATTCTTCGCATCGAGGGTGCCGCGGCTGTCACGGACTCCGGCGGCGAATTCGTCTTCCCCGCCCTGAAACCCGGCAATTACTTGGTCAGCGTGGATACGACCTCGGTCAAGGGCAACCTGATTCCCGCACAGAAGATGCCGGCCGAGGTGAGCGTAGCGGGCGGGAAGTCTACATCTCTCGACATTGCGATGACGAAGGGAGCGACAGTTTCCGGGCACGTGATCCTCTATACACTGGGCCAGACACGCTTCCTCGGCGAGGAGGCAAAGCTGGTCGAGGTCTCCGGCCGTCCCGACGTGCTCCTCGAGATCACCAATGGGACAGAAGTCAAGCGGCGCGTTACAGACAGCCAGGGAGGCTTCGAGTTCGAGGCACTGGTCCCCGGCAAATGGACGCTCACAGCGGACTCCAGCGAACTCCCGCAGTACCACTACTACGAGAAGGACACGTTCGAGTTCGAGCTCAAGCCCGGCGACTCGAAAGAAGTGCTCATCAAGATCCTCCCCAAGCGCCGGCCCGTCCGCATCATCGAAGAGGGCGGCGTCATAAAGGAAGAGACGAAGAAGTAGGACGCGGGCGAGGTCCGACAACCGGGGCCATCCCGGCCTGACGCGAGTCCGGAACGCAAGACGCACCGTCGGCTCTACTCGGCCGGCAACTGGGCGGATTCGCTCTTGGCCTTTCCTCCGGCTCTCCTGAACTCGCGGAGCCGGTCGACCTCGCTCAGAAGTTGCTTGCGCAAGCGTATGGATTGGGGCGTGACCTCGATCAATTCATCCTCGCGAATGAACGATATGCACTTCTCGAGTGTCATCACGCGGGGCGGCGTGAGGATGATGGCATCGTCCGCTCCGGCACACCGGACGTTGGTCATCTTCTTGCCCTTGGCAGGGTTCACCACGAGGTCGTTGTCGCGGCAGTGCTCGCCGATGATCTGGCCGCCGTAGACCTTCTCGCCGGGACCGAGGAAGAGCGTCCCCCTGTCCTCGAGGTTCCCGAGCGCTGCGGCGACCGTGACGCAGTTCTCCTTGGCGATCAGCACTCCCTTCCTTCGATCCTTGATCTCACCGGCATACTCGCAGTAATCCAGGAAGACATAGTTCATCACGCCCGTGCCCTTCGTATCGTTCATGAACTCGGAGCGGAAGCCCAGTAGCCCCCGAGTCGGGATCTTGCAGACAAGCCGCACCCGACCGCCCTCCCGGTTCATCTGAAGCACGATCCCGCGCCGCCTGCCCAGATTCTCGATCACACCGCCGACATAGTTCTCGTCCACATCTACGGTCAGTTCCTCGTAAGGTTCGAGCTTCTTCCCGTCTACATCCTTGAGGATCACCTCCGGGCGGGTGACCTGGAACTCGTAGCCTTCACGTCGCATCTTCTCGATGAGGATCGAGAGGTGGAGTTCGCCACGCCCGGAGACCTCGAAACTCGTCGGCCCCGTCTCCTCGACGACGAGAGCGACGTCGGAGAGTGTCTCCTGGAACAGCCGCTCCCGCAGGTGGCGGGAGGTGAGAAACTTCCCCTCGCGCCCGGCGAACGGAGAATCGTTGACGATGAACTTCATTGACACTGTCGGCGGATCCACCTTGACGGGCGGGAGAGTGATCGGAGCAAGCGGATCCGTCAGAGTATCCCCGATGTTGGCTACCTCGATCCCGGCCACCACCACGATCTCGCCAACTGAAGCCGTCGCGATCTCCACACGGCTGTCGGCCTCGAACCGATACAGCTTCGTAACACGCCCCGTCCCCTTGACCTTGCCCTCTCGCGCAGCGGCGACGTCCTGGCCGATGCGGATGCAACCAGACGATATCTTCCCCGTCACAAGCCTGCCGAGGAACGGTGAGTAGCTCAGCGAGCTGATCAGCATCTGAAGCGGCCCGTTCGGGTCGCCCTTCGGCGGCGGGACACACTCGATTATCTTCTCGAACAGGGGTTCCATCGAATCGCCCCGCTCGTTGTAGTCCTCGGTCGCATACCCGTCCCTGGCCGAGGCATACACCACGGGGAAATCCAGCAAATGCTCCGGAGCGTCGAGCTTCACGAACAGATCGAACACCTGGTTGACCACCCAGTCGCAACGATGATCCGGGAGGTCAATCTTGTTGACGACGACTATCACCGGCAGTCGCAGAGCCAGAGCCTTGCGGAGGACGAAATAGGTCTGCGGCATCGGCCCGTCCACAGCGTCAACGAGCAAGAGCGCCCCGTCCGCCATCCGCAGCACCCGCTCGACCTGTCCGCCGAAGTCCGCGTGGCCCGGCGTGTCGATGATGTTGACGAAATAGTCCTTGTAGCGGAAAGAGCCGTTCTTGGCCGCGATGGTCATCCCACGCTCTTTCTCGAGGTCCATGGAGTCCATCAGCCGCTCTTCGACCACCTGGTTCGCCCGGAACATCCCGCTCTGCCGGAAGAACTGGTCAACCAGCGTCGTCTTGCCGTGGTCGACGTGAGCGATAATAGCGATGTTTCGTATCCTGCTCTGGTCCATGGTCACTCCGGGGAGCGCCCGGCCCCGGCCTCAGCAACCCGGTGCCGTTCCGGGGCGGGCGAAACGACGAAACGGCAGGCGCTCGGTTACGTTCGACCCGGGCGAGGCCGGTCCCTCGCCGCAGCTCGAACACGAATGGAGGCGCTGCTGGGAAAGCAGCGACCGGCGGCGTGCGGACGGTTTAGCGGAAGCGGCTGCCCCATCGGCAGCCGCCTCCTGTCTGATTCGACCTACTTGCCTGTCTTGGGGCCAATCTTCACGACCTTGCCGGCGCGCGGCCCCTTCGGGCCTTGCTCGATCTCGAACTCGACAGGTTCGTTCTCGGCAAGAGTCTTGAAGCCGTCGCCCTGAATCGCAGAGTGGTGCACGAAGACGTCGGGGCTACCGTCGTCCGGCGTGATGAATCCATAGCCCTTCTTATCGCTGAACCACTTTACCTTACCTTGCGCCATTCCTCTTCCTCCATGCGCAATTGCCTCGGCGTGAATCTCTTGCACGGAGGACCGCCACAACGGGGTCCGGTAGCCGTGAGAACAATTCCCCAACCGGGCGACGAGCCTGTGACGATCGCTTGGCGGCCGAAAGACGATGTGCGAGAAGCCCATCCCAGGAAAGCGGATGTGTGTACAATACCCCCGGACGGGTGGAGCAACCGCTTGCACGGCTGCCTCCCCTCACATCCACCTTTGCGACAGCATTCGGTACCGGCATATTACGCCAATGCAACCTTCACAAGCCACTTTTACGGTTAGAATTATACCCTTCCGCCGCCCCGATAGCAAATCAGCGCGGGTGCACGAACGCTCTCGCATGCGGCCGGCACGATTATTGCCCGGCCTCGGATCTCCTGGTACCGTCCCAAAGGGACGACCGTCATTCGCCGGGACGGGATGGCCTCGACTCGGCGCGGGGGGCGTAGGATCGAGGCTCAGTGCCGCGGGGACAGACGAGAGAGCCGTGATGAAACGCCGGGGCTTGAGCAGGGTCGTAAATCCGAGCGTGATCCCCGCAGGGACTGGGCACAAGTACTCCAGATCCAGCATCAGTGCCGAAGGCACGGCGGGCAATAGCCCAGGAATTCATTCCTGGGGTTCCGGAGCACGGGCAGATATGAGATCACCGGAGTCCCGTAGGGACGGCGGAGGTTGCACGGGATGGATGTTCCGTCGTCCCTACGGGACTCGGCTGGTTGAGATCGTCCCGTCGAACCCAGGACTCCGCAAGGCTCCGTCCTGGGCTATTCCCCGTCGTCCCTTACGGGACTCGGGGGCCGGGCTCACCCAGCAAAACTGTTCGTGTACCAATCAGCTGCGTCTCCTTGACTCGCTCAACGATCCCTGTATAATGGACGCAGTTGTCTGTTTCCCGCCGAAGCTGGCGGGCGGGTAGCAGCACATGAGTCGGAGAGAGTCTCGACCCAGGGAACTACGGTTCTCGCCATCGTCCCAGCGACCGGAGGAAAAGCAGTCGGGATGGGTTTCATTCTGAAGCGGCTCTCGCTCGGGCTGATCCTCATCGTCATTGCATCGCTCGTGCTGCTCGTCTCCGACTGGAACCAGCGCAACCCGAAGCGTCGCCAACCGGCGGGGTCGGGGCCGAGCGCCGAGCCTGCTCACAGTCGAGGGGCGAAGATTCCCCGCATCGCAATCCTCAAGCTCGCATCCCGTCCCATCCTCGACGACACGGTCGCCGGAATGCTCGTGGGACTGAAGGAGGGGGGCTTCGTCGAGAACGAGAACATCAAGATCCAGTACTTCAGTGCCGAGAACGACCTGCCGACGGCCAATACGATCGCCAAGCAGATCACCACGGAAGGCTACGATCTGGTGTTGACAGCGAGTACACCTGCATTGCAAGTCATGGCGCGCGCCAACAGAGACGGTAGGGTGATGCATGTCTTTGCAGCGGTGACGGACCCCGCCGGAGCTGGCGTCGGCATCAGTGCTACAAACCCGCTCGACCATCCTCGTCACCTCGTAGGCATCGGCACCTTCCAGCCCGTCGAGCGAACCTTCGAGTTGGCCAAGCGGATGCATCCTGATCTCCGGGCGGTCGGAGCGGTCTGGAATCCGGGCGAGTCATGTTCCACTGCTTGCATCATGAAGGCCCGAGCGATCTGCGAGAAGCTCGGTATCCGGCTCGTGGAGAAGACCGTGGATAGCTCCACGGGAGTACTGGAGGCGGCCAACGCTCTCGTGGCGACCGGCGTCCAGGCGATCTGGAGCGGCGGGGACAATACGGTCGAACTCGCCATCACCTCCGTCATTGACGCAGCCAATCGGGGATCAATACCGGTCTTCGTCAACTCGCCCAGCTATGTCGAGTTGTACGGGGCGTTTGTCGGTCTCGGAGCGGACTACTTCGCGGTCGGTCGCGAGGGCGGTGTCCTTGCCGCGCGAATCCTCAACGGGCTCGACCCGACTACCGTGCGGATCGAGAATGTCGTCCCAGAAAAGCTGTATGTGAACAAACGACTTCTGCCACGGCTCAAAGAGCCGTGGCAGATTCCGCCGGACGTGCTCGCTCGTGCGGACGGCATCTACGACGAGACCGGCTTCCATGCGAAAACGACCGGAGCCAAGGGCATCCAACCGGGCCGAGTCTACCGGGTCGGCATAGCGTACTTCTCTCCCGCATCGCAGGTTGTAAAACTTCACGAAGGACTGATCGAGCGCTTCGAGGAACTCGGCTTCCACCGAGGCCGCAATCTCGAACTCGTCTTCAAACATGCAAACGCCGAGATTCCCATGATTCCATCCATCCTCGAGAGCCTGGACAACGAGGGCCTCGACATCATCATGCCAATGAGCACGCCCTGCGTAACCGCAGCGATCAAGACCGTCAAGAGGACGCCCATCGTTTTCACCTACTGTTACGATCCAATCGCGGCTGGTGTGGGAAAGAGCTTCCAGGATCACCTCCCGAACGTCACAGGGGTCGGCTCCTTCCCACCGGTGGCCGAAACACTGGAGTTCATCGAGAAGGTCATCCCAGGTCTAAAGGCAGTTGGCGTCATCTACAACAGCTCCGAGGCCAATTCACGGAAGGTGATCGGGGTGCTGAGGCCCCTGTTCCAGAAAAAGGGGTTGAGGCTGCAGGAGACCACCGTGACCTCGACGAACGAGGTCTACGAGGCAGCCGAAGTGCTCGTATCGAGGGAGATTCAGGCGATCTGGATCGCGGGCGACAATACAGCCATGCAGGCGATGGACGCCGTCGCGAAGATCGCGGATGAGCATCGCATTGCGATGATTGCGAACGATCCCATAGCCACGAACAGGGGCGAGCTGTTTGCGGTCGGCATCGGCTGGCATGAAGTCGGGCGTCGGGCTGCGGAGGTCGCCGCCAGAGTTCTGCTCGGCGAGAAGCCCGGGAACATCCCCATCGAGAATCTTTCACCCAGCAATGTCGTGCTCAACTACGAGCAAGCACGGAAGCTCGGAGTGGTCTTCCCCGAAGAGATCCTCGCACGAGCCAAGAACCGTCCGACAAGAAAGCACCACTTCTACGCGATCGCATTCGTGGACGCTCCGCATACCGACGAGTCGCTGAAAGGGTTCCGCGACGAACTGACTGCGAGGGGGCTTGTCGAGGGCAAGGACTACGAGATGCCAGTGCGAAACGCCCACGGCGACGCTGCCGTGCTCGGCAGCATCGTGGACGACGCCGCCTCCGAGCCCCGAGACCTCGTATACGTGATCAGCACCCCGGCCCTCCAGAAGGCGATCAAGAAGATCGAGGATACGCCGATCGTCTTCACGTGCGTGGCCGACCCGGTCGCTGCGGGGGCTGCAAGGACGTTCGAGGATCACTTGCCGAACGTCACAGGTGTCACCAGCACCAGCGATTTCGAGGGCATGATCAAGTTCGTCAGGAAGCTGTTCCCGTCGGCCAAGACTATCGGGACGCTCTTCGCACCGGCCGAGGTGAACTCGGTCATCTACAAAGAGCGGCTGGAGCGGGTCTCCAAGGACGCGGGCCTGCGGTTGGAGGTGGTCCCCGCCTCGACTCCGACAGAGGTCGCGGACGCAGCCAATGTGTTGTGCTCGAAGCGGATCGACGTCCTGTGCCAGATATCCGACAACTTGGGTAACTCCTGCTTTTCCAGCATTGCTCAGGCCGCCCGCAAATCCAATGTCCCGGTACTCTCGTTCGTTAGCCAATTCGCTCAGGACGGTCTCGCCGTGGCGGCTGTCGCGAGGGATTTTCATCAGTGCGGACGGGATGCCGCCGTGCTCGCGACTCGGATCCTCGACGGAGAGAACCCGGCCCGGATCCCCATCATGCTTCCCTCGAAGACGCGGCTCGTCATCAACAAGACGGCGGCCGGCTTCTACGGCGTTCGCATCCCGCCGGACCTACTCCAACAAGCCGACGAGGTGATAGAGAAGTAGATGGAGGAGAAGCTCGAGATCAGCAAGACGCGACGCTCTAATGCCCTCGAACTAACCGTCTCTGGCCGCATTGACGCCTATTGGGCACAGCAGCTCGCCGGCGCCATTGACGAGGAGGTGCACGCCGGGAGCTACTCCATCATCCTCGACCTCGCCGGCGTCTCTTTCATGAGTTCCGCGGGCATCCGTGTGCTCGTCCAGTACTACAAGCAGTTGAAGAGCCTGAACGGCTCGCTCTTCGTTGCCAGTCCGTCCGAGAGCGTCCGCAAGGTGTTGGCCATGGCCGGGCTCGACCAGTTGATCGCCCAGGGCGAGCCGGAGGCCGCCGAGCCGACCGGGGAAACCCAGCCGGCACTTCGCCGGGCGAACGTCTCCTTCGTGGTCAGGCCGCTGAATGCCGACGCGAGGCTCCGGTGCCGGACCATCGGCAACCCGGAGCTCCTCAAAGTCTCCGGGTTCGCAGAGAAGGACTGCCGGGTCGAGCGCTTCCCGGAGAGTTCCTTCGGCCTCGGTCTCGGAGCCATCGGGAACGACTTCGAGGACTGCCGGAGCCGGTTCGGAGAGTTCATCGCCCTCGGCGGGGTGGCGGCCTACCATCCGACCGACGGGACCGACCGTCCTGACTACGTCCTCTCCACAGGTCGCTTTGTCCCGGAGTTGAGGCTTCTGTACGGCCTCGTCTGCGACGGACGATTCTCGCACATCGTGAAGTTCGAGGCCGAGCGAGGCACCCAGGCCCCGCTGGATGCTCTCGCAAGTGCTTTGCTCGAGATTTCCGGAACGGAGAGCGCCGGGCTGGCGGTCGTCACCGAGACTGCGGGGCTTGTCGGAGCCATACTGAGCCGCTCGCCCTTCGCAGGTGCGCGGGCGGCCTCGCCGTTTTCGTTTCCTGAGGTCAGGGACTGGGTGAACTTCACGACTGAACGAGCCTATCCGCACACGCTGGCAGTCGTGGTCGGCGTCGTAACCCGCGCTCCCGGAGCGGGCCTCGCCCGGTTCGTCCGTCCGCTTTCTTCGAGCTGCGGCCTTTACGGCCACTTTCACGCCGCCGTCTTCCCCTACCATCCCCTCAAGAAGGACGTCGCCGAACTGAGCGAGGTCGTCGGTACGCTCTTTGATTCCGAGCAAGTTCTGAGCGTGACCCACCTCCTCGACGATGACCGGGAGATCGTCGGCGTCGGCCAGAGCGAGTTCCTCAAGGGCACTTGCTGGCTGGCGGGGATTGCCGAGCAGGAGGATCGGTCATGACAGTACTCATCGGTGCGCTTACGATCGGCCTGATCCTCTCGCTGCTTGCCATGGGCGTCTTCATCAGCTTCCGTATCGTGAACTTCGCCGACATCACGACAGAAGGCTCCTTCCCGCTCGGCGGGGCCGTCGCGGCTGCGCTGATCTCGGCACATTGGGACCCGGTTGCCGCAACCCTGGCCGCGTTCCTCTGCGGGATGCTTGCGGGCACGGTCACCGGGCTGCTCCACACACGGTTCAAGATCAACGAGTTGCTCTCCGGCATCCTCGTCATGACCGCCCTTTACTCCGCGAACCTGCGCATCATGGGAAGGAGCAACATCCCCCTGCTCGACGCGACTACGGTCATCACGTATGTCGAACGGCTCCCCGGGAAGCTGCTCCAGGCTCCGCCGGAAGTCCCGATCGCGGGCTGGAGCGTCCCGGCGAAGGACATTGCCGTGCTGCTCTTCTCGTTCCTCTTCATCGCGGGGGTCGGCATGATCCTTTTCGTTTTCTTCCGGACAAATCTGGGCACGGCGATGCGGGCGACGGGCAACAATCCGCAGATGGTCCGAGCGCTCGGCGTCAGCACCGGCCTGATGATCGTCTCCGGCCTGGCGCTTGCCAACGGACTGATCTCGCTTTCGGGCGCACTGCTTGCCCAGTACCAGGGCTTCGCAGATGTCCAGATGGGCTTCGGCATGCTCGTCCTCGGGCTTGCCAGCCTCATCATCGGCGAGAGCCTGGTCGCTGTCAAGAGCGTCGGCCTGATGATCGTGGGGACGGTCATGGGCTCCGTCCTCTTCCGGCTCCTCGTCGCCAACGCGCTCCGACGCGGGATGGATCCGAACGATCTCAAACTCATCACTGCCGCTTTCGTCTTCGCTGCCCTGATCCTGCCGGGCATCGTCGACCGCTTGCGTGGCAGAAGGGAGGGGGCCGCCAGTGCTTGAGCTCCGCAACGTCTGCAAGACTTTCAACCCCGCCAGTCCCGACGAGGTCCGGGCGCTCCAGGGCGTCACATTCTCAATGCAAGAAGGCGACTTCGTCGTTGTCGTCGGCACGAACGGCTCCGGAAAATCCACGCTCCTCAACGCCATCGCAGGAGCCTTCCTGCTCGACGCCGGCCAGATACTGCTTCGCGGCCGGGACATCACCGGGTTCGCCGAGCATCGCCGAGCCGAGTTCATCGGCCGTGTCTTCCAGAATCCGTTCTCCGGAACGGCGCCCGACATGTCAATCGCCGAAAACCTCGCTCTCGCTTCGCTCCGCGGGAGACGCCGGGGTCTCGGATGGGCGCTCACCGCCCGCGTGATGCGAGAGTCCAAGGAGCGGGTCAAGAGCCTCGGCATGGGACTCGAAGACCGCATGGACACCCTCATCGGCAAGCTCTCCGGCGGCCAGCGCCAGGCACTGACGCTTCTCATGGCTACCTGGCTCAAACCCGAGGTCCTGCTCCTCGACGAGCACACCGCCGCTCTCGATCCGAAGACCGCCAAGAAGGTCATTGAACTCACCGAACAGGTCATCCGCCGGGACAATCTCACCACCCTCATGGTCACTCACTCCATGCAGCAGGCGATCAACCTCGGCAACCGGATCGTCATGATGAACAAGGGCACGATCATCCACGACTTCCGCGAAGACGAGAAGAAGCGCCTGCGCGTCAACGACCTCCTCGCGCTCTTCGACGAGGTTCGCCGCAAGGAGCAGATTGACCACTCCACTGCCGAGATGCTCGAACGGAATTACGTGTAGCGCCCGGCCGCAGCTTGGCTGTCGTCCTCGGCCATGCCCGATCCTCGGTGCAAGGTCGCGAACGTCGGTGTCTCAGAACTCCGCCTGGCGGAGTGCTCGGGCTCCGAGCTCCATGGGAAGCAGGACCGCGAGGGCCGTCCCCGCAAGCACCAGAAAGAGCCCCGCCGCCGCCCAGAACCCGACCGCAGCCGGGCCGAGCAG
>Ga0272448_1006697_pt1 | contig 12366 bp, 8 predicted proteins | sample YNPCB0191_FD_202220 | JGI IMG/M metagenome (GOLD analysis project Ga0272448, IMG submission 202220) | Hot spring sediment microbial communities from Yellowstone National Park, WY, United States - YNP-CB-019-1 | ecosystem: Environmental > Aquatic > Thermal springs > Hot (42-90C) > Sediment... | reverse complement strand
TAACTCGTGAGATTACTAAACTGCGACCGGAGTTCCGCTACATAATAGATATGGTCGAGCCCGGCAGCCGGGTACTCGATCTGGGTTGTGGCGAAGGTCATTTGTTGAAGGCTCTGCAGATAGAAAAGCGCGCGAGAGTGCAGGGTATCGAGCTTTCGGATACTGCTATACAGGAGTGCGTGGCAAAGGGCTTGTTCGTATATCATGGCGACCTCGATGAGGGATTGGCGGACTTCAACGACAACAGCGTGGATTATGTAATCCTCACAAGCACAATCCAAGTATTGCACAGGCCTGATTTTCTCATTTTGGAAGCAGCCCGTGTGGGAAAGCAATGCATTATCTCCATCCCGAACTTCGCCTACTGGCGAGCTAGGTTTCAGTTGGCGGTTTGTGGCGTTATGCCGAAAACGAAATCGCTTCCGTATGAGTGGTATAATACGCCGAACATTCACCTCACCACCATCCGAGACTTTCGCCGCTTTTGTCGCGAGCGAGGACTATCGATACGCCGCGAAACCGATTTGGTTCTCGGGCAACATAGCGCTCGGCGGATTAGAATCTGGCCGAACTTCTTTGCGGACTACGCGATATTCCTGATCGAGAAAACGCAAAGCTAGAAAGTAAGAGCCTCTATTCCCGCGTTTTGAACCGTCCTGATGCTTGGGCCAGGCTTGCGCTACCATATTGCGGATTTAACAAAGTCGTGGAGGACCAATGGGAGTACTAGAAGGACAGATAGCGTTTATCACGGGAGCCAGTCGAGGTATAGGGAGAGCAATAGCATTGGCGTTTGCCCGAGAGGGCGCCACAATAGCCGTGGCAGCACGAAGCTTGGACCAATTGGAAGAGCTTTGCCGAGAGATAAATTCGACCGGTGGCAAGGCAATTGCCGTACAAATGGACCTGCATTCGGAAGAATCCATCAAGCAAGCTGTGGCGAAAGCTCGCTCCGAATTGGGTCGAATAGACATATTGGTGAACAATGCCGGCGTTCTGAAGCTGCATAGAATCACGGAGACCTCAGCCGAAGTATGGGATGAGCTGATGTCTGTGAATGTAAGGGGTGTGTTTCTGACTTGCCGAGAAGTGTTGCCGGAGATGATCGAGCGTCGTTCGGGACGCATAATCAATATTGGTTCGAGCGCAGGCCGAAGGGGATATGTGGAGCAGGGCGCTTACTGCGCCTCCAAGCACGCGCTTGCTGGGCTTACAAAGGTCCTGACACTTGAGACTCAGGCATACGGTATACGCATCAATATGCTCAGTCCGGGCGGAGTGCTAACCGAGCTTTCGCGCGAATTGCGAGCATCGCGTGGCGAGCCGGATGACTCTTCGGAGTGGATGACCCCAGAAGAGGTTGCCGAAGCCGCCGTATACCTTTGCACACAGACCGGGGCGGGAACTACGGACGAGCTTATACTTAGAAGATATATGGCAGAGTCTTGGAGATAAGAGTAAGTTGGAAGATCAGTTATCGACCTTCCAACTTCGAGCCGTTGCATCTAAATCGACCATGTTGGCGCGCCGCACTCCGGACACTCCAATTCGACAAGCTCCAGCGTGGACAAAGCGGATTCTATGACGGTTTCGATGTTCTCTGAGGTCACCTCGGAGAACGTTTTTAGCTCGCCGTATCTGTCGGCGACAAATAGAGTCGGCTTGGTCACAGAGTATGCGCTCGTGACATCTCCGTTTGAATCGCAGAGAACCGGAAATGGAAGACTCATACTACTAACGCAGTCGTGCAGCTCTTCCATAGAGCCGGGAGATATGGCGAGAACTTCGGCGTTGGCTTCCTTGAACTCGTGATAGCGTTGCCTGAGCATGGCCAGCATCTCCCAGCTTGTGCTATTGTGCACGTCGAAGAAGTAGATTACAAGATTCTTTTTTTGCTTGAAATCGGTTGGGTCTATAACTTTACCGTCTGGAGTGAGCAGTTTGAACTCAGGAATCAGATGGCCAATTTCAATCTCCGCCCCGGCTTCCTGTTCAAGTTCTTCTGTCATGCTTTCGCGTGCATTAGCCATCTCAATGCTCTCCTTTCTCGATCTTGTGTGATCGACATCGGTACTCCATTTGTACCCATTTCGAGCGTCCCATCAGCAGGGCAAGAAGGTAATAACGAAAGAATACCTAAGCTATCTGTGTTGCTCGAAGGTTTGATTAGGAGTCTCAATGAGGGACGTTAAGACATCACCTGATACTTCCCCTATCACGACGGAAAAGTCGAAGCATGAGCATAGCGCAGCTCGGCGACTGTTGGAGTTTGCTGGTCAATTTCGCGGTGTGCTGGCATTCTTGGTCGTGTTCGTACTGGGAATTATCTTTGCGCCGGTATCTCTTAAGACAGGTCACTCTACATTCCTGAACTGGGCCACGCAAAACGATATTCTGTTTGAGTACGCCGAGATAGGGATCCTAGCCGCGGGAATGACACTTGTAATCATCTCCGCAGGGATCGATCTTTCTGTCGGCTCGGTGCTCGGTTTTGCTGCGACGTTTTTTTCGCTGCTGCTGATCGGTTTCGGATGGTCGGCGCTGGCGGCAATCGCAGTAACTGTGCTTGCTACCGCCGGAATGGGCGCGGTGAGCGGTGTAATCATTTCGCGCTTCCGGATGCAACCGTTTGTAGCCACTTTGGGAATGATGTTGCTCGCTCGCGGGGCTGCGAAGTGGATATCTGGCGGGATTAAAGTGCAGCCGGGCGCGAAAGAATGGTATGCAATTCAGAACAGCAATCCTCCGATTTTTGACTGGATGAGCTCACCGGTGGGCCCGTTGGGATTAAAACCGATAACGCTTGCGTTTATCTTTTCGATTATCGTCTTTTGGATATTGCTCAGGTTTACAAGTTTCGGAAGACACCTTTATGCCATCGGTGGAAACGAAGAGGCGGCGCGGCTATCTGGGATTCGAGTAGGACTAGTTAAGACCGTAGCGTATACCCTATGCGGGCTGGCTGCAGGAGTTGCAGGCATAAGCAATGCAAGCCGAATGACTCTAGGCGATCCGGAAGCCGGCTTTACGTATGAGCTCGATGCTATCGCGGCAGTCGTGATTGGCGGAACCAGTTTGATGGGCGGAAGGGGAGGAATGTTTTTCACGTTCCTAGGCACGCTCATTATAGCCTATATAAGCAAAGTACTGAGTCTGAGGGGGGTCGAAGAGGCTCCGAGGCTGATGATAAGAGGTGCGCTTATTGTGATCGCGGTCCTTATTCAGCAGAGCAAGAAGAGACATTAGAAGAGTCGAAAACGTAGGAGGCTATGAAGTGATACGAAGGTTTTTAATTTTTTTTGCAATAGCATTTGTTGCGCTGATAATAGCGGGATGCGGAAAAGAAAAGCAAGTTGCACGGACCGGGAAGACATATACGATTGGGATGAGCCAGTGCAATTTGGGTGAGCCTTGGCGTGTGCAGATGAACGCCGATATCAAGGCGGCTGCGGCTAAGCATCCTGAGCTCAAAGTGATCTTCAAGGATGCTCAGAACAAGACTACAGTCCAGCAGGATCAAGTAAAGGAGTTCATAAATCTGGGCGTGGACCTGATAATCATTAGTCCCAAAGAAGCTCGCCCGCTTACAAAACCGGTAGCCGACGCGATAGACGCAGGTATTCCCGTTATAGTGCTCGATCGTAAGGTGGAAGGCGATAAGTATACGTGCTTCATCGGTGGAGACAACAGGAAGATCGGCGAAGAGGCCGGAAAGTATATGGTTAAAATTCTTGGTGGGAAGGGCAATGTTGTCGAGCTCAAAGGTTTGATGACCAGTACTCCGGCTGTTGAGCGGCACGAAGGCTTTATGAAGGGCATAGCGGGCTCTCAGATCAAGATCATCTTTTCCGCTGATTGCCACTGGCTTGAACCAGATGCTCAGAAGGAGATGGCCTCTGCTCTTTCCCGTTTCCCAAATCCTGAAGACATCGACGCGGTGTACGCTCATAACGATCCCTGCGCTCACGGAGCCTACATTGCTGCAAAAAACGAAGGCAAGGGGCGAGAGAAGAGGATCAAGTTCATAGGTATCGATGCGCTGCCGCATGAAGGCATACGGTATGTTAAGGAAGGGTTGTTGACTGCGACTTTCCAATATCCGACGGGTGGAGCCGAAGCAATTGAGACAGCGTTGAAGATTCTAAAAGGCGAGAAGGTGCAGAAAAACATTATTCTTGGAACGCGAGTGTTTACGAAAGAGAACGTCAACAAAGGCGGCGAGGCGCTCTGACAAGATCTCGAGAGTTAGTTGTTAACTGATGTGAATAAAAAATCGTCGGTTTTCTTAGCTTCGACGTCTTGATTGGGGGTTATTGCTTTTGCTTAAGTTTGTTACACTATTGCTCGTTTCTATCGTTCTTGCGTTTGGAACCATTGTATGCGCAGAACAACTGACTCGATTTGATTTCGAAGACGGAACTTTGCAAGGTTGGACGGTCGTTTCTGGTGAAGCGGGAAAGCTGCCTACCGGGCCGGAGACTATGCGCAAGGATCAGAACTTCGGTCAGCAAGGACGTTATTTCATCGGTCTTTACGAGAATCCGGCTCGAGATGCGGCGCAAATAGTCCTGCAGTCGCCGGTGTTTACTATCAAGAGCAACACAATCTCTCTGTTGGTTGGCGGTGGAGATCACTACAACCATTGCTATATAGCCCTTTACAAAGCCAGCGACAACACAGAGCTCAAGCGTGAGACCGGTATAAACTCGGAATATATGACAAAACGCTACTGGGATGTTTCCGGCTTCAAGGGACAGCAAGTATACTTGAAGATTGTGGACTCGCACACCGGTGGCTGGGGGCACATCAACGTCGATGACATTCGTGAGCTAACGGCCGATGAAGAGAAAGCTCGTGCCGAAGAGCTTGTTGCCAGGCAAAGGCGATACGAGAAGTGGTTGGCGAGTGTTGATGCGCCGTCGAAGCGCAAAGTGTATTCGGGAGACGCGTTGCGGGATATTTATATGCCGCTTGGCGGTATAGGAGGCGGCCATGTGAGCATCTCAGGAGACGGCGCAGTTAGACAATGGTGCATTTTTAACAGGGTTAACGAAGGCTGCGTAGTCCCACACAGCTTTTTCGCTATATGGGCAAAAGCGAATCATAAGGCCCCGGTCGCAAGGCTACTACAGCAAACAAGCGTTGAGAATCTGCCGGCAATCGAGAAGGTAGAGTTCGTAGGTGAATATCCAATTGCCGAATTGCGATTCATTGATAGACAACTTCCTGTGCAAGTAAAGTTGCGTGCGTTCTCGCCGCATATTCCGATGAACGCGAAGGATTCTGCCATTCCTGCGGCCGTGTTTGAATTTACTGTAACCAATACCGGAAATGAAGATGTTCAAATATCGCTGCTGTCTACGCTCCAGAACGCTGTGGGCTATGACGGCGTGTCGGCCATTCACGGAATTTGGAACAAAGACTACGGCGGGAACGCGAATTTGCCGATATCTGGAAGCAATTTCCGAGGTGTGTTGCTTCACAATCCCAGCCTTAAGCCGGATGCCAGGCAGTTCGGAACTATGGCTTCAATTGCACTGAAGCGAAATACAGTAGTAACACCGCAATGGGACGATCTCTTGGCGCTGTGGCGAGAGTTCTCTGCGTTTGGAGACGTGTCGAGGATCGGAAAGACCGGTTCGAGTTCCAAGGGACGCACGTGGAACAGCGCCGTCACCGTGCCTGTCACTCTTGCGCCTGGCCGTTCGGTTACGGTGCCTTTCGTTTGGGCATGGCACTTCCCAAACAATTTTGTGTGGTGGGACAACCGTGAAGGGCAACCCAAAATCGGCCGGATGTATTCCAATTGGTTCACGGATGCCGGTAAAGCGGCGGAGTATCTCGCGGCAAACTACAATCGGCTTTTGAACGATACGGAAAGATATCGTCGAACGTTCTACAAAACTACTCTGCCTTATTGGATGCTCGATCGCATATCCGCGCAGAACTCTACTTTGGTTAGCACCACCGCTATGTGGCTTGAAGATGGGACTTTTGCAGCGTTTGAAGGGTCTGGATGTTGTCCTATGAACTGCACCCACGTGTGGAACTACGAGCAACAAATGGCGCATCTGTTTCCCGAACTTGAGCGCAACATGCGCCGGACAGATTACGAGATTCAACAGGATCCCAACGGCGCGATTAGACACCGTACCCGCCTGCCGCTGACGCTTCCGCGCGAGACAGGGCCGTTTGTGGACGGACATCTTGGGTGTATCCTCAAGGCCTACCGTGAGTACAGACTCTGCGCAGACCGATCTTGGCTCGACAAAATGTGGCCGCAGATAAAACTCGCGATGGAGTTCGTGCTAAACGAGTGGGATCCGAACAAAGACGGCGTGTTGGTTTGTGAGCAGTGGAACACATACGATGCCGCGATGTACGGCCCCAACACTTTTATCGGCACACTGTATCTCGGAGCACTCAGGGCAAGTGAAGAGATGGCAAAAGCAGTTGGCGACGCGGCGTTCGCTGAAAAATGCCGATTGATCTACGAGACCGGAGCAAAAAGGCTCGACTCGGTTCTTTGGAACGGTGAGTATTGGCGGCAGATCGAGACAAAACCTTCCGAAGCCGACGTCGGAGAGAACAAGTGGCTACTGGAAGACTGGCCCAACGAGAATCCGGCTTCAAACGTGAACAGACCATACGGCAAGGGATGTCACTCGGATCAACTTCTTGGACAATGGTGGGCGAGTCTGCTTGATCTGGGCTATTTGCTTCCTAAAGAACGAGTTAATAAGGCCCTTGATTCGATTATGAAATACAACTGGGTTCAAAACTTTGGCGAAGTACGCCAGTGGCCGCGAGCGTTTGCCGGCGAGAACGATCCGGGACTCTATATATGCACTTGGCCGCATGGTGGGAAGCCCGAAAACGAGACTCTCTACAGTTTTGAAGTGTGGACGGGAATCGAATATGAAGTCGCTGGTCTGCTTTTGCAGGAAGGCCGAGTCAAAGAGGCTTTCCGAATTGTTAAAGCCGTGAGCGATCGCTACAACGGAGTGCCGAGAGCACCGATCCAACGCAATCCGTTTGCTGAGGTTGAGTGCAGCAACCATTACGCTCGTGCAATGTCTGCGTGGGGAATGCTCTTGGCGGCTCAAGGTTATCGCTACTGTGGGCCGGACAAGGCAATAGAGTTTAATCCGGTTGTGCAACCCGACAACCACGCAAGCTTCTTTACGGGAGCAGAAGGCTGGGGACTCTTCACGCAAAAACGTGGTTTGAGATCACAAGAGAACACGCTCGCAGTAGAATGGGGAAAGCTTGAGATAAAAACGTTGACGCTGCATCTGCCCGCCGGAGCGGACACCGCGGACTTGGAAACGTTTGTCTGCGGCACAAAAACGGTTTATAAGGTCCGTGCTGTGGGCGAGGAGATAGAGATCGAGTTTGCACAGCCTGTAACGATAAGTGCTGGTTGTAGGGTTGGAGTTTTGTTCTTGTGGAGGTAGCCTTGTCCGAGCCTGAAAAGTGCAAGCTTTGCCATGTTATCTGCCAGAGCCATATTGATATGGCGTGGCTTTGGCGATGGGAAGAGACCGTATCTTTCATCAGAGACACTTTTGCTGCAGAAGTTGAGCTTTTTGAGCAACATCCGGATTACACATTCTGCCAAAGTCAGCTTGCAGCCTATCAACTCGCGCAAGAGCGATTTCCTGAGCTTTTCGAGAAAATCAAGCAACTTGTAGCCGAAGGCCGTTGGGAGGTGGTCGGCGGCGAGTGGGTCGAGGCAGATCACGTGTTGCCTGGCGGTGAGTCTCTCGTAAGGCAGTTCTTGTATGGCCAGCTATACACGCGCGATGTTTTCGGACTCCAAACGAAAGTCGGCTGGTCCCCGGACTCGTTCGGACACAGTGGAAATCTCCCACAGATATTGACGAAAGCCGGGATTGAGAACTTTGTGTTCAAGCGGCCATTAGCTAACGAACTAGACTTGCCCATTACTCCGTTTTGGTGGCAAGGTATCGACGGCACGCGCATATTGGCTTACCGCACCACCAACAAAGGATGGGATTTTGTAAACCCGATCCCGGAGGATCTTGCAGAGCGCTACAATTTACACCACACTTGGGGCTATTCCGGCACGGGCGACCGCGGCGGTGTGAGGCCGTACAAGAAACTCGGCGAGGACGAGCACGGCAAGCATATCTACTCGACTCCTAGTCGATATTTCGAAACCGTGCGCGCTGAAACGGTAGAACTGCCGGTAGTCGAGGGTGAGTTGAATTACACGTTCGAAGGGGCGTACACTACGCACGCGGATGTAAAGCAAGCAAACCGGGAATGCGAGGGACTGCTTTTCCTGGCCGAGTGCCTCGCTGCTGCCGCGTGCTTCGAAGGATTGCCGTATCCTCATGAGCAACTTCGAGATGCTTGGCGGAAACTTCTGTTCAATCAGTTCCACGATATCCTCCCAGGAACGGGAATAGCCGACATCTATGAAGATGCAGCGAAGGATTACGACCTGGTCAAGAAAATTGCACGCAAGATTATCGAAGCATCTGCTCATGTGTTTGTGTCTGAGTCTGATTCAGTTGGAATTGCTGTTTTCAACCCTCTTCCTTATCCAAGAAGCGCGGAAGTAGACGCTCAGGCTCCGAGTTTCGCTGCGGCACGAGATGTCGAAACCGGTCGAATCTATCCGATTGTGGAAGGTCGGTTCTTCGCACAGGACCTTCCAGCATTCAACTTCCGAACATTTGAGTTGCTCCCGGATGCGCCATCTTCGGTTGAACCGAAGAACTTGACACTCGACAACGGAGTGCTTCGCCTAACGATAGATCCGGAAACAGGTTTTATATCGAGCGTGATAGATATCGAAACGGACCGCGAGGTAATTGCTGCGCCCGGCGGAAACGTGCTGGCTCTTTACGATGAGAGTGCCTTTCTGAACCCTGGTATGCCTGAGGAGAACGCCTATTATCTGCTCGATGATGCGCCACGTGAGCTTGCCGCGCTCGTGTCCAGACCTGAGTCTACGGTGTCGCGATATGGGTTGCCGGCGATTAGATGTGTGCACCGATGGAGGAGCTCGACTTTCGTCTCCACGATTTCGCTGCCGCCTGAAGAGAACTTCGTGGATATCCGGTTGGAATGCAATTGGCAAGAAACGCTCGCCGTGCTTCGGGCCGAGTTCACACTAAACGTCAGCTCAGAGGCCGAAGCCTGGCATGAAATTCCTTACGGCGCTGTGAGGCGCGAGAAAGACGGCAAGGAAACTCCCTCCCAGAGGTGGGTTGATCTGTCGGATTCTGAATGTGGAGCAGCCCTGGTCAACGACTCACGGCACGGCCACAGTGTGTTGGACAACACCATTCGTATGACTTTGCTGCGATGCGCGACAAGCCCCGATCCTGTCTCCGATCGCGGAAGCTTCACTTTCCGATACCGGCTGTGTCCACACTCAGGCGATTGGCGCAAAGCTGGCCTCACACGTAAAGCGCAAGAACTGAACGTGCCAGTGGCCGTGATTTCAGATGGTGCAAGGTCCTCACCCCAGCTACCGCGGATCGATGCTGAAGATATAGAGATCGGAGCGTGCAAAATCTCGGAGAACGGGCAATGGTTGGTTCTAAGGTTGTGCGAGTGTCTGGGCCGTCACACATCCACAAGCGTGCAGTTGCCGAACGGTTCGGTGTCTGCTTACGAAGCAAACCTGCTGGAAGAACCTCTGTCGCTGCTGAAAGTGCAGGACGGACACGTTCATCTACAATTTGGCCCTTTCGAGATTAAAACGGTCCTGATCTCTCTGTAAATTTTCCTGCTCGATACTGGCGAAGCCGGGCACGCAGTCAGTTGGCGAACATGTATCGACCCGCCAATCGAAAGCTACTCTAACTCCAACGGGCGGGTACCCTTGAACTTGACCAGGACCTCTTTAGGAGGAAGCTTTATTTCCTGACCCACCTGGAGACGAGTCAAATCGGATATCTTGTTATAATCGGCAAGCGGCTTGGCTAGATCTCCATCATCGTAAACACGCTTGCAAAGCTTCCACAGGTTATCTCTCTTGCCGAGAACGTAGGTTTTGATCGGCACATCCGGCTCCTTAGTACGCGCAGCCGGTTGCACGACGGTGACTGGCTTGACCGTTGGCTCGGCTTGTCTCTTGTCATTTTTAACAAAATACGGTCCGACAACGCCGAAACATAGCACTGCGCCTAGAGCTGCCCCAGTTGCCAATGTTGTCAAGCGATTCTTTCGTTTACTTTTGCTGGTCAATTGATCGCATTCAGCGGATGAATTGCCGACAAGGGCATAGCTTGGGCAGAGACCAATTTTCCCATCGTGCCAAAAGAAGAAGCCATCACGCCCTGTGATGGGGTCGAGGACATAAGCGACCATATTAGGATGGGGGAAGAAGTGTCTGTGGAGGAACACATCAGAATCCGAGAGAAAGACACCCCAACCAGCGTGAGTATGAAACCAACCTAATATTCTCAGGCCAGAATAATGGGCATCGCGCTTACCTAACATAGACGCCCATGCCTCTGGGGTTAATTCCACACTGGTCCTTGAAGCAAGAGCTTCGCGCGCTGGTATAGCTGCGGTAATATATATGACGCGCTTACCGTTCTCGACAAAGACTTCGCCTAACAACAAGCCTCCACATTCGGTGTGTCTATCCTCTGCGGCGAAGCGTTCGATCTGTCGGTGAATCTCGGCGTCGATGCGTACGTCGAGCCGAAGATCGAGATTGTCGTCATGGATTAAAGCTCTTGTCTCGCTGACGGGGACTACGCGCGAATCGCTTGGCCGTGCGCTCGGCTCTTCAATTTCGGATTCCAAAGCTTCCGAGTCGGCATTACCGATTACGACATGCGGCACTACCCTAAGTCTCAGTTCCTCTGAGTCTTCTGGAATGTTTAGAGTTGATCTCGGATCTAGCAATGTCTCGCCCTTAACTGCTAGACCATAGTTCAGCGGGCGATCATCAGGTCCAACGAGAGGAAGTCGCAAGAGATTAGCAAGTTCAAGAGCAACGTATGAGACCGGCGTGTCGAGCGGGAGCAGACAATCAATTTCCCGAATATCGACAGGATCCGAAACCGTGGCACGAGGGAGTCCCATAAGCGAGCACCTCCTCTGATACAATTACTCTTTTTGGTCGAGCTTGTCAAGTCCGGATAAACGTGAGCTTATCATGACTCTATTTTGGGTCACACTTCTAGTAGTTGCGATTGACATCAGGACACCCTGAACGTATAATGCTGAGGTAGACACTTGCCAACACATCTCGACCATAGCCGCCAAGTTTAGTTCACGGAGGTACTGTTATGAAGTCCCGAATGTCAGCAGTTGTCATATGTTTTGCACTCGTCGTATTCTGTGCATCTGCTGCTTATGCTCAGTTCCGGACAAGTGATCGAAGTCCTGTGGGAGTATCTCTTGCAATGATGAGACCCAGCGGCTCCGATTTTAAGGAAATGGGCAATGTGTGGCTTGGACCAACGTTGCATATTAACCTCGGCTTTGACCAGTTCGACCGTGCTAACGCAATGTTGTCCTTCACTTGGTTTGGACAAGACGAATGGAACAAGAAGTCTAACTTTTTTCCTTTAGTAGCGACATACATCAAGCGTTTCGGCACAGATACAGAAAACCCTTGGTATTTTGGGGGAGGGTTAGGCGTTTACTTCGTAAGCTACAAGGAAATACCCGTTGGCAGATTTAGTTTTGAGCGTGATACCGACACCAAATTCGGCGTCCACTACGTTGTTGGCAAAGAATACGGCGGTTGGTTCTTGGAGTTTAGACATGACTTGGTGCCAAGTATGGAAATAAGCAGCGGTAGAAATGTGGGACTTAGCGGCTGGTCGCTGGTGATAGGTTCGAGAATGGCACTGTAGACTTGAGCAAGAACGTGCTTCCTGGTAAAATTTAGAAAGAGGCGGCAATCAACAGGCAACAGTGGATGAGCCAACAACGAAAAAAGACCACTGTTGCCTGTTATACTATTGCTTGTTGCCTGCTATTTTATGTCTAAAGCGCACACAAGATACGTTTGCCAGTCCTGCGGATACGAGTCGCCAAAATGGATGGGACGTTGCCCGGATTGTGAAGAGTGGGCAACTTTGGTAGAAGAAACTATCGAACCTGCTAGCCCAAATAGGCGACACAAGGAAGAGGTCGTCTTCGCTGTCCCGACTCCTGTGACTGAACTTTCAGCAAATGGAGCTGTGCGTGCCTCAAGCGGCATTTCGGAGTTCGATAGGGTGTTGGGCGGCGGAATCGTTGCGGGATCGCTGATACTGATTGGCGGTGATCCGGGCATCGGTAAGTCTACTCTTCTTATCCAGGTGGCAAACAATCTTTCAACGAGTGCCGGTCGGGTCTTGTATGTGTCGGGCGAAGAATCGG
>Ga0272448_1006696_pt1 | contig 12367 bp, 5 predicted proteins | sample YNPCB0191_FD_202220 | JGI IMG/M metagenome (GOLD analysis project Ga0272448, IMG submission 202220) | Hot spring sediment microbial communities from Yellowstone National Park, WY, United States - YNP-CB-019-1 | ecosystem: Environmental > Aquatic > Thermal springs > Hot (42-90C) > Sediment... | reverse complement strand
TATTGCCAAATTTAGAAAAAAATATATCGAAAAAATCTTTTGACTTATTTGAGTTTATTATTTATGTTAAAAAAGAAAGGATAATGGCTATGAAAGATATTCGGAACAGATTGGCTTTTCCGTTCAAGTTTATTATTTTAATAATTATTGTTTTTGAACTTTCTGCCTTGCTCTCGGCCACGCTTGTTTTCCCTCCTGATGAATATGCCCGTCGCCGGGCCCGGTTAATGGAGCACATAGGCGATGGCGTGGCTATTTTTCTTGGGGCAAAGACTCCGAGCGGCGATTACCAGTTTTATCAAAATAATGATTTGATTTATTTTTGCGGAGTGGAAATTCCAAATGCCATCCTGGCCATTGATGGTCAGAAAAAAGAAAGTATTCTTTTCTTCACCATGGAGGAAAAAGAAGCTGAAGGCGAAGGCCTTTCTCTGTCTTTAATCCGCGAGCCACAAAAAGTCACGGGCCTGGAGAAAGTTATGCCTTTGGAACAATTTCCGCAGTATATATCAGGCTTAAATAACCAGGGCCGAACTGTCTATACCATGTTCTATCCAGAAGAATTGATGAGAGAAAATAGCCGAGAAAAATACAACATTTTGCAGAAGACGATGGTGCTGGATTTATTCGACCAGCGCCTGACCAAAGAATTACAATTTGTTTTCCAGTTAAGAAATAAATTCCCGCGTCTGCGGGTTGAAGATATCTCAGCGGTGGTCTGGGATTTAAGAAAATATAAATCACCGGCAGAAATAGAAGTACTCCGTCAGGCTGGCCGGATTGGAGTCAAAGCCCACCGCGCCGTTATCCAGGCAACGCGGCCAGGCGTTACCGAAAAAGAGCTGGCCGCACTTTTTGAGTATGTTTGCCTGAAAGAAGGAGCCCAGGACTTAGCCTTCTACACCATCATTATGTCGGGGAAAAATCATGCCTTCGGTCATTATCATGCCTACGACCGCACCCTGCAGGACGGAGATTTTGTTATCCTGGATGCGGCCCCTGATTATAAATACTACAACGTTGACCTTTCAACCTCTTTTCCGGTTAACGGGAAGTTTACTCCGCGACAGAGAGAACTTTACCAGAAAGCACTGCTAGTTCGCCAGGCCTGCTTGAATAGTTACCGGCCAGGAATTACTCTGCGGCAGGTCTCCGAAGAGGCCAAGAAATATTTGCAGGAAAAAGGCCTGTCTCCTGATGATCATGATTTGCCGGGTACTCTCCGTTATGGCGGATACAACCATTCGGTTGGGCTGGCTACTCATGATGTCCAGGCCACTTTTTCCGGACCCGATGAAGTGTTAAAACCCGGGTATGTGTTTTCCTGTGATATTCAGGTGATTCATCCTGAGGAACAGATCGGTATCCGTCTTGAGGACAACATTGTTATCACTGAAAACGGTTATATAAATTTAGGCGAGGGACTTCCACGAACTGTAGAAGAAATAGAAGAGTTGATGAAAAAAGACGGCATTATCCAGGTACTTAAAAAGAATAAGGTTTATTAAGATTATTAAGATAGAGTTCTGGCTTTAAAACCAGGGCGGAGGAGAATAGCCATGAAGAGAAATTTAGCCGTTTTTAAAGGCATTATTTTTGTTCTATTTCTGAGCACGATTTTTCTTTCACCGTGCATTATGAGAACTTATGCTCAGCAGGTTAGTTTCAGCCAAAAACCGCGCCAGTGGGAAAGAAGCAGAACCTATGATGCCCGCCACTACTTGATTAAACTTAATCTGGATGTTGAGGGAAAAGCTTTCCAGGGGGAAGCGGTCCTGACCCTGAGTTCGCTTCGCCCTGATTTAAAAACTGTTGAGCTTGATGCTGAAGACTACCGGGTGGAAAAGGTAAACGATGAATGGGGCCGCACTCTTTCTTTTAAGCAAACAGATAAAAAGCTTTTGGTTGAGCTCCTGCGACCTTATAGTGTAGGCGAAGTATTTTCCATCACGGTCTTTTATCGCAGTGATGACCAGGCCCATAAAACTACCAACAAAAAGGGACTGCGGTTTTTTGAGGCCACAGAAGAACATCCGACGTTGGTTGCTTCAGATTCCTGGCCTGACGGAGTTCATCACTGGTTTCCCTGCTATGACTTTCCCAATGATAAAGTTACAGAGGAAATCATAGCCACAGTTAAAGAGCCCTACAAGGTTGCTTCCAATGGTCGCTTGGTGAGTGTGGTAAAGAATGAGCGCGAAAAAACAGTGACTTATCACTGGCTTCAGGACAAGCCTCATTCTACTTATTTAATTTTCCTGGCAGCTGCTCCTTATGAAATTATCCGTGACCGCTACGAGAATATTCCTATCAACTACTGGGTCTTCCCCCAGCAGGCCAAAGATGCCCTTCGTTCTTATGAAAAAACACCTAAAATGATGGAATTCTTCATCAAGACCTTTGGCACTCCCTATCCCTGGGATAAATACGACCAGATATCTGTGCCTCTGGGTGGAGGGGCTGAAAGCACTTCGGCTACGGCCATGACTTATGAGATTATCCATGACGAAAAAGCCGAGAAGGATTTTTCCAGCATTGGGATTGTCTCGCATGAACTGGCTCATCAGTGGTGGGGAGACCTGATAACTTTACGGAGCTGGGAACACGCCTGGCTCAACGAGAGTTTTGGGACTTACTCTGATTATCTTTATTATGAGTACGACCGCGGGCCTGAAGAAGGGGCCATAAATTTGCTGAATAAGAAAAATGCTTATCTGAGGGAAGCCAGAACAAAATACATCCGACCGATTGTTACTGACCATTATGATGCTCCGCAGGATTTGTTTGATGCCCATTCCTATCAAAAAGGCGCCTGCGTGCTTCATATGCTCAGATTTGTCCTTGGTGACCAGCGTTTCTTTCAGGTACTAAAAGAATTTCTCCACCGCTATTCATTTCAACCGGTTGATACCCATGATTTTATGAAGACAGTCAAGGAAGTTACCGGTGAAAACCTGGACTGGTTTTTTGAGCAGTGGCTTTTTAAACCAGGACACCCGGTTTTTGAGATATCCTCAAGCTGGGATGAAGCGAAGAAAACACTGGGCCTGACCATTAAGCAGGTTCAGGATACTTCCCGCGGGATTCCTGTATTTAAAACTCCAGTATTGATCGGGATAAGGGGAAGCAAGAGTCTTGATGAGGAGAGCATTAAGGGGGATAAGGATGATGAAGTCATTTACCAAATCTGGATAACCGGTAAAGAAAATCATTATGAATTTCACCTGACAGGAAAACCCCTTCTGGTTCGCTTTGACCGCGGCAATTATCTTCTCAAGGAATGGACTTTTCCTAAAAGTGTAGAAGAGCTGCTTTACCAGGCACGAAATGATGATGTGATCGGCCGGATGTGGGCTGTCGAGCAGCTGGAAAAATTCGCTGATAAGCCGGAGGTGGTAAAAGCTTTGCAAGATGTGGCCCGGGGTGATGAATTCTGGGCCGTAAGGAAAACAGCAGTAGAAACCATTGGTAGCTGGAAGAACACAAAGTTTGTTCCTTTTTTAAAGGAGAAATGTAAAGACAGGCATTCCCAGGTAAGAGCCGCGGCGCTGAAAGTTCTGGGAGATTTGGCTCAGCCTGCGCTGGCCGGGTTTTTCCAGGAATGCTTTAACCGTGACGATAGCTACGTGGCTCAGGCTGAAGCCCTGAGGGCTCTGGGAAAAACCGGGGATAGGAAGCAGGCTGATTTTCTCAAAAAGGCAGCAGCCCTGCCTTCCTACCGGAATATAATCAAAAACGCTGCCCTGGAAGCACTCAGACAACTGGGCATAGAGCAATGAGATCACGTTACTTCCAATATTTGAATATGAAATTTACCTGCGTAATAGATTTAAGAGGAATTTTAGGCTCACCATAAATTTTTGCAGATGAGCCTGGTGCGTTAAGATGAAAATTGATTTTAAGCAAAAATAAAATCTTCCCCCGGCAAGGAGGGATTATGAGAAGAATAAAGAAATTTTATTTTTTCTTGGTTATCTTTTGTATGTTTTTTGCCTTCACCGGTAAGGTGAGATTGATTGGAGACAATGGTGCCCAGGAAACAACCTCCTGGGCAAAATTATCGCCTGCGGTTGAATCTAAGTTAAAGGCTATATTTGAAAGTGGGGAGTTTAATGCCCGCATATTTAAAGGCGAATGGCAGCCGGATAGCACTGCTTACACAGTCCTGGAAAGGAATCCAGAGGGAAACGGGACGGAGCTGGTAAGGTATGAGGTCATAACAGGTAACAGAACTGTTCTGGCTGGCCCGGCACAATTAATTCCCGCTGGAGAGCAGAAACCTTTAGCGGTGGAAAATTATGCCCTCTCGCCCGACGGGGCTTTTATTCTGCTGCAAACGAATTCTCGAACCGATGAGGAAACTGGAGAACTTCTTGTTGATTATTGGCTTCTAAAGCGACAGGACGGATACCTGACGAAAATTGTTTCCGGTGGGGACCCAGTAGATATGGGGCAATGTTTTTCTCCTGATAGCCGAAAAATTATTTTTAGTCTTAAAGATAATCTTTACGTTTATGAGGTGGAGGCCGGTCGCCAGATTTCTCTAACCACCGATGGCATGGTAAATAAGATTTCTAATGGAGAGGCTGTATGGAGCCCGGATGGGAAATATATTGCCTACATACAATCTGACTCTTCAAACGTATTATTGCGGCCTGTTCTGGTGCCGGTGGATCCGACCTACCCGAAAGTGAGATATGTGCGCTTTGCTCGAGTAGGAACTCCTATCCCTCGCCTTCGCCTTGGTGTAGTGAAGGCAGAAGGGGGCGAAACTTTATGGCTAAAAATTGGCGAAGAGAAAGAAGAATTTTATCTGAGGAAATTGGCCTGGCTTAAAAACTCAAAAGAGATTTGCCTGGAAAAGCTGAGCCGGTCAAGGGACTACCGAGAATTTTTGGTGGCCGAGGTAACCAGCGGAAAAGTAGAGAAAGTTTATGGCGAAAGCGATCCAGCCTGGGTGGACGCCAGTTATGAAACAAATGCTGGATTAAGCTGGATAGATGATGATAAATCATTCATAGTGATTTCGGAAAAAGATGGCTGGCGCCGTGCCTATAAATTATCACGTAATAAAAACTTAAAAGAAGTGCCCTTAACACCTCTCGGGGTTGATATAATTTCTCGGGTGGGGCTGGATGAAAAAAGAGGATGGTTCTATTATCTGGCCTCTCCTGATAATGCCACGCAGAGTTATCTTTATCGGGTTCGTTTAGACGGAAAATCAATACCCCAGCGAGTAACCCCGTCCGGTCAGAAGGGAGTACACAGTTATATTTTATCACCTGATGGGCGATATGCCTTTCACACCAGCTCAACTTTTGATACTCCTCCGGTGACAGAATTAATTCAGTTGCCCGAGCATAAAATAATTCGGGTCCTGGAAGATAACAGCCAATTAAGAGCCAGAATAGAAGCGATGAAATTTCCTCCGGTTGAATTCTTGCAGATTGATATCGGGGATGGCGTAGTAATGGATGCCTGGATGATAAAACCCAGGGATTTTAACCCGGCGAAAAAGTATCCGGTTTTTGTCTGGGTTTATGGAGAACCGCATGCTCAAACAGTTCTCGACCAGTGGCAGGGGGCTCGAGGCCTGTTTCATCGGGTTATAGCTGATGCTGGTTATCTGGTAGTCTCCATTGATAATCGCGGCACACCAGCGCCTAAGGGAGCAGCCTGGAGACGGGCCATATTTGGCAGCCTTGGTCCTTTATCAACAAAAGAGCAGGCTGCTGCCTTGAGAGAACTCGGCCGGAAGCTAAATTATGTTGATTTATCAAGAGTTGGTGTTTGGGGATGGAGCGGAGGAGGCTCTAACACTTTGAACGCCATGTTCCGGGAACCTGACCTTTATAAAGTTGGAATTGCTGTGGCTCCCAAACCTCAGCCACAGCTTTACAATGCCTGGTTTCAGGAAATCTACATGCGCACACCTGAGGTAAATCCCGAGGGATACAAAAAATCTGCTCCTATTAATTTTGCCGAGGGATTGAAAGGACATCTGTTGATTGTGCAAGGTTCCGGAGAAACTAATACTCACATTCAGATTACTGAAGGACTGGTGGACCGATTGATAGCCCTGGGTAAGCAGTTTGATTATATGGTTTATCCTAACCGGGATCATGGTCTTAGAGAGGGTGAAGGTACAACACTTCACCTTTATATGTTGATTGCCCGGTATCTTATTACCCATCTTCCACCTGGTCCACGTTGAGCAGGTAACTACATGCAGAAAATGCAAATTGTACGGCCATTAGCATTAGATTGGGGTAATATTTACTATAAATTTTTGCTGCTTTCATTTTCTTCGAAAGGAGTTAAAAAATGAAAAAAAATATTTTGGCCTTACTAAGTATTGCCGGACTGCTGGTTTTAGCTTTTTCCTGCAACCATTCCTCTACCAGCTTAGAAAAAATAAATAACGGAATTATCTTAAACCTGAAAAGCGGTGCGCTAAAAATTCAATTGTGTACTGATCGGGTAGTCAGAGTTGTTTTTGACCCCAACCGGAATTTCCGCCTGAGAAAAAGCCTGGTGGTAGAAAGAAGCTGGGAACCTGTTCCCTTTGAAGTAAAGTCGGAAGGTGATAAGGTCAGGGTTTCCACAGGGAAGTTAACTGTGGTCATAAATAAAAACAGCGGGGCTGTAAATTTTTATAACGCCGGGGGCAAACTCTTTTTGCAGGAAGATCAAAAAAATCCTCGGGAAATGACCGGGGCCTCAGTCATGGGTGAAAAAACTTATCATGTCCAGCAGAATTTTAGTTTGTCTCCAGAAGAAGGTGTTTATGGGCTGGGGCAGCATCAGGAAGGTGTTATGAACTATCGGGGACATGATGTTTTACTTGTTCAAGAAAATGAAAAAGTTTCTGTTCCTTTTTTAGTTTCAACCAATAATTACGGAATTTTATGGGACAATTATTCCAAAACGAAATTTCATGACGGCCAGGATGGCACTTATTTTTGGTCTGAAGTAGGGGACGCTATTGATTATTATTTTATAGGTGGAAAGGATTTAGATGAGGTAATTAGAGGATACCGGGAAATTACGGGCCAGGCGCCAATGTTTCCTCGTTGGGCCTTCGGCTTCTGGCAATCAAAAGAAAGATATCGAACAGGACAAGAGTTAATGGAGGTGGTTAAGGAATATCGCCAGAGAAAAATTCCGATTGATCTTATAATCCAGGACTGGCAGTATTGGGGTGATGCTCCTGAATGGAGTGCCATGAAATTTGATGAGGAGAGATATCCTCGAGCAGAAGAAATGATAAAGACCCTTCATGATAAATATCATATTCACTTCATGGTTTCTATCTGGCCGGTTTTAGGCCCCAAAACTGAGATATATAAAGAAATGGAAAAAAAGGGGCTGCTTTATAGTCCGGTAGTCAGAGCTGAAGGCAAAGTTTATGATGCTTACAATGAAGAAGCCAGAAAGATTTATTGGAAATATATCAACAAAGGTCTTTTCTCCAAGGGGGTAGATGCTTTTTGGATGGATTCTACTGAACCAGAAGTCGATGAAGCTGATGAGAAACACATTAAACAAATTGGTCAGACTGCTTTAGGAAGCATAGCTCGTTACCTCAATACTTACTCTCTGATGACAACTAAAGCAGTATATGAAGGGCAGAGGTCTGTCAGTTCAGATAAGCGCGTAGTGATTTTAACTCGCTCAGCTTTTGCTGGTCAGCAGAGATATGCCGCAGCTACCTGGTCAGGTGATATAGTCGCCCGCTGGGATGTTTTCAGGAATCAGATCTCAGCCGGATTAAACTTCTGTATGTCAGGAATCCCTTACTGGACTACAGATATCGGTGCTTTTTATGTTCGACAATATGGTGCTTTTTTTGATGAAGGATGTAATGATCCGGGCTATCGTGAGATGTATGTCAGGTGGTTTCAGTATGGGGCTTTCTGCCCGGTTTTCCGGTCCCATGGGACAGATACTCCCCGAGAAGTCTGGAGATTCGGAGAGCCAGGCAGCTGGGCTTATGACACTCTGGTTAAATATGATAACCTGAGATATCGTCTTCTGCCATATATATATTCACTGGCCTGGAAAGTCACCAGTAATGGTTACATCATTATGCGCGGATTACCGATGGATTTCAGCGCCGATAAAAAGGTGCTAAACATTGACAACCAGTTTATGTTCGGGCCGGCTTTATTAATTTGCCCCGTTACCAAACAAATGTACTATGGCGAAGATTACCTTAATGAAGTTATTCCCTCAGATTACCTGTTTACACCTGAAGGCAAAAAAGGTGGCCTGCGAGTTGAATTCTATAATGGCCAGAATTTTGAAAAATTAATTACTACCCAAGTTCAGGAAAAAGTTGATTATGATAGCTGGGAACAAGGACTGCCTGAGGGTGTTGATAAAACCCGTTATTCCATTCGCTGGAGTGGAGAAGTCCTGACCAAAGGGGCTGGAGAATATGAGTTTTGGGTCACCTGCGATGATGGGGTACGCTTCTGGCTAGATGATAAATTAATGATTGATTCCTGGCAGGCCCAGAGAGGCAGAAATCATAAAGTGAAAGTTAAATTAGAAGGCGGGAAAAAATACCGGATAAGAATTGATTATTTTAATAGCCAGATCGGAACGCAGATGAGGCTGGCCTGGACAACTCCTGATATGCCTAAGGAAATCTATACTCCTGATAAAATAAAGTCATGGCGTCTATATCTCCCCGAGGCTGAAGGATGGTATGATTTTTGGACCGGTGAAAGAAAAGAAGGCGGGGAATGGGTGGAAAGAGAAGTTCCTATTGATATTATGCCCATTTATATCAGAGCCGGGTCCATTGTGCCCATGGGACCTGAACTCCAGTACTCAACAGAAAAACCGGCCGATCCTATTGAACTTAGAGTCTACCCCGGAGCGGAGGCAGAATTTGTCCTTTATGAAGATGAAAATGATAATTATAATTATGAAAAAGGAATCTATGCTCTCATTCCAATCAAATGGGATGAAAAAAATCAGACCTTGACTATCGGAGAGGAAAAAGGAAATTTTCCGGGCAAACTTACCAGGAGAACTTTTCATATAGTCTGGGTCGACAAGAATCATGGAATTGGAGTTGAACCTGAGAAACATCCGGATAAGATAGTTATCTATGAAGGGAAAACTGTCCAGGTTAAGAGGTAAGATTAAAAGTACAGGTCTTGTACCTTAAGAAAAGCAAAAAAATAATAATGGATCTGTATTTGCCGAAAAAAAGTAAGCAGGGAATGAAGATAAATGCCTGGGCGAAAAAAGAATCGATTTTTTATGAGAGCAAGTGGGAGTGAGTTTGTGCCTGGCGTAAAAAAAAATTGGTATGAAACCGCAAGGCGATTAATTCATAAACAAGCGAGCAAGAGATGAGAAAAAAAGAAACTAACGGGAGGAAAAGGCCGATTCTTTCCGTCGTCTTGCTCTTTTTGTTGCTCGTCTGTTCGGGGATGCCTCTTTTTGGCAAGGATAAAGGGCTGGTGGCCTGGTGGAAATTTAATCAGATTAAAAATAACAAAACCTTAGATGGCGTGAATCAAGTTGAGGAAAAAAATGAAGGGAACTTCAAATCTCCTGCGGTAGCTGTGGAATCAGCTTTAAAGCTGGATGGTTTTATTACCCCTGTCATTGACCGGGCTCATAATTCACCACAACTGGCAGGTAACTTTAAATTGGAGGGTTTGTTGGCTTTGACTGCATATTCCTGGAACCGGTGTCCGATAATCAGCCGGAAAAAAGGCAAAGAAGCTGGTTTTTATTGTGCTGTTGAACCGTATGAGCAATTAAGTTTTCAGGTTGCCTTAAACGAGGATTTTTCCAGCAAGATTGAAGAACAACACACCCATCTCCTTAAACCAGGCTCCAATCAAGTTAAAATTGAAGTCAGGAATATGTGGAGCAATCGTCTCTGTGGCGATTTGAAGCTTCCGCCGGAAAAAAGATTCTGCCGCACCAACATCAGGTCTAACTGGGAACTTTATCCAGCCGGCCTGCTGGGACCGGTCAGGCTTATACCGGCCATAGAGGTGGAAGTAGATTTTTCAGATAAATAAAAGGCAAATTATGTCAGAGCCAAATTAGTGCCAAATTTTATTTAACAGAGATTGGGTTACTTGAGGCCGTTTTGGGAAGGTAGTATTTGTTAATGATAGCTGAGGTGAAAAGTCCTGGCTTGAACAATTATTCTCTATAGCTCGGCGGGGAAAAAAACAGGATACTTTCTTTTGGAAATAAACGGAAATGAGAATAAAGTGCAAAAAAGTTTATTGAATTTATTATGAGGATAAAAATGACTAAGAAGGTTGAAAAAGTAAAGCGGGCTTTGATGATACTTATGTGTCTCTCGTTATTATCAGGCTCAGTTAAAATCAGCCATGGTAAAAAAGCGGATAGTCAAAATTACTCGCCCCGGATTGTAAACATAATAAACTTTGTCCGGCAATGCGAACCACGAATTGACTGGATAACCGAGGAAGTTCTCTACCAGACAGTGGTGGAGCAGATTAACATCATAAAGCAGTATAATTTCAAAGCCACTTTTCTTCTCCAGTATGATGCCCTTATTGACCCCCGCTATCAGAAACTGATGAAGGAATTGCCGGCTGACCAGTTTGAGGTTGGAGCCTGGTGGGAAATACCCCAACCTCTGGTGGAGAAAAGCGGAATGAAATGGCGGGGAAGGTATCCCTGGGACTGGCATGCTGATGTTGGGTTTGCCACTGGCTATACGCCGGAAGAAAGGGAAAAACTCGTTGATACCTACATGGAAGATTTTAAGAAGATATTTGGTAGCTACCCAAAATCCGTTGGTTCCTGGTTCATTGACGCCCATTCCCTGAAATACATGCACGATAAGTATGGAATTGTAGCTTCCTGTAATTGTAAGGACCAGGTTGGAACAGATGGATATACTTTGTGGGGCGGTTACTGGAGTGGCGGTTACTACCCGAGCCTGGTCAATGCTTACATGCCTGCCCAGAGCCAGGAAAAGCAAATTCCTGTCCCCATTTTCCGCATGCTGGGTAGCGATCCCATCCATCAGTATGACAGTGGTCTGGGCACCGGGAACCAGCATGTTATCTCTCTTGAGCCGGTGTATGAGAAGGGTGGGGGCGATGAAAGATGGTGCCGCTGGTATTTTGATTGGTTCGTTAACGAACCAGCCCTGAATTATGTTTATGTCCAGGTCGGACAGGAGAATTCCTTTACCTGGAAAAGAATGGCCAGGGGTTACGAGATACAGATGAAGATTTTAGATGAACTGGTTAAAAACGGGAAAATTGTCCTGCAGACTCTCAGTGAAACAGGACAGTGGTTTAAGGAAAATTATCAGGTTACTCCGCCAACTTCAGTCGTAGTTCTTAAGGACCATTCTGAAAAAAATTTAAAAACCGTCTGGTTTAACTCCAGATTTTACAGGGCAAATCTGCTCTGGGAACAGGGGACTTTACGCTTCAGAGATATTCACCTTTTTGATGAAAACGTGGTCTCTGATTATTTTAAAAAACCCGGAACATCAAACCAGTGTTTTTATTACACTCTGCCGCTGGTGGATGGTTTTTACTGGAGCTCGGTCAAGACAATTGCCGGTCTGAGGTTCAAATCTGAGGGCGGCAAAGAATTAAAAGGTAATAATCTAATGGTGGATGATTCGCCGGCGGGCGAACTTCTGGTGCGCTGGCCAACTAATTCTCCGGCAGGAGAAATTCTTATCAGGTTTGATGAAAAAACCCTGGATGTTTTGGCCAGAGGCGGGGTTAAAGATGACTGGTGTCTGGAATTAAACACCGCGCCAGAAGCGGAGTTACCATTTTTAAGCGTGGAACCTGATAAATTATCGTGCCAGTTTAAAAATTGGAATTACACCGTGCTGCTGAAAAAAGGCAGATTTTCAAAGGTGAAGAATGAACCACTGAAGATTTTCCCGGTGCAGGGCCAGATAATCATGGATCTGGGCAGCAGGGTGAAACAGAATTTTCCAGATGTTTATCATAAAAATAAGTTATTCCCTCATAAAAATTAGAAACTTTCTCAAGCCGGGTCCAAATCTCAAAACGTAGAGACCGAAAAAATAAGCATTTTTAAAAAACAATAAATTTTTCGGGGGAAGAGGGGATTTTAAGGGCTGAATTAAAGATTAATAAATTAAGCGATAATTTATGCGCAATCTACTAGAACTCATCTGCCGTCAGCCCGAAGTTACTAATAAAACAACTTGCGGTTTTAATCTGGTTAAAAAATATTTCTTGACATGCCAGAAAAGGTTTCTTAAATTAAGAAATGAAATAAGTTTATTATATCAGGAGAAAAATTTAATGAAAAGAAGAGAATTCGTCAGGGCTGCAGGTGTGGGTGCAGCTCTAATGGC